>Ga0210402_10003024_pt1 | contig 15984 bp, 17 predicted proteins | sample IncBWC7MmetaG_FD_161055 | JGI IMG/M metagenome (GOLD analysis project Ga0210402, IMG submission 161055) | Forest soil microbial communities from Barre Woods Harvard Forest LTER site, Petersham, Massachusetts, United States - Inc-BW-C-7-M | ecosystem: Environmental > Terrestrial > Soil >... | reverse complement strand
TCTACTACTTTCTTATTCCTTATTCTGTGTTTCTTATTTCTTATTTCCTCTAAGTTGCTTATACAATCCAATTGCACTCATCAATAAGATCACAAACAAGATCAATCCGGCTAATCCCCAAACTACGCTGACTGCATTCTTTACAACAGCTAACATTACTATTGCGACTAAAAAAATAGTCGCTACTTCGTTCCAGATACGTAATTGCTGAGAAGTATATTTAAATATTCCTTTCATTTGTTGTTTGAAAATACTGTGCAATGAAAAGAAATAAACATAAAGCAGCAATACAAAGCAAAGCTTTATCAATAACCATCTTCCGGCTTCGTCAAACAACACTGTGTTCCATCCTTCAATGAACATGATTACCGGTCCAAGTATCAATGTCAGTATCGCGGATGGCCAGGTTATTCCATACCAAAGGCGTTTTATCATTATGCCAAACTGCTTTTGTAGAATTGTTTTTTCAGTTTCATCTTTATCGTTCGCTTCTGTATTATAAATAAATAAACGAACGATATAGAACATACCGCTGAACCAGGTTACAATGAAGATGATATGTAATGCAATTAAATAAGGATTCATTTTATAAAGCTTTTATCCATTTGGTTATTGCTGAAACCCATATCGGGTGTATGTTTAAACAAGGGATCATTTCATAGCTTTCTCCACCCGCATGAATAAAATCTTCTTTGCCCCTCATGGCTATTTCTTCCAATGTTTCTAAACAATCACTTACAAAAGCCGGACAAACGATCAGTAGTTTCTTTACGCCTTCTTTTGGTAATTCCTGTAAACGAACATCGGTGAATGGTTTCAGCCATTCTTTATTCAATCTTGATTGAAAGGCTATTTCATATTTATCTTCCGGAATTCCTAATTGTTGTGTTACCAGTTTAGTGGTCACTCTTATCTGATGACGATAACAATATTTGTGTGCTTCAGAATCTATCTCACAACAATTAGCTGATGATAAACAATGTCCTTTTGTTGTATCGCTTTTTCGGATATGTCTCTCAGGAATTCCATGATAGCTGAATAATAGTTTATCATAATCCTGTTGCAAATACGGACGCATACTTTCTGCCAATGCATTTATATAATCCGCATTATTATAATAGGGATCAATAGTTGTGAGTTTAAACGAGTATTTTTTCTTTTGATGGACTTCCTTCATTGCTTCCACCGCTGTTTCATAACTACTCATCGCATAATGTGGGTATAAAGGCAGAAGGATGACTTCTGTCATGCCAGGCATCTTTTGCAATAATTTCTCATATGCTTCTTCCGGATTGGGATTACCGTAACGCATTGCGATCTCAACCGGCTCATCAATATTTTGCTGCACTGCCTGTTGTAATTGACGTGTGAATTCTACCAGCGGAGAGCCTGCTTTTGTCCAGATGGTGCTATATGCATGTGCAGAGTTGGCTGCACGTTTTGGAATGATGAAACCTTTTACCAATAAAACTCTTAATAAATAAGGAATATCTATCACCCTGCCATCCATTAAAAACTCATCCAGGTAACGCTTTACATCGTTTACTTCGGGTGAATCCGGAGAGCCCAGGTTCATCAAAATAATTCCTCTTTTAGCAGAAGCCATCATAGATTCTTAAATGTGCACAAACCTACGCCAAAAAATTACATAGGATGTATAGAAAAATACGTCATTTCATATTTTTCAGAAATGACAATTGAATGACATTCGTCATTGGATAATAAAAGCACACGGGGCTACATTTGTGTATTCTTATTTGGCAACCAACTCATGACAGGAACATCGATCACGGATATCAATCATTTTTTTATTGCAGGTATCAACTACAAGAAAACAGATGTTTCTATAAGAGGAAAATTTGCGATCAATCCCACACAATACGATCAACTTTTAGAAAAAGCAGCGACGGATAATAAACTGAAAGAATTATTTATCGTATCTACCTGTAACCGTACCGAAATTTATGGACTTGCAAACCAAGGTGAGGATCTGATCAATTTGCTTTGTTCTCAAACAGAAGGCGATATAAAAACATTCAAACAACTGGCTTATATCAAAAGAGGCAAAGAAGCTATTGAACATTTGTTCGCAGTTGGTGCCGGTTTGGATTCGCAGATATTGGGTGACTATGAAATTATCGGACAATTAAAACAGGCCGTAAAATTTGCGAAAGAAAGAAATTTCATTGGTTCATTCACGGAGCGCCTGATCAATGGCGTTTTACAATCTTCTAAACATATCAAGAGCGATACAGAATTAAGCAGCGGAACAGTCTCTGTTTCTTTTGCTGCTATTCAGTTCTTACGCAATAATGTAAACGATATCAAGCATAAAAATATTTTATTGATCGGTGCCGGTAAGATCGGTCGTAACACCTGCAAGTATTTGGTATCGTTGCTCGAAGCAAATAATGTTACGATCATGAATCGTACAGATGAAACAGCGATTGAATTAGCGAATACATTAAATATCCATTACGCTCCATATATCCATCTGCAGCAACAGATAGACGAAGCTGATATTGTATTGGTATCTACCAATGCAGAAACTCCATTGATATTAAAATCAAATATCAACACAACTAAACAAAAAGTATTGATCGATCTTTCTATTCCCAATAATGTAGATCCTTCTGTAAAAGAATTGGAAAATGTGGTATTGGTGAATGTAGATGAGTTATCTAAACAGAAAGATGAGACCTTGCAAAAGCGCGAAGCTGAAGTGCCGATGGCGAAAGGTTTTATTGAACAGCATATCAATGATTTTATGGAGTGGAATGAAATGCGCCGCCACGTACCTGTATTAAAAGCAGTGAAGCAGAAATTAATGGAGATGCAGGATGGTGACGTGTATTCTTTAGCATCAGCTCCTGTTGCTACAGATACAGTAGCGATTCAAAAAGTGATCAACACCATGGCGGTTAAATTGCGCCAGAACAATACCAGGGGTTGTCAGTACATCGAAGCGATCAATGATTATATTACTTTAGGAACCAATTCCTGATCATGGAAAAGATCATTCGGATCGGTACAAGAGAAAGTCAGCTTGCTGTTTGGCAGGCAACCACCGTTCAACAACTTCTTTTACAACATGGATTTAAAAGTGAACTGGTTTATATAAAGAGTGATGGCGATATAGACCTGGTAACCCCATTGTATGCATTAGGTGTGCAGGGGATATTCACCAAAACATTGGATGCGGCATTGCTTAATAACAGAATAGATATTGCAGTGCACTCAATGAAAGATGTGCCAACGCAGTTAGCAGAAGGAATTGAACAGGCGGCGGTTTTAAAGAGAGCATCTTACAAGGATATATTAGTTTATAAAGGGGACATATCGGTCGTCGGTTGTCAGTCGTCGGTCATCGCCACCAGCAGCACACGCCGTAAAGCACTTTGGTTAAATCGTTATCCGGATACGGAGATAGATAACTTAAGAGGAAATGTAAATACGCGTTTACAAAAACTCAATGATAGTAACTGGACAGGCGCAATATTTGCAGCAGCAGGATTAGAACGTATCGGGCTGCGCCCGGAAAATAGCATGGAGCTGGATTGGATGTTGCCTGCTCCGGCACAAGGTGCGATAATGGTGGTGTGTAGAAAAGGAGAATCTTTTTATAAAGATGCTGTTGCAAATTTGAATGATACCAATACCGCCATTTGTGTAAAAGCCGAAAGAGATTTTTTAAAAGTATTGATGGGCGGTTGTTCAACACCTATCAGTGCATTGGCGATCATAGAAAATGACAAGATCAATTTTAAAGGAAGCATTTGTTCTTTAGATGGAAAAGAAAAGATCGATGTTGAACAAACGGTAAATATCAGCGAAGCAAATAATATAGGAACGAACGCTGCAAAAGAATTATTAAATAAGGGTGGTAAACAAATCGTAGAATCAATCAGAAATGCCACAAAGTAATATTCGCATATTATCAACCAGGCCTTTGCAGGAATCCATTTTAGTAATGGCGTCTGAGAAAGGGATGAAGATAGATACAGAATCATTTATCAGGACGGAAGCCGTTCAGGATAAAGAAGTGATCGATCTCATACACGCATTGGGGGATAAAAAAATAACAGCCATATTCACCAGTATGAATGGAGTGGGAGCCGTTACATCAAAGCTTGCTAGCAAACCCAACTGGAAAATTTATTGCATGGGTGGTGCAACAAAACAGTTAGTAACAGATTTCTTTGGAGTAAGATCAATAGCAGCAACTGCAAGAGACGGAGAGGCTTTGGCAGAAAAGATAATCGCGAATAAAGATCTGGGCGAGGTTGTTTTCTTCTGTGGCGATCAACGGCTAGATAAGCTTCCCGAAATCCTGGTCGCGCACGAAATAGATTTGAAAGAAGTAATGGTATACACCACTGTATACACGCCGAAGTTTATAGAGAAAACGTATGACGGGATAGTTTTTTTTAGTCCGAGTGCGGTGCATAGTTTTTTTGACATTAATACAATTGCAACTGATGTTATCGTATTCGCTATTGGAAAAACAACAGCAGCTGCAGTCGCGACTTATGTAGAGAATGAATTGGTTGTCAGCAAATGGCCGGGCAAAGAACAAATGATAGAGCAGGTAATAAATTACTATGAAAAGGCGAATAGTAAATCGTGAAACGTCAAACGTGAGAAATTAAACGCTCTGCCATTTCACGCCTCACTTTTCACGTTTGACGAAAAAAATAACAATCTTCAATTGAAAATATGAATGATCTCTTATTAAGAACATTGCGTGGTGAAAAAACAGAACGTACTCCCGTATGGATGATGCGCCAGGCCGGCCGTTATCTTCCGGAATATATGGTGCTGAGAGAAAAGTACGGTTTCTTTGAACGTTGTCAAACACCGGAACTGGCTTGTGCCATCACTTTACAACCGGTAGATATTATTGGTGTTGATGCGGCTATTTTATTCTCTGATATTTTAGTAGTGCCTCAAGCAATGGGATTGGAAGTGCAGTTAATAGAAAGCAAGGGCCCGATCTTACCTGATCCAATTAAGACTGCAAATGATTTCAATCGCATCCGTGTTCCTGAGGTTGATGAAACTTTAGGTTATGTTTTTGATGCGATCAAAATGATCAAACAGGAATTGAGTGGAAGAGTACCATTGATCGGCTTTGCGGGAGCGCCATGGACATTATTATGTTATATGGTACAGGGAAAAGGTTCTAAAACTTTTGATGAAGCAAAAGCATTCTGTTACAAAGAGCCGACACTCGCACATCAGTTACTGCAAATGGTCACCGATACAACGATTGCTTATTTAAAAGGACAAGTAAAAGCAGGTGTGGATACGGTACAAATATTTGATAGCTGGGGAGGTTTATTAAGTAAAGATGATTTTGAAACATTCTCTTTGCCCTACATCAATCAGATCGTTAGGGCATTGAAAGATGAAACACTGGTAATTGTTTTTGCGAAAGGCGCCTGGTATTCTTTAAAAGAAATGGCGGCAAGTGGTGCGCATGGATTGGGAATTGATTGGTGCATTCCACCACAGGTAGCAAGACAAATGGCCGGTCCGGATATTGTGTTGCAGGGAAATTTTGATCCTGCGAAATTATTATCACCGATCCCTGTTATTAAAAATGAAGTGAAAAAAATGTTGAGCCGTTTTGGTGGCCAACATCATATTGCAAATTTGGGGCATGGCATCTTGCCAAATGTTCCGGTGGATCATGCAAGAGCATTTGTGGATACAGTGAAAGAAGTAAGTAGTGAATTGTTAGTAGCCAATAATTAGAATAGATCATGGTTCAGACAAATACAAAAATATTCAAAGAACAATGGATCGGATTCATTCACGATCTGCAGGATGCTATTTGCAATGCATTGGAAACCGCGGATGGCAAAGCGAAATTTATAGAAGATAAATGGGAGAGAGGAGAGAATGGTGGCGGTGGTAAGACAAGAGTGACATCCAATGGTAATGTTTTTGAAAAAGGCGGCGTGAATACATCGGTGGTATATGGAGAAGTAACCGATACGATGCGTAAACAGTTGCAGATATCAGGTGAGCAATGGTTTGCCGCGGGATTGAGTTTGGTGATCCATCCATTCAATCCATTTGTACCAACGGTTCATTGTAACTATCGCTATTTTGAATTGTATGAGAAAGGCGAAGTGATCGATCGTTGGTTTGGTGGCGGAACGGATCTTACCCCATATTATTTATTTGAAGAAGATGCGATCCATTTTCATCAAACCTATAAAAATGTGTGCGATCAATTCGATCCCACATTTTATGCTGAGTTTAAAAAAACATGCGACGATTATTTTGTAAATACGCATCGTGATAATGAAAGAAGAGGGATTGGTGGTATCTTTTATGATCATAAAAAACCAAATGAAAAATGCGGTTTGGAATTTTGGATGAACCTTGGAAAAGCTTGTGGAAATGCATTTTTAGAAGCCTACATTCCGATTGTTGAAAAAAGAAAAGAAACTGCATTTAACGAACAACATAAATACTGGCAGGAAATAAGAAGAGGCCGTTATGTAGAGTTTAATTTAGTGCATGACAGAGGAACGATCTTCGGGTTAAAAACAAACGGAAGAACGGAAAGTATTTTAATGAGTTTGCCACCAACTGTTCGGTTTGATTATAATTATCAACCTGCTGAAGGTTCTGCTGAAGCGGTTCTTTTAAAAGCTTGTCAGCACCCAAGAAATTGGATCGAAGAAGCGGCGCTGGATAAAATGGATGCTGAGGAATGGGCGAGAAGAGTCAACACGACTTGTTAACTATATTATATGTACTTACAAAGACGAAATAGAATATTAAGACAATCGCCGGCAATAAGAAGCCTGGTTGCAGAAACAAAATTATCTCCAGAGGATTTTATCGTTCCGTTATTTATTGATGAAGGAACTGGTGTGAAGCTGGAGATCTCATCTATGCCCAACTATTATCGCATGAGCCTGGATAATACGGTGAAAGAAGTAAAAGAATTATGGAGCATGGGTATTAAATCGGTGTTATTATTTATCAAGTGCGAAGACTCATTAAAAGATAATACCGGAAAAGAAGCATGGAATAAAAATGGTTTGATGCAACGCAGCATCAAAGCAATCAAAGAAGCTGTTCCGGAAATGATCGTGATGACGGATGTTGCATTGGATCCTTATTCAGCATACGGACATGATGGTATTGTAAAAGATGGCGAGATAGTAAATGATGAAACCGTTGAGGCATTGGTGAAGATGAGTATCAGTCATGCACAAGCAGGTGCTGATCTTGTTGCGCCAAGTGATATGATGGATGGCAGGATCGGCGCGATCCGCACAGGATTGGAAGAAAATAATTTTACGAAGACAGGTATCATGAGTTATAGTGCTAAATATGCTTCCTGTTTTTATGGTCCGTTTAGGGATGCGTTGGATTCTGCACCCGGTTTTGGCGATAAAAAAACCTACCAGATGGATTATGCCAATCGTACGGAAGCTATCAAAGAAACAATGATGGATATTGAAGAAGGCGCTGATATTGTTATGATAAAACCTGCGATGGCTTATCTCGATATTATTCGTGAAATAAAAAATGCGGTAGAAGTCCCGGTGAGTGGATACCAGGTAAGTGGTGAATATGCAATGATAAAAGCTGCTGCAAAAATGGGTTGGTTGGATGAGGAGAAAGCAATTATTGAAAGTTTGACTTCTATTAAAAGAGCGGGTGCAGATCTGATCGCAACCTATTTTGCAAAAGACGTGGTTAAGTTAATTGGTTAACCAACAGATGTACTACTATTAAACATCGTTGTGTCACTCACTTCAACTATTATTAATTCTATTGAACATTAGCAGTATGAATATCGGAACAAGCCAACAACTTTTTGCAAGAGCCCAACAATCTATTCCGGGTGGAGTAAACTCTCCGGTGCGCGCATTTAAAAGTGTAGGAGGTACTCCGATCTTCATCAAAAAAGCGAAAGGCGCTTATTTATATGATGAGGATGGCAATAAGTATATAGATTATATCGCTTCATGGGGGCCAATGATTCTTGGACATGCACACGAAGCGGTTGTAAAAGCAATTCAGGAAAAAGCCATTCATTCTACATCATATGGTGCTCCAACAGAGTTGGAAATTGAAATGGCGGAACTCATCATTAGCATGGTTCCGAATGTAGATATGATACGCATGGTGAGTAGCGGAACAGAAGCTTGCATGAGTGCATTGCGTTTGGCAAGAGGCTATACCGGCAAAAATAAATTCATCAAGTTCGAAGGTTGCTATCATGGGCATGCAGATCCATTCTTAGTAAAAGCAGGCAGTGGTTTGGCAACATTTAATATTCAAACAGTGCCGGGAGTTACGGGTGGTGTAAGTAATGATACATTGACCTGTGCTTATAATGATTTGGATGCAGTTAAAAAATTAGTTGCAGAAAATAAAAATGAGATCGCCGCTATTATTATAGAACCTGTTGCGGGAAATATGGGTTGCATTTTACCAAAGCCGGGTTTTATTGAAGGCTTGCGTACAATATGTGATGAAGAAAAGATCGTTTTTATTTTTGATGAAGTAATGACCGGTTTTCGTTTATCTGCCGGAGGCGCACAACAAACATTAAATGTAAAAGCTGATCTGGTTACTTATGGAAAAGTAATTGGCGGAGGAATGCCGGTAGGTGCATTTGGTGGTAAGAAGGAGATCATGCAACATATTGCTCCATTAGGAAATGTTTACCAGGCAGGAACATTAAGCGGTAATCCTATCGCAATGATCGCGGGATACACTACATTGAAAATATTAAAAGACAATTCGAGCATCTATAAAGAGCTCGAAGCGAAAACAATTTATTTAAAAGAAGGATTGAATAAAGTATTAACTGCCTCAGGGATTCCTTTTATCATCAATCAATTCGGTTCAATGACCAGTATACATTTTAGTGATCATGCGGTAACGGATTTTGCAACTGCCGCGTCTGCTAACAATGCACTCTTTAATAAATATTTTCATGCCATGTTGAAACGTGGCGTTTATCTGCCACCATCGGCTTTTGAAAGTTGGTTCCTGAATAATGCTTTATCTTACGATGATCTGGATATTACGATCAAAGCTACTGCAGACAGTATTGCTGAGATCCATCCCTAACAAAATTTCTCTTCGTGGATAACGCTGCAAATCGTCCTTTTAGGTTTAGTTCAACTGATGCGCTCAATTATTTGAACATTGGATTGATGCTTATTAGTTTTGCTGCTGCTTATATTTTACCCTTCCAGGTTTTTTTATTCTCTTATGCTGTTCTCGGCCCATTGCATTATCTCACAGAAATTTCGTGGTTGGAAAAAAGAAATTACTTTGTTAAATCGAAGCAAGACGTTTGGATATTTGTGTTGTTAGTGTTGCTGGTAACAATGGGCAGACTTGGATTAGGCATTAAAGGATTAACCGGCAGCCTTGTATTTTCGGCATTCGTATATGCGTTGGCCATTTTGTTTGTAAAAAAAACGAATAATAAATTGTTATTCGTATTGCTTGCGTTTGCGGGGTCATTGCTCTTTCATTTTAATCGGGCCGGCGGCTATTCGTATATCCTGTTCGCGGTATTATTACCCACTATTATTCATGTATTCATCTTTACGGGAGCATTTATTTTGCTCGGTGCTTTAAGATCAAGAAGTTTGTCGGGCATACTTTCTTTGTTCGTCTTTATATTTTGTGCGATCGCTTTCTTTGTGTATACACCTGATAATTTTAATGCAACACTAAGTGAATATTATAAAAATGCTTATTCTTATTTCACTTCTATCAACGTTTCATTGTATCACCTGTTTGGATTTGGAACGATCAGATCAACAGATGCAGCCTTATATATAAATCCTAACGCAGTTGCGATCATGCGATTCATCGCTTTTGCCTATACGTATCATTACCTGAATTGGTTCTCAAAAACGACAATCATAAAATGGAATCAAATATCTCCGAAGAGAATGACGCTCATTATTGTGGTATGGATATTCTCTATAGGATTGTATGCTTTTAATGTTGTTGTGGGGTTTTACGTATTGTTCCTGCTAAGCTTATTGCACGTGTTGCTCGAATTTCCATTGAATCATCAAACGTTTATTGGCATTGGAAAAGAACTGAAGAGTATGATTCGGCCTATAAATAAATTTCCATAGATTTATCAAATGAATAAAGGACGCTTGGAGGCTTTTAGTGATGGGGTGTTTGCGATCATCATTACCATTATGGTATTGGAGATAAAAGTACCGGTTGGCGCGGGTTGGGAATCATTAAGGCCATTGATTCCAACGATGATCAGTTATGTAGTAAGTTTTTTATTCATCGGCATCTATTGGGTCAATCACCATCATTTATTACATACGATCAAAAAAGTGAACTCACCTATTTTGTGGAGTAATATCGGGTTGCTGTTTTGGTTATCACTCGTCCCTATTGCTACGGCATGGATGGGTGAAACACATTTTGCATCTGATCCGGTTGCTTTATATGCGGTGTTGTTGTTGTGTTGTGGCGGTGCGTTTACCATACTTCAACTCAACATTGAAAAAATGATCGGGCATGATGAAAAACTAATACATGCTTTTAAAATATTAAAAGTAAAGGGCATTCTTTCTATAGCTATTTATTCCACCGCGTTATTATTTGCTTTTGTAAATACTACTATTTCTGAAATACTCTTCCTGGTGGTTTCTATAATGTGGTTCGTTCCTGACAGGAATATTGAGCGTGCAGTAACTAACGATTAGGCTTTAATATATTGATAATCAATATATTAAACACAAATTAACATTACTTTAAAATTGATGGATTTGTTTTTTGCCCTGCATATGGCTATATTTGCAGTATCCTTTTCAAAGGAAAGAAACCATATTTATTTAATCCACAAAAATTTCTATTTTTTATGGCTGTTAAAATGAGATTGCAACGGCATGGCTCTAAGAAGAGACCCTTTTATTTTGTTGTTGTAGCAGACGCCCGTAGCCCACGCGACGGAAAATTCATTCAAAAACTCGGAACCTACAATCCCCTGACAGTACCGGCTACTATTCAGATCGATCGTCAGAAGGCATTGGACTGGTTACACAAAGGCGCACAACCTACTGACACAGTACGTCGCATCCTTTCTTTCAAAGGTGTGTTGTACTTGAAACATTTGTTACGTGGTGTTAGCCTTGGTTTATTTGATGAAGCTGCAGCAATGCAAAAATTCACTACATGGAGTGCTGAACATGATGCACAAGTTAACAGACGTCAGACTGCTCATAAAAAAGCACGCGTTGATAGTCGCCCTGCACCTGTAGCGAAAAAAGTGGCTCCTAAAGCAGAAGCAGCTCCCGAAGCACCAGCAACAGAAGAAGCTAAGACAGAAGAATAATTATAATCACTCTGTATTACTAAATCATTCAGCAATCTCTTTTGAGATTGCTTTTTTATTTATCGGTGGTCAGTCGTCGGTCATCGGTCGTCACATTATATTATCTTGCATTGCTTATGTCACAGCAGTATTTTAAAATAGGAAAAGTAGTAGCTCCCTTTGGTTTAAAAGGCGAGTTGGTATTGGTGCATAGTCTTGGTAAGAAAACTTCTTTAAAAGGATTAGAAGTTATTTACCTGGAAGAAGGCAAAGATAATTTCCTGCCCCATTTTATTCAATCAACATCCATTAAGAACGATACAGAAGTTTTTATAAAACTGGAAGGAGTAGATACCAAAGAAGCTGCCAAAAAATTGACTCCTAAAATGGCCTGGCTGCCCGAAGCTGATTTTAAAAAATATGTGGCAGCGGCTTCTCCCATATCCATGCTTGGTTATAATCTGATCAATGCGCAGGAAGATCTTGGCGAGATCATTGAAGTGATCGAACAACCACATCAAATATTATGTGCGATCATGGTGGATGGTAAAGAAGCATTGATCCCTATTCATGAACAATCATTGAAAAAGATCGATAAGAAAAATAAAAAAGTTTATGTCGACCTTCCGGATGGGCTACTTGATATTTATAAATAAGAAAGAGGCGAATATTTAGTTCGCCTCTTTTAGTATATATATAAGTGATGCTGATCCTTAACTATTATTCTTTTCCATTCTTGCTTTCTTCATTTGTTCCAGTTTATTTAATTGATCCGGGGTCAATATCTTTTTGAAGGCATCTTTGCGTTCATTTTTTATAGATGACAATTGTTCTTCTTTCTGTTCACGTGTAAGATTGTCGTTATTCCTAATCGCTATTATCTTTTCACGTATCGCATCGTGTTGCGCTTTTATTTGAGCAACCTGTTCATCCGTTAAGCCAAGCTTTGTTTTCATTCTATCCAAATGCCTGCTCATCGTTGAGTCGTGTTGCGCCATCCGATCATCCTTTAATTGTTTCAGTTTTGCTTTTTGATCGGCGGTTAATATGCTTTCAAAATTGGCTTTACGTTGTTGGCGCAATGCATATTCCTGGTCGCGGGATTGTTTCACCGTAATGTTTTCATTCTTACGCAATGAATCCATTTGCGTGCGGAAGCTTTGATTGTAGGCTTTTAATTTTGCTTTTTGATCTGCCGTGAGGTTCAATGCCTGCATATCCATACCATGTTTATGCGACCGGTCGCATTGAGTATGTTTAACAGGATCAATCGGTTGTATTTGTTGCTGTTGTGCAATTGCACTAATCGTAATGGCAGAAAATGCCAGTAATGTGAGAAATGTCTTTTTCATGTTATTGTTTTTTAACTATAACAAAGACCCTAAATGAAAAAGAAGGTTTAATGCAGGTAGATAAAAGAAATGTTAAGTAATTAATTTCCTTTGTTGGCTAATTGTCCGCAAGCGGCGTCAATATCCTTACCACGACTTCTTCTCACGCGAACATTTACCCTGTTCTTGGCAAGATGATCGGTAAAGCGTTGAGTAGTTTCTTCATCCGGTTTGGAAAAGCGGGCACCTTCAATGGTATTGTATTCGATCACGTTCACCAAATGCGTAGGTATCTGTCGGTAAATCTTTATTAAGTGATCCGCATCTTCGATGGAGTCATTGATGTTCTTGAATAAGATATATTCTAACGTAATATCATTCTTTGTTTGGTCGTAGAAATAATTCAATGCTTCTATCAATGCTGCGATATTATTCGTTTCATTGATCGGCATGATCTCGTTTCTCTTTCTGTCATCAGCAGCATGTAAAGACAATGCAAGATTAAAACGTACTTTATCATCACCCAGCTGGCGTATCATTTTAGCAATACCGGCTGTAGAAACGGTGATACGTTTCGGGCTCATTGCTAATCCGTCAACTGCGGTGATTCTTTCTATTGATTTTAAAACATTTTTATAGTTCAGCAAAGGCTCGCCCATTCCCATGAACACTACATTGGATAATTTTTTGCCGTATGTTTTTTCTGATTGATGATTGAGGATCGCTACCTGGTTGTAGATCTCATCAAATTCCAGGTTTCTTTTACGTTCCATTGTTCCGGTAGCGCAAAATTTGCAACTCAAACTACAACCGATCTGTGAAGACACGCAAGCGGTGTTTCTTTTTTCTGTCGGGATCAACACCCCTTCGATCATATATCCGTCTTCTGTTGCGAATCTTGATTTAACTGTTCCATCGCCGCTATATTGTGTAGTGCTGATCGCTAATTTTGGAAAGGAAAATTCTTCCGTAAGTTTTTGGCGCATCTCTTTGGAAAGATTGGTCATCTCTTCAAAGCTTTGTACATTCTTCTGCCACAGCCATTCGTATACTTGTATGGCACGAAATTTCTTTTCGCCAATGGTTTCAAAATAGCCTTTTAATTCAGGAAGGTCAAAGTGGCGTATGTTCGGTTTTGCGCTGGTCATTTTGCAAAGATACGATGTAACGGCTCAAGCTGCAAGAGAAAGGCGTTTATTGGCCGGATAGGTAAGCGGCTAATGAATCGAGCTTTACCGTAGCCTGCACGCCGGTAGCCAACTCTTTAACGGTGCAATTCCCTTCTTCCATCTCTTTGCTTCCGATAATAATAACGAACGGGATATGTTTCTTTTCGGCGTAGGTAAATTGTTTATTGATCTTGGTGAATTCGTGATATAATTCACAGGTGATATTCTTGCTTCTTAGTTGTTGCATTATTCCAAAAGCAAACAAACTTTCTGGTTCTCCCATGTTAAAGAATAAAGCATGGGTACTCACTTCAATATCTTCCGGAAAGAGATTTAATTCTTCCATTACATCGTAGATACGGTCAACGCCAAAACTAATTCCTGCTCCCGGTATATTAGGAACACCAAACAAACTGGTGAGATCATCATAGCGGCCACCACCACCAATGCTACCTATCTTAACTTCAGCAGGCGCTTTTACTTCAAAGATTATTCCGGTGTAATAATTCAATCCTCTTGCCAATGTAAGATCAATATGCAGATTGATCTCTTTTGCATGTGCATGTATATATTCTATCTCAGCAATTCCTTTTGCACCTTCTTCAATACCGCTCAATAATTTTTTTACCTGCGTTAATATTTCTTCATTGCTGCCACTGATGTTCAAATAATTTTCAATGATCGTTACCTGGTCATTTGTTAATCCACGTTGCAGTAATTCTTCTTTTACTTTTTCAATACCGATCTTATCCAGTTTATCAATGGCGATGGTGATGTCTGTTAGTTTATCGGTACCGCCACAAAGAGTTGCTAACGCTGCCAGTATCTTGCGGCTATTAATTTTTAATTCGTAATTCGTAATTCCTAATTTAGATAGAACTGCATGATAGATGTTTGCAAACTCCACCTCATTTAATAAAGAAGTACTGCCCACCACATCTGCATCGCATTGTGTAAACTCACGGTAGCGGCCCTTTTGCGGCCTGTCTGCCCGCCATACAGGCTGCACCTGGTAGCGTTTATACGGAAACGTTAGTTGTGTATGATTCATCGCAACATAACGTGCAAAGGGAATGGTGAGATCATATTTCAACGCGCGTTCTGTGAGATCACTTGTATTTTTCCCTTCCAATACTTTTTCAAATCCGGCCTTTGCTTTATCAATATTTTTTGGATCGTTCAATCCATTGTTCAATATTTTAAAAATGAGACGGTCACCTTCTTCGCCGTATTTTCCCATCAATGTTTCCAGGTTTTCCATGGCAGGAGTTTCCAATGGTTCAAACCCATATAACTCAAATACATTTCTGATAGTAGAAAAGATATAATTACGCCTGCGCACTATTGCCGCGGAAAAATCTCTGGTACCCTGCGGAATGGAAGGTTTGGACATTAAGTAGTTGTTTTATTAAGTGTGGCGTTCTCAACGATTAGCGAACAGGCATCGTTGATCAGTTCATATGCCTCGTGATATCCTTCTTCGGGCCCGGACCATGGATCAGGAACATCTTTATCGTATAAGAGTAAACTTACTTTGTTGCTATTAAACTTTTCTTTACTGATGCGTTGTATATCTTTCAATACATCGGCCGACATGGCATATATCTTATCAAATTCATCAAAATCTTCTTTTTTAAATAAGCGGCTTCTTTGTTTGCTTATATCGATCCCATTTTCTTTCGCCACTTTTTGTGATAAAGGATGAGGTGGTTCACCGATATGGTAACCATTCGTTCCGGCACTTTCAATGATCCATTTTAAACCGGCTTTGTTGGTCTTGTGTTGCAAGATCCCTTCCGCCAATGGACTGCGGCAAATATTACCCAAGCATACCATTAAAATCTTCATGGACACAAAGATAGAAGAAAACCAATGTTCAAATTCCAATATCCAAAATCCAGACATCTCGAATAATTGTAATTCATGTTGGAGCTTGGGCATTGTTTTTTGGATATTCCATTTTTGTGGAAATAAACAACAATGCCATCTTATTGATATCATAATGGGCCGGTTCAAGGACTTAGCGCTATTTTCAGTAATTTGCCCTTCACTTTTAGCACGTATAATATGTCATTAGAAGAATTTGAGAACGAGCGGGATGAAAAGAAAAAACCTTACAATAAGGTCCGCAGTATAATGAATT
>Ga0210402_10003022_pt1 | contig 15990 bp, 12 predicted proteins | sample IncBWC7MmetaG_FD_161055 | JGI IMG/M metagenome (GOLD analysis project Ga0210402, IMG submission 161055) | Forest soil microbial communities from Barre Woods Harvard Forest LTER site, Petersham, Massachusetts, United States - Inc-BW-C-7-M | ecosystem: Environmental > Terrestrial > Soil >... | reverse complement strand
CGGTCAGGCCGGCTAGAGCCCACGAGACCTTCACCGTGGAGCAGGGCTGGAAGCCGGAGCCGAGAGCCAGTTTCTGGTTCACCATGGACAGAACGCGGCCGGTTGCGGAGTCGACTACCACCACCGATCCGTTGTATTGGCCAAGCGCCTCGACGGCTATCCGCCGGACGTCCATATCCTCGCCATCGATATTGTCGCCGTCGGTGGAATCGGCATAAGTCGGCTGCGTCCAGGGCCCGCCTGCGATGACCGCGGCCGGTGCGGGGGCTGCGGCGACGGGTCCCATGCGACGCGCCGTCTGGCCCGAAACCTTACGAATGGGTACGGCCAGGGACCCTATGGGCACCGTCGCTACGTGCGCAACTGCCGCATGCGCGGCGACCCGGTGAGCCGCGGGACGATGACGTTTGCGTTTTGGTGGAATGGCGCCAAATGCAAGTGCTGCAATGAGGTGGAGCGCCAGGGCGAAGCTGGCGAGGCGAAAAACTAGCGAGTGAAGTGGCTTTTTCATACTAAGAGACAACTCACCGTTCTAAGAAACAACTCACCGTTGCGGTGAGTACCCCGTTTCGGTTAAGTACCCCGTCGCAGTGAGTACCGGTGGGATTGCCAGAGCGGCCCTCTTGGCTAAATTTCAGCCTGCTTGGCTAATTTCAAGCTGCTTGGCTAATTTCAAACCTTCTTGGCCATTTCAACTGTCCGACCGGAGCAGCCAGACATCTTAATTGTGCACAGTCACACGGTATTTCGTCAAGCTAAATCTCCTCTATTCTGACAGGGAGAGGCTTTTTTGTTAGAAATACTTCAACAGGAAATCGTGGCCTGCGGGCGGTGCCCGCGTTTGCGGGAGTACACGGCCCAGATTGCATGCGTGAAGCGGCGCGCGTATCGCGATTGGGAGTATTGGGGGAAGCCGGTACCCTCGTTTGGGGATCCGCGGGCACGGGTGCTGATTTTGGGGCTGGCGCCGGGAGCCCATGGCTCCAACCGAACCGGCCGCATGTTCACGGGCGACGGTTCGGGAAACATGCTGTACGGCGTGCTTTACAAGACCGGGTTCGCCTCCCAACCCGGCAGCAGTTCGCGCGACGACGGGCTCACGCTGCGCGACGTCTACATCACGGCCGCGGCCCACTGCGCGCCACCGGGCAACAAACCGGCCCCGGAGGAACTGCGTAACTGCCGCCCGTACTTCGAGCGCGAACTGGACCTGCTGAAAGACCTGAAGGTGCTGGTGGCCCTGGGAAAGATCGCCTTCGACACGTACCTGGATGTGCTGAAGGCGCGCGGCGTAATCCGCTCGCGCGCGCCCTTCGTGTTCGGCCACGATTGCCAGTTCACCACCGCACCCGGCCAGCCGATTCTGGTGAGTTCGTACCACCCGAGCCAGCAAAACACGTCCACCGGCAAGCTCACCGAGAAGATGCTGGTGGACGTGTTCCGGCGGGCGCGCCGACTGGCCGAAAAAGCCAGCCTAGAAGACTAGCGAGGGTGCGCTTCAGACCGAAACTGTTCTTCACCGCAGAGCCGCAGAGAGAGCGCTGCGAAGCCTTTGAAGATGGTTGAGGCCGTGACCTTTACGCACCGCTGCGTGGCGATAGCCCACCATGTCTCGGCTTCCTCGGCGCTCCAACCTCGGCATATACGGCGGCAACCCTACCTGTGTGTAAGGCATGCCTCTGTGCCACTTCTCTGCGATTCCTCCGCGTTTCGGCGTCTCTGCGGTTAACAGAAACTTGACTCATTCGCATCAAATTCGCGAATCCAAGTCCCCTAGCTGTTGACGTCCTCTTTGTTCTGGATCCGCCGCTCCAGAACTTCCAGGCTGGGCTTGGTAGGTTCGGGTACGCCAGCAGCTTTGGCAGCCTCGATTTCCTTTAGAGCCTTGTCGAAATCGCCCTCCGCGGCGTACACGCGCGCTTTGGCGACATGGCCAATCCAGTGTTCCGGGAAGCGCTTGGCTACCGTGCGGTAGCCTTCGATGGCTTCCTTCTTTTTCTTATCGTTCTGAAGCTGGCGGGAATAGGAGTAGATTTGCAGCGCGTTGCCGAGTTCCAATGCCCGGCTGCGTGCCGTTGCGGCTTCGGCGCCCCGGTCCAATGCCACCAGCAGGCCCGCCTTGGTCATGAGGTTGTCGAAGTGTTCCTCCATCTGAATCGAGCGGTCGGCCCAACGCAGGCCTTCGTCCAGGTTGGTTTTCGCGCTCAGGCTGTAACCCGCGGCATCATTCCATCCCATCCAGGTGTATTGCGCCGAATTGCGGAGTTGGAAGCGGATGTTCTCGAAGGTGGCTTCCTTGCCGGCGGCCACGCGGAACGGCACGGCCAACTTCTCCCAACGCAAAGTGACCAGCGTGGAGTCTGGGTTCACGTCGTCGAAATCGTAAGCCAGAGCTTCATGGAACTCGGCGGTCTGCGGCTTCACGGTCACGCGCAGGGCGTCTTCTTTCTGGTCGTAGCTGAAGCTGCCCCAGGAGGTGGAGACCTTCGAGAAGATCACGGTCCAACTCTCGGCGGTCGGGATCATATGGAGTCCGTAAATGCCCTTGGCCAGCGGCTGACCCTCCACGGTCACCGGGTCGGTGAATTCGATGGTGGTGTTCTCATTGGCTCCGGCGCGCCAGACCTGTCCGTAAGGCACTATGGCGCCCCATAGCTTGCGCCCGCCCACCAGGGGACGGTGATAAGTGACGGTGATATCGGTGAGGCCGATGCGCTCCATGGCCACGGCCCGCTGGCTTTGGCGCGGCAGGGACATAACAAGCGACTGGGCGCGCGTGGTGGCGGCGGCGGCCAGCAGGACCCCGAGAGACAGCGAGAGACGACTCGTCTTCGACAAATGCATGATTTGGTACCCCTTCGGAGATTCGACGGAGCGGCTCGCCATCCGTGAGGCCCGGCGAGGGGGGTTAACTGCCGGGTAAGCGGGAGTTTACGGTGAAGTTACTCCGCCCGCAGCGCCTGTATCGGCGGGATCGAACTGGCGCGGAGCGCTGGAATCAACGCGGCCATCAGCGCGGAAGCACCGATTGCCAGCATCGCCACCGCCAGGATCGTTGGGTCGTAATGGTTGATGCCGTAAAGCTGGCTCCCCAGGAACCGGCCCGCCGCCAGAGTCAGTGGAACGCCCAACAGCAGTCCAAGGACGATCTGCAGCAGCGCTCCCCGCAAGATCAGTGCCAGCACGCTGCCGCGATCCGCGCCCAGCGCCATGCGCACGCCGATCTCATTGGTGCGGCTGCCAACGTTATACGCGGTGACGCCATAGAGCCCGACGGAGGCCAGCACCAGCGCCAGGCTGCCGAACAGCGAAGTGAGCCGCGCTATGAGCCGCTGCTGGCTGAAGTTACCGGCCACCTGTTCGCTCAGGCTTTGCATTCGTACTACCGGCATATTCGGATCGACACCGGCCAGCGCGCGGCGAACCTGTGCCTCTTGCAACCGCGCGCCGGGCCGCATGAGAACGACAATATCGTGCAGAAAATGCGACCGCACTTCGCCCACGTTGAACGCCTCTTTCGCAAACACAGTGGATTGCGATACGGGCAGGAAGAAAAACGCGCCGATGGGCTTCTGCAGGTTATAAGTCAGGTATCGCGCGTCCTTCGCCACACCGATTACTTCGAATTCCCCGGCCGTCTTGATGTCGGTTCTGCCGAAATGTTTCCCGATCGGGTCCTCACTCCCGAAGAACTTTCGCGCGAACGCTTCATTGATGACGGCCACGTGCGGTGAAGCGGCCGTGTCCCGCCCGGAAATCGGCCGGCCCTTTACGATGGGGTTGCCGATGGTGGCAAAGTATCCCGCGGTCACACGATTCCACGAAGAGCTGTAGTCGTCCTTAGGCCCGGGGGCGGCCCGGCCTTCCACGAAGATGCTGTCGTTCCAACTGTCCCCGCTTTGCGGTGTGTACAGACAGGAATCCACCGAAGACACGCCCGGAATGCTCCCGAGCGACTCATGGATGCGCCGGTACAGCGAATCCAGTTGCGCCGGCTTGTAACCGGCAAGCACCGGATCGATATTCACCACGGTGCGCCCGACCTGTTCGAAACCGAAATCCTGGTGCTCCAGGTTGCGCAGCGCGGCGGTGAGCAATCCCGCCGCGGATAGCAGTACCAGCGAGAGCGCCGCCTGCAGGACCACCAGCGTTTTGCGGCCCAGCGAGGCCGGTCGCGTTGCGCGATTGGCGCCTCGCAACGCTTCCACGGGATCGACACGGGTGGCCATCCAGGCTGGAGCCATGCCGAATGCGACGCCGGTGATCAGCGAAATTCCGAAAGCGAAAAGCAGAACTGGTATGGACGGCGACGCACTGATGGGCGAGGCCGTCAGGCTGGGAAACGCCAGGCGCAGAATCAGACGCGTTCCGGCGAATGCAACCGCCAGGCCAGCCGCGCCTCCCAGTAGCGAAAGCACAATGGATTCCGTCAGAGCGGGCAGCACCAGCCTCCAGGTACGCGCGCCCAGTGCCATGCTCAGCGACGTTTGTTGTCGCCGTTCCATGCCGCGTACCAGCATCAGGTTCGCTACGTTGGCGCAGACGATGAGCAGCACGAACGCCGAAACCATCATCAGGATGTGCAGCCAGTGCTCATACGCCTCACGCATGCTGGTGATGCCGGCGCCCCCGGGGCTCAAATAAACGGTTTGCCTGGGCAGTCTGGCGCGCTCGTTGGCGTCCATATCGCCGATGTGCCAGCGCAGCCACTGTTGCAGTTCGACACGCATTTGGGCTTCAATTGCCGGGACGCGGGCACCGACCCGGAGGCGGCCGATCAAATCCAGCCAATGCGCGTCAACCTGTTGCAGCAGCGAACTGTCGCCTTGAACCAGAGGCTCGGTCTCCAGCGGCAGGAAGAAGTCGGGCGGCTCATTGCGCAGCGTGTCCCCGTAGAACCCCGGCGGAGCCACGCCCACGATGGTGAAGGGTTTGTCATTCAGGCTGAACGCGGCGCCAATCACCGACGGATCGAGCGCGAACTTCTGCTGCCACAGGCGATAGCTCATGACGGCCGCGGGCGGCGCGCCGGCCCGGTCGTCGGCCGCGGTCAGGGCACGCCCCGCGTAAGCGCTCACGCCGAACATCGCGAAGTAGTTGCCGGATACAAATTCAGCAGGGTAAGTCTCGGCGGCATTGGCGTTATGCGCGCGCCGCACGCCTAGCAGTGTCCCCCCGGCCTGAAAGGCGGCCATCTCCTCGAAGCCCTCCGTGTGATTCCGAAAGTGCTTATAGAGGTCGTAAGAGACGATGGAATACTCCCCGTCCTGGCTGTACCCGCCCCAAACACAGCAATGGATTTCCTTGCCGATGCGATACAACCGACCGGGGTTCGCCACGGGTAGCGATTGGAGCAGAACGGCATGCACCAGCGTGAAAATCGATGTGGTGGCGCCGATGCCCAGGGCGAGCGTGAGGGTAGCGGTGATGGTGAATGCCGGAGCCTTGCGCAGGCGCCGCAGCGCGTGCCGCGTGTCGTGCCCCAGATTCTCCAGCCACAGACACCGGCCGGACTCGTAGAAGCGCTCCCCGGCGGCGGCGAGGTTCCCGAGATTTCGCCGGGCCGCGTGATACGCCTGGTCCTCCGGCAGTCCTTCGGCTCGAAGGCGATCCATTTCCAGCTCGAGATGCGCCTGAAGTTCCTTGGAGAAATCGGCTTGAGACCGGCGCCGGCGGCCAAACATATGGTTAGCCCTCCTTCACGGGAACCACGAGTTTTTCGAGGTCGAGAATGCGCGCCATGGCAGTGGCCAGCGTGCGCCACCGGCCGGTTTCCTGCGCCAGATGCCGGCGGCCTTTGGCGGTCAACTTATAGAACCGTGCCTTGCGGTTGTTCAGAGACACGCCCCACTCGGCAGAGATCCATTGCTGCGCCTCCAGCCGCTGCAAGGCCGGATACAGCGCTCCATGGTCAACCAGCAGAACGTCTTCGGAATTCAGTTGAATGGCGCGGGCAATGCCCTGCCCATGCTCCGGACCGAAAAGGAGGATTCGGAGGATGAGGAGGTCGAGCGTCCCTTGCAACAGGGCGATGCGATTCTTTTCTTCCCGATGGAACATATCGTCAGGTCATATCCTAACCCATACGACGGGTTAGATGCTAACCCATATGACGCGCGCCGGGCGCCTCCGTTAGCGAAACGCGTGAAAATCTTTCCGCCTTGCCGAAAAAGGGAGCCGCGGAAAATGGGTCAGATAGGGCTCGCGATCCGTTCGGTGCCTGCTGTTCGGCTTTTAAGAGTGTTTTCTACCCCCGCCGCAGCGCGGCCATGGGATCGATCCTGGCGGCCCGGCGTGCCGCAATATAGGTCGCCAGCAGGGCGACGGCCGTCAGAATCAACGCGACCGCCAGAAAGGTGGCGGGGTCGGTGGCCTTCACGTGAAATAGCAGGCTGCCCAGAAATCTCGTCAACGCCAGCGCGCCTGCCAGACCCGCCGCGACCCCCGCCATCGCCAGCGCCATCCCGCGCCGGATCATCAGCCGCAACACATCGGCCTGCGCCGCGCCTAACGCCATGCGAATGCCAATCTCGTGGGTACGTTGCGCCACGGAGTACGAAACTACCCCGTAGATTCCGACCGCTGCCAACCCCATCGCCAACGCGCCGAACGCCGCCAGCAGCGTCATCAGAAAGCGGCGCTGCTGAAGCGGTTCGGCGATAATTTCCTCCATCGGCTTCACGTTCGCCACGGGACATCCGGGTCCAGCGCTATTGCTTCCCGCCGTATGGCGGCGGCCAGGGAGCCTGGGGCGGTGCTGCGGACCACCAGATGCCGTGGGTTCAGCACCCAGTGGAATTGCGTGTAAGGAACATACAGTTCGGGACGCGGGGCCAGTTTCGGTCCCCGCGTGAGCACGTTGCCGGCGACGCCCACTACCGTCAGCCAAGGCCAGTTATCGGCGGTTGCTCCCAACCGGAGGCGCTTGCCGATGGGGTTCTGCCCTGGCCACATGTCGCTCGCCAGTTGGGCGTTGACAATCGCCGCAGGCAGTGCGCTCGGGGTGTCGCTATCCGCAAACACACGCCCCTGGCGCAGCGGAATTCCCATGGCAGCGAAGTACTGCGGGCTCACCACCAGGTAGTTCGCGCCGGGCACCTCTCCGGGCGCGGGATCCGGGTGGTCTTCGGTCCAGAAATCGAAGCCGGCCCAACCGTTGATCGGCAAGCCGCGGCTGATGCTGACGGATTGGACACCGGGCAAACGTTCCACCCGCGCCAACAGTTGCTGGAAGAACTGCGATTGACTCTGTTGAGCCCGATAACGGACGCCGCGCAGGGGCATCCGCATGGTCAGCACGTTTCGCGGATCGAAGCCAAGCTCCACGCGGCTGAACTGGACCATGGTTCGGATCATCAGGGCGGCGCCAGCCACCAGCACCAGCGCCAGCGCGAATTCCGCGGCCACCAGGAGGCCGCGCAAACGCCAACCGCGCGCGCCTTCTTTCCCACCTGCAAGAGGTCCGCGCACACCGGTCTTCAACAGTTCGTTCACATCGGGCCGCGACGCCGTGAGCGCCGGCGCCACGCCGAACAGGATGCCGGTGACGGCGGTGAGCAGCATGGTGTAGCCGAGGATTTGCAGGTCGACACCGGCGGCATCAATGCCCCAGGTGCCGGCGGGCGCCAGCGCTCGCAGGGCCCTGACGCCGGCGCCGGCCAGCGCCAGACCGAGCGTGCCGCCCAGCGCCGCCAACTGAAGATTCTCGGCCAGCAACTGCTGCATCAGACGCCCGCGCCCGGCCCCGAGAGCGGTGCGAATTCCAATTTCCCGGCCGCGGCCCGCGCCGCGCGCCAATAGAAGGCTGGCCAGGTTCGCGCAGGCGATGAGCAACACCAGAAACACCGCGCCCAGAACCACCAGTAGCGCGGGACGCACGCCGCCGACTGCTTGATCGTGAATTCGGACCAGCCCCACGCCCCAACCTTTGGCCTCGGGATACTGCTGCTCAATGCCGCGGGCAATCGCGTCCATCTCCGATTGTGCCTGTTCCACGGCAACGCCGCGCTTGAGCCGGGCCATGGCTACGTAGGTGTGATCCGTCCTGGCGCCCGGCCGTAGCGGCAGCCCCGAAGTCCAGAGTTGGGGGTCCTCCTGAAAGTACGCAGCCGAGACATCGGCATAGCCGGCTGGCATGATTCCAACCACAGTGTGGCTGACGCCGTTCAGCACCACCTGTTTTCCGATAGCGGCTCGGTCGCCTGCCCAGAAACGCTGCCACATGGGGTAGCTCAGTACGGCCACCGGTGCGTTCCCGGGGTCGTCATCCTCCGGTAGAAACCCGCGGCCGAGCCAGGGCTTGACGCCGAGTAACGTGAATAGATTCGCCGTGGCCCGAACGCCCTCGATCTCGGCCGGCTCACCTGCGCCGGTGAGATTGAACGTGGTCGGATTCACGGCCGCCATATCTTCGAAGACGTGGTTCTTGGACTTCCAGTCCACGAAATTGGCGATGGAAACGATATTGTTGTACCAGCCGCTCTGCGGTTTCTGTTCCCAGACCATCACCAGGCTGTTGGCTTCCCGATATGGCAGCGGCTTGAGCAGGACTGCCTTCACTACGCTGAAAATCGCGCTGTTGGCGCCGATGCCGAGAGCCAGAGTCAAGATCGCAACAGATGTAAAGCCCGGGTTCTTGCGGAGGGTTCGAGTAGCATACTGCAGATCGCGCGCCAGATTGTCCAGCCAGGGCAGTCTGGCATTTTCGCGGCACTGTTCCCGGGTTTGGGTGGCGCCGCCCAGCCGTAACAGTGCGCGGCGGCGGGCTTCGGCCGGAGACATGCCGGCGCGGAGGTTGTCATCCACGTGGAGTTGAATGTGGGCCTCCATCTCTTCCGCAAAGTCGCCTTGGCGGCGCCCGAGGTGAAGTGTGGCGGCGAAACGGAGGAAGAAAGCGCGTAGCCGTCTCATACAGTCTCCTATTGGTTTACCATATGACGACGCGGATCGCGAGTGGTTAGCCGTAGCCGCGACCCTCTGGGTGGCACCTCCTAAATAAACGTGCCGCGGCGCCGATAGCCCGAATCGATTACACGCTTCCTTGCCGGGCGACAGGCCGGTGCGGGGCAACAGACCGGTGCCCGGCAACAGGCCGGGGCGCTCGACGGTCGCGCACCCTGGCACATGTCGCAGCCCCGCGCTTACCCATCCACGCTATAATCGTCAGTTGTCAAATCCCGCTCGACACTCCGGAGGAACCACAACCCTTGCCCGAATTACGTAAGGACCCCATCACTGGGCGATGGGTAATCATTGCCACGGATCGCGCCAAACGCCCCAGCGATTTCATCCGGCAAAGTGTGCCGCCTCCCGCAGCCACGATTTGTCCGTTCGATTACGGCAACGAGCACAAAACCCCACCGGAGGTCCTGGCCTACCGCTCCAGCGGCGCGCGGGATCAGGCCGGCTGGCGCGTGCGCGTGGTGCCCAATAAATTCCCGGTGCTGGGCATCGAAGGCGAACTCAACAAGCAGGCCGACCTGATGTACGACAAGATGAACGGCATCGGCGCCCACGAGGTCATCATCGAAACCCCGGACCACTCGGCCACGTTCTCCGACTTACCGGAAAAGCAGATCGAAGAAGTCCTCTGGGCCTTCAAGGATCGCGTCAGCGACCTGAAAAAGGACCGGCGGTTCCGCTACATCCTCCTGTTCAAGAACCACGGCGAGGCAGCCGGAGCATCGCTCGAGCATTCGCACAGCCAGCTCATCGCGCTACCGGTGATTCCGGGAAGCGTCAAGGAGGAAGTGGATGGCGCTCTGTTCTTTTACAGCCAGAGAGACCGCTGCATTTTTTGCGACATCGTCCGCCAGGAGATCACAGCCGGCGTGCGCATGGTGATGGAGACCGACCGCTTCGCCGTGTTGGAGCCCTACGCTCCCCGCTTTCCGTTTGAGACCTGGATTTTGCCCAAGCGCCACGAATCGCACTTTGAAGAATCCGATGGAGCCACGCTGCAAAACCTGGCGTGGGTTCTGCGCTCCACTATGCGGAAAATCGACAAGGTGCTGGAGCGCCCGGCCTACAACTTCATCGTGCATAGCTCACCGGTTCAGGATGCCCCGCTGCCGCATTACCATTGGCACATCGAGATCATTCCGAAGTTGACGAAGGTTGCCGGCTTCGAGTGGGGTACCGGGTTCTATATCAATCCAACCCCGCCTGAAGAATCCGCCCGATTCTTGAGGGAGGCCGGATTGGGGTAGGCTGCGGCGGCCCTGGAAGAGCCGGCGGCATGGAAGAGTCGGGGTTGCCTGGAAGAGCCGGGCTGCGTGCGGAGCCGGGTTGCCTGCGGGAGCCGGGTGGCTTGCGCCGGTCCGCCGCCGTTTGATATAAACGCTTATCGTTCGACGCGCCAGAGTAGGGCTGGCTAAAGATGCTCGATAAGAAAAAGAGCGCTGCTGCCAAGGCGACCGCAGAAAGGCGAATGACTCAACCACAGGTATCCAAGGCTGCTAAAACGGCCGACCCGCTTCGGGTGGTTTCCCCTTCCCGGGTAACGGAAACGGGCACGGTGCCGATCTCTACCGTGTCGAGTTCTACCGTGCCGGGTTCTACCGGGTCGGGTTCTACCAGGCAACTGGGCAACTTTGAAGCCGGTATCCGGTTCTTCCATGCCCGCAAGCTCAAAGAGGCCCGCGAACAGTTTGTGGAAGCCGCCGCCGGACCCGAGCGCGATGTGGCGCAGCGCGCCAGACTGCACATGGCGATGTGCGACCGCCGCCTGCAGCAGGCCACGGTGAGCCTGGGGTCGGCGGAAGACTATTACAATTACGGCATCGCCCTGATCAACTCCCGCAATGTGGCGGAGGCCCGGACGCACCTGGAAAAGGCGCTGCAGATCGCACCCGGCGCGGACCACATTCACTATGCTTTGGCCCTGGCCCAAGCCCTGTCCGGCGATGTGGCAAGCGCCTACGATAACCTGAAACGGGCGATCGAATTGGAACCGCGCAATCGCATCATCGCCCGCCAGGACGCCGATTTCAGCCCGCTGGCGCACCAACCGCCCTTCGACGCTCTGCTCCATCCGGCCAAGAAAAGCGGCTGGTAGCCGCAATGGACGATACCTCTTCGCTTCGCATAGTCGCCATCGGTGGCGGCACCGGCCTCTCCTCGCTGCTGCAAGGGCTGAAGCACTATACCCACCCGGGCGACCCGTCAACTCCCACCGTAGACATCACCGCCATCGTTACCGTCATGGACGATGGCGGCAGTTCGGGCCGCCTGCGCCGCGAATTCGACGTTCTGCCTCCCGGCGATATCCGCAACTGCATGGTGGCGCTTAGCCAGGATTCCGCCCTGCTTTCCCGCCTCTTTCAGCACCGGTTTACGAGCGGGCGCGGACTCAAAGGGCATAGCTTCGGCAACCTGTTCCTGATGTGCCTGACGCAGATTATGGGCGATTTTCCCGAGGCCATCAAGGCATCCTCCGAGGTGCTCAAGATTGCCGGCCGCATTTACCCTGCAACCACCGGCAATGTGGCTTTGGAAGCTACCCTGCAGGATGGATCCCACGTGGTTGGCGAAACCCGCATCAGCCGCAGCCGCAGCCGCATCAAGGCCGTCCGGCTGCGCCCGCGCAAAGTGCGCCCCCTGCCCGCCACTCTGAGCGCCATCGCGGATGCCGACCTGATCACCATGGGCCCCGGTTCGCTGTTCACCAGCGTCATTCCCAACCTGTTGGTGGATGGCATTCCACAAGCCATACGGTCGTCGCCGGCGCTGAAGGCCTATTTCGTGAACCTGATGGGCCAGCCCGGAGAGACCCTGGAATTCCGCGCCTCCGACCACGTGCGCGCCCTTCAAAAACACGCTGGCGGGCCGTTGCTGGATTACGCCGTCGTCAACATCCGCGCCATCACTTCCGCCATGAAGAAGCGCTATGCCAAGCAAGCCGCGCTACCGGTGGAAAACGACCTCGACGCCATCTTCAAGATGGGCATCAAGGTGGTGGCCGGCAACCTGGCCAGCCACGGCGCCTCGGTCAAGCACGACCCGGCAGCCACCGCGGCCCTGCTGGTGAAACTGGCACAGGAAGGCCGCCGGCGCCGGAACCGCGTGTAACTCTGGATGTCTAACTCTAGCGAGGATCTGCTTCAGACCGAAAGTGTTCTTCACCACAGAGACACGGAGCTGCAGAGCGAGCGCTGAGGAAGACCAAAACTGATATTGCTTTCTGCATCGGTCGTAGTTTGTGACAATCCGGGGTTGGCGCGCGGAGGAAGCAGAGACACTCGCATGCTGACGCTGCGAAGCCTTTGAAGATGGTTGAGGCCGGGACCTTTACGCACCGCCGCGTGGCGATAGCGCACCCATGTCTCGGCTTCCTGTGCACACCAACCTGGCATATACAGCGGCAACCCTACCTGTGTGCACGGCATGCCTCAGTGCCTCTGCTCTGCGACTTCCTCCGCGTCTCGCCGTCTCTGCGGTTAACAGAAACTGACTCATTCCGCCGTCCCCGAGGGAGAACTAGCCCAATTTTCCGCCCTTCTGTGGACGAGGTATCGAAATGGAAAGACGTGCTGGTTTAGCACGGCGGTATTGACTGGGTGACTCTTCGATTAGTTCTATTCGCAACAAGCGGCGCTCTGGAATCCGCTTCTCTTTGTTGCGGGCCAGCAGTTGTCAATCCATGACGCAACCTTCCGTGTACGTTTGGCGTCTTGATCGATTCTGATCGTTTCCCGTTTCGTCTTGACTTCCTCGGTTCGGGCTGATAGCATTTTTCACGAGGCTCAAAGTTATGCAATTGACATTGCATAATATGCAGTTTTTTTTAGAGACCTGCGATGAAGCAGTGGGCTTACATGGAGTGAAGAAGGCTGAGACTCACCAGCCGGCACTCCAAGGCGGGCCGTCGGCGATGCAACAGGTCACGGCGCGAAATGGCCGGCGCTTCCACGCCAGCAGGCGCCCTCTCCGTTTGCGCGCGTCCGCGCGCGGGGGCCCCCATCGCGCAGGCTGGAGGTTGCCTGTTTAGCCGGCTGGCCCTTGGTATTTCGTGCGCTCAGCCGCCCGTCTGGAAGGAGTAGCGATGTCTAAGAGAACCCGCGCCTTAAGCGCCCTGGCAGCGGTTTGCGTGCTGGTCTCGGCGATCCTGGCAGCCAGTCAGAACTTTCTCCCCGACGCAGTATTCAAAGGGTCTACGCTGACGGGATGGCATCCATTAGGCCAGGCCGGCTGGCGCGCGGAGAATGGCGAAATCATCGGTATGCCGCGGCAGGGCGGTGGCTGGCTGGTTCTCGATAAGGCCTACCAGGACATCGCGTTCTACGCCTCGCTCCGTTGCAGCGGCGCCTGCCAGACCGGCGTGCTGCTGCGTGCCGATAAAACTCCCGAAGGTCTAAGAGGCGTCTATGTGTCGCTGAACGAGGGTGACGTCGCCTTCTACGATGTGGTCCTGGACGCGCAGGGGAACGAACTCCGCCGCAGCAAATTGGGACCCGGTCCGGGCCCGATGATCCGCATGGCCAGCGGACGGTTCAGCGGCGGAGAAGATCTGGTACCCGGTTTCTCGAAGCCGGCGCCGACCCGTGCGGAGATGGAAGCGGCTGCGGCCAAGGCGGCGGCGCCCGCCGGTGGTGGCGGCGCTGGACGTGGGGGACGCGGCGGCGCACCGGCCCTGAGCGCGGACGAGTGGCACACGGCGCAAATCATCCTGGATGCCGATGTTCTAAGCCTGTCGATCGACGGACGGGGCGCCGGCAGCGCCACCACCAGCGATCGGATGATGGGGTTCGGGCCAATCGCGCTCTATGCCGGCGGTTCCGGCGAGGTTGGCTTCAAAGAGGTATCTTATAAAGACCTCAATTCCAAGATCGAACCCAAGGAGACCGTTTCGCCGAATTTCCAGATGCAGCGCATCAGCGACTTCTACTATGGGTGGTGTGCCGCGGCCGCCGATATCAATCGCGACGGCGTCATGGATGTGATCGCCGGCCCATTCTACTATCTTGGACCCGGCTATACCGAAAGAAGAGAGTTCACTGCCGCTCGAACATACAACCCGAGCAATCAGTTCGCGCAGGGAATGGTGAACTTCGCTTACGATTTTACCGGTGACGGCTGGCCGGACATTCTGATGGTGGACCAACGGCCGATCTACCTGTATGTCAATCCCAGAGGCGAATCGCGGCGGTGGGATCGCTATAATGTCGTTCCGCAGGCATCGACGGAGATCGAACTGCTTAAGGATATCGACGGGGATGGGAAACCTGCCGTGCTCTTCGGCGGCGACGGCGCCATGGCCTATGCCAAACCGGACCCGGCGCACCCCACCGCACCGTGGATTGTGCACAAGATCTCCGAGCGGATGGGCGTAGGAGCGCACGGAATGGGTGTGGGAGACATTAACGGCGACGGCCGGATGGATGTAGTTGGCCCGCGCGGTTGGTGGGAGCATCCGCCTCAAGGTTCCACACAGGAGACTTGGACTTTCCACGCCGCGGCATTCGGCAGCGGCGGCGCCGAGATGGGAGTTTACGACGTGAACGGCGATGGGCTGAACGATGTGGTAACCGCTCTTTCGGCTCACGGATGGGGGCTCGCCTGGTTCGAGCAGAAGCGGGACAAGGAAGGAAACATCTCGTTTGTGCAGCACGCCATCATGGGCGATTTCTCGACGAAGAACGCCGGCGGCGTCACCTTTTCAGAGCCTCACGGCGTCACCTTCGCGGATCTGGATGGCGACGGCATACCCGACTTGATCGTCGGCAAGCGATACTGGTCGCATCTGGAGAGCTACACGGACCCCGATCCTTACGGGCCCGCCGTGCTGTATTGGTACCGAACCGTGCGCAACCCCAAGGCGGAGGGCGGAGCCGAATTTGTGCCGGAGCTGATCCACAATCGCTCGGGAGTCGGTTCTCACCTGGCTGCCGTGGATCTGAACGGGGATGGCGCCATCGATATCATCACCTCTACCAGTCGGGGCACATTCATTTTCTGGAACCAGATGCACCCGGCCAAGACTGGCGTGGGCAAGACAGGTATCAGCAAGAATGGCGTGAGCAAAAAGTAATGCCACGGACCAACCACATGCGAGCCCTGGCAATCACAGTCCTGGCACTCACAGTTCTGGCAGCGGCCATCGCCCCCGTGGCGGACGCCCAGCGTGACTGGCCTGTCTACGGTCACGATCCCGGCGGGCTGCAGTATTCGCCGCTCCAGGAGATCGACACCAGGAATGTGGCAAAGTTGCAGGTCGCCTGGACCTACGATACACGCCCTGCCGCGGTGCCTGCATCGGAAGGCGTGGAAGCCAGGCCGGCGCCTCGCAACCGGGCCTCACAAGCAACGCCTCTGATGGTCGGGGACGTCTTATACCTTTCCACGCCTTATAACCGCGTGATCGCGATGGAGCCGGAAACCGGCAGGAAGATCTGGGAGTACGAATCCGAGTACACGCCGTCCGGCCGCGGCATCGCTTACTGGGCCGGCGATGAAGTGTTACCGCCCCAGATTGTGGTTGGCACCATGAACGGCTGGCTCTTTACCCTGAATGCCAGAACCGGCAAGTTGACCACCAGTTTTGGCGACAACGGAAAAGTGAATCTCAAAACCGGGGTTGCGGATAACTTTCCGCGGGGCCGGTATGGCATGTCGTCGCCAGGCGCAATCTACAAGAATTTGATCGTCACCGGCGCGCAACTGCAGGAAGAACCGGCCAACGGGCCCAGTGGCGACATCCGCGCGTGGGACATTCACACAGGAAAGCTGGTGTGGACGTTTCACACCGTTCCCCGTCCGGGCGAGCGCAACCACGATGCCTGGCAGGAGGACCAGTGGGCAGACCGGTCGGGCGCAAATGCGTGGGGCTTCATGACGGTGGACGTGCAGCGAGGGATGTTGTTCGTGCCACTGGGCACGCCCACGCCGGATTTCTACGGCGGAAGTCGAAAAGGGTCGAACCTGTACGGGTCATCCTTGGTGGCCTTGGACGCCGCCACCGGCAAACTCAAGTGGTACTTTCAGACCACACAT
>Ga0210402_10003021_pt1 | contig 15991 bp, 24 predicted proteins | sample IncBWC7MmetaG_FD_161055 | JGI IMG/M metagenome (GOLD analysis project Ga0210402, IMG submission 161055) | Forest soil microbial communities from Barre Woods Harvard Forest LTER site, Petersham, Massachusetts, United States - Inc-BW-C-7-M | ecosystem: Environmental > Terrestrial > Soil >... | reverse complement strand
GTAAGACACCGTGACAAAGGGGCAACTAACTCTCGGGCAGGTCCACCTCGCCAACAAATTTCTTGCGCAATTCTTCGATGTCATCGGGAAGCTCGTGCTCTTCAGTATCATCGACAGTGTCGGGGGAGATGGAGCGACGTTCATCATCAATGACCTTAATGGTCGCCTTCTTTGAAGGTTTAGTGGGCGAGTCGAATGTCAAGGCAGCAATGGCAGCGGCGGCCTGGAATTGGCAAAAAGTCAGTAGACAATTTAGAGACGAAACCATGCCAGTGTATACCTTTTTGCTCGGGGTTGGGGCAGGGGATGATAGACGGGAAGAGATGGTAGCCATTGATAAAAAATAATAAGATGCCGGAGGAGATGGTGGTGGTATCTGGTCAGAGAAAACCTCAACCAACCAAGACGCTTTTATAACTCGGTGAAAAGTTGTCGTTGTTTGGTGTGAATCAACCTTCAACTTGCACGCGATCGTGTTATTTTGAGCTGTTGACGTGCTATAACAGAGTCATCACATGATGACTCCGAGTCACTCATGTCTAGCGTATTTATTCCTTTAGTCTTACATTGTTACAGCATGGTTTCTTGGCGTCCAACGCCCTCAGAGGTGTGTTGTAATTGCAAATGTCCTACTAGTACACTCACCGACCATGGACTCGGATTCGCCAGGCAACGTCTTATTTCGAGAAGATGACGATAAACTCTCCTAAAGAGGTTCTGAATGGTACCTCTACCAAATCAGACCTGCATGATTTAGAGGAAGAACTCAGCATACCACGTCATCGTTTTGTTGGGGAGGTTGACTTGCCCGAACGTATGTCAATATCAGCCCTAAAAGCGGTCACAATTTTTACTCTATTATATTAGATGAAGAGCCTCTCCTCAAAGAATCAAAACGTCGCTTCGTCTTGTTCCCCATCCAATATAACGAGGTCTGTTGCCTTTCCACGGAATCAACTGGACCCGTATGTAACCCCCTCGTAGATCTGGCGAATGTACAAAAAAGCCCAAGCCTCGTTCTGGACCGCAGAGGAAATAGATCTATCTAAAGATCTCATGGATTGGAACATACGTCTAAACGACAATGAACGTCATTTCATTTCTCATGTCCTTGCTTTCTTCGCTGCATCAGACGGTATCGTGAACGAGAACCTCGTTGAACGCTTTTCCAACGAAATCCAAGTTGCGGAAGCACGTAGCTTTTACGGCTTCCAAATCATGATGGAGAACATCCACTCGGAGACCTACTCCCTCCTCATTGACACATACATCAAAGACTCCAACGAAAGGGAATTCCTCTTCAATGCCATAGAAACCATCCCATCCATCAAGCGGAAGGCCGACTGGGCCCTCAACTGGATCACAGACAAGCGTTCGACATTTGCCGAACGTCTGGTCGCATTTGCCGCCGTGGAGGGTGTATTCTTCTCTGGCTCGTTCGCCTCCATATTCTGGATAAAGAAACGAGGGCTTATGCCTGGTTTGACCTTTTCGAATGAGCTTATCAGCCGTGACGAGGGCTTGCATACCGAATTTGCGTGCATGTTGTTCTGCCATCTGAAACGTCGGCCACATCCTGAGACCGTGCAAAAAATAATCACTCAAGCTGTCAAGATTGAACAAGATTTTTTGACCAGTAACTATCTCGTCCAACTCGCACCGACGTTCGCTTAAAGTATTCGTCAAATAGATGCTCTGCCAGTAGCCCTCATCGGCATGAACGCTGCATTAATGTGCCAATACATTGAATTCATAGCCGATCGCCTACTTGTAGCCCTCGGGAACGAAAAACATTACAACGTAACAAACCCTTTTGATTTTATGGATATGATTTCATTACAGGGAAAGACCAATTTCTTCGAAAGGAGGGTGTCGGAGTACTCCAAAGCCAACATCGACCGTTCATTCACCCCTAATAACAGATCCAACTCGTCGAATACAATCTTGTGCGTCGATTTTGGTTTCCTACACGCATTGTCTTAGCTGACTTGTTGGCTTGTATTTAGTACCGTTAACGAAGACTTTTAATTGAATACCCTGTGCACTACTGTTGTTATAGACATTGTATCCATATTCCATAACCCCTCCACCTCTTAGCCTTTCTTGTTTCCATCATCAGCGCTTGCCGTAACGGGCTGCGATCATCCTCTCACCATATATACAATCTATATTACCAAAACAGCTAGACTCGCCACAAGAACCCTAGTGGTCGTAATACACCGCATTCGATATTTCATATTGGGCCATTTGAATTTTGAAGTGAAATAAGTACTAGACATATAAATATTTCTTCAAGCATCTTCACGGCACTCTCAGGGGCGGGTCTACCATCAGACACAGCTTGAAGAAAGTCTGGAGACCACAGGTTTTCTACACCACTGGACCAGGTTCCAAGTCAGTCTGCGATGACGCAGAGAAGCTTGAGAATAAAGGCTGTAAAACTGGTGAGGAAGCGGTCAAGCCGAAGGTGGGGAATGGGATCGCCCTTTACTTTTTTACTTTTCCTCCACTACCCCCTTTGTTACTTCTTCCTCAATACGTTCCTTCTCCTTCTTGAGAGCAACAGGGTCGAATCGAACGAATGTGAACTTGGTTGAACAATGGCGCGGTCATAAACTCAAACGTGAAGATCCATCCCTGTCCGCAAAATGTATTGAGCGTGAATTGTGGAAGTGATATAACGCGGCGTTCGCTCCATTTCTGGCCTTCTTTTCGAGTCGAAGAGGTGAACACAGCTTATGGGACGAGAATTGCACCATGGAGGTATCCCGGTCCTTCTGTGAAGTATGCAAACAAAAAAAAAAACGGCGAGGGACTGGATGATGGAAGAGGGTGAGAAGAGAGAAATAAAATAGAGGCAACAATAATGAGATCTGATTGGGGTTGAGGACTAACCATCGGAGTTGAGGAATTGCGGTGATGACGCCTCCGATGGTGTCGACCGTCAAGTTGGGATATGGGACAGTTTTAACACGCTGATGCCGTTAGCTTTAGACACGATAGTAATGATCTGTTCGGAGGCAGCTGAGGAAACGACACGTGGCCTTGAGTGGCATGATGCTACTCAAGCAGCCCCACTGGTGGTTGAATGCGCCCAAGCAACGATACCTTAGCTATCCCGAGAGCGGCTCCATGATGTGCTGATATAAACTTGGTCCCTTTGGCCCAAGATCGTTGAGATGAAGAAATGATAAGGGAGTGAGCTGATGGTCCGAGTTGGACTGTGGTCAGAATAAAGCGGATAGATACTACAGGCTACTGCTATGTATATAGTAGTACTGCAGTACTAGAGTAGTACCAGTGGTAGTTAGTAGTAGTGCTACAGCTTTCGTGACATCTGTCATATGATCGTGAGTCACAGCGGTCATGCGCAGAAAATTTTTTGGACGCCGTAGTCACTTTACCATCGATATCGCAATGGTGAGATTCGGCTCAGATTTTCATCATTCAGTGCCACCACATTCTAACAATGCATTCTAGCTTCGTCGCCAAACTCGTGAGCGCCGCCAATATGTCTATGCAAAATCTCTAGAAGCACAGGAACGGCAGACATATGAAAGGAAACGACAGTTGAAGGATGCATTGGCGAGCGGTAAATTTCTGCCCACAGAGTTGAAAAAAGATGCAAAGAACTTGGGAAAAGAACTAGCATTTGACGAGGCACAGGCTGGTGAGATGTATTCTAGCTTCAGTGGTTGTCCAGAAGTTGTCCTGACGCTACTCCATTCGTTGAGATCCAACGACCCACATTGATAACGAATATTCTCGTGCTGGAATTCAGGATCCCAAAATTGTCATCACGACCTCCAGGGACCCGAGTTCCAAGCTGATGCAGTTTGCGAAAGTACGTTCAACGCCGGAATGGTTTTGGTGTAGATTCACCCCCCCTGTTTAACCAATATAGGAAATGAGATTGGTGTTTCCGAATTCGCATCGCATTAATCGTGGAAACTATGTTGTTAAAGAACTGGCGGACGCGTGTAGAGCGAACGATGTCACCGACTTGATTGTTTTGCACGAGCATCGTGGAACACCAGGTCGGTTGTGGTCTAGCTTGCAATTCTTTTTTTCTGGTCTTACCTGATATTGTTATCCGTACTGCAGATGCCATGATCGTCTCCCACTTCCCACATGGTCCCACAGTCTACTTCACTTTGAACAACGTCGCTCTTCGACACGACATTGGTACCTACAAATCTTCGACTGTTTCCGAACAGTACCCACATCTTATTTTCGAGAATTTTACCTCAAAGCTTGGCGAACGTATGCAGGATGTGCTCAAATATTTATTTCCTGTTCCGAAAGAGGACAGCAAGCGGGTGATGACTTTCTTTAACGAAGATGATTTCATATCGTTTCGGTCAGTAGGACCAGGTTCTTTTTTTCAATGCCTTCCTGACTTGGAGCTAGACACCATGTATTTGTCAAGATTCCTCGACAAGTCCAGCTCGCTGAAGTTGGACCACGGTTTGAGATGAAACGTATGTTATTTGCCCTTTGATGATCTCTTTCCACCTTTACGGCTACTGACCTTTTTGATTTATTGCACAGCATACGAAATTCGACAAGGGACTATTGAACAAACTGAATCCGAGCGCGAGTGGGTGCTCGCGCATTACTCACGGACGGCCAAGAAGCGCAGCGTACTATCGGGACCCGTCTCACATTCCAATCCCCCTTCGAAGTCGAATTCGAGCAAGCAAGTGAAGCGGTGATGCTAATCTGGGCAGCCCGCCGTTTATGCTGGATAAACACCCTCGACTTTCTGCAGTCTTTACTTTCTATCTCTAAGTATCGTGGTGGACGTATCAGGGGGTTGGCGACCCGTGTGCCAATCAAAGTATTGAATACAATATTCAGCTGCACAGTAGATCACCAATGCATGGCTTCAGAGGTTATTACGAAGTCTCCTCGACTTTCGCCTCTGTGAGCACTTACAATTAGCCTGCTTTGTGGTTGAGCTCAGTTTTATTATTTACCTTTGAGACCAATGATATCATGAAAAGATTGGATCAATGAATAATATACGACTTTCAGTTGGTGGAAATGGGAGACAGGGACACATTCCAAAGGGATCTTTCAGCTCTCGGATCTGCAAGTATGTCCAGAGAAGGCCCGTCTATTAGCACCTTTAATTGTCCGTAATCATCGATGAACAATAGTACATGTAAATACTGCTTGTTTACTCCTCAGGCAGTGACAAGGAATTAGAGTACTCTCGATGTATCGAACGTACCCGCCTCCCAAAAGGTTCAATCTACAGTCAGTCCCTTGTCCAGGAGAGTGAACGCTTCAAAAAGCGAGTTGAACAGGTCAATGGCATTTTGGACATCATGCGAGCCCGCTGTCTCCCGAATAGAGTGCATAGACAACATCGCATTACCGACATCCACCGTCCGGATGCCAATCTTGGACAACATCGGGCCAACAGTAGAACCGCAAGCCCTATGAAAATGGACCATGTTAAGCCAGGCAGATGAAGAAGAATAAAGAAATCAAAACGCACATATCATTTCGAACTTCAAACTCCTGTACTTGCCCACCCTTACGCTCAACCAATTGCTTAACGATGAACGATCCAATTGCATCGCTTGCATACCGCTGCTTCGCGTTACTCTTGATCACAATCCCTCCATTCATACGTGGTTTATGATTTTGTTCGTGTTTCGAGGTATAGCTAGGGTGCAGAGCATGTCCCATGTCAGCTGAGATGAGGAAGGAGCGGGAGATGGACTGCGCAAGAGTTGCTGGGGTGGGCGAGAGCCGGTTCAGGAGGGATGGGATGAGGCTCGATTCTGCACCAGAGGTGGAGACGCTGCCTACTTCTTCATGGTTGAAGAGGGCGATGCAGTTGACGTTCCCATCAAGACTGGGGAAGGATTGAGCCGTGGCGCTGTCCGCGAGGGCTTCGACGGCGCAGAATCTGAGCCATAACATTGAGCCATAAAATTCAGCGATAAATGATATTGGTTGGGGTGGCTTACGAGGAAACAAGGTTATCCATTCGTGAGCTGAATATGAATTCATTGTTTATACCGCCCAAAGTTGCTGGCTGAGTATCGTACAAAGCCCTTGGAACAAATAGCAAATCAGGTTCGTGGGGATAAGAAGAAGCTACATACAAATCAAAATCGTAAATTTCTTCTGGTGCGACGGATAGTTCCCCGGCGAGGAGAGATAGAAGGGCAGGGTGGTGGTTAGCTTGGATGCTTGAGGCAGACTTGGCATGAGGCTTTGGCGGGAACTTATCATCCTTGTCCTCGTCGTCAGATTCGTCCTTCAAGGCATTCAACTGTGTTGTGAGCAGACCAAGGATTGGAATAAACTCCGTCTCTTGGTTGAATTTGAGTGTGTCGTTGACGTTCCTATCCACTGCGAGATCATAAATGATACAATCAAAAAGGAGAGAATGAACACACACAGTGAATTGCCAGAGTTGGAATGCGCAGGAGGGGCCTGTCGATCTTGACCAGTTCTGACTTGAAGCCAGTTTTTTCGGCTATTACGATCCTTCCAGCCAGAGACAGATCACGGTCTAACCATGAGTGCCATATCCCTCCGCCGTAAGTCTCTACGCCAACTTGGAGGTAGCCGGACTTCGAGCGTTTCGAGACAGGTCGCACCTAGATCAAGGCATTTAAGGCGAAGATGGCGAGTACGTTGAGGAACACTTACCCGTAAGTTCGGACTATCTACATGAGTGGCAACGAAACTAAGACCCGCTCCGTGTTTCCACTTCTGGGGGAGCGTAAATGCCACGAGAGAGGCCTGGTTTCTGGTGAAATAATATTTGCCGCCCGGTTTCACCTCCTTTTCCCAATCGTCCTTCTCTCTGATCTGTGGTCGCGTTGTTAGCGCTCTGCGAGAGAAGAACGAACTTATTAACCTTTCGAAAGCCAGCTTTCTCGAGACGCAAAGCAGCATTGTGAACCGCATGAAAGGGAGTTGGTGAAGCGTTGACAAAGCTGAGAAATCGAGTAGCAGCTTCGGGACCAGACGGGTAGAGCATCATGGCCTGAGGGCCTGAACTTGAAGGACTGAAATAAAAATAAAAATCTCGTAGGGAACGTGCACGTGACTGCACGTGCTAATTCGAAATTCTTTTAAAAAATTAAATGGGACTGAGTGAGCATCAACGATGGTTCAGAGTTATCTGAGACACGGACCTACTCAGGTAAGAAACTAGTGCAACATTGATTATCTCACCTTATTATTTCATCTAGGCTTTTGGGGTAGTGTGCAGCTCCTCCTCAAACTCGACATATGATGGTAAACTGGCTTATGTGCCAGCCTTGGAGGACGTACTAGTATGGGATGTGAAAAAGGGCCAGATGGTGAGTCCGAAAAATGCATCTTATCTACCTTATTTAACGTCCCAAAGGTTTCCATGTGGCATGAAACTGGCCATCGAGCAGAAGTGACTTGTATTCTGCGTTCCCCACAAAAAGATTCATTCGCAGTTGGTTATGCCGATGGTTCCATCCGACTCTGGACTGCTTCTGCAGGCTCTGTCATTACGACTTTTAATGGTCACAAAAAAGCTGTCACAGCCCTTGCATTCGATGAGCAAGGAACCCGATTGGCATCTGGTTCGCAGGACACTGATCTTATTGTGTGGGATGTTGTGTCCGAAGCTGGCCTTTTCCGGTTCGTGTCGTCACATAACTCGTGGGCTGTGAAATTAAATTCTCTCTGTCAGTCTTCGTGGGCACCGAGACCAAATCACGTCCATCAGATTCATTACCACCTCGAATGACATGCCCTCCACATCAACAGCCTCTGCGTCAGGTCTTATGCTCACATCATCAAAAGACACGTTCATGAAGCTCTGGGACCTTTCAACGCAGCACTGCATGCAAACCATCGTCGCACATCGCTCGGAAATATGGACGATGGATGTGGATCGAGGACAAAACTTGATTTTCACGGGCAGTGGCGAGGGAGAGCTGAAAGCGTGGTCAATTGATCACGGGGCTTTGTCTGAAGGTCTGAAAGAAACGGAGATAGGAGAAGTAGATACTCATGTTGTCCACCTTAAAATCTTCAATAGCCTAATTTCTTGGTTTTTAGGTCGCCAAAATGATTCACCCCATTGCAAACCTCCCCCTTGCCTCTCGGCACCGTGTCTCCCAAATATTATTCCACCCAACCCAACCATATCTTGCTGTCCAGTCCCACGATCGGTCCGTCGAAATCTTTCGGATACGAACGGAAGAGGAGATCCGAAAGAAACAATCTAGACGGAAGAAACGCGCGAAAGATAAGAAGGAGAAAGATCAGACCAAGGGGATGGGTAAGAGAGAAGATGGCGATGATGGGATGAATGTTGATGAGGATATGGAAATCAAACTGGTTGACAGATTTACCCCTCATCTCGTCGTCCGTGCTAGTGGAAAGATTCGGTCGTTTGATTTCGGACCAGACAACATGGGACACAAGGGGGGTGTCCAAGTAAGTGAGGACATAGGATTGCTCAAACCGTCGCACTTACAAATTCCGGTAGCTCTTTATGGCATTGTCCTCTAACGCGTTGGAAGTATACAACGTCCCCCAGCCTTCAAAGTCCAAAGACGGTTCCCCAGAAGCAACTCGTCTCTTCTCCGTTGATCTACCCGGGCACAGGACAGATGTGCGGACATTGTCCCTGAGTTCTGACGATCTGCTTTTGGCATCCGCGTCCAATGGTAATTTCCCTTCCAATTGGTCCTCTTGACAAGTTGAGAAATTTCCGCCTCTGAAAGGCTCCCTGAAGATTTGGAACATGAAAACGACAGCATGCATCCGCACTATCGACTGTGGGTATGCGATAAGTAGCACCTTTCTGCCTGAAGATCGACATGTTAGTTGTCCTTCCGTTCTCTGCATACCAATACTGACACTTTTCGCCCGTAGATTGCTATAGGCACCAAAACTGGGGAAATACTCCTCTACGACCTTGCATCATCGTCCCTCATTGAGACCATAAAAGCACACACAGCTACAGTATGGTCATTGCATGTACGCGCGGACGAGCGAGCGTTAGTCAGCGGAAGCGCAGACAAGGATGTGAAATTTTGGGAATTTGAGCGTAGGAATGCGACGGGTGAAAGCGTTTGTGACAATCTTGGCTATTTGAATGTCCCCCTTAACTTACGCAGTGCATATACAGTCACAGAGTGGAAAACAACTCTCGCTTGTGCATATGAGGACACTGAAAATGACCGATGATGTACTTTCCGTGAGGTATAGCCCCAATGGGAGGCTTCTGGCGGTGTCGCTTCTGGATTCGACCGTGAAAGTGTTCTATCAAGATTCGCTCAAGTTTTTCCTATCTCTCTACGGACATAAAGTGCGTCACACTTTTCACCTCTCAGCTCAATAATTTAATTCAAGCGCCTGCCTCTATGCCTTCCCCCTAGCTTCCTGTCCTGTCTATGGATATCTCAGATGACTCCAAACTAATTGTCACCTGTTCGGCGGATAAAAACGTCAAGATCTGGGGTCTGGACTTTGGTGACTGCCACAAGTCAATATTTGCACATGACGAGAGCGTCATGCAGGTCGCATTTGAGAAAGATTCGCATTATTTCTGGACTGTTGGGAAAGACAAGATGTTGAAGTATTGGGATGGGGACAAGGTGTGCGAGAAATATATTCTGTCGCATCTGGTGATACGGATAACTAACCGAAGTGGGCAGTTTGAAAACATTCAAAAGTTCGAGGGACATCACGGTGAGGTGTGGGCACTTGCACTGAGCCACCACGGGAACTTTGTCGTGACGGGGTCGCACGACAAGTCTATTCGTGTTTGGGAAAAGCTCGACGAACCGGTATGTTTGATTTCTTCTACTCATGATCGCCCGTAATTGACCACGGCCGTCGCTTCAGCTATTCCTAGAAGAAGAACGCGAACGCGAACTCGAGATCCTCTATGAAAGCGGTGTCGCTGACACCCTCAATCGTACCGACGCACCAATTGGCAGCGGTGCTGTCGATGAATCCGGGGGCACTCAAGCACAAGCGGAAGCTACTTCCGTGACCAAGCAAACGACGGAAACTCTCATGGCCGGGGAACGTATCATGGAAGCGATTGACCTCGCGGACGGGGAACGGACAGCGTTCCAGGAGTACGAGGAAGCGATGTCGCGGTTGTCGGAGGATGATGCGATGAGATTGCAGCCGCCTCCGCGGAATCCTGTCTTGGCTGCGTATGAATTGGAACCCGAAGCTTATGTGTTGAGGGTTGTGGAGCGGGTGCAGAGCACGGCATTGCAGGATGCGCTGTTAGTGTTGCCATTCGGGAAAGTAGTTTCGTTGATGGGGTATTTGAATGTGTGGGCGCAGCGGGTTTGTTGTTCTTTCAGGTTGCGTTTGATGAGTGCTCACGCCCTTTCAGGAATGGAATATTACCCTCGTGTCGCGTATTATATTTTTCTTGCTCAAAACACATCATCACCAGATTGTCGCCAACCGCATTATGCGCACGGCGCTCATCCCGCTTCGCAAACATTTGCGTAGTGCGCTGCAGGGGCAGAAGGACGTGATCGGGTATAACTTAGCAGCTTTGCAATATATCCGTCGACGGAACGACGCTGAAAGGACGGCTCAGTTTTACGAGGAGGAAGAGATGGATGAGGAGAAGGTCCGGGCAAGGATCGCGGAAGGGAGGAAGAGGAAGAGAGTCACTCTCAAGGCATAGATTGGAGAGGATAGAATGTGTGGATACATCTAGCGAGACGGAGGATATACACAAGTAGTACTTCTACAAATCTAAGTTGTGATTGGGAAGGAGTCTAGTTATACAACATTAACGTAGTGTTTGTGTTCATTCGTGCTCATGCCAAAAGTCCAAATTGAAGTGTGTTTCTAGTTCGCCTTGGGACCCCAGAGACTTTCATGCCTACGAAAGGGAGATTATCATCCCGTCTAGTGCGAATTATAGACATGTGCTTACCATACATCTGGTTCCGTTGCCATCCTCAACTGGACAGTGAGGGTACCTACATCGAAATCTGCAAGAGCGCGAAAAGGCGCTCGGGTGAGGTCGACGTGTCTGGAGCCCTTTGTGCATCCTGCGCAGGTATCAACAACCCGCACAAATACACATTTTTTCGGGGTGTTGCATACTGAAGGGAGAAAGGAAGAAACGACATCAATATGGTGGAGGGTGGTGTGAGATGAGTGCATACATTCGAGAAATTTGAAACATTTAGGACGATTGGTCCAGCCTTCCAAAGTGAGGGCGCAAGCAAACGAGGCATCCTGGGAGGAAATACTATTCAGCGGGTGTAAAGTTGGGTAAATCTAGATAGGGAGGACGAACCGTAGGAGCCCAGCCAGTCTTTGACCAACAGCTCGGGTTTTGAAGGTCGTGGCCTGTGTACCTGAAAAAACCGGTAAATATTATTATGTGCATATACTGGTGCTACTGGGGATGAGATTGAGGGTGGTCGACCTGATACAGACCAAGTGATAGTGACGGCTTGAGATTTTCCAAGGCCTTTGAGACCCTTCCAGACGCTTTCTACCACCCCCTTGACTGTCCCGCCAATGCTCATGGGAACTGCCTTGGTGGAATTCTTCGAAGGAGGTTTGCTGCTAGTTCTTTTCTCGAAATCCAGGCCTTGCTCGCCGTTGAAAATACCAGAGTCGAAGGAAGAATCTCTACGATATTTGTAGTGAAGATCGGTGATGTTGACGTTTTGCCAGCCATCTCGTGGGTCAAAATTGTATGTATCACCGAGAGAGTGCGCGTTGGAGTACTTGCTCTCTGATATGGCACGCACGGTTGTAGCGTGGCTGGTAGCTGTGATGGTCGTAAAGAACGGAGAAATGGAGGAAACGGCTAGGAGAACGAGGGGGAAAATAGTGAGACGAGTCATCGTTGGGCGAGGTGAAATAATTAAAGAGGGCTTAAGAGTAGACGAGTGACTTGGGCGGGCTTTGAGACGCGTTTGCAAATCAAGGTCACGTTGTTTTATATTAGGCCAAACATGACCACATAAGATTATTAGACTCGGAATGCCGAGTCCGAGTCCGATCATCGGTTGATATGATGCCGGTCGATTCGAACAGTGATACTCGCCGTATCTCACGCAAGCTAACCACTGACGAAGAAGTCGACGTCAGGCGAGCTCGTGGAGAGGTAGCTTTTCACCTCTAGCAACTTCTTTGATGGCTGACTATTTTGTATCGATTTTGTAGCTCTCCTGCGCTGAATGTCGAAGGCACGTATGTTTTATGCTGCCAGTCCAGTCAAGCTGATGTATATTCTTGAAGGCTCAAACTCAAATGCGATAAAAAATTACCATGTAGCTCGTGTAGTATGTTATCATCTCCTCCAGCACCTCTCCGATTTAAATAAACATATTTGTGTTACAGTTCGTCGTGGCTGTCCTTCCATCTGCCCAAATGGTGTGCAACGTTGACTTTTGTGAGTCTTTGTCTTATGGTGATTGAATGATCATATAGGTAGCCTAGCGACTGGCCAGGGAACGAGGTTAGAGCTCCTGAATTTATAACCGACGACATGTGATTGGATTCAATTCTCGTTCTCCCAGATTTGTGCTCGCCGATACGACGCATTTACATTCCAAAATTGCCGAAATGGGACAACGAATTCGGCTTTTAGAGGACGCTCTTGCAATTTTTCAGTCCAGTGTTTCTAACGAAATCCACCCTCTCTTACGGGATGAATTTCTCGCAATCAAATTCGGTCCAGAAAAGGGCTACAAACCAGACAGAGAGCCACCCAAATCGGAAACCTCTATAGATTCTATTGATGCGCTGGGTACACTCACCATCAGTGACCATGGTGAAGGCCCATATTTTGGGCGTTCTGCAGGATCAGAGGTCTGTATTCTCAACTTGAGCAGAGGATTGTGAACCATACTAACCATCTCATCAGACACTCTTTTTGGTGCGAGAATAGTGGCCCCCTAATGTTCTGGTTGTCTGAAATCACTCAATCAGGCTGGCGCAGACATGTCCGGTACTGAAGACGACGAGGTTACACCTCTGTCTTGGGAAATTTCTCGACTCTCGAATTCATTCCCGTTCGGCCCCGAAGGACGTTGGGATACCGAACCTTCGCTTGACATCTTATACACCTTCCTTCCACCTCAGCCCCGCGCTTGGACGTTATGCGAGACTTACCTAGAGCATTCATGCTGGGCTTTTCGACCAGTCAAAAGGGAGGAGATCATTGAGGAACTTCTTACTCCAATTTACAAATCTCGTAAAGAGAGACAAGACTCTGGGTTTACTGCACCCCATTCCGTGTCGCCACACAAGTTTTCGGCACTCATGCTGATCTTTGCCCTTGGCGCGCTCCTAGACCTTACTTTGACCCCATGTGAGTTCTTGTCGTTCTGTTTGTCTGGGTTGGTATTGACGAAACGATACCCTATTCCGTTAGACAACACGGAGTCTGCAAATTACTACCATTTAAGTCGCGCCGCTTTGTCTCTGCATTCTATCTTTGATTGCCCCGAAATTGCAACCGTTCAGGCTGTTGTCCTTATGGCGTCCTATCACAGCTTGGGAGGAAGGAGATATACAATGGATAGTTCATGGTCTCTGATGTCTCTAGGATCCAAATTGGCCCAGAGTGTGAGTTCAACCTTGGTTCTGAATCCTTCATGTCGTTTATTCATTGATTACTTCTTGATTAGATCGGACTTCGTGCGTCATTCTGCCTTTCTTCGTGCTCATTGTAATTTATTCAACAATCTGCCTGCCTCAGACCGTGACAGTGCTCGATGGAATATGGATGCAAAGACTGTTGAGCGTCGTCGATCCCTGTTTTGGGAAATATTCTCCACAGAACTATTCTATGTATGTTGTGCAGAAATTTATTTATCCGCCAAAGGTTAAACCACGTCCAGAGTCTCGCCCTTGGTCGTCCCCCAGCTATCCGTCTGTCATACATCGATTGCGAATTTCCAAACGATGACGAGGCAACTCTTGACCAAAACGGCCAACCCCTACAGGGATGTACGTATTAACAATCTTTCTTTCCGGGCAAGACAAACGATCAGAAAGGGTGAATGGTGGAACTTTGTTCTGGTCATATACCAATCTTGCATATTCCACCATCCGTCGTTGTCGTAGCTCGGAGTATTTCTCCCTCTTGTCCTCCCCGGCTAACATCTCTTCCATCAAAATCTGATCAGATTATCGGTGGAAATATGAGTTCACAAAGGACATTTTCTCAACTGTCACAGAACTTACACTGACAGCGGAAGCACCCAACTATCAGACTGTTCTCGAATTGGATCGAATCGTCCGCGAGAAATCAGTGCCACCACACCTCAAGGTGTTTGTCAGTGCCGACGACGATTATTGCACCCCATCATCCTACATGCGAGGGACTTTGCTCAATCACTACCGCTCAGTTAGTGAGTAGTTCGTTCATACACTACATCACGACCAACCCAGGAACGCTTACTTGGCTTTTGTTCAGCATTACTGTACATTCATCGGAGTTTCTTTGCCCAAGCGATGCTCGATCACCCCGTGAATCCGCTGCGCAGTCCATATGCGCCATCTTTCCTTGCGGCACATCGTTGTGCCTCCTGGTTTATAAAAACCAATCTAAAGCACTTTGATAGATTTCCTGATTTGTTCTTGAGATGGTGGACAATCTGGACACATTGTAAGTTTCCGGCCTGTTGAGATCTACTTTTATTGACCCAATCTAGTATTTTCTGCTGCTGTCAGTCACTTCTTTACGGGAAACGTGAGTGAACTAAGTATAGTGTACAGATTATCGTCGGTTCCGTTGTCACTCGGGCTCCGTCCTCAAGCATGGCTCCTAGTGCCTTCATTGAACTCGACCTTGTATGCGGGTTATTTGAGAAAGGTGCTCTGTATTCTCGTCGAGCACGAAGCGGCCTAGTGCGTCAATGCTTTGTTCTTCCCTGAACTGAACCTCCATAATTCTACTCCTTAGGCGGTCCTGTGTAAGTTGCGAGACAAAGCACATCAGGTTTATTCTCGATACAACAGCGGTAACCCTACTGCCAACCCTCCCAGCGTGGACTTGTCAAGCAGCCGTCCCGACTACGGGGAAGACGAACTAGCAATTTTCGGAGGTCAGACCCGCGTGTTAGTCAGCAAGCTACTCTCCAAAAGAGGCCATCGCAAGCAACCATCCTCCAGCACCACCTCCCCCTTGTCCACTCCCTCGCCCCTCTCAGGTGAGAGTGAATCAAAGGGACCACTGTCTCCAGTGGAGACTCTCCCAGATGTTCATCCTTCGCTTGTCGAGTATCTGTCACAGTTCCCACAGTCACTACCCCTTGGTTCAGAACAGGGAGTTACCTTACCCTCGTCCATATTTCCGGAGCAACCCTTACAGCCTCACGCTGCAGCGTCCATTTACCAACTGTCTGCACAATTTGCTGCACAACATCAGAGTCCTTCGTTACCGTCATGGCAGCAGTCGCCATCAACTTTCGCGACATCTCGCATGACCATCCAGAGTTTCAACCAAGATCCCTCCACTTTCTTCGATGGCTTGCAAGGACAATCTTCTTTCACACCTTCCGGATTCCCACCCATCCCTCCAGACGATAGTCTCATGGATTTTAGGATGATGATGTCGGGAGAATCGGGCATAGATGAGCAATGGGTGTCGTTCATGCGTGACTCGGGCTTTTTGGATGGGAGCCTCGAGGAGTCTGGAGCTGTTTGAATTGCATAACGAAACCGGTTAATCAGAACATATCCTTGTTAATCTGTCATGCTACTATCTCTTCTGTATTCGATATCCAGTATTCATTCCCGGTAATTGTAATTTCAAGGCTTTCGTAGCTATTACTATTAGATCAGGTGACGAAAATTAAAGGAGCTTGCGAGCCCATTTGTTTAGCATGGGGACCCAGATTTCTTAGTGAGTATAAGTGCTCACACCCAACTTGGTTACCTTGGCGTGTTGCAACCCGCATATATATACAAGTCACCGCTTCTTCCACACAGTGACCAATCTGTTGAACCAAAAAACTGGGCA
>Ga0210402_10003020_pt1 | contig 15991 bp, 19 predicted proteins | sample IncBWC7MmetaG_FD_161055 | JGI IMG/M metagenome (GOLD analysis project Ga0210402, IMG submission 161055) | Forest soil microbial communities from Barre Woods Harvard Forest LTER site, Petersham, Massachusetts, United States - Inc-BW-C-7-M | ecosystem: Environmental > Terrestrial > Soil >... | reverse complement strand
CCGTCACTCAAATCTACAGGAAACTCCGAAAACGAACCTTCTACCATCGCATCCTGTACGCGAAGTACCGCGGCTTGAACCCAGCCGCTGCCAGGATCACAGCCCGGTATACCTTCACTCTGATGTATATAGACCGCCGAGAAATACAGCAGCGCTTGTCCGGACGAGAATAAAACATTTGCAAGGACCGAGTCGTGGATTTCGATTGAACGATTTGGCATGTAAGCATGCACTGTTAGGCAATCCGTAAGCGATTGTCAACGGGGGGCCGAAGGGGCCGCGTCTCTGGATTGCTCTCAGTGAGTCGTTGGGTCTCGCAACTCAACTTCGTTGCTTCGGTAGGGCGCGAAGTTTTTGCCCCAATCCACGCCGATCACCTGCATGTCGAGCTTGTCTCCATCCACTTTCACGATGAGGTAGTGATATGGCGTGGGCGAATCCTCGTTGCCCGGCTTGACTAAGTGCTGAAGCGATACTTTGAGTGACTCATTTGTTTTTAGGTAGCCATCCAAATCAGGTTCGCCGGTGTAGGGATAAATGGGAGCTCCGCCTCCGCCTGAGACCACGAGATCCATACGATGCGTTCCAGAAGAGTCGGTGTAGTGTTCGACCCAATGTTCAAATAAGTGCTCGTGCCCGGAGAACACCGCTCGCACGTGGTGGGTATGGAAGAGAGGCATATAGCGCGCCCGTAGCGCAGCGGTCGGCTCCTCGACTTTAGCGCCGCCATGCGGACCGGAAGAAAACGGCGCCTGGTGGCAAAAGATGAAAACGTTTACGTAGCGAGTGCGGTCCAGGCCTTCGAGCTGGGATTTCACCCATTGGAATTGCTTTTCGTCTCCAGCAATGTTCGCGTCGAAACCAATCACGAAAGTATTGCCGTAGCCGAAGGAGTAGGTTGGATAGCCCGCGAGCCGGCGGGGAGAGCCGTCCGGAGGAATCAGTGAGGAAACGGCATCGAGATAATTCTTCAAAGCGGGGAGGCGTTTTGGGTCGTCCACAGTGAGGGCTGAGCTTACATCATGATTTCCCGGCGCGAGGAAGTAGGGGATACCAGCTTCGGTCGTGAGCCGGTTAATCAACGGTACAAAACTGACATTCCATTGGCGCGCTTCCTGCCCCCTTTGCACGGCGTCGCCCGATTGCAGGGCGAAACGCACGGGGTACGCGGTGCTACTGAGTTTCTTAATTTGCTGCAGCATCGAGTCCACGAGAATTGAATGGTCATACTGAATCGTAACGCCATCACGCCTGCCGCGGGTGTCGCCGTACGCAATAAAAGAAAATTGTGTGATGCCCGCCGATTTTGCCTCCGGCGGAAGTGGCGTGGTGGGCGCGGCGATCGGCGTAACACGCTCGGAGTCCTGCGCGGCCGCGGGCGTAATGCCGAGCAGCGTCAACGAGCAGACCAGCGACAAAGCGGCGTGCGAGATTCTCATGACGGTTAGCCTCTCCGAGCGTGTTTAAAGGTAATCAGGGTTTGTGGGCGTCGGATTTTATTTGCTGGGATTCGGGGATCTTGATGATCACTTCGTTTGGCCCAGCCATACCGAGTTCCTCGCGGGCGATGGATTCGATTTTGTGCGGATCGGTTTTGAGGGATTTTACTTCATCAGAGAGCTCGAAATTTTCCTTGTTCAAGCGGTTGAGTTCGGATTGCACGCGTTCGATATCGAGTTTGGTGCGGCGCAAGGCGAGAAAGCCGTGGGCGCCGAAAATGTCGTGTAGGAAGAGCGAGAAGACGCAAAGGATGAGGATGGAGCGTCCGTATTGCGACCAGAAGGCGGCGAATTGTGTTTGTTTTGCCATCGCGAATCGGCCTTTCACGTCGAGAGAATCCAGGCAGTTGCCTCGTGAACGAGTTTAGCGGAAGCGGCCGAGTTTTCGGCTTCGACGTAGAGGCGAAGTAGCGGTTCAGTACCGGAGAGGCGGAGCAACATCCAGGAGCCGTCCTCGAAGGCGAACTTCGCACCATCGGTGCGGTCGATGGATTTTACTTTGCGGCCGAGTAGGGTAGACGCGTCGGTTTTGGATTTCTGGATGGCCACGGCTTTTTGCTCGTCGGTGAGATGAAGATTTTCGCGAGTGGGAGCGAAGGAACGGCCAACTTTTTTGAAGAGCTGCTGAACCTGTTCGCTGATGGAGGCGCCGCGAGCTGCGATCATTTCGGCAACCAGCAAGCAGGCGAGGATGCCGTCTTTTTCCGGAACGTGGCCGCGAATGGTGAGGCCTGCGCTCTCTTCGCCGCCGAGCGCGATTTTGTCTTCGCGGATGAGTTGGCCGATATATTTGAAGCCGACCGGCGTCTGATATGTGGTCTGGCCGTGGGATTTTGCGGCCGCGTCAACCAGTTCGGAAGTGGCGACGCTGCGTGCGGCGGGCATGTTCCATCCGCGGGATTCGACCAGGTAATCGTAGACAAGTGCGAGAATCAGATTGGGCTGGACCCACGCGCCGTCGGAATCAACGATGCCGAAGCGGTCGGCGTCGCCGTCGGTGGCGAGGCCTCCGGTCGATTTGGACGAGAGGACGATGTTGCGCAGCGGCGCGAGATTTTCTTCGCTGACGTCGGGGCCGGTGCCATCGAATAGCACGTCGCGATCGGTTCGAATGGTTTCGACCGGAACGCCATGGTCGGCGAGAATTTTGTTGAGGTAGCCGGCGCCGCAGCCGTGCAGTGCGTCAATCGCGAATTTGGTTTTTGCCTTGGCGAGAACGTCGAATTTTACGAGTTGCTGAAGCCGCTTGAGATAGTTTTCGCGGAGGTTGGTTTTTTCGACCTGCGTGGCGTGGGCTTTGAGCGGAGCGACGCCGCCTGCGGCGAAAAGCTTTGCGGCGCGGGCCTCGATGTCTTTGGTGACTTCGGGGAGCGCGGGACCGGCATCGGCGGAAGAAAATTTCAAACCGTGATATTGCGCGGGATTGTGGCTGGCTGTGAAATTGATGGCGCCGTCGAGCTTTCTGCGCTGAATTTCGTAAGCGATGGCGGGAGTGGGCGTGAAGGTGTCGCAGAGCAGCGCGCGAATCCCGTGAGACTGCAGAATGGCGACAGCCAGCGCGGAAAATTCCTCGGAGTAGAAGCGGGTATCGTAGCCGACGAGAATGGTGGGCTTGGCGGATTTGGTTTTGACGTGTTCGGAGATCGCGGTGACCGCGAGCCGCACGTTCGCGAACGTGAAATCGTCAGCGATCAGTCCACGCCAGCCGGAGGTGCCGAACTTAATAGGAGAAGGGGCGATGCTTGGAGAGGCGCTCATTTTTCACCTCAGGGTTTGTAAGTACAAACCCTGACCCGATTCCGGTAGTGTAGCTCTGTCGGGGAGTTGTGCAAAGAGGAAGCGAGCGTGAGATGGTGAGAGCAACTGAAGCGCGAGTGGTGTTGGTGACGTGCGGGAGTTTGCCGGAGGCGAGGAAAATTGCCAAGGCGGTGGTAGGGAAGCGGCTGGCGGCTTGCGTGAATGTAATTTCGGCGCCCGTGGAGTCGGTGTACCGATGGAAGGAGAAAGCCGAGAGTGCGAAAGAGATTCTGCTGGTAATCAAGACGACCGCACGGCGGTTGAAGGACCTGGAAAGGGAAATTGCCAGGCTGCATAGCTACGAGGTGCCGGAATTTCTTGTTTTGCAGGTGGACGCGGGGTCGCAGAGCTACCTCGGTTGGTTGACACTGGAGGTCAGCGGCAGCTGAGTTCGCATAACGCGAATTCAGGTCTTGACAAGTTCGCATAATGCGAATTCAATGGAAGCGAGGCGGGCTTGCACGTTATTAGCCGGAAACGGCTGCTTGAGGGGTCCAAAGAGCACGCCGAGCTCGGCGCTGCCCTGGATGTTTGGTACCGACTGGCGAAGAAGGCGCGATGGAAAAATCTATTCGAAGTTCGACAGACACTCACGACGGCCGACGGCGCTGGCGGATTCACGGTTTTCAACATTAAAGCCAATTCGTTCCGGCTGATCACGGAAATTAACTATCAAACCGGAAGAATATTCATTCGCAGCGTGCTGACGCGTGCCGAATATAGTAAAGAAGGCTGGAAAAAATGAGTACACTGACGGTAAGGCCGGAATATCGAGCGCTCCTTAAGGATGTTCCTCCCAAGGTAATCCGAACCGAGAAAGATAACGAAGCGTACACCGAGATTCTCTACGAGTTAGACCGTCGAGGTAAGGCGTTGTCCGCCGCGGAAAAAGAGTTGGCGGAATTGCTGACGCTGCTGATTGAAGATTTTGAAGAGAAACGTTATCAGTTGCCGAGGTCGACGCCGTTAGAGGTGTTGCGGTTCCTGATGGAACAGCACGGTCTACTTCAGAAAGATCTTGTTGGAATTTTTGGAACGCCGAGCATTGTATCGGAAGTCTTGAACGGCAAGAGAGAGTTGAACAAGGATCACATCAAAAGACTAGTGGCTCGATTCCATGTATCGCCTGCACTGTTCTTCTAAGAAGAAACTTCTTGCAGTGCCAGTTGCGGGTTGGTGACGAACAGCGGCCATTGATGAAAAACAGTTCAGCATAAAGTCTTGCGATCGTCAGACGTACAACAGCGCCTGATCGAGGTCGGCGACGATGTCCTCCAGGTCTTCGATGCCGACGGAGAGGCGGACAAGCCCTTCGGTGATGCCAATGCGCTCCTGCACCTCTTTGGGCATGGACGCGTGAGTCATGACCGCTGGCAACGAGATGAGCGACTCGACGCCGCCGAGACTTTCCGCGAGGGCGCATAGTTTGACTTGATTCAGGAACCGGCGCGCGGCTTCCTGATTGCCAAGATCGAAGCTGAGCATGGCGCCGGGACCGCGCTGCTGTTTGCGAGCGATGTCGTGCTGAGGATGCGACGGCAGTCCAGGATGGAAAACTTTGCGGACTTTGGCGTGAGCGTCCAGATGCCGAGCGACGGCGATGCCGTTGGCGTTGTGTTGCAGCATTCGAATCGCCAGCGTTTTGATTCCGCGCGAGACCAGGAAGCAATCCATGGGAGCCAGGCCGGCGCCGGCGGAGCGTTGAATGAAATAAATTTTCTCGGCGTCTTCGGCGCGAGTCAGCACGACGCAGCCGCCGGTCGAGTCACTGTGGCCATTGAGATATTTGGTCATGGAGTGGACCACGATGTGCGCGCCAAGAGCAATGGGGCTTTGCAGGTAGGGACTGAGGAAAGTGTTGTCGACAACCAGCAGGGCATTGCGTTCGGTAGCGAGCTTGGCCATGGCCGCGATGTCGGTGATGCGCATGGTGGGGTTGGTCGGCGTTTCGATGTACAACATGCGAGTGTTGGCGCGCATGGAGGCGAGCACAAGCTCGGGCAAAGAAGTGTCCACGAAGCTGAACTCGATACCGAAATGAACCAGCAGCTGAGTCGAAAGGCGGTACACGCCGCCGTAGACGGCTTCGGATAAAACTACGTGGTCGCCGGGACGTAGCAGCCGGAAGACCGAATCAATCGCGGCCATGCCCGAAGTGAAAACGTAGGCGGAGTGGCCGCCTTCGAGTTTGGCAAGAGTTTTTTCCAGCGCCTTGCGGTTGGGATGATTGGTCCGCGCATAATCATAGCCTTGGCGGTATTTGCCGAACTCTTCTTGCACGTAAGTCGAAGTCTGATAAATCGGCGCGACGATCGCGCCAGTGGCCGGGTCGGGCTCCTGCCCGACATGAATGGCATTGGTGGCAAAACCCATAGCAAAAAACTCCCTTTCTTGAGTCCGGCTCGGAGTGCGGCTGCTGCAAAGCTTACCGTTGAGCAGACCACAAGCCCGACAAGCGACGCGATGCTCGATTCGCTTTGTGGAACGGATGCTGAATGCGCGCCCCACGCGGGCGCGGCTTGGGCGCTTCCGTCAAGCGGAAGCCCTACAGTTCAAACAAGTTACAGCAGGTGCGGAGTCCCGTCAATTCATTGCAGGATGATTGGTGTCGCGGAAGAGAACGAGACTTGACGTGGCCAGATTTTCCGACGACGATGAGGAAGGACACGTCATGAAACAATTTTTCTTTAGTTCGATTCTACTTCTTGGATTAATGAACGCCGCCAGTACTTCGGCGCAAGACACTGGAGCGAGCAAGTCACAAGACACCGCCAAGCAAGCGCAACCGACACAGGATGCGCCGCCTCCGGCCGTCGCGCCAGCAAGCAAGCGGTTGACGATCGAAGTCACCGGGGGAAAAAACGACGTTGCGGTGGAAGATGCCAGTGTGTATTTCAAGTACGAAGAAGAGAGAAAACTTCGCAAGGACAAGAAGTACGCGCTAAATGTAAAGACCAATCGCGATGGAAAGGCGCACATCCCGGACGTACCGCTGGGAAAAGTGCTGATTCAAGTGGTTGCGGACGGCTGGAAGACGTACGGGCAATACTACAACGTGACGGATCCCGGAGCGGTGATCAAAATTCATCTGGATCGCCCGCCGAAATGGTACTAAGGCGGGACGGCGGAAAGGTATTTCGAACGGGATGCCCTAAAATAGTGCAAACCGCATCAGCTTGTTGCAAGACGTGGAGTTAGCCGCCGTGAGCGGCCGCTTATGCACAGAGTTTTCCACACTTGTGTTGAAAACTTCACGCGAGAGAAATATGTTTTGAAAAGTTCGGCAGAGAGTTTGCTCAGCACCGGAAAAATTACGGATCGCTGAAAAATCGGCACTTAGCGGCCAACTCTTAGCGAATTGAAAAGGAATTTTCGGTATGGATGAGACGTTCGAAGGACGGTTTGCGCAGGCACAATTGTTGTGGGGGAATATTGCGGCGCGGCCGTTGCGCGCGTTCCTGAGCATCGTGGCGATCACCATCCAGGTTTTTTTAGTGCTGATGATTGTGGGACTTACGACCGGCGTGGTTTCAGAATGGGGCAAACGGGTGGAAGGAGTTGGCGCGGACATTCTGGTGCAGCCGCCGAACTCTTCGATGTTCCTGGCATTTTCGCGCGCGGTGCTGCCGGAATCGCTGGCGGAAAAAATCGCTAAGCTGCCGGGAGTGGACGAAGTGGCAGCGACGCTGACGTTGATGGACCAGAAAAATTTTGTGCTGGTGTATGGCATTGACTATCCAAGGTTTAACGGCCTCAGCAAAGGATTTTTGTTCCGCGGCGGACGGCCATTCGAATCGGCCGGCGAAGCGATTGCCGACGACATTGTGGCGCAATCCAAACATTTGAAGGTGGGCGACAAGGTTACGCTGCTGAATCATGAGTTCACGATTTGCGGAATCGTAGTACACGGAAAAGGCGCGCGCTATTTCATTCCGCTGAAGACGGCGCAGGACATTGCCGGTGCGGACCAGCGTGTCTCAATGCTGTACGTGCGCAGCAAGGGTGACATTGAGGCCACGCGCGAGCAGATTCTCGCAGTGGCGCCGGGCAACGGCGTGAAGTCGGTGGCGGAGTACACCACGCTGATGAATTCGTCTAACCTGCCGGAATTAAAGCCGTTTATTCGAACGATGCTAGGGATTGGAATGGTAATCAGCTTTCTGGTGGTGCTGCTGAACATGCACACGATGGTGCTGGAGCGCACACGCGAAATTGGAATTTTGAAAGCTTTGGGAAGCTCGCGGCTGGACATCGTGAAGCTTTTGCTTGGAGAGACGCTGGTGCTGTCGTTGCTGGGCGGCTTGTGCGGAATTCTGATCACGTTTCTGGTGGAAGCGATTTTGAAAGAGACCACGCCGACGCTGCAGATTTTGATTACGCCAGGATGGTTGGGTGGGGCAGTATTGCTGGCGCTGGCCGGCGCAGCGGCCGGCGCGGTGTATCCGGCACTTCGAGCGGCGAGTTACGATCCGGTGGTAGCGCTAGCCTACGAATGAGTTCTGTAAATCCTGGCGCCGTTCGGCGCTTGATGGATTGCCACTTTCCAAACAAACTGATATTAAGTTGAGTCCCCGGCGGGCCCTGTTCTCTCGCTTGCGAAGGCTTGCACCAGGGAGCGGCAGCGTGGCCCGAAGCTGCATTTAAGGAGCGCAATATGAATCGCAAGGCACAATGGCTGGTGGCAGCGATAGTCTGCCTGATGAGCACGCCGCAAGTTTATGGACAGCTGGGATTTCCGACGATCAAGCGGCCGAATATCGCGAATATCTTTCATCCGGTGGTTGGCACCGGGACGACCTTCGAAGTGACCAGCAACGACGGCTCGAAAAAGACCATTGAGATGTCCATAGTCGGCTCGGAGTCGGTTGGCACTCAGCAGGCGTTCTGGATGGAAGTCGGGCACGTGGACCGCAACTCGCCCGAGATGAAGTACGCAAAGATCCTGCTGACGCCGGATGACTTTGCTTTCCATAAGATCGTCTTCATGATGCCGAATTCGACCCAGCCGATGGAAATGGATATGGATGCGGCCAAGGTGCAGGGACATCGCGATGCGGTGGACAAGAACCTCGAGAAGTGGCACACCGTCGGGACGGAATCCGTCACTGTGCCAGCGGGAACTTTTTCCTGCGAACACTGGACAAAAACCGACGGCAAAGGCGACGTCTGGGTGAGTTCGAAGATTTCGCCGATGGGTATCGTGAAATCGGTGGACGGCAACGAGACCATGGTGCTGACCAAAGTGATTTCAGACGCCAAGACGCATATTGTGGGCACGCCGATGAAGTTCGATCCGCAAATGATGCAACAGATGATGAACCGCCAGAAGCCGTGAGGGATGATTGCGCGAGAAAAGCGCAGCGAGTGGGCTAGAATGTGGGCGGAGCAGAATTTCAGGGTTTGTAAAATAAACCCTGAGATGAAAAGATGCTCCGCCCTAAGTTTTTCCGAAGCAGCTGAGAGAGGAACTGGATGAGCGAGATTCACATGGCACCGGCAGGCGACAAGCATTACGAGGCGACGATTCTCGAGCGGCGGGAGCTGTCTGAGGATTTGTGGCTGGTGAAGGTGGATCCGGGAGGGCCATTTCAGTTCAAGGCTGGGCAATACGCAACGCTCGGCGTGGATCATGAGGGCAAGCGGATCGAGCGAGCATATTCAATCGTGTCGTCGCCGTATGAAGAGGGATTGGAGTTTTTTCTCGAACTGGTGCCGCAAGGCGAGTTGACGCCAAAACTTTACAAGCTGCAAGCGGGAGACAAACTGTTTTGCAGGAAGATTGCCAAGGGCCGATTCACCCTGGATTTGAAGAGCGGGCGTACAAATCATTTGTTGCTGGCGACGGTTACCGGGCTGGCTCCCTTTGTAAGCTACGCGCGCACGCTTTATAAGGACTGGAAATCCGGCAATTCGCCGATGCCCGGCGCGCATAAACTTTTCTGTTTGCAGGGCGGAAGCCGCTCCTGGGAATTCGGGTATCGCGACGAGATGGAGAAGTACGCGGCAGAAGCTCCGTGGCTAAAGTATGTCACGACCGTGAGTCGGCCGTGGGAGGACACCACGTGGCACGGTGAAACCGGACGCGTGGATGATTTGATTCGCAAGTACACCGATTTGTGGGGCTTGAAGCCGGAAGACACCACGGTATATCTATGCGGCCATCCGAGCATGGTCGAAAATGGCCGCGGCATCATGCAACGCGCGGGTTGGCAGAAGGGTTCGATGTTTGAAGAAGTTTATTTTCAGCCGGCCAAGGAAGAGTAACCAATTCCGGCTTACTCTGCGCGGCGCACAACCAACAACGTCAGATCATCCGTTTGCTTCAAGCCATCCCCAAAGCTGACCAGGTCTTCGAGACATGCGGAGATCAACCCGTCCGGCGTTTTTCCGGTGTGGTGCTCTGCCAGCGCGCGAATTCGCTGCAAGCCATACTCTTGGCCCGCGCGATTGCGTGACTCCGTCAACCCGTCGGTATACAGAAAAACGGTTTCATCGAGCGCCAAAGTCAGCCGATGGACTGGGAATTTCGCGTTGCAAAACATTCCGAGAGGCACTCCCGTGGAATCCTTCGGCGCTACTCCGTCGCCATGGATGTGAAGAATCGGAAGATGGCCTGCGCTGACAAACTCCACCGAACCATCGTGAGCTGCCCGCCCTACGACCAGAGTCGCAAATTGTCCAGCAAGAGTGCTCTCGCAGAAAATGCGGTTGGCGTCTTCCACCATCCGGTCGAGCGGGAGTCCGGCTTCAGCAAGACTGCGAAACGTCGCATGGAGATGGCTCATTAGCATTGACGCAGCGACGCCCTTACCAGAGACATCGCCCAACATAAAGAGCAGGCCGCCTTCTGTTTCAACAACGTCGCAGTAGTCGCCGCTTACCATGCCGGCGGGCTGATAATGGAACCCTACATTCCATCCTTTGGGAGCCAGGTCGCAACTCGGCAAGAGACGGCGTTGGATACTTGCGGCCAGTGAGAGATCGCTCTCCAAGGCGCGCTGTTCGGCGCTGGTCAGATGGTCGAGGCAGAACCGCACCAAAGGATCGGCAAGAAGGCGTTCCGGCTCAACGGACTCATGGCACGTTTCACAAAGTCCGAACTTTCCTTGTTCGATACGCAGCAGAGCGTCATCCACAGCGGTCAGCAGGTGCGAAAGAGAAGCATCAGCGGCGGGCGAATGCAAGGCGGCATGAAGCCGCTCGCGCCGCTGCTCAAGTTCGGTGCGCAGATACGATTGCTCGGCAGTGATCATAGGACCTCCTGCCAAAGGTTGCTGCTTTGCGGCGGTATTTTCCATCCGATTTCCTCCGTTGAATTGAGGATCGCCGGGAGAGGCTGACGGTGTCACGGTGACGTTTGCTTAGTCCACCCTAGAGCGTGAGCGCCAGAGCAGGCTTGGCAACCCATCAGAGGTTTAGTTTGATGCCGACAACATGAAATACGGTATGGAACACCGCTCGAGACGGTTTCATTTAGCGCGCGCAGAGCAAAAGATTGGATATAGACCGGCAGGTAGCTGGTCTATATGCCGGGGCCGTCAGGAGCGCGGTCGCGCGCGCTTTCAGCCAGTTGATGGGCTACGTCGTTGATAGTTGAGAGTGGGACAGCGACGTGGATATTTTCTTCGCGGCTGACGACATCGATCTGGATCTTGGTGCCGACCGTGGCGACCTTCACGTGCTGTTCGCCGTCGTCCACTTCCACAAACGCGGTGTTCGGATACTTTCGCAATTCGGTGGTGACGATCTCAAAAAGCGGTAAGAAGTTGTTGGCGTCCTTGGGGATGTGGTTGAAATTGTGTTTGGGAACGAGGTGCAGGGCCATAGGCACGGCCGCAGCGGGAACCCAGACGTGCACGTGGGAGCCGCCCTCGCGAAATTCGTCGACGTCGACGCGAATGACGCCTTCGCGGAAGGTGTAGACACCCGCGAGGACAATCGTGCTGGCCATACCGAGCGCAAGCTTAGCCGCGAGTATCATCGGTCATTCCTCCCTGACGCCTAATTAGTCGGAAATGTTCTTCGAGTCCAGCCAGACCCGGACGGTATTGTCATCGCTCTTGACCGTGACAAGCTCGGTGTCGCCGTGGGCGGAAAGCGCGCGCAGCGCGGCGGTGATGTCGAGTTCGTCCTTGCCGGCAGAGAAGAGAGCGTCAACTACCTTCATCGGGACTTTGACGTCGACTGTGTTGCGCTCCACCGGTTTGCCGTCTTTGGTGGCTGAGGCGTGCTTTTCCGTGACGTGCACCAGCATGTAGCCGTTCTGCTTGGCGACGCGGACATCGTTCTCGGTGCTTTGTACCGTAACGAATTCGCCGTCCTTCGAGGTGCGTAAGGCTTCCAGAATGGTCTTGAGGTCGACGCCGTTCATGTCGGAGTCGTTGAACTTGACCTTGCCATTGTGGAGCCGGTCGTGGTTGATGGCGGGAAGGACTTTTTCTGCCAACTCGAGCGGCACATTGACCTTGACCGTTTCGCCCTTGGACTCGGTGCTGATCACGCGGACATGCAGCCAGCGGTCGGAAGTGCTTGAAGAAGCAGGGGTTGCAGCCGGAGTCTGGGCAAGAATGGCGATTGGGGCGAGCAGTACTGCGGCGGCAAACGCGACCGAAGCGCGACGGGCAAGACGTTGCGAAAGTTGACTCATGAAGACTCCTCCTCGAGGACAGCTTGGGAAGCGGCGCCGGCTAGGGCCGGACTGGCCGCGTCTAGAGATACATACGCGGGGCTGTTTAGAAAAGTTCCAGTAACTTTTCTGTGCGCCCAGACTCGGATAAAAGGATTAGTATTTCTGCGTCCGAGGCCGGCGGCGAACCGGCGATTGCGCGACCAGGTGAGCTGGAACAGTGAAAAGCGGCGAAGCCAAGGCGACCGAGGTACGCGACGAGAAGGCGCTGATCGGGCGCATTTTGAGTGGCGAGAAAGAGCTGTTTCATGAGCTGATCCGGCCGTACGAGCGCATGGTTTATATGACGGTGTTTGCGATCGTCAAGAATGAGACCGACGCGGAGGATGGCGCGCAGGACGCGATGGTGAATGCTTACCGGCATTTGAGCAAGTTTCGCGGGGAAGCGAAGTTCAGCACTTGGCTGACGACGATTGCGGTGAATGAAGGGCGCCAGAAGCTGCGCAGGCAAAAGCGAGCGAAAGAAGATTCGCTGGATGAGCCGATCGCGGGAGAAGAAGAGGAATTCACGCCGGCGCCGCTGACCGATTGGAAAGAGATTCCGCTGGAGGCTTTGGAACGGAAGGAATTGCGCGAGGCGCTGCGAAATGCGGTGGCGGACTTGCCGGATATTTACCGGCAGATTTTTACGTTGCGGGACATCGAGGAGCTGAATGTGGCGGAGACTGCGGCGGCGCTGGGGATTAACGAGAACATGGTGAAGGTGCGGTTGCACCGCGCGCGCATGATGCTGCAGAAAAGTCTGGTGCCGTTTTTGAAGACGACGGCTCCGGCACGCAAGGGCTTTTGGGGGAGGATGCCATGGAACTGAATTGCAAGCACGTCTGGGCGCATATCTCCGACTACATTGACGACAGCGTGCCGGCGGAGTTGCGCGCGGACATTGAACGGCACCTCGAACACTGCGAAATTTGTTCGGCGATACTCGATTCCACGCGGAATATTCTGGTGCTGACCGCGGATGACCGGACGTTTGAGTTGCCGGTCGGATTCAGCGAGCGGCTGCATGCGCGACTGGAGAGGGAATTGGCGGCGGGTTGAAGCACTCCACATGGCTACGGGACGCGGTGAACCATTGGGTGAGTGATCCATTCTGCGGCTAGCAGGACTAGCGTGAGGATCGACAGGGCCATTTGCAGGCGTTCGGAAGTCAGTTTTTTCGCGGAGACTGGCTTTTGGCGCCATTGCGATGCGGGTTTGCTGCGCAGGTTGCGAATTTTCCAGATTACGAAAAGATTGATTAGAGAGCCGAAGAGCGCGAAGAGCATCATCGGGATGCGGATGGCGTCTTGATGAAAGCCTTTGGCGGGAGCGTGGATTCCCGCGGCGGCCGCCAGTGCGCTGAGGCCGATGGCGACGCGTACTCCGCTGATTGCAATCACCGCGGTGCAGGCGCTTTGCAGAATCGCGAAGAGAATTCCCGACCAACCCAATAATTTCAGGCGCGACGCAAGCGATTCGCTGTGGCCGGGCGCGTCGATCGCAAAGTCTGGAGGTGTCTCGTTCGGAGTTGGTGTTGGCACGAGAAAGATTTTAGCGAACGCTGAATTTTGCGTCCAATCGGAAGCCAGCGCGTTAGCCGAGGCATTCGATTCGTTCATGTTGCAGGTGCTAACGTTGAGATCCTTCGTCCGCCTGCGGCGGACTCAGGATGACGAGAAAGTGTAGGCGGCTACGCATGGACAGGGTCAGAGCGCTTTCGTCTGGGGAGAGTCATGCAGGTGCTAGGGGAAGCTAGGATTTTTTTGTGGATTTGGGTGGTGCCGGGGTGGCGAGTTTGACGCGCCAGGGGAGTTTGCCGTTGTCCATGGTGCAGATGCCGATCTGGTTGGATTCGGAGGTGCCAATGTTGCCGATCCAGGCGACGCGGAAGCGGGCTTTGCCGTGCCAGCGGCGCTTTACTTCGATGACTTCACCGGGGGAAGTGAGATAAGCGACGTTATCGAGGCGGGCGCCGTCTTCGCTGATGTCCATGGTGTAAGAGGTTTGCGAAAAGGGATTGCCATTGCGGTCTTTTCCGCGCACGAAGACGCGAATGGTCTGCGGTACGCGTCCGTTGCGGCGAGTCTTGCGCCAGAAGTTCGGCACGGGTTTGCTAAAGGCCAGGCCAACATCGGAACCGCCATTGGGGCAGCGATCGCTGTAAACGACGCGGACTTCCTGTTCTTCCTTGGTGAATTTGTTGACCAAGAAAAGTTTTTCGCCGATATCCACCGGAGTGGCGAGGCGGACCAGCGCGCCGCTGGCGTTGAAGCTGAGTGTGGTGGAGTCCTCGTGAAACGAGCCGAAGGATTTGCTCCAGCCATAGACGACCACGGGAACGTGGAAGCGTTTGCGCTCGCTGGAGCGCATCGACTTCTTGGTGGCTGGCTGGGACAGCAGGGCAGCCGTGTTTTGCGCGACCCTGGATGCGGCGCCCTTCTCGACGCCTTCCAGCGGGAAGGCTTGTTGCGCTCCATGAGTGGGACATTCGAAATCGCAAGGTGCGGAGCAGAGGCGGTCCAGAGATTCGGTGCGATTGGAGAGAGTAATCCAGTCGTCGTAGTCGCCGTAGGGACAGCGGACGCGGAGGGAATAGGTTTTAGCGATGCCGGCAACCATGAGGAGATCCTATTGCTATGTTACCTTGCACGAGTGGCCGAACGGTGGCCAGAAGGTGCGGGCGGTTGCGGGAGAGTAATCTGGTGGCTGGTGCTTGGTGACTGGTGATCTTCGTGGCTGTGAATAGCGAACAGCGAAGCTGAGAACGGCTATTCGTGAGAGGGTTCGTCGGGGTTGGGGGAAGGCTTGGAATAGTCTTCGTAATAGACCTGGACGAAGAAGGCGGTGTTGGGTTCCAGGGGGCTGTCGAGGCGATCGGTTTCGTTAAAGGTCTCTTTGCCGTTGATGCTTACCCGCTGGGTGAGAGTGGCACCGGGTTCGGGGTGATCGGCGGTGAGTTCGATGTAGCCACCGACACCGGAAGGCACGTCAATCGTCCAGGTGTGTGAGCCGGCGGGGATCTTTTCCCAGGATTGAAGCAGCATCTGCGAGCCAGACGGTTTGCTGAGATCGTGGAAATCGATGCGCATGGTGGACGGAGTGGAAGCCTCGACGGAAACTTCGAGCTGGTTGCCACCCGCGGCTACTTTTGCTGGGATGTGACTGGAGGACTGAACGCTGGAACCTTTATCGTGGTAAGTCCACCAGAGAAGAGTGGCGGCACAGCCGAGGAGCGATAGAACAACCCGGAGGAGGAGTCTTTTCATAATGTTGCGCTCCGTCAGAACGAGAACTACTTAAGATAATTATAAAAAGGGCGGCGAAATTGGAAAGCAGAGCGAAAGGTTGAGTGTCCAGAGAGACAAGATGAAGTGGATTGAGGCTGGTAGGAGCGAGGGTACCCCCTCCCCTGTTTTTTGTAAGTGTTCATTCTAAAGGTGGTTAAAGTCCTTTGTTTTCATACACTTTTGTAAGTGTTGAAAGTGAAGGGTTTACGGGATGGCTGGAAATTGAAAAATTCTGCGAGCGGTTGGAGGACGTACTTCTGTACGATCAGAGCATATCGCAGATTGATTGGAATGTCAAGAAGATTTATTGGCGGATTGGTATGTTCGGACGGTGAATAGGAACTGGTGAATGGGGGATGGCTAGTAGCGAAGGCGCTGGCTGGTAGTCTCTGATTCGTGGCTTGTTAATGAGGCGTGGGGCGGAGGAGGATTGTGACGAAAGAAGAGGCTTGGAAGCTGGCGAAGGAGTGGATTGCGGCTTGGAACGCGCATGATTTGGAGGCGATCCTGGCGCATTATGACGAGGCGGTTGAGTTGACTTCGCCGGTGGCGGCGCAGTTGTTGGGTGTGGCTGATGGCAAAGTGGTTGGAAAGACGAATTTGCGGGCGTACTTTCGGCGGGGGCTGGAGGCTTATCCGGAGCTGCGGTTTGAGCTTGAAGATGTACTGTGGGGATTGAACAGCGTGGTGTTGTGTTACAAGAATCAGAAGGGGACGCGTTCGGCGGAGTTTATGGAATT
>Ga0210402_10003019_pt1 | contig 15994 bp, 15 predicted proteins | sample IncBWC7MmetaG_FD_161055 | JGI IMG/M metagenome (GOLD analysis project Ga0210402, IMG submission 161055) | Forest soil microbial communities from Barre Woods Harvard Forest LTER site, Petersham, Massachusetts, United States - Inc-BW-C-7-M | ecosystem: Environmental > Terrestrial > Soil >... | reverse complement strand
TTACGAACTTCCGATGAGGATGCCGGCCGCAAAGACGAGCACTCCACCGACAACCACCTGGAATGCCGCTGCAAGGAATGGCGTGTCCATGTAGCGGTAGCGGATGTATGAAATCGCCGCGAGTTCGATCGCCACCACCCCGAAGGACGCCGCAGTCGCGATGGAGAAGCTTGGGATCAAGTAGGGTAGCGTGTGGCCGATGCCGCCCAGAAACGTCATCAAGCCGCAGATCGCGCCGCGTAGCACCGGTGCCCCCCGCCCGGTCAGCGAACCGTCGTCGGACAAGGCTTCCGCGAAGCCCATGGAAATTCCGGCGCCCACCGATGCCGCAAGGCCGACCAGAAACGTCGCCCAGGTATTGTGGGTCGCGAATGCCGCGGCGAACAGCGGCGCCAGCGTCGACACGGAGCCGTCCATCAGGCCGGCAAGCCCAGGCTGAACGTATTGCAGGACGAACATTCGTCGTGCGGTCTCGTCCTCGCTCGCGCGCACATCCTCGGTAAGGACGCGCTCACCCAATTTCTCGGCGAGATCCTCGTGCTTGTCCTCTGCGTCGGCGAGCCTGATCAGCAACTCCCGCACCGAGACATCGCGCGCCTGCTCAGCAGCCTTGCGATAGAAGCGGGCCGTCTCGTACTCGGTCTCGGCGGCATATTTGCGCACTTCCTCTAGTCCGAGCGGCCGCACCAGCCAGATCGGCCGATGCTTGATAAAGCCGCGTACGTCCTGGCGCCGCACCAACGGCAGGAACTCCCCGAACTTGGCGCGATACAGGTCATACAGCATGCTGCGGTGGTGCGTCTCCTCGGTCGCCATCTCTTCGAATAGCTTCGCGGAGCTTGGATATTGCTGCCGCAGCCCTTCCGCGATGTTAAGGTAGATGCGGCAGTCCTCCTCCTCATTGCTTATGGCGAGGGCGAGGACTTCCTGCTCGGAGAGATCGACGAAGCGTTTCATGATGCGACTGGTCCCACGGAGTCTGACGCACGTAATATGCTGAGCGGAAGGGCGATCTGAAACTCAGATATACATTTTCATTTACGTAACATATGCATAAAAACGGCGTCCCCGGCGAAACCAGGGACGCCGCAACAGCCCAGGCGGTGTGGGGTTCGCCAAGGCTGGAAACCGCCTTGCAATCAGGTATGAAATGCAGCGGACAAAAACGATACAGCCGGCCGCTGAAAGATCACCACGAGTCCATAATCCAGTTCGCGCGCCGGCGCAAAAACCAATTGCGCCAAGCAGCTATGCGAACGCCGCAAATCTCAAGACCTATTCGCCACTTGAGTGGTTGGTTGACCGACATGACGCCGCCTCATTCGTTTCTGGCCAAATTGCAAATCATGACGGCACGCGCCGCCCGCCCGTTCATGCATCTCTACTGGCGCATGTCACGCGGATTGACACTGGGCGTACGCGGTCTCGTAATCGACGACGAGGGCCGGGTATTCCTGGTCAAGCACACATATATTCACGGCTGGCATCTGCCAGGCGGTGGCGTCGAACCAGGCGAGGCCGTGCTCAACGCGCTTGCACGTGAACTCAAGGAGGAAGGCAATATAGAGCTTGTCGATATGCCCACACTATTCGGCGTCTATTTTCAACCAGCAGTGTCCCGGCGCGACCACGTGGTGCTGTTCGTGGTACGGCATTTTCGTCAACCCGCACCTCCGGTGCCGGACCGCGAAATCATGGCGCACGGCTTTTTTTCCCGCGAAGCCCTTCCGCACGACACCAGCACCGCCACGCGGGCGCGGATTGCCGAGGTGATGACGGGCGCCCCGGTCTCACCGCGCTGGTGAGAGTGCCGCGACCCTACCCTCGCCCTCGCCTGCCTACGGGGCGAAGGCTTATCGGGGTTGGGCGGAGACAGCGTCATGAGGATGACGCAGGTCGCCGCGCTTGTTGCAACGGCGCACGAAATTGATAGCGGCAGCTGGCTGCTCTAATTTCACTTTGAGGGCAGCCACGAGGGCATCTTCGGCCATCACGGTTACGCTGTGGCGCGTGCCGGCGACATTGATGCCAACGGTGAATTTATTATCGGTCATGGCGGTGTCTTCCTGGTGGCAGCTATTCCGAGGCGAACCGTGACGATCGTGTGACGCCGCTTCGCCGCCGCATCGGCCCGATGCTCACACAAATGCCACGAGCCGTCCACTCGGTGCCGCTGTGGCCTTCGAGGCTAATAACGGCTCACGGGGCCGGAACGTTGCTGCCCGATGGACGCCGCAGCCGCGGGGTGATATCCGGCGGGTTGGATCGCAGATGCCCGAACTTGCCCTTACGATTCTCCCCGAAACGCCCGCCGATGCCGGCACCATCGAGCGGCTTCACGAGCGTACGTTCGGGCCTGGACGCTATGCCCGCACGGCGTTCCGGATTCGCGAAGGCGCCGGACACTTGGTCGACCTCTCATTCACGGCACGGATCGGCACCCTGCTGGTCGGCTCGGTGCGGCTCACGCCGATCCGAATCGGCGAGAGCCCGGCGCTGCTGCTGGGCCCTTTGACAGTCGAGCCACCGTTTCGCAAGCGGGGCATCGGGCTCGCCCTGATGCAGCGGGCGCTGGCGGAGGCGAAACACAAGGGCCATCGCCTGGTCGTTCTGATCGGCGACGAGCCGTATTACGGCAAGGCCGGGTTCCGTCGAATTCCCAAGGGACTGACCCGGATGCCTGGCCCGGTCAATCCGGCACGGCTGCTGGTGGCGGAGCTGGTCGAAGGCGCGTTCGCCGGGGTGGCAGGGCCGATCCGGCCGGAGTGGGAGACGGGGTGAGGGGCCGGTGTAACGCCGCCCTCTGCAATGACAGATGTGATACATCGAGATGTTGGAAAAACCGCCGAAAAGCCCGCGAGTTTCCCTCGAGGCGGCGATCGGCTCCGCGAGGTAAGGCCTCGTTTGCGGAGAAATGCACCGTGACCCGACGGCTCATAGCGATTGCCAATATGAAAGGCGGGGTCGGGAAGACCGCCACCGTCGTCGCATTGGCCGAAGCGCTCGCGGCGCAGGGATCGCCGGTCTTGGTAATCGACGCCGACGCCCAGTCGAATGCGTCGATCTGCATTGCGGGCGATGAAAAGTTGACCGAGCTTATATCGGCGGGCCGTACCCTCGACGGGTTTCTTGACGACTATTTGCTGGGCGGTCGCACGGAACGCTTTGGGGATTGCATTTGTCGTCATGCCAGCGATGTTTCCCATGAAGGCAAGCAGCTGGAGGTCTCGCTGCTCGCAGCGAGCTCTCACCTGCGTCTTCTTGAGCGAGATATCATCTACAAGCTCACGCAGCAAAATTTTGGCCTCAACGCGATCGTTGGGCACGTGATACGAATTCTAACAGCGGAACTGGCTCGGCCGGACATCGGATTTAGTTACGTCCTGGTCGATTGCGCCCCAGGAATTTCGGCGGTTACCGAGGCCTGTATTCGCCTGGCAGATCTTGTGATCGTTCCGACGATTCCGGATTTCCTGTCGACTTACGGTCTGAGTTCGTTTTGCAAGAATCTTTGGACCGGCAATTTCGCGGCGGATCCCGGGTTGGAAGCGCCCCGGCGATTGCCGCATGTTCTTATCACACGGTATCGTCCAATAAACGAGCACAAACGAACGGCCGAAAAGATAAGAAACGAGCCCTCGTTCGATGAACCCTCTTTTCGGCCGCTAAACACCGTAGTACCAGAGGCGGCCGCTATTGCGGAAGCGCTGGGCAAAGCGGGTACCGCTCCTACCTTCACCAACAAATGGCGAGACATGGTTCCGGCGCTCAATAGGCTCGCCAATGAAATTAGGGAGGTTGCGGATGGCGCTTGATGTCGACGGCTTTGCGGTGTTCCGCAGCATCGCTTCTCACCCGGACACTTTCGCGGCGATTGCCCCGGAACTCGCAAAAGTGGCGCGAACGCTCCTGCTCAAGCAAATACGGCACAAGGGCACGGGTCTAAAGGCCGTGCGGGATATTCGAGCCGCTGTTGGCCCAGAAGCGTTCAGTCTGATTGCAGACGGCATGGCCGACGCCCAAATCAAATCGCTGGCAGCCAAACTCGATAAGCACAATTCGGGACTGAAGGGTTCGAACAGCGCGACGCAGAGGCTCCACGTTCTCGCACTGGCGGGGGGTTCCGCAGAGCCGTTGGAAAAATCAAAATCGGCGCCGAGGCCAACCAGAGTGAAGAAGACGCCCCCGCCACCAAGTCCGGCCAATCGCATCCAGTTCAGTTCCGCAGGCGCGACCCGAAAGCGCTGAAAGGCCGGCACTCGCAGCCTGGGCACGCGGTGCGGACTGAGGCGGGTCAGCTTCGATCCGCCATTTCATGACCTGAAGCGACATATGCGCAGGGGCGGGCTCGCTGCAACCCGCTTTTGGGGCCGTGGCTTGGTGGATCTTGCCCGCTGTCTGCCCCTCGGCTGCCGCCTCACCTTCCCTCGCGTCCCCACGTCAGCGCCAGACTCCCGACCAGCAGCAACAGCCCGAGCAACCCCGCGAACATCGGCAGCACCCCGATGCCGCGCACCACGCTGGCCTCGCGGATTTTCAGGCCGATCCAGTCGTCGCCCTTGAGGGTGTCGCTCGATCGCACGCCAAGGATGCGCGGCATCGTGAGGCCGGATCCGTCGGCGATGCGCCGCGCGTCACCGCCGGTGGCGTTGGCGAGCGGCGCCATCACGGCGGTCGTCGAGGTGACCTCGCTGAATTCCTTCGGATTGGCAGGGCCGACATTGACGAGCGTCGTCAATTTGCCGTCGGTGGCGCGCCATAGGCCGAGCTCGGTGGCGTCCACCACCTTGCGCCACACGCCGGGCTCTGCCAGATCCAGGGTCAGATTGCGTTGCATGCCCGACGGCGAGGTGAGGACCACGGGCGCGACGGTTTCCGCCATGGTCTGGCGCTGCACGGTGATTTCGCGGCCGTGGACAAGCAGGCGCAGGGCTTCTTCCTCGAGGTCCGGCTGTTTCATCAGCCAATGCGACACGCGCCGCAACAGGTCGATATGCGGGCCGCCGCCCTCGTAGCCGCGCGCCCAGAGCCAGATGTGATCGGACAGGATGAGGCCCACCCGGCCTTCGCCCTCGCGCGAAAGCACGAGCAGCGGCTGCTCGCCGGCACCGCTCATCAATGGCATGCCGCTCGTCGTTCTGGTGTCGACGACGCGGAAGAAGCGGCTCCAGTGCGGCGGGTCATCGTTTGCACCTTCAAGGCCGCGCGTCACCGGATGGCGCCGTCCCGGCTCGGTGAGACGGGCGTAAAAGGCGTCCTCCGTGACATGCCCGGTCGGCTCGGACGGCAGAATGGCGTCGAGCGGCGTGCGCCATATACTGGTAGGGCCGGCGTAGTCGGGGCCGGCCGCAACCAGCACGGCGCCGCCGTTACGGACATATTTGGCGACGTTGTCCAAATAGACGAGCGGCAGTACGCCCTGCCGCGCATAGCGGTCGAAGATGATGAGCTGGAAGTCGTCAAGCTTGCCGGAGGGATGCGGCGTGAACAGCTCGCGGGTCGGAAACGCGATCAGGGACAATTCATTGATCGGCGTCCCGTCCTGCTTCTCCGGCGGCCGCAGGATGGTGAAGTGGACGAGATCGACGTTGGCGTCGGACTTGAGGAGATTGCGCCAAGTGCGCTCGCCCGCATGGGGCTCGCCGGAGACCAACAGCACCCGCAACTTGTCGCGTACGCCGTCGATCGACACCACGGCGCGATTGTTCACCAGCGTGAGCTCGCCTTCGAGCGGTGCCGCCTCGATCTCGACGATGTTCTGGCCCGCATGGGTGATCTGGACCTGAATGTCGGTCTGCCGGCCGGCGGTGACGACCCGGCGGTCGAGCAATTCGCCGTCGCGACTGATCTTCACCTCTGCGGGCGAAGCGCGCACGCCCTCGTCCTCGACCCGGAACGATATGGTCTGGTTCTTGCCCACGATGCCGAATCGCGGCGCCGCGACCAGCACCACGCGGCGATCCTTTTCATTGGGATTGCCGGTGATGAGGGCGTGCACCGGCGCCGCGAAACCCAGCGCGCCGATGTCGGCCGGCACGTCATGGACGCGGCCGTCGGTGATAAAGATCGCGCCGGCGATGCGATCGGGCGGCACGTCGGCGAGCGTCGCGTTGAGCGCGCTGAACAAACGGGTGCCGTCGGTCTCGCCATCCGCCTGGCCAGCCTCGATCACGCGCGTCTCGATACCGGGAATGCGTTGAAGCCGCTGCGTCACCGCCGCGCGGGCGGCCTCGGTCTGGACAGCGCGGTCGCCGAAGTTCTGGCTCGGGCTCTTGTCGACGACCACGACAGCGACCGACGTCAGAGGATCGCGATCCTCGCGCGTGAGCGACGGATTGGCGAGCGCCAGCACCATGAGCGCCAGCGCTCCGACCCGGATCAGGGCGCCGCGGCTGCGCGCAAGCACCAGCAGTGCGGCCACGACGGCCGCGATCGCGGCGGCTGCCCACACGAATTCGACCGGAACGAGAGGCGAGAAGCTGATACCGAATACCACGCTTGGGTTCCTACTCTTAGGTTCCTATTGGTCGTGGGGTGGGCAACGCGAAGCATGCCCACCACTCCCACCCCTTCGGTGGGCATGGTGCACCGAAGTCGGGCTTGCGACTTCGGTACTTAAAACGTGCCGAAATCGGCAGCAGCCGATTTCGAAGAGCGCGCCTTTGCCACCCTTCAACGTCCCTCTGTTGCCTCTTACTGGCCGAGCCGCTCGAGAAGCGCCGGAACATGGACCTGATCTGCCTTGTAGTTGCCGGTCAGCGTATACATCACGATATTGACGCCGGCCCGGAATGCGAACTCGCGCTGGCGCGGCTCGCCCGGCACCAGCGGCAGCATCGCCTGGCCGTCGGGACGTGTCGCCCAGGCACCGGCGAGATCGTTCGACGTGATTATGATCGAGGACACGCCGTCACCGCCGCGTGCCGGCCGCTTGGTGTCTTCATCTTCGTCCTTGGCGCTCTGCAACGCCTCGACCCAGAGCTGGCCCGAGGTGAAGCGGCCCGGGAAGTCGCGCAGCAGGAAGAACGTCTTGGTCAGCACATGGTCGCGCGGCACCGGCTCCAGTTCCGGAAGATCGAGCGACGACAGGATCGAGCGGAGTTCGAGCATGCCGGGACTGCGCGCCTCGCCGCCCGGCCCGGGGGGAGCCAGAACGGCATCGCGGGTGTCGAACAGCACGGTGCCGCCCTGCTTCATGTAGGCGTCGATACGCGCCAGCGCCTCGGGCGTCGGCTTCTTGGCGCCGGGCACGATCGGCCAATAGATGATCGGGAAGAACGCAAGCTCATCGCGGTCGAGATCGACGCCGACCGGGTCCCCCGCTTCGAGCGCTGTGCGCTGCGCCAGGAAGGTGGTGAGACCTGTCAGGCCGGATTTGCTGACCGAATCCGCCTCGCCGTCGCCCGTCACCACATAGGCAAGGTGAGTTTCGAGAGTCGATCGCGATGCGAACTGGTCGGCCGTTACGTCGGCGGCGTGCGTGACGCCCTGGGTGGCGGCGAGCACAAACCCGACAGCGCCTGCGACAAGTAGGATGGTCGCGAGGCCGCGGCGCGGCAATAGCCGATGGATGCCGCCCGCAAGCCAGAACACCACCAACGCATCGATCAGCAGCAGCAGCAGCGCGGTCAAAAAGATCGGCCCGCGCAGGTCCTGCGGCTCGGTGGTGCGGAAATATTCATGGCGCGGATTGAGCGGCTTGAAGTCGATCGGCAACAGGCGATCGGAGGCCGCCAGCGTATTGACGGCGACGAGGCCCTCCGGCGGGCCGTAGAAGCCGGGCGGATTGTCCGCGGTGGCGCGACCCTGATAGCCGGCGGGAACCGGACGCGCGGTCGGCGGCGGCGGCTCAAAACTTCCGAAGCCGTCGAGCACGCGGGTCGGCGGCACCGCATCCCGCGCGTTGCTCTGCGCGCCGGTCGCCGCGTTAGCCTCGGTCGACGCCGTAGCGCCGGAAATGCCGACGATGCGCTTGAGCATATCGACGAAAGCTCCCGACAGCGGCAGGTCGGACCACTTGGTGTCCGCTGTGACATGGAACAGCACGATCATTCCCTTGCCTTTCCGCCCCGCCGTGACGAGCGGCGTCCCGTCGCCGAGCGTCGCCCAGGTGTGGTCCGCCAGCCCCGCGTCGGGCTCCGCCAGCACCTGCCGGTTCACTGTCACATCGTTCGGCACGATCATGCCGCCGAACGGGCTTTCCCGCGAAAAGCCCGCGAGCTGCTGCGGCTGATCCCAACTCAGGCTGCCGCCTAAAATGCGGCCGCCGCGACGTAGCTTCACCGGAACAAGTTCGTCGTCTGCCGCCGCGAGCCTGGGTCCAGCAAACCTCACCAGCACGCCGCCGTCGTCGATCCACCGGGTCAGGCGATCACGGGCATCGCCTGCGATGGTGCCGACGTCGGCCAGGATGATCATCGGCAGCCGCTGCTCGATGAACTGGCTCACCATCTGGGCCGGCGAGCCGCGGTCGGCCAGCCGGACATCGGCGAATGGACCGAGCGCTCGGGAGAGATAGAAGGTGGAGGCGAGCAGCGGCTGCGCCGTGTCGGCGGTCGAGCCGGTGATCACCCCGACAGTTCGCCGCCGCCATCGTTTATCGAGAAGCTGCACGGCGCCGGCCGAGCGCTCGCCTTCGATCTCGATGCGGGCGATGTCATTGCGGATCTCGACCGGAAGATCGAGCTGTGCGTCGGTTTCCTGTTCGCTCGACCTGAAGCTGAAGCCCGCCTCCCCGAGCGGCAGGCCCCGGAGATCGAGGGCGCGCACGGAGCCGGCATCTTCACTGCCCGTGACGGCGCGGAGCACTTTCACACTGAGCACGCCTGCCGCATTGTCGGCTGCAGCGAGCGCATGGGCCGGCTTGAGGCCGCCGTCCACCACCGTAACGGGCCGCTTGTCCGCGATCCGGGCGAGCGCCATGACGAAATCTGCGGCGTGGCCGGCGTCGACGCTGTCGGATAGCCAGACGATCTCCACGTCCGGCGTTCCCATCAAGAAACGCTCCAATGCCGGAATGGCTTCGGCGCGTTCGACCGCGTGAGGCTTGGGCTTGGCAAGGCGCAACCGTGCCCGCGCGGCTCCGGACGTTTCCAGCGAGATGTCGCGGGCCGTCGCCCCCGATAGCGGCACCACCGCGACGCCGCGATTATCGGCTTCGGCGCGGGCGATGAGGTCCTCTGTGGTGCGCATGCGCGCATCCCAGGTGGCGGCGGCCGCGAAGCCATCGTCGATCAGCAACAGGAGCGGCGCACTCGCGGTCGTGGTTGCGACCGGCGGGTTCCACAGCGGTCCAGCCGCCGCGATGATGACCAACGCCGCCAACGTCAAGCGCAGCAGCGTGAGCCACCACGGAGTGCGCGACGGGGTTTCCTCTCTGGGGACGATGTCGAACAGCATCCGGGTCGGTGGAAAATCGATCCGACGCGGCCGCGGCGGCACCAGGCGCAAGAGCCACCACAGGATCGGCAGGCTGAGCAGCCCAAGCAGAACCAGCGGTTCGGCGAAGGCGAGGGGGATGCCGGCGATCATAGGTGTTGCTCCACCGGGCGAGGGGCCGGGGCGCGATGGCCGAGGCCACCGCGCTCGCTGCCGATCCGCTCATGCAGCTTGAGCAACAGCTCGGTCGCCGGCCGGTCGGTTCGGTGAATGATGAAGCTCCAGCCGAGCCGCTCAGTCTCGGCGCGGATTTCGGCGCGGTGGCGCGCAACTCTCGCCTCGTAATCGTGGCGCCAGTCCTCGGCCCGGCCGGCCGTGACTGTCCCGGCGCCTTCCGGCTCGACGAATTCGACGCGCCCCGTATAAGGAAAGGTCTCCTCGGCGGGGTCGACGATCTGCACCACGTGACCCAGCAATCCGGTTGCCGACAGCCTGGCGATGGTCGCCTTGATCTCGGAGAACGGACTCCACAAATCCGACAGCATGATGAACTCGGCGAGCGGAGCCGGCACAAAAGCGGCCGGCAGGCTTGTTCGCGCGGATGGGTCGTGAATCATGGTCTGGGAGATCTTCTCGACCACGTTGCGGGCGCCGGTCGGCCGCGTCAGGCCCGGAACGCCAACCCGTTCCCCGCTTTGGACGAGGATCTCGGCGAGCGCAAACGCCATCACCAGGGCGCGATGCACCTTGCTCTCCTCGGCGAGCGGTGAGCGGAACGCCATCGAGGACGAGCGGTCCGGCCAAATCCATACCGTGTGGGCGGCTTCCCACTCCTGCTCCCGGACATAGAGAAAGTCGTCGCGGGCCGAACGGCGCCAGTCGACGCGGGCCGCCGGTTCGCCCATGACGAAGCGGCGATATTGCCAGAAATTCTCACCCGAGCCGGCGCGGCGGCGGCCGTGCAATCCGTGGATGATGGTCGCGGCGATGCGCCTCGCCTCCAGGATCAGCCGCGGCATACTTGCCGCAAGGGTCTGGCTTTCGCCGACCGCGTGGGGGACTGCCGCGACGTCGGGAGGCGCGGATGAGAATATGGCCATCATCCGATCCGTGACTTCAGGCGCCCCACCACTCCCGGAATGGTTTCACCGTCGGCTCGCGCTGCGAACGTCAGCGCCATGCGGTGCTTGAGCACTGGCTCGGCGAGCGCCATGACATCATCCGCCGACGGCGCCAAACGACCGTCGAGGAGCGCGCGGGCGCGCACCGTGAGCATCAAGGCCTGGCTCGCGCGCGGGCTTGGGCCCCAGGCGATGAGCTTCCCGGCATCGCCAGCTTCCGGACCCGGGCGGGCCGAGCGCACGAGTGTCAAGATGGCGTCGACGACTGATTCGCCGACCGGCAGCCGGCGCACCAGCCGCTGAGCCGCGATCAGGTCGTCACCAGTCATGACGGGCTTCGGCTTGGTTTCCTCGGTGCCGGTGGTGTCGAACACGATGCGGCGCTCGGCCTCGATGCTCGGATATTCGACGTCGATCTCCATCAGGAAGCGGTCGAGCTGGGCTTCGGGAAGCGGGTAGGTGCCTTCCTGCTCGATGGGATTCTGGGTTGCCAGCACGTGGAAAGGCCGCGGCACGTCGTGGCGAGTACCGGCAACGGTGACATGCTGTTCCTGCATGGCTTGCAACAACGCCGACTGAGTTCGCGGGCTCGCGCGGTTGATCTCGTCAGCCAATAGAAGCTGGGCGAAGATCGGACCTGGAATGAAACGGAAATTTCGCTTGCCGGAAGTCGCTTCCTCCAGCACTTCGGTGCCGAGAATATCGGACGGCATCAGGTCCGGGGTGAATTGGATGCGCCGCGCGTCAAGGCCCAGCACGGTGCCCATGGTGTCGACAAGCTTGGTCTTGGCGAGGCCGGGAAGGCCGATCAGCAGCGCGTGACCGCCGCACAGAACGGTGATGAGCGCCTGTTCGATGACCTTTTCCTGACCAAAAATGACCGCTCCTATCGCCTCTTTTGCGGCGCGCACATGCGTGGCCGTGGTCTCGGCCGCACGTACGATCATGTCTTCCAATTTCTCCAGGCTGTCGCCGGACGATGTCGCCATAAGGCTCACTCCTCAAAGTTCCTCGCGCTGCACATATAACAGTGCGTGCATAACAGTGCGTGCAAAAATCAGACCGTAACCGAGCGCGTGCTCCAGCCGCCGTCTGTCTCTGTCGCCAAGTGTACGCTATTTTGCCGCGATGGCGATTGTTTTGGCACGATCGCGGCTCCAAGCCGGATCATCATTTTTTCGCGAGCGGCCGGACGCATGTCCGTTTACACTAGGATCAACCATGGCGAAGGAAGGGCAGAGCGGCAAGAACGGACTCGATGTCATTGCGGGTGCAGTAAAAACCGCCTCTCGTAGAGGTCCGCCCCCGGTCGACCTGTGGGATCCGGCCTATTGCGGCGAAATCGACATGCGGATCGCGGCTGACGGTACCTGGTTCTACCAAGGAACTCCGATCGGCCGACACGCCCTGGTCAAATTGTTCGCCTCTATACTTAAGCGGGAAGGTGAAAAATATTTCCTCGTCACTCCGGTGGAGAAATGCGGCATCGTGGTCGATGATGCGCCGTTTACAGCGGTCGAGTTGCGAGTCGAAGATGGCGCGACAGTGCGGCAGCTTTGCTTTCGCACCAACGTGGACGATTGGGTTGCGTGTGGGGCCGATCACCCATTGCGCTTCGAAACTGAGGCAGCGACGGGCGGACTTAAGCCTTACGTGCATGTCCGCCGGGATCTGTGGGCCAAGGTCGCCCGCACGGTTTTCTACGATCTCGTGGACTTGGGCGAAACGCGCGAGATTGCCGGCGCGCTGATGTTCGGGGTGGCATCCGCAGGCCAATTTTATGCTATGGCCCCGGCCACCAGCCTTGAGGACATCGCCCAATGACGGATGCCGCGCCGGTTCTCGGCACCGAAGCCCATGGACCGGACTTCTTCGACCGTGTGCGCCGGCGGCTCTCGCTCGACGTGCCGGCCGCGTTGCGCGATCCGACTGCGCCAGCCCTGCGGGGCGATCTCGATCTCGATCCGGAGTCCTGGGCGAAGGCGGGCGTCACCGCGGCGAAACCGGCGGCCGTGCTTATTCCGGTGGTCGATCGCATGGCGCCGACCGTTATCTTGACTCAGCGCACCGCCGATTTGTCGAGCCATGCCGGTCAGATCGCGTTTCCGGGCGGAAAGATCGACGCAGGCGACGAGACGCCGGCCGGTGCGGCACTGCGTGAGGCCGAGGAGGAGATCGGCTTGACGCCGGCACTGGTCGAGCCGCTCGGATACCTCGACCTCTATCTGACGTTCAGCGGTTTCCGCATCCTGCCGACGGTTGCGCGCATAGCGCCGGATTTTGCGCTGACGCTTAACCGGTTCGAAGTCGCGGAGGTTTTCGAGGTGCCGCTGGAATACCTGATGAGGCCGGAAAATCATCGCCGCAAGAGCCGCGACTGGAACGGCATCATTCGCCACTATTATGAAATTCCCTACCGGAACCGTTATATCTGGGGCGTCACGGCCGGTATCCTGCGCAACCTCTATGAGCGGATTTACCGGGAGTAAAGGCTATAAAGGCTATGAGGTTTGCATGAAGCTCATTACTCCTCGCCGCGGGCCGCGTTGCAGACCCCGATGATCCGCCAATTCGTCACCGAGTTTGCCCTGTTTCTCGCGCCTTTCGTCGCTTATGCGCTGTTTCTGTGGGCGACCAGGGCAGGGGTATTCGACCTGTCTTCGTGGTCGCTGTCGCGGCTGATGGGGCTCACCATTGCGGCGCTGGTGCTGGCGATCGCGAGCTTCGTGGTTCTGGCGCAATTGAGCGGAGCGCCGCCGGGCTCAACCTATGTGCCGGCGCATCTGGAAAACGGGCGGTTCGTGCCCGGCGCTCAAAGATGAGCGCGGCCGTGCGGTTGGCGGACGCGGGCTGGCTCCGTGCTCCGGCGCTTTCGCGCGCGCTCTCGATCCTCAACAGCGGCGGCGAAGAGGCGCGCGTGGTGGGCGGGGCTGCGCGCAATGCGCTGATGGGGCGGCCCCTGAGCGACATCGATATCGCCACGACCGCACCGCCGGATGAGGTTATGCGTCGCGCCACGGCGGGAGGATTGAGGGTGGTGCCGACCGGTATCGACCACGGCACCGTCACGCTGGTGGTCGACGGCACGCCGTTTGAGGTCACCACGTTACGGCAGGATGTCGAGACTTTCGGCCGCAAGGCCAAGGTCGCGTTCGGGCGCGACTGGAAGGTCGATGCCGAGCGGCGCGACTTCACAATGAATGCGCTGTCGATCTCGGCCGACGGTATTGTACACGACTATGTGGACGGCCTTGCGGATCTTGAGGCGCGCCGTGTCCGTTTCATCGGCGAGCCGGCCCGGCGAATTGCCGAAGACTATCTCCGCATCCTGCGGTTCTTCCGCTTTCAGGCGTCCTACGCGCACGGGGCCCCCGACCCCGCGGGGCTGCATGCCTGCATTGTGGCGCGGGACGGCCTGCGCACCTTGTCGCGCGAGCGGGTCCGCGCGGAACTGATGAAACTGTTGGTCGCGCCGTTCGTAGTCCCGACCTTGGCCGTGATGGCGGAAGCGGGCCTCGCTTCCCTGCTTCTCGGTGGCGTGGCGCTGCTTGCGAGCTTCGCCAATTTGATCAAGGTCGAGGAAGTCGCGGGGGCTGCGCCGGACGCGGTGCGCCGGCTCGGCGCGCTTGGCGTATTGATCGAGGAGGATGCCGGTCGGTTGAGGGAGAGATTACGCCTGTTCAATGCCGAACATGAGCGCCTTGCTTCCATCGCGGACCGCTGGTGGCGCATTTCGCCGGCGCTCCGCGGGGCCGGTGCGCGGGTGCTTCTTTACCGGCTGGGGCCGGAACGTTACCTCGATCGCGTGTTGATCGCCTGGACGCGGGCGCCGCAAGGCGCCGCCGATCCGGCTTGGCGCGAACTCGCAACGCTGCCGGCGCACTGGGTAGCGCCGCGCTTTCCGCTCAAATCTGCCGACTTGGCCGCGCGCGGCGTCCCCAGGGGACCGGCGCTCGGAATAGCCATGCGGGCGGCCGAAGAAGCCTGGATCGCGGCGGGATTCCCGCTGGATGACGTGGCCCTTAATCGCCTCGCGAATGATGCGGCACGACGGGCGACAGTGTTATAGGCTGACGCGAAACTAGCTCCTCTTCTCCCCTCCCCCTTGTGAGGAGGGTCGGGGGTGGGGGTCGTAGTGTCGAGCGCAGTTGAGCCTAAGCCTCCCGACCCCCCACCCAGACCCCTCTTCCACAAGGGGGGGACGCAGAGAAGCGTATCGCAAGTAGGGCGCACCCTGTCCGCATTCGACGATATCTCGATCCCGCAACTGCTCCTGATTGCTGCGGCGTCGGTATGCACCTCGCTGCTCGGCGGCGTCACCGGCTACGGCACCGGGGCGCTGATGCCGCTCGTGCTGGTGCCGATCGTCGGACCCGAGCCGGTCGTGCCGATCATCGCGATTTCTGCGACCCTCACCAATTTGAGCCGCTCGCTGGCGTTCCACAGCTCGATCGACTGGCGGCGGGCGAAGCTTGTCGTTCTCGCCGCAATACCGACCTGCATTCTCGGCGCCTGGGGATACACACTATTGTCCGGTCCCGGCGCCATGCTGATGATCGGCGCGATGCTGGTCGTGGCGGTCGTCTTACGCCGCCTGGTCGGGCGCTACGATTTCCGGGTTCATGATCGGGGACTCGTGGTGGGTGCCTGCGGTTGGGGTTTCGTCGTTGGCGGCTCGAACGGAGCCGGCGTCATCATCATCTCGCTCCTGATGGCGGCGGGCCTCACGGGCGCGGCCGTGATCGCGACCGACGCCGCGCTTTCGGTCGCGATCGGCCTTGTCCGGCTTGCGGTGTTCGGCGTCGCGGGCGTCGCCACCGCCAAAGTGATGGCGGTGGCGATTCTGATCGGCGCAGTGACGCTTCCGGGCGCATTCTTGGCGCGGCTGATCGTCGAACGCCTGCCGATCCATGTCCACACCGTGATGCTCGACGTGGTCGTGGTGGTCGGCGGCGTGGTGATGATTGCGGGGGCGATGGGGAGGATGGGATGAGGTCCCGACCTTGGTGGGCCATTTCTTCCCGAATTCCGAATCATATTGAGCGTCATTCCGGGGCGCTCTTGCGCGAACCCGGAACCCATACTCCCCGGCCTGTGGTTATGGTTTCCGGGCTCGCCACCAAGCGGTGGCGCCCCGGAATGACTGAGCCTCCGGTTTATAGACGGCGCTGCGCAACTGATCGGTTTCATCGAATCGGTCTACTACGTTCAAATTCCCTTCAGGTACTCGACCAGGTCGTTCTTTTGCGCGCTGCTGAGGTTGAGCTTGAGATGGTCGTCGTAGTGATTGACCACATCACCTAAGGTGGCGAACCGTCCATCGTGATAGAAGCCGCCCTTCTGGTGCGTCCACAACCCTGCCAATGGGGCAGTTCGATACATGTGGGTCGGCGAGCGATCTGCCTGGAACGAATCCACGCCGACTTCGCTGGGTGCATGCAGATTGTTTCCAGGCTCTGTGAAAAGAGGCGGAACATGGCACGTCGCGCATTTCG
>Ga0210402_10003016_pt1 | contig 16000 bp, 15 predicted proteins | sample IncBWC7MmetaG_FD_161055 | JGI IMG/M metagenome (GOLD analysis project Ga0210402, IMG submission 161055) | Forest soil microbial communities from Barre Woods Harvard Forest LTER site, Petersham, Massachusetts, United States - Inc-BW-C-7-M | ecosystem: Environmental > Terrestrial > Soil >... | reverse complement strand
GTATATTGCTCTACCGCACCTTGTACAAATTTGGGCTCGCCACTGCTCCGCAATCGATTGCCGCCAATGACGGCCTGCAACTCTTGGACGCCCGAATTACCAACTCCGTGAAGTGCCTGCCGCCGGCAAACAAGCCGCTCCCGGCCGAAGTCAAGCAATGCAATGCTTACCTAAGGGCCGAGCTCAAGCAAAGTCCAAATGCGCGGGTGATTCTCGCCCTGGGCGCGATCGCCCATGTGGCGGTGCTTCGGGCACACGACTTGCCGGTGTCCCAATACCGCTTTGCGCACGGCGCGCGGCACCCCCTGGGCGAGGGCCGGCTGCTGCTCGATTCGTATCACTGCAGCCGCTACAACACGCAGACGCGGCGGCTGACAACGGAGATGTTTGAGGCGGTGATCGAGAAGGCACGGGATCTGGCGCAGGCCCCGCGTGGCAGTCATGAATAGCGGTTCAGAACACCTGCGGTCGGCGCTGTCCGAGCGTTTCGACGCAAAAAGTTTCGTCGACAGCCTTCCGGGCCGCCCGGGTGTCTATCGCATGTTGGATGGCGAGGGCCAGATTCTCTATGTCGGCAAGGCGCGCAATTTAAAGAGCCGTGTCGCCTCATATTTTCAACCCAGCAATGTGCAGCCGAAAGTCCAGGCGTTGATCGCCAAGACGGCGAATATGGAAGTGACGATCACCAATTCCGACACCGAAGCGTTGCTGCTCGAATACAACCTCATCAAGAAACATCGGCCGCGGTTCAATGTGGTATTGCGCGACGACAAGAGCTTCCCGTACCTGCATTTGGAGACCAATCACGATTTTCCGCGCTTGAATTTCTACCGCGGTTCACGCAAGGAGCCGGGCAAATATTTCGGTCCGTACCCCTCGGCCGGTGCCGTGCGCGATACGCTGCAGCAGCTGCAGAAGCTGTTTCGCATCCGCAATTGCGACGATACGTATTTTGCGAACCGCTCGCGGCCCTGCCTGCAGTATCAGATCCAGCGCTGCACGGCACCCTGCGTGGGTCTGGTTTCCAAGGATCACTATGCACGCGATGTGAGTGCGGCAATCAAGGTGCTGGAGGGGCGCAACGACGAGGTGGGCGAAGAGCTTGGCCGGCGTATGGACGCGGCAGCCGAGCGCTTGGATTTCGAGGAAGCTGCGCAGCTGCGCGATCAACTCGCGAAGCTCAAAGTCATCCAGGCCCAGCAAATCGTGACCGCGGGCGCGGATCACGATGCGGACGTCATCGCCGTCGCCGCGGCCAATGGCGAGTACTGCGTGGCGCTCATGTTTGTCCGGGCCGGCCGCAGCCTCGGCAGCACGACGTTTTTCCCGAAGGCGCCGTTTGCCGAACTGCCGGAGGTCCTCGCCGCTTTTGTCATGCAGTACTATTTGGAGCGGGACGCGCCCGCGGAGATCATCGTGGAGCAGGACTTCGACGAGATGCAGTTGCTCGAGACGACCCTGGCGCAGCGCCTGTCGCGCAAGGTGCGTATTTGCGCTTCCGTTCGGGGTATCCGCGCACGCTGGCTGGAAATGATGCACAACAACGCAGAACAGGCATTGAACATGCGGCGGCTGGCGCGCGCCGGCATCGAATCCAGCCTGGAGGATTTGCGCGATGCATTCGATCTGGAGGAAGCGCCCCAGCGTCTCGAGTGTTTTGACATCAGCCACACGGGAGGCACGGACACGGTGGCATCCTGCGTTGTGTTCGGCGTGGAAGGACCGTTGAAGAGCGACTATCGGCGCTTCAACATCAGCGGCATCCAACCGGGCGACGATTACGCGGCGATGTACCAAGCACTGACCAGGCGCTATAAGCGAGTGCGCGACGGCGAGATCGTGAAGCCGGACGTGCTGCTCATCGATGGCGGCAAGGGACAACTGGCCGAAGCGGCCAAGGTGCTCGATGAGCTGGGAATAGGGGGAATAACCCTGATCGGCGTCGCCAAAGGCGTCGATAGGCGGGCAGGGCAGGAACAACTATTCTTGTTGGGCCAGGAGACGCCCACTATACTGGCGCCGGACTCGCGCGCCTTGCACTTGATTCAGCGCGTGCGCGACGAAGCGCATCGCTTTGCGATCGCCGGGCATCGCAGAAAACGCGCCAAACGCCACAGCCAGTCGATACTCGAAACCATTCCGGGCTTAGGGCCGGTGAAGCGGCGTGAGTTGCTGAAACAATTCGGCGGTCTTCAAGGGATACTGCGTGCCGGCATCGATGATTTCATTCAAATCCGCGGCCTCGGGCGAGAGCTTGCCCAGGTGATCTATGAACACCTCCATCCCGGACGCTAGCCCTAAGTCGCATTTCAATCTGCCAAACACGTTGACGTGGTTGCGCATTTTGATGATTCCAGGCGTGGTGGTTCTCTATTACCTGCCATTTTGGTGGGCACATCCTGCGGCAGGTGTGGGATTTGCGCTGGCCGGCATCACCGATACGCTCGATGGCTATTTCGCGCGCAAGCTCGGATTGACCTCGAGGCTCGGCGCGTTTCTAGATCCGGTCGCCGATAAGCTGATCGTCGCCGTGGCGCTGGTGCTCATCGTGGGCGGTGATTCGCGCTGGTTTGTCGTGATCATGGCCATCGTGATTATCGGCCGGGAGATCGCGGTCTCCGCGCTGCGCGAATGGATGGCCGAGATTGGCGCGCGGGGCCGGATCAAAGTGTCCCAGTTGGCCAAGTACAAGACCATCATGCAGATAACGGGGTTGTCGATGATGCTGTTTCATCACCAGTTGCTTGGGATTGCGATTTACAAGCTGGGAGTGGTGTTGACGGCCATCGCCGCGGTGCTGACGCTATGGTCGATGATTCTCTATTTGCGCCTGGCCTGGCCCGAGCTGCGAGACAGCTCGAGACTGTAAGCCAGGGCTGAAATAGCCCCCAGTTCAAGGCCTTAGCTGTCAATCGCGCCGAGTTTTCCTTGACTCCCGGCGGCGCAGCCCTACAATTGCGCCTCTGTTTACGCGGGAATAGCTCAGTTGGTAGAGCGCAACCTTGCCAAGGTTGAGGTCGCGAGTTCGAGCCTCGTTTCCCGCTCCAAAACTTTGAGGGCGTCCCGGACGGCGGAAGGCCGGCTCTCACTTGCTATCGATCTGAATGTTGTCTTTGCGTCCGCTGTGGGACACGGCGAGCATTATTCCAATCCCGATCAATACCGCTACTCCGATCAAAGTCCACGCGGCGCCGATGCGTTCCAGAACACCCATTTTCCAAAGCCCGGCGAGAAGGCCGCCCACGAGGACAACAAAACCAAATAGATACATGCCCGCCCATTTCATGACCGATCTCCCGATGAAATCACGCTCTAGCCTCTCAGAGTGCCCTGACGACACCGGTGCGGTCTGTATGGCAGCGAACTAAGCCAGTTGCTCGGCCTCTGGGCTTGCGAGCGCTCTCGTTTGGGCGGTATTGCACCTGCGGTGCGCTGACGTTGAGCCCGGTTTTCCGCTCTCAATTTCTATTGGTGGCACAAGGAGTTAGACGCGGTTGGCGCGCGAATCGCCGAGGACCCGGCGCACCCGTCACAATTCTGCATTGACAGCGCAATGTCCCGCGGTTATTCCTTGCGCCGGAAGGGATTCCGGCGTTGCTCCGATCGCGCTTCGCTGCGGGCTCCCAATCTTAACCACAACGCCTGGGGATCCGTATGAAACATTCCCGTTTAACGACTGCATTGATCGGCACACTCTTGGGTCTGTCGGCAGCTTGGAGTTGGGTACACGCTGACAGTCCTCCCGTCGGCAAAAAAGCCCTGTCAGGAACCTATCTTAATTTTCTCGAGGCGCGCAAGGCCATGGCCGCGGGCAAACCGGTAACCGCCGCCCGCTCGGCGGTGACACAGGTGCCAAGCTCGGGCTATCAGCTCTTCTCATCCGGCGCGCTGGCGGACGACGGCGGCGGCGGCCTGCCGCTGTTTAGTTTCGATGCCCGCGCGGCCCGCGACGGTCATCGCTACAAGGGTACGATGATCGGCAGCAGTCCGTTCAAGAACCCGCAATCCGTGTCCGTGCCGGCGTTCATTGTGCCGGTGATCCTGCACATTCACAGCATTGCCACCGCAATCGATCCGAACACGGGCGCGATTACGAGCGTACCCGGCGACTTCACCGTCGATCCGACCGCGCGCGACAAAGCGTGTTTGGCTGCGCCGAACAATGTTCCCGCCAAGCTGCTGCGCCAGTCGCCAATCTTCGAGCCTGCCAATTTCAGCTTCGGCGGGACTTCGGTCGGCAAGACGCAATACATCGACGCGTTCATGCGCGCGAATTTCTTCAAGTTGCCGGGAGTGGCGGGCGGTTATCACTTGAAGTTCGGGCCGGTGAACTCGTTGCAGGCGATCGAACTCGACGTGCCTGCGAGCGAAGGCGTGGCGATCGATTCGGCAACCTTTTTCGGGCCATCCGCTTGCGGCACGCTCACCTTCATCGACATCAGCTGGTTTGATCAGTTGCTGAATGCCACGTTGTTGCCGGAACTGGCGGAGCAGGGCGTCAATGCCTCCAACCTGCCAATTTTCTTTCTGTACAACACCGTGCTGGGAGGGCCGTCCATCGGTCTCGGCGACTGCTGCATCGGCGGCTATCACAGTCTCGCCGGCTTCCCGACACCGACCGCGACTTACTCGGTGGCCGATTTCGACACCACCGGATTGTTCGGGGTTGCGTTCGCGAACACCGCGGTCATCGCGCATGAACTCGGCGAGTGGGCCAACGATCCGTACACCATCAACCTAGTGCCGCCTTGGGGAGATACCGGCCAGGTGTCCGGGTGTCAGGGCAATTTAGAAGTCGGTGATCCGCTGACGGGTACCATCGTTCCGACGGTCACGCAGCCCAACGGTTTCACCTACGACCTGCAGGAGCTGGCGTTCTTCTCGTGGTTCTTCGGCGGACCATCGATTGGTATCAATGGCTGGTATTCCAATAATGGGACCTTCACCACCGATGCCGGCACACCCTGCCTGCTTCAGTAGGGCGTAGTTTCTTCGGGCCGAGACTGGTTCGGGCGCACGCCCGAACCAGCTCTGCCCGCGCCCTGCGCGCTATTTGGGTTCGCTAGAGCGTCAATGCCGCCATTTCGGTGAGAGCCTGGCGAATGTTTTCCCTGGCCGCGCCCTCGTTCGCCAGACGCAGGCGCTCGACCCCGGCGAAAGCCTGCCCTGCGGTCGCCGTGTATTCACTGTTGATGTCCTTGGTCCAAACCGTGCTGCCGGATTTCGTGTCCTTTAGTGCGTAGGTGACTTCCATCTTGACGGTGAATGAAAAACCAAACATGGGTTGGTCCACTTTGCCGATAAAGCTGGTTAGCCGATAGCGGGCGCCATCCGCGCCGACGTTGCTGAAAAGGCCGGCTTTTTCAATCGATTCGCGCAGAGCCTGCGCAAAGGCATCGTTGGAGATTTGCGATGCGCCCATCTTGGAGGTCTCCTTCCCGCCGGATACCGCTATCGACACGTCGCCATCATTCTTGTGTACGGGTGCCACGACCTGCGCCACCATCGCATCGGGCTTCGATCCCGACGCGCAGCCGCCGATTAGTGCCGCCGAGGCCAATAAACCCGCGATGACCGCTTTGCTGCGAGTCGTTGTTTTCATTTAAATATCTCCCCGAGAACTTCCTGCACCATGGACTCCGGTGATTTACGTTGTAATGACGGTCGCATGGACTGCGCCCTTGCAACAACGGCACCGGATTCGCCGTCGTGCAGCTGGACATCAAGCTTGATCATGTACATGGTGATGTCCCACATCCAGCGATCCTGGTAGGTGACGATCGCATCGACGCGACTTGCAGGCTGCGGCGCGTCGCCGCAAGTCGCGGTAAAGCCCATCCCCGTCAAGCGGGTCGCGATCAGCTTATCGATGGCGTGGTCATCGCCGCTTTCCTGCACAACATAGAAGGATTTGAGGCCCTTCAAATTCGCATCAGGTGCTTTGGCCGATTCCAAAGTTGCGCAAGCCGAGAGCAGCACCGAGGCACACGCAAGGCCCGAGACGAGGAATCTTTTCATGGCAACTTCCCTGTATTTTTTATTATTGGGTCGAGGGATTGTACTGTAGCTTTGCGTGCAAGCGCCTATTTCTTGAAATTCGACATGAATTGACAATCCCTATCTTGACCAGTAACTTGCGCCGGCTCGATTGGGCTAAGTGGCAGAGTGGTCATGCAGCGGCCTGCAAAGCCGTGTACGCCGGTTCGATTCCGACCTTAGCCTCCATTGAAATCAACGCCGGTCAGGCCAATGCCATGCGGGGCGGGAACGGGTAGAATCCCCATCCATGTCCGAAGAAAGCTCGAATTTGGCGACGCTGCGGGCGGCGAATCCGATCGACCTGCGCCGCATCGGCGCTCACCCGGATCAGTGGTATCCGCTTGCCTGGTCGGATGAACTCAAACCCGGCAAGACTTTGGCCAGGCGTTTCGCCGGTGATCCCATTGTTCTCTACCGCGGCAAGAGCGGTGCAGTGTTTGCGCTGGAAGATCGCTGTGCGCATCGGCAGGTTCCCTTGCATCTGGGAGTCGTCAGCGGCGATGACCTGAAATGCCATTATCACGGCTGGGTTTATAACTGCACCGGAAAATGCATCAATGTCCCGTACCTTGGCCCGGAACGGCTGCCCACCGGCGTGCGAAGCTATCCGGCGCGGGAAATCGACGGCTTGATTTTTGTTTTTCCAGGCGATGCGGCCCTGGCGGAAAGCCGCGTGCCCTCGACTCTCGGCTCATCGCAACGCAAGGACTACAAGACGCGTCGGCTCAACCGTGAGGTCGCCTGCCACTACACCTTCATGCACGAAAATCTTTTCGACATGAATCATCAATTCATGCATCGCAAGCAGATGGGATCCATTCGAGCCCGCTGTCTCGGGCGAAATCATGGCGAGAACTGGGCGGAAGTGGAATACAGCTTCAGCCGCACCGAGGGAAAATCATCCGTCGGCGAGCACGTGATCGTTGATCTCATGCGCAAGCGCGGCGAGGCCAAAAAAGATTTTTCCGATCACATGCGCATCCGAACCGATTACCCGACGCAGAGTCTAAAGGTATGGGTAGGCCGGGACATCAAACAATCCGACGACCCCGTTCTCGACGTGTGGCTGGGCTACACGCCGCTGGATGCAGAGCAGCGGAGCAATCGCACCTATGGTTATCTGTCGGTCAAGAAACCGGGATTTCCGGGGATTATCCACGCGGTATGGCCGTTCGTGACCTGGTTTACCGAAAACATTTTCCGCGAGGACAAGGAAATCGTTGAGTACGAGCAGCGTGCCTATGATGCGCAGCATGCGGACTGGAACAATGAGTTCTTCCCGCCGATAAGGGATTTGCGTGCCGTCTTGGCTCGCTGCGGCGTGCCGATGAAATAGCCAGCGCGTGCCGCCCCGCCGTATTTCACTTTGATGACAAAGCACGATCTAGCATAAAATCTGCTGTAAGCGATGTGCTTATGCGAAACCCGGAATTAATACCCGATCCGATCTCGGCCCCGATACGTCCCTGGGACGCTCGTTTGGCGCGCCGTCTGGTCACGCCGCTCATCGACACCTGGGTGTCGCCCAATCATTTGACCACGCTGCGTTTAGGTGTAGGGCTGGCCGCGGCGTCGGCTTTTATTCCGGGAACCTACGGGTGGTCCAATTTCGCCGCGTTGCTGCTGATCTTATCGAACTTTCTGGACCACACCGACGGCGAACTGGCACGCTTGAGCGGCAAAACCAGCCGAATCGGACATGTTTACGACTTGGCCAGCGATGCCGCGGTGACGGTGTTGCTGTTCATTGCAATCGGCATCGGCATCGCTGCGAAGCGCGGTGGCAATTTGGCTCTGGCGCCCCCGATTCTGGGTCTGGTGGCCGGGACAGCGGTCGCACTGATTTTTTATCTGCGCATGCGAATCGAGGCGATGCTGGGCAAGGCTGCGACTCGCCAGGCTTCGCTGGGCGGCTTCGAGACGGAAGATGTGCTCTACCTGTTTCCCTTGGCGACGCTCTGCAATGCGCTGGTGCCTTTGCTGCTGGCGGCGTCAATCTGCACGCCGTTGTATGCCATTTGGGTGGTCATTGACTATAAACGGGTGATGCGTCGAGATCGCCGCATGGCGACCGAGGTCGCCCGATAAGCGTGGCGGCGACCGGAACCGGCGGCGAGCCGGCCTTAGCTTCACGTTTGGATTCCCTGGACCTTCCGGGCTTGCGGGCTGAATACGCCAGGCAGGGTTCCTTTGTCCATGTAGAAAATTTCTTGCCGGCCGAGATCACGGCGCAATTGATCAACGCTGCGGCCGCTGTGGGCGACTCGGTGAATCGCAACTTCTTGCCGGGGCATAAACAGGGCGGCAGCGTCAGCCGCCACACCATCGATAAGCGAGCGCCCGTCATCGCCGAGCTCTACCGCTCGGCGGCGCTGCGGCAATGGCTTGATCAATTGACCGGGGAGCACCTGCAACTCTCCCCGGCCGAGGACCCGCATGCCTACGCTCTGTACTTTTATACGCGTGCCGGCGATCACATCGGCTGGCACTACGATACTTCCTACTACGCAGGCCGGCGGTACACCCTGCTGTTGGGCGTGGTCGACGATTCCTCCTGCCGGCTGGACTATGAGTTGCACACTCGCGAGAAGGGCGCCGCCGTAACGTCCGGATCGCTGCAGATTCCGCCCGGCGGGCTGGTGCTCTTCGATGGAGATGCTCTGCGACATCGCATCAGCCCTTCGCGCGCGGGTGAAACCCGTATCTCGCTCACATTCGAGTATGTAACTGACCCGCGCATGCACCCTTGGTGGCGCCTGATCTCCAACATGAAAGACGCCTTCGCCTACTTCGGCTTTCGCCAGGTATTCCATCGCTTTTTGGGACGAGGCGAGTGACCGCGACGGCGCGCTGGTTGCTGAGCATCGGCGTGCTGCTGTTCGTCGGCGTGCTCCTTACCCAGGACCTGCCGGCGATATTCGCGACGCTCGCGCATGGCGGATGGGGATTGCTGCCGGTGGCCCTGTTTCACCTGCTGCCGCTCGTACTCGACGCGGCGGCAATTTGCGTGCTCTTCGAACCGGGCCTTAGCCGCAGTCCGCTGCGCGACTCATTGCTGGCTCGCTGGGTGGGCGAATCCGCCAACAGTTTGATGCCCGCCGGGCAAATCGGCGGCCCGGTACTCATGGCCCGGCATCTGGCACAGCGCGGTCTGGCAGTGGAAGAGGCTGCGGCGGCCATTACGGTCAGCACCACGCTGCAGACCTTCGCGCAAATCGCCTTTGCCTTGCTGGGTGTCGTGGTGCTCGGCACGCAAACGACGCGTTTTTCACCATCCGCGCTGCGCAGCGCGGCGCTGATCGCCAGCGCCTTTTTGGCGATTCAAGTAGGCGGATTTTATTTGATTCAGCGGCGCGGTCTTTTTAGTAAACTGATGGCCGCGGTCAGACGCTTTTCGCGCAAACGGGATTGGTCGCAGTGGGTCGCGCAAGCACAGGCCATTGATCTTGCCGTGCAGGCCACCTATCGTCGCAATGGTCCCGTCACCGCCAGCTTTTTGCTGAGTCTGGTGGGCTGGATTGTCGGCACGGGTGAGGTTTTTTTGCTCGCCCGATTGCTCGGTACGGCGGTGAGCTGGCGCGACGCGTTTGTGCTCGAAAGCCTGGGGCAGGCCATTCGCGGCGCTGGATTTGCCATTCCGGGTGCCCTGGGCGTGCAAGAGGGCGGCTACCTGTTGTTGGCGCCGCTCGCAGGACTCACGCCGGATGCGGGGTTGGCGTTATCGCTGGCCAAGCGAGCGCGCGAATTGTTGCTAGGCTTGCCCGGACTGCTGTACTTGCGGTTTGCCGCCCGTGACACCGCGGCTGCCGCCGGCGCGGCCCCGCCTTGAAATAGATTTACAGAAGGATTTTGATGCGCGCGATTATTCTGGCGGCTGGACGAGGTATTCGTCTGCAATTACCCGAGGACAGCCAACTACCCAAATGCTTGCTGCGATTCGACGGCATGACGCTGCTCGAGAGGCATTTGCGCATGCTGAAGTTCGCCGGCGTCGAGGATGTCGTCTTGGCACTGGGCTTTCGCCACGAACTCGTGGAGGCTGAGCTCGATCGCCTGGACTGGGCGCCGCGCCCGGAGATCGTGCTCAACCTGAATTTTGAGCTTGGCAGCGTACTCACCGTACGCACGGTCGCCGACGCGCTCACCCGCGGCGGCGATATCTTGTTGATGGACGCGGACGTGTTGTATGACCAGCGCATCCTGGCGGCATTGGTGGCCGGAACCGGTCCGGTGAATCGCTTGCTGATCGACCGCGATTTTGAGCCGGGCGATGAACCCGTGAAACTCTGCATACAGAATGGTGTCCCCGTCGAGTTGCGCAAGCAATTGGCAGCCGATTTGAAATTCGACACCATCGGCGAGTCGGTCGGCTTCTTCCGCTTCGAGCAAGCCGGCGCGCGGCGTCTCGCGGCGCTGGTTGCGGGATACGTGGACAATGGGCGCGCTCATATGCCGCACGAAGAAGCCGTGCGCGATCTGCTCAAGGAACGAACCCCGCTTCTCGAAGTCGCCGATGTCACCGGATTTCCTTGGATCGAAATCGATTTTCCCATCGACGTTGTCCGCGCGACCCAAGAGGTCTTGCCGCAACTTCAGCCCATATCGAGAGGTGGCCCATGAATGCATCGATGCGCGCGGCAGTCGTCGCCGGAATAAATGCCAAGCACAGCCCACAAACGCGCAGCGCCAAACTGCGTCAGATGCTGCAGAGCGAGGAACTGGAATTTCTGATGGAGGCGCACAACGGCCTGTCGGCGCGCATCGTGCGCGAGGCGGGCTTCAAGGGCATCTGGGCCTCCGGACTGTCAATATCTGCCCAGTTTGGCGTACGCGACAATAATGAGGCCAGCTGGACGCAGGTCGTCGAGATGCTCGAATTCATGGCCGATGCCAGCGATCTGCCGATACTGCTCGATGGCGACACCGGCTACGGCAATTTCAACAATATGCGCCGCCTGGTGCGCAAGCTCGAGCAGCGCGGCATCGCGGGCGTCTGCATCGAAGACAAACAGTTCCCCAAGACCAACAGTTTCTTGAACGGCGAGCGCCAGCCGCTTGCCGACATCGAAGAATTTGCAGGCAAGATCGCCGCCGGCAAGGACACGCAGAACGATGACAATTTCTGCATCGTCGCTCGCGTCGAGGCACTCATCGCAGGATGGGGTATGGACGAGGCGCTGCGGCGTGCGGAAGCGTATCGCCTGGCGGGTGCCGACGCCATTCTGATTCACAGCAAACTGACGAAACCGGATGAGATCGTGACTTTCGCCAAAGAATGGGCGCGTCGCTCGCCGTTGATCATCGTACCCACCCGCTACTACAGCACCCCCACCGACGTGTTTCGCCAGGCCGGGATCAGCACCGTCATTTGGGCAAATCACCTGGTGCGCTCCGCGGCTTCCGCAATGCAAAGCGTTGCCAAGGAGATTTTCGAGAGTCAGACGCTGGTCAACGTTGAGGATCGAATTGTCTCGGTCAACGAGATCTTTCGTCTGCAGGATGCCGACGAATACTCGGCGGCGGAGCGGATTTATCTGTCGAACTCGAGCGCCCCGCGCGCAGCCGTGGTGCTGGCGGCCACCCGTGGAAGGGGGCTGGAGGCCATGACCCAGGACCGCCCGAAGGTGATGCTGCCGATTGCGGGCAAACCGTTGCTGCGCTGGTTGGTCGATGGCTTCAAAAAGGAGAGCATCAACGATATCACCGTCGTCGGGGGATATCGGGCCGATGCGATCGACACGGCGGGAATCAAGCTCGTGCTGAATGAGCGCTACGCTGAAACCGGCGAGCTGACCTCGTTGGCCTGCGCGATCGAATCGCTGGATTCGGACGCGGTCATTTCCTACGGCGACCTGCTGTTCCGCAGCTATGTGCTGCGGGATCTCGTTGAATCCAAGGCTGAGTTTTCGGTGGTGGTGGACTCGCTCATGACGGGCACCAGCAATCACACTGTACGCGACTTCGCCTACTGCTCGCGCGGCGACGATCGCGGACTGTTCGGCACGCCGGTTCTGCTGGAGCGCGTCACGGGCGCAGCCGATTCGCAACGGGCCCCGCACGGCAGATGGATCGGCTTGCTCAATGTCAGCCGCGCGGGCTTGAGTAAACTCAAGGCAGCGCTGAAGAGTTTGCGGGCCGAAGACCGATTCGACGCGCTGGACATGCCGGCGCTGCTCAACGCGTTGATCGCCGGCGGCGCGGCAATAGAGGTCTTATACGTGCACGGCCATTGGCGCGGTGTGAATGATTTGGATGACCTGCGGCAGGCCGTGGACTTTGCGCACGCCCAAGCGCCGCTCTCTCGATGATCGAGGCGCGTAATTTCATCGAGGCCGCGCGCGAGCGCGGATTTCAATGGTACGCGGGCGTGCCGTGTTCCTTTCTGACGCCTTTCATCAACTACGTTCTGCAAGATCCCTCCTTGCGCTATCTGTCCATGGCGAACGAGGGCGATGCGGTGGCGCTGATTGCCGGGGTGGCGCTGGCGGGCGATGCGAACGCACCGCACGGGCGCGGCATTGCGATGATGCAGAATTCCGGACTCGGTAATGCCGTCAGCCCGCTCACCTCGCTGACCTGGACGTTTCGACTGCCGCAATTGTTGGTCGTCACCTGGCGTGCACAACCGGGCGTCGCCGACGAACCGCAGCACGCTTTGATGGGCCCGATTACGCCCGACCTGCTGGAGACGATGCAAATACCCTGGGAGCTGTTTCCAACGGAAATTTCGCAAATTGGACCTGCGCTTGACCGGGCAATCGCACACATGGATCAAAACAGCCGGCCCTATGCGTTGGTCATGCAAAAAGGCAGCGTGGCCGCGTATCCATTGAAATCCGGCACCGAGCCGATCGGCAGCCGAACCGCCGCGGCAAACCGGGCCGCCGCCGTTAGCGATCTGGCCGCTGAGCCAAGACCCTCGCGGCACGAGGCATTGCGCGCCGTGGTCGCGCAAACGCCGCTTCAGTCGACCGTGCTGCTGGCCTCCACCGGATTTTGCGGACGCGAGCTGTACGCGATTGAGGATCGCCCCAACCATCTCTACATGGTCGGATCGATGGGGTGTGTTTTGCCCCTGGCGCTTGGATTGGCCTTGGCGCGACCGGACATTCGCGTGATCGCACTCGACGGCGACGGCGCAGCGCTGATGCGCTTGGGCGCATTCGCGACCGCCGGCGTTTACGGGCCTCCCAATCTGTGGCATCTGCTGCTCGATAACGGCGTGCATGATTCGACTGGCGGGCAGGCGACCGTTTCGCCGCACGTTTCATTCGCGGAAATAGCTGCCGCCTGCGGCTACGCCTCTTCGCTCGAGACCAACGACCTCGGCCGGATCTCGAATTGGTTGCATGAGCGTCCTTGCGATGGCGCACGCTTTGCGAGACTGCTCATTCGCGCCGGCACGCCGTCTGATCTGCCGCGACCCTCGGTTACGCCCGTCGAAGTGAAATCTCGCCTGATGCAGCACATCGGTGCGCCGAGCGGAGTTCACTAGTGCTGAAGAGCGTATCGATCGCGGGTGGCATCGCCCTCGCGCTCGCGCTGGCCGCCCCGGGCTGGACGCAGGTCGCGCCGCGCGACACCGGGCCTGAAGCGCCGGCCGGGCCGCTGCAGGTGCCGCCGCCTCCGGCCTCGTCCAAACCCAGTTGGACGAAGTGGTTCAACCCGGAAACGGCGCCGTTCATTCCCGTGCCTGAAATCGCGACGGACCCGGACAGCGGCACGACCATCGGTTTGATTCCGACCTGGGTGAGGACCGATGAGAATCACAATGTCAGCCAGATCATTGCGCCCGACGTGATTTACAACCCGAACTTCGGGGTCGGTGTGCACGGTCGTATTTTTTCGTACTCTTCGGGCGACAGGCAATGGTCCGCGGTGGCGGGGATCAAGGAACGCGTCGAGCGCGAGTTTGACGGCGAGTACCAGCTCGGTCGATTGCGGGAGGGCCGCTGGTCGCTCAATTTCAGTTTGGTCTACGACCGCGACGGCACCACCCGCTTCTACGGCATCGGCAACCTCACACGCGCCTCCGCGCAGACCAACTTCACCGATCAGCAGGCATACGGGCAAGCCGAGGTCGGACTGAACTTCAACCATACGTGGCAATTGCTCTATACCTCACGGTGGCAAACCGTGGACGTGTTGCCCGGCACCTTGAACGATGTGCCCTCCATCGATACGCGGTTTCCTCGGGCGCTCGGCCCCAGCCGGCAATTCCTCAATCGTCTCTCCCTGGTATACGACACGCGCGATGACTTGTCCGTACCCAGTCGAGGCATGAAGTGGGTGTTGTACGCGGGTGCATCCGCGAAGAATGGCCTGGTGAATGATTCCTCGTACAGCGAGGTAGGAATCGACGGACGAGGCGTCTGGCCGGTCGCACGGGATACGGTGCTCGCCGCGCATACCTCGGTGCGCTACCTGCCGACCGTCAACGACATTCCGTTTTGGGCGCTCAGCACCATCGGCGGCGGTCAAAGCGTGATCGGCGGGGAGCAGCCGCTGCGTGGGTTCGGCGCCGGGCGATTTTACGATCGCGATTCCTTCTCCGCCACCGTCGAATTGCGCCGCAAGGTGTTCACTTTCGACGCCGTCACGACGCTTCTCGACATCGAGGTTGCGCCGTTCGCGGACTTCGGCCGTGTATATGGGCGGACCAGCACCAATCCGCTGAGTCACGTACACCAAGTCTTTGGCGTCGGGTTCCGGGGCATTGCGCGCCCCTACGTGGTGGGCTACGTGGATGTTGGCTATGGATCTGAAGGCGCAGCCGTGTTCACGGGTCTTAACTATCCCTTCTAGCCTCAGGCTTCTCCGGCTGCTGCTCGACGATTTCATACCAAATCGCATTCAACACGGCAAAGGAAAGCGCCAGTCCGGTACCGAGAATCCAGCTGAAATACCACATTAGTATCCGCCCTCATGGTCGTGCATGTTTTCCAGTGTCAGCCGGCCGCGCAGCACCCTAAAGACCCACCCGGTATAGGCCAGAATGATGGGCAGGAACACGGTGACGGCGCCCAGCATGATCAGCAGCGTCTTGGCGCTGCTGGAAGCGTCCCATACCGTCAAACTCTGATTGGGAAAAGTAGAAGAGGGCAGCAAGAAGGGAAACAGGGCCAATCCGCCCGTTAGAATAGTACCCGCCTGAACGACAACGCTCGCCAGGAAGGCGCCGACACGCCGCTGCGCGCGCAGCAACATGTGCGCAGCCAGCGCGCCCACCACAGCAGACGCCGGCGCCATCCACATCCAAGGCCAGTGGCGAAAATTGTTGAGCCAGGCGCCCGCAACGAGGGCGACTGTCTTGTGCGTCGGATCAGACGGCCCGGCATGATCCACGACGCTGGTAATCTCGTAACCCCCGAGCGCCGAGTACAACCAGAAACCCGCGGCGAGAAACGCCACCAGAAAAACCGTGGACGCCAGCCGGCCGGCCCGGCGCGCGCGAGCCGCCATGGGTTCGCCGACTTTTAGAGCGGCATACGCGTTGCCGTGCAAAATCAACATGGAGAGACTGACGATTCCGCCGAGCAATGCAAAAGGATGCAGCAGGCTGAAAAAGCTGCCCGTGACCACGGGGCGTTGCAGGGAGTCAAAATGAAACGGTATGCCGAGAAAAAGATTGGCGAAGGCAACGCCGAACAACAGCGCCGGGACGCCGCCACCCAAACTCAGCGCAATATCCCATCCGGCCCGCCACCGAACGTCGGTCAATTTATCGCGATACGCAAAGCCCACGGGACGCAAGATCAACGCAATGAGCACCAGAAACATTGCCAGATACAAACCCGAGAAGGAGATCGCATACAACAGCGGCCACGCGGCAAAGGCCGCCCCCCCGCCCAGCACGAACCAAACCTGATTGCCTTCCCAAACCGGCTCTATCGAAGCAAGCAGCGTGCGGCGTTCGGCGTCGGTTCGCCCGAGAAAAGTGAAGCTCGCGCCCAGTCCCAGA
>Ga0210402_10003015_pt1 | contig 16002 bp, 17 predicted proteins | sample IncBWC7MmetaG_FD_161055 | JGI IMG/M metagenome (GOLD analysis project Ga0210402, IMG submission 161055) | Forest soil microbial communities from Barre Woods Harvard Forest LTER site, Petersham, Massachusetts, United States - Inc-BW-C-7-M | ecosystem: Environmental > Terrestrial > Soil >... | reverse complement strand
CAGAACCCGCAGCTTAACCTACCGGCCACAGCAAACACTCCGCAAGCTGTCAATACGTCAATAACCGAGCGCTAACGATCCGCCAATCACTCTCATGTTTGGACCGTGATAGAGATACGCGTTATCTCCAGTAGAACCACAGGAAGGCCAGGCAGACTAAGATTGCGGCATACAAACAGACGCAGATGACGCCACCGTTAACCTTATCCTGGTCATCCCCATCCATCTCGTTCGCCCTTGGGTCCGGCTCAAGATAGCGGATTGCGTCGTACATCTCCGTGTCGGACAGGTCTTCGATATTGGGATCGGGCTCGTGATTTGCCAGCATAAAGCACTCTCATCAGTACGTGTGGTTTGCGGCAACCGTTCGCTCTACAGGTGCGAACTGGTCACGACGAATCGCACCGAATGAGTGATTTCACCTCTTCTCCTAACGAGAAGTTGATTTTCGGAACATTCCCTATGAGGCGAGTCGCCAGTTCCTTAAGAGCACGAGTACGACCGTTCCGATCTCTCTAGGGGAACACCCGAGGAGCAGAGCACAGTCATCATGGAGCAACTCGGACCGATCCGGTGGAAATATTCCGATCCCGACCCGCCGCATCCGCAGTAGCGTTGTCTCTGCGACACGCCACTAGTGCTTGAGAGCGATCGCCGCAATCTCCAATCTTTGCGCCGCGCCGATCAACCCGGCGACCCGAAGAGCGACTCGTGCTGGCTTGGGGTCGGGAATCAGCTCTCTGTAGACCTCATTCATCTTCGGCACATCATTCGAGTCGGTGACGTAGACCGTGACGGAGACAATGTCACTCATCTCGAAGCCCGCTTCTTCCGCAATTTGCTTTGCCGCAGCGACGGCGTTCGTAGTTTGTAGTGTGATATCCGTACCGGTCACTCTGCAGTTGGAATCGGGCCCTTGTTGCCCCGCGACATGAAGCGTATTACCTGCGACATGACCGTTACTGAACAGCATGCCCGGGGTGAAACCGATAGCCTGTTCTTGGGTCTTCATCGATTGATCGCCTTTGTTCGTGTGTCGTTTTCTATTCTGGGCAGCTTGCAAACTGCCGCGACTTGGCGTGCTTTCGCCCTCGTTTTACTTGCCTGTCACCTCGCGAATCACGCGCAGAGTATTCTCGCCGAGGATCTTCTTCACATCGCGTTCCTTGTAACCTCGTTCCAACAACGCGGCGATCAACGCCGGCATCTTTGACACATCGTCCAGGCCATTTGGCGGCCCCGAGACTCCGTCGAAATCGCTCCCGATTCCCACGTGATCGATGCCTGCGATCTTCACGGCGTGGTCGATATGATCCGCTACGTCTTCTACCGTCGACGCGACTTTCACCCGAGTGCCGAATAGCTTGCGGACGTCCTCCGCCGCATAGTCATCCAGTGCCCTCCCGGTTAGCAACGGCGCATTTGTCTCAATCTTGATAGCCGCTCGCAAAGCATCCGCGTCCTTCGGATTAACAAAGCCCTCGCCGAAAGTAATCCCGATCACGCCGCCGTTTTTGGCGAGTGCCCATAGCATTTCGTCTGTCACATTTCGCGGAACATCGGAAAGTGCCCGCATCGACGAATGCGTACACATCACCGGCTTGGTCGTGACCTCGAGCGCGTCGTAGAACGTCTTGTCGGCGACGTGCGAAATGTCGACTACCATTCCTAGCCGGTTCATCTCCCGCACTACTTCCTTGCCGAAATCAGTCAGCCCGTTGTGGACCGGCTCGTCGGTGGCTGAATCCGCCCAGTTGTTGTTGCGCGAATGCGTCAGGGTCATCGACCGTATCCCCAACTGGTAGTACATTCGCAGCACGCGCAGATCGTCGTCGATCGTGTGCCCGCCCTCGACAGTGAGAAAAGCCGCGATCTTGCCAGCCTTCACAATCCGCTCGATGTCGGCCGCCGTGGTCGCGTGTTCGATCTGATCTTTGTGCGTGTCGAACAGTGATTGCATGGCATCCCGCAGATCCAGGGTCCTGCGCACGGCTTCCGAACCTGGAAAATACACGGGAACCCACAGCGCAAAGAACGGAGCGTGCGTGCCACCCTCGTGCAACCGTGGAATATCCACGTGACCTACATCCCACCGTTTGCCCAGGTCTTCCCCCATCACCAATACGCGCTGAACCGTGTCGATGTGACTGTCAATTCCAATTGCCTCCGCCGCCAGCTTCCGCGCTCGGGAGGAAATGTCACTGAGTTCCCGCGTTTTGGACCTGTGTGGGGCGTCGAGTATCGCGGCTGCGGTGCCTAAACCCTTTTTCTGTGTCATGCTCATATCATTCCCTCCTGTTGCATCCGCGTTTTGTTTCCTCACTGAGCAGTTAGGCAAGAGCGATGCCAAACAGAATAGGTGCGCTTTCTTCCCATCCTGTTGGGTTTGGAAGGGTCTATCCACATTGCAGTGTCGATGGCATGACCCTGTCCCGAGTCTTTCCCAACAGCCTTCGGTCGTGTGGCGCGGGTGTTTGGTTGAACACCCGTACCACAGTTTCTTGCCTGGCCTCTCAAAACCGAACGACGATGCCGGCTGATGGTTGCGCAGTATGAGTCCAGCTGTCAGTATTCAATCCGGCGAGATTGAAATCTGGTGCTTTGTACACATAGCCGCGATACTCTGCCCGTAACGAGATGTGCCTGGTAAAAGCGTAGTCGGCGCCGGCGCCGTAAACGAATGCACCTCTAGTCTCGGTCGTAGCTCCTGCGAAGTTGCCGCCAGCATTCCCGGTCGGATCGAACACCAGAACGCCGCCGCCAGCCAACGCATAGGGTTGAATCCTGGCAAAGCCCGGAAGTTTCACCACAGCCGAGCCAGTGATCTGGTGGATGTTGGACTGTACGCGAGCCCCCGTACTCCCGAAGTAGATTTGACTATTCCGGTCGTAGCCGTAGTTACCTTCGGCGGCGAGCCAGCGGTTGATGTTGTAGCGATAGCCGAGGAGAAACCCGCCGGTGTCGGTAGCTTGTTGCCGAATCCCATTTCCATCGGCATCTTTCGTGAAGAACCCCGTCCCCTGGACGCTGATTTCGGATCGTACTTCCTGCGCAACCGCGGTCACAGACAGTAATGTTAGGACTCCAAAAAGTGCAACTCCTGCGCTTCTGATGAAACGGTTTTTTGCCATGTATGGCCTCCTTGTTTATTTCTCCGACGCCCGTTTCTCGCGTTTGGCGGCGGCATCAGCACTGGCCAGAAGGTTCATTGCAGCCAGGATTAAGACCTCCTCCAGCGTGAAGCCGCGAGCTGTGATCTTCCACATGACTTTTCACAACGCATTCGAACGTCGCATGTCTCTCAAGGGCAAGATTCGTGCCAACGCGATGCCCCACGTAAGTGACGGAAAGGACAGCGGTTAGCGGAAGTCGCTTGACTTGATAATGTTGAAAGGGGCGAAACTGTTGATTGTGACTCGAGTGCGTTCTCTTTCCAAGCGTTTACGTTGACCTTTGGGGAGACGCCGGGGCCACCCACATTTCGGCGACATTTAAACTTACAAGAGTGCGTTAGACTTTGTCCTACCCATCCTGGGTGTTTGCCTAAAAACATGAACGTAGAGGCCGAACTACGAAATCAAAATGAGCGCCTCAAGTTGCTCCTCAATTTGACGGCTAGTATCACCTCGACCCTCGACCTACGTGAGGTCTTGCGTTCGATTGCGGCAAACATACGCGAAGTCATGCACGCTGACGGCGTCACCGTTTTGCTACCGGATACGGCTTCGGGAAAATTCAGGGTATTTGCCGTGGATTTTCCGCAGGGCAAGGGGGTCCTCAAGGAAGAGTTGCTCGTCTCACCGAGCGCCACTGTTAAGAAAGCGATGGAAACCTTGAAGCCGGTACTTATTGATAAACGAGAAGGCTTCGAGCTTACGCCCGAGCAACATCAAGTCGCGGATGCGGAAGGAATAAAAGCATTTTGTCATATTCCACTTGCAAATCGTGGCCGAGGTCTCGGAATTCTGTCAATTTTACGCACGACGGAAACTCCGTTTTCGCCGGAAGACGTTGATTTCCTCAGTCGGGCGTCCGGGCAGATAGCAATCGCCATTGAAAACGCGCTAGCGTACCGACAAATTTCCGAACTCAAGGACAAGCTCGTCCAGGAGAAGTTGTACCTCGAAGAAGAAATCCGGAGTGATTCCAACTTCGAGAATATCGTTGGGAACAGCCCGGCGCTAAAACATGTTCTGGAGCTGGTGGAAACGGTCGCTCCCAATGATTCCACAGTTCTGCTTTTGGGCGAGACAGGCACGGGGAAGGAGTTAATTGCCCGCGCCATTCACGACCGCAGCAGACGTAAAGATCGCACGTTCGTGAAGTTGAATTGTGCAGCCATTCCTACCGGTCTGCTTGAGAGCGAACTGTTTGGGCATGAAAAGGGGGCCTTCACTGGCGCAATTGCTCAAAGAGTCGGACGGATGGAGCTAGCAGATCAAGGCACTTTGTTCCTGGACGAGGTGGGAGACATCCCAACTGAGGTTCAGCCGAAGTTGTTGCGCGCCCTACAGGAACGGGAATTTGAACGGCTGGGTAGCGCCCACACGCGAAGAGTGAATATTCGTCTCATAGCTGCAACCAATCGCGATCTCGAAAAGATGATTGCCGCGCGTGAATTCCGAAGTGATTTGTACTACCGCTTGCATGTGTTTCCGATCCGGATACCGCCTCTCCGGGAGCGCAGGGAAGACATTTCACAACTGGTGAGTTACTTTGTCCAGAAGTTTGCGAAGCAAATGCAAAAGAAGATTGACGCGATTCCTTCGGCCGTAATGAAGGGGCTTACGGCTTGGGAATGGCCCGGCAATATTCGTGAGCTCGAAAACTTCATTGAGCGGGCAGTGATCATCACACGGGGCAAATCGCTTGACGCGCCGCTCGGAGAACTGCGGAAAACAAGCCCAATCGAGCTCCCGCTTGCCCACCAGCATGAAGTCGAGGAAGTTGCTGGAGAAAGAACGAATTCGCATAGCGACAAAACTAGCGTTCTTGACGAGTTTGACAGAAGGCAGCGCGATGAGATTATTCGAACGCTCACTGTATGCAAGGGGCGCGTCGGTGGCGCGGATGGTGCTGCCGCCCGCCTAGGACTGAACCGCACGACGTTCCTCGCTCGAATGAAGAAATTTGGGATCTATGCGAAGCAATATGCTTGATCTGCAGCCCTCCTGTTACGCGCTTTAACCTACCCCTCACTGTACGTTTGACAGTTTTGACCTTTTTAACTTCTTCGACCGCGATTTTTTGAGTTCTGGCGTTCGACTCCTGACAATTTAATGACTTACGGCGCCGTAGGGTTTGGCGTGTGCCTTGCCTTATCACGAGCATGGAAAGAAGCAAATGCTGAAGATCTCGGTCATCGATAGTGCCAGGCAACGTCGGGTGATTGTGGAAGGAAAACTCATTGCACCCTGGGCAGCCGAGCTACGGAATGCCTGCGAAGAGGCAAGAGCAGACCTTCTTGGCCGCGACCTCGTTATCGAGATGAAACACCTAACGACGATCAGTCAGGAGGGCGAGAACGTAATTCTTGAATTGATAAACGGGGGATTCAAGTTCCGTTGCCACGGTGTGTTTACGAAGCAGGTGTTGAAACGGCTAACTCGTCGCGCAAATAGGAATCGTCGGGAGATGAAGAGATGACTGAACGGGCGTATATTCAGGATCGCAAAGACGAAACGAATCTTTACGCGAGTCGAGAGCACTCTCGCAGGATCTTTAATGAAGATCTGGATGCGTTATATCAGCTTTCGTTTCTATTCACCCGCGATCCCCAAAAGGCGGAGCAGTGCTTCGTAAGCGGCGTTGAAGATTGTGTGGCCGGAAATCCAGTCTTTCGTGAATGGGCCCGCTCTTGGGCGAAGCGCGCCATCATCCAGACTGCAATTCGTGAATTGAACCCGCGGCCGGGCCTGTCCAATTCTCCCACGTCAGCAGCCATCTTTCCCGATATTGACCGACTTTTGAGTGGCCCAGCCAACTATTCCGAAATCGACACCGTGTTTCGGCTTGAAGACTACGAGCGGTTTGTGTTTGTGATGTGCGTGCTGGAGCACTATTCGCAGCACGTGTGTGCCCTGCTCCTAGGGTACTCAGTGCCAGAAGTTCGGGAAGCTTATACCCGTGCCCTGAACGACCTGGCGCACGCACCTCACATGAATCGTTCCCAAAACCAAATGTTAGTGCAGGAGAAAAAGTGAAATGACTCATTCTGTGCAATCAATCCTGACCAGGTCGCGTCTGCACGCCGCAACGTTGGTCATGGCGACAATCGTCTGCTCCGGCATGCCAGCGATGGGCCAATACAGCGCTGGGACGGGAACCACGGTCGGCTATTCCACAAGTCACAGCTCCAGCCAGGCGAGCGGACTCACCGGAAGCGTGCCGAGTGGCCCGGCGACGATCGAGGTTTTGCACCTAACGCTGCGCGATGCCATCACCCGAGCTCTGCGTTATAACCTGGCGACGATTGAAGGCGGGGAAAACGCACGCATAGCCCGCGGCCAGCGACTCCTGGCCTTAAGCAAGCTCCTGCCTCAAGTCAGTGCAGGAGTTTCAGAGCATGTCGAGCAAACCAACCTGGCTAGCTTTGGCTTAAAGTTGCCAAACATTCCGACAGTGGTTGGACCGTACTCGTACAGCTCGGTGGATGCAAGCGTAAGTCAAACGCTTTTCAGCTACGAATCTATCCAGCGTTTTCGTGCTGCTCGCACAGCCGAGCAGGCCGCGCAACTCACTTACAACGATGATCTTGATGTCGTCACATTAGCGGTCGGTAATGCGTACCTGGAGGTGATCGAAGCGAGCTCACGCATTCAGGCACAGAAAGCCCAGGTGCAAAATGCGAGGGCTCTTTACGATCAGGCAGCCGATGAAGTGCAGGCTGGTACCGCGCCACGAATCGACCTCACGCGCACTGAAGTCCAACTACACACTGAGGAATACAACCTGAGTGTTTCACGTAATAACTTCGACGTCGCGAAACTCGACTTAAGCCGCGCCATCGGATTGCCGCTGGGCCAGGAATTCGACCTTGCTGACCAGCTTCCCTATTCCGACATCAATCCGCCCAGCGTGGATGACGCGCTCAAATTGGCATACAGATCACGAAGCGATTTGCGGGCTGCGCTTGGTTCCGAGAAGTCTGCCGGCCAGACGTTTTCGGCCGCAAAGGGCGAACGCTTTCCAGTAGTCGCAGCCAATGGGGGGTATGGTGATATCGGGCCAACCTTCGGACAGTCGCACGGAGATTTTACTTTTCAGGCGGGCGTCAGCATTCCCATCTTCACCGGTGGCCGGATCAAAGGCGATATCACGCAAGCCGAAGCGCAACTCCGGCAGCGCAAGGCCGAAGCGGAGAACATTCGCGGTCAGATTGATTACGACGTGCGCACAGCGTTTCTCAAACTGAATGCTGCGAAAGAGCAAGTCGAAGTGGCAAAGCAAAACGTCTCACTCGCCAATGAGAGCCTTGCTCGGTCGAAAGACCGCTTCACTTCTGGCGTGACCGATACCGTCGAAGTGGTGCAATCGGAGCAGTCTCTCGCCAGTGCCAACGATCAATACATCACCAGTCTTTACAACCATAACCTCGCCAAGCTCTCGTTGGCTCGCGCGCTCGGAGTAGTGCGCACCAACTACGACCAGTATCTCGGAGGAAAGTAATGTTGAACGACACCAGACCGAAAGCAATCGCTGACGATGAAGAAGACCCGACTGCGATTCTTGAGTACGAATCGAAAGTTGCAACACCTGAGCCGACTGCAACTGAGGATCATCACAAGCCCTTGATGGCCCGCCGCACGAAACTGCTGATCTCGATCGGGGTCGCCATTGTCGTGTTGGTCGGAGGTTACCTCATTCGCAATGCCTTTCTCTACGAAGACACAGATGATGCGCAGGTGGACGGGCACGTCATGCCACTCAGCGCTCGTATCAGCGGCCAGGTCCAAGAGGTGCGGGTGATTGAGGGGCAACTGGTGCACGCTGGCGATGTGCTCGTAGTGATCGATCCAAAGGACTACAAGATCGCAGTTGAGCAAGCAAAGGCAAATCTGGCCGACGCCGAAGCGACTGCTGCCGGCTCGATGTGGAGTGTACCGGTGACGTCTGCCACGGCTTGGAGCACCCTCGATTCCTCACAGACGGCAATTCACAACGCGGAGGCTGGCGTCCAGGCTGCGGAACAGAATCTGGAGTCCGCGAAGGCCACGCTGTTACAAGCTCAAGCCAACGCCGAAAAATCTGATGCTGACCTGGTCCGATACTCGCAGTTGGTTGCGAAAGAAGACATCTCGCGACAACAGTACGACCAAGCTTCAGCAACAGCGAAGGCGAATCGCGCCGCTGTTGTTTCAGACACGGCGGCCGTTCAGTCCTCAGAGCAAACCCTTCATCAGGCGGAAGGAAAGCTCTTACAGTCAAAAGCCGACCTACGCAGTGCCCAGACTGCTCCGCAGCAGGTTTCCGTGGTCCGTGCCAAAGCCGCCGCTGCCAAGGCACAGGTAGATCAACGCAAGGCCCAGTTGGATCAGACTGAACTCAGTCTCAGCTATACCGTGATCCGCTCTCCGGTGAATGGAATTGTTGGGAGGAAGACTGCGGAAGTCGGCCAGAACGTGAGCGTCGGGCAAGAACTCGTGGACGTCGTTCCCCTCGACGATGTCTGGGTGACGGCCAACTTCAAAGAAACGCAACTTGAGCACATGAGAGCGGGTCAGCCAGTCGAGGTAAAGGTCGATGCGTATGGCCGTAGCTGGAAAGGACACGTAACCAACCTCGGCGGCGGGACCGGTTCCGTGTTCAGCTTGCTGCCCCCGGAAAACGCGACCGGAAACTACGTAAAGGTCGTGCAACGGGTGCCGGTGCGAATCGATTTCGACCGCTCTCAAACCCAAGACTTCAATGCAGACGGACTGCTGAAGCCAGGGTTATCGGTCGAGCCGGATGTGAGGGTCAGATGAGCGATGCGCAGGCCATCACCGCCGAACTGCCAGTCTCGAAACCGGGCGTCAACCCGTGGATCATCGCCGTGGCGGTTTCGCTCGCTGCCTTCATGGAAGTGCTCGATACAAGCATCGCGAATGTGGCCCTCCCCCACATCGCAGGCAACCTGGGCGCAAGCAATGACGAGAGCACTTGGGTGCTGACCACTTATCTCGTGTCCAACGCCATCGTGCTTCCGATCAGCGGCTTCCTTGTCAGCTGGCTGGGTCGCAAGCGTTTCTTTCTGATGTGCATTGTCCTCTTTACGGCCAGTTCCTTTTTATGCGGCATCGCCCCGAGCCTTGGCTTGCTGCTTTTGTTTCGCGTGATGCAGGGCGCTTTCGGTGGTGGACTGCAGCCGATGGCACAGGCGATTCTCGCTGACACATTCCCTCCAGCGAAGCGTGGCCTGGCTTTTGCCCTATATGGGATCACGATTATCTGCGCGCCTGCCGTTGGTCCCACCTTCGGAGGCTGGATTACAGACAACTATTCCTGGCGTTGGATTTTCTACATCAATGTTCCCGTCGGAATTCTGGCTGTGCTGCTGGTCTATCACTTGCTCCAGGATCCTCCTTCTTTATCCCGCGAGAAAAAGGCAGCCGGAAGATTTGACTACATTGGCTTTGCGCTGCTCGCGGTAGGTGTCGGGGCCCTCCAGGTCGTACTCGATAAAGGACAAGAAGATGATTGGTTCGGATCGCATTTCATCACAACGTTGATCGTCATTGCCGTGGTCGGTCTGGTCTCGCTGGTGATCTGGGAATGGTTTCACAAAGAGCCCATTGTGGACGTCCGTTTGTTCAAGAATTTCAATGTTGCCAGTAGCAACTTGATGTTCTTCGTGGTTGGTGTGGTCCTGTTCAGCTCGACCGTGCTTCTCCCACAATTCCTGCAAACCCTGATGGGATATACGGCAGAAGCAGCGGGCATGGTGCTGTCGGGAGCAGCCATCCTCCTTTTATTTGTTTTGCCGCTGGTCGGCAAACTTCTCGGGCGATTTCAGGCACGTTACCTGCTCGCGTTTGGTTGGATCACGTTGGCTCTCGGGATGTATATCTCGTGCATACGGCTTGATTTACTTATCAGTTTTCGGGCCGCTATGTGGATTCGCATTGTGGGCTACCTGCCAGTTGGATTTCTGTTTGTACCGCTCACAGCTGTTGGGTATGTGGGCTTGCCGAAAGAGAAGAGTAACGCCGCCGCCGGCCTGATGAACTTCATGCGCAACATTGGGCAGAGCGTAGGTACGTCGGCCGTAACTACGTTGATTGCGCGCCGAAGTCAGTACCATCAGTCGATACTGGCCGAGTCCACTCGGTCTCCGCGCTTTAATGCGGCAGTCGAGGCTCTAGCAACCCGTCTGACACATGTCGGACTGAGCGCGCATTATGCACATCGGCAGGCGCTGGCCAGGATGTACGGCATGCTGCTGGGACAGGCCCAAGCCATTTCTTACGTCGAGGTGTACTGGCTTCTGACAATTGTCTCCGTGTTGATGTTTTTCTTGTCTTTCTTGCTCGCCAAGAACGAACCGGGAGCAGGTGGCCAGGTCTCAATGCATTGAAAGAGGAAGTCATGGCGAAGAAACACGAATTGAAGTGGAATATCGCAGATTTGTCCGACCCAGAGATATACGACGTGATTCGCTATCTCGAGCCCCATCCAAGAAACACGATCGAGAAGCAGGATGACACTGCCGCTCTGGTGGCAGCCATCATTTTTGTGGTCTTAATGCTAGGGCTTGGGTTGGTGTTGCTCTATTGGTAAAACGTGCGCGTTTTCTGGCGAGGCCTGAAGATGAAATTGATTGGCGGATCTTGGGACCCGGCAAGCATTTCGGCACTTGCGGCCATCTTTGGTTCGCTTAGCGGCGCGTTGGCATCGAGTGTCAGCGCTTGGATTACGCAAAAACACCAGGGCCGACCGGATATTCTGGCGAAGCGAATCTTTTACCGCGAACAGTTATATTCCGACTTTATCAGCGAAAGCGCGCATGCCTTAGCCGATGCGGTCCACCATAATCTTCAAGACCCGAATAACCTCACCCCGACGTATGCACTGCTGAGCCGCATGCGTTTGAGTTCCTCGACCGATGTGCTCGCCAGCGCTGAGCGGGTGATTCAGCACATTGTCAATACGTATTCGGAGCCCAATCAACTGCGATAAAGCACCTGGAGCAGACGCGATAGGGCCTCAGCCTAGCTAGGCCTTCATAGTGCTCAAAGTTACTCTCTCGCCTCTCTCAACACTTTAAACAGATTCGTCACTCACATCACGCAACGAGTGTGAGCCCGCGCTCTAGAACTCAACGACTTAATTCAGGCTGACATTTGGCATGAGCCTTGCTTCCTCCATGAGTCATGGCACGGAAATTCCAAATGGAGAGTGCGGCTATGGTTCACACTCAATCTCTCTCGCTTCTGCCGCGAAATGCTTTTTCTGTTCCTTTCGTTGAGTTGCGCCAGTCGCTCCCAAGTCGGGTCGCGGTGGTGTCCCCATTCGTCGATCAGCTCATTCAGTTCATCCTGAACTTTCGAATCGCGGATGGAAGTGAAATCGACATCGAGATGGCCCTGCTTGAGGCCCTGGCGAATGCAGTGATCCACGGCAGCGGTGAGAATTCGAGCAAACCCATTTACGTCACGTGCCGCTGCTACCTTGACGGAGAACTCGCAATCACAGTTCAGGACGAAGGGAAAGGATTCGACAGCAGTGCAGTGCCGGACCCCACCTTTCTGGAGAACCTGCTGTTTACTCATGGTCGTGGGATTTACCTCATGAAAATGCTAATGGACGAAGTCTCGTTCGAAGAGGGTGGCGCGGGTGTCATGATGCGAAAGAACTCTAACGCAAGTTCGGCCGAACAGAGGAAACCATAATGACGCGGACATTTTCAAGGTTCTTGCTTGCAATACTTCGAACGGGAGCCCTCGGATCCGTAATTCTTTTCTCCGGCCTCGGCTTGGCACAAAAAGTGACGACCGCGAGGGCCACCATTCCATTCAGTTTTTGGGCACAAGGCCACGAGTTCCAAGCTGGGGACTATGTCTTCGACAACGAGGTCCCAGGTGTAGCTGCGATCCGCCGTGAAGGAACAAACTCGAGTATTGGGGTCTCAGTCATCCTCTATGCCGCTCCGGTAGAAAAAGGAAATCCCATAGCGATCTTCGTCGTTCGAGACCGAAAGTACTTTCTATTTGAAATCTGGAGTGTCCAGGACCGGTACGTGGTTACCGCCGAATTCGAACATCGCGGCGAAGTCAGCGAACAACAACATCAAGTCCCATTGACGATTGTGGAGTCACGTGAGTCTGCTGGCAAGGCTGATCGTTACGAACGCTAGGATGCAATCCAAAATCTACAAAACTCTTAGTCCCGAACAGCAAAAAAGCTCATCGATCTCGAACATACGCGGAGCGCAGTCAGATCGGATACTAAGTAAAGGAGTAGCTACTGTGAAATACGAATTGGAGACCACGCGGGTTACAGCCGATGCCGGCACCGAGTCAGCTGTGCCGCGCTGCCACGCCACCCGACAATCCTTACCGGTTTCGGTGTTGGATCTAGTGGCCACGCGAGCAGGCGAGCCAGCCGGCAACGCGATTGCGCGGTCGGTGGGACTGGCTCAACACGTTGAGCAACTGGGATACAAACGCTATTGGGTGGCGGAACATCACTCCATTCAAGGACTGGCTTGTTCAGCCACGCCCGTGCTGATCGGACATATCGCCGCTGCGACGAAAACGATTCGAGTGGGTAGCGGGGGAGTCATGCTGCCAAATCATGCACCGCTGGTGGTGGCGGAACAGTTTGGGACGCTGGAAGCGATCTATCCGGGGCGAATCGACCTGGGGCTGGGACGAGCTCCCGGAGGCGACTTTCAAACCATGCGCGCGTTGCGACGTGGTTTGGCTCAAGACGGCGACGATTTTCCGGCGCTTGTTGAAGAATTACATAACGTATCGGTGCAAGAATAAGTGACTCCCCTGTCTTGGATTGTTCTGCCTGATAAATTCTGTTATCAGACACATTAACCATTACAAACAAGGGTCGGGCGGATGCCGGAAGTCCAACCTCGTTGATGTCTGTGCGTCATTTGGGGATCTCCTTTGGGCAAGCCACATGCCCGAATAAATGATGATCCTTAAATGCCGACGGACAAATGTGGGCTTAACGATTTGACACCGGCATGACTTTCGCTGGGACGCGGAATGTCATCGCCCAATTGCAGAGGAGGTTGCTGCGCTGCCAAGTGCGGAGATCATTCCCTGCTTCTCGATAGACCTGCGTTGACTGTTCACTGAACTCCGGGTGGAAATCCGCAACACATGTTCAAGCAGGTGTCGCACTCGAAGAGGACATTCCCTATGGCATGGCGCGGCACGAATGATGCTACTGTTGAGATGATAATTATCTACCTAAGTGGTTATTTATGTGTTAGATAGAGATTATGTTGTCTCGGATACGATATGTCAATATAGTTCCATTATAGAACTATATTGACAAGGCGACGTATTGCTGCTGATATTAGGGACATGCGATCCCGCATTGATGAACTGTTGCCCATTGCCGAAGAAAACGAGGGTTTCGTGACAGCGGCGCAGGCCCGCAGCCTTGGCATCAAGGATTCAGTCCTGGCGCGTCTCACCCAGCGGGGAAAGCTTCAACGGGTGGCGCGCGGAGTGTATCGAATCCCTTACTTCCCGTCGGATCGCTTGGGGCAATATCGCGAAGCGATCCTGTGGGCGCGTGCTGACAGTGGGCCGGAAAAAATAGCCTTATCCCACGAGACCGCGTTGGCGGTTTATGGCATTTCTGATGCGAATCCGCCACGCGTACAGATCACAGTGCCGAAAAGTGCCCGCCTCCGCCGCCGCCTACCCAAGTGGGTGGAGATTCATCGTGCTGATCTGCGAGCATCGGATATCGTCACTCGCGAAGGGCTTCCCGTGACCACGATCGAAAAAACTATTTCCCAACTTGTGGAAGAAACCGGCCGTGTCGGGTTGGCGCGAGGCGCTCTGAAAGATGCACGTAAGCAGGGCTACATTAGCGCCGAGAAAGCCTTAGCACTCACTCGCCGCCTCAATCAATACGCACACGCGAAAGGGAGACAAGAGGCGAAAGCGGGGAAAGTTTAACTCATGACTCCGAAGCCGGTAGAGCGGTTGGAGAAAACTCTTGCGCGTGTGGCTCGCGAGCAGGGCCTCGATCAGGAAAGGCTTCGCCGTTGGGTCTCGTTTCTCGCACTTTGCGGCGTTCTGGAGTGCGCCGTCGAGAAAGGTGTCATCGATATCTACTACCTGAAAGGCGGAGTCGCCATGGAACTGCGCTTCGCGCGGGCGGCGCGCACCACCAAGGATTTCGATCTTGGTCTTAGAGGCAACCGCGCGGAACGTATTCGTCGGCTTTCGGATGTATTGCAGCTCGGCTTTGACGAGTTCACCTTCCGCTTGAAACCCGAACAACACGAGATGGAGCTGGCAGACACCGTCCGGGTCGAAGTTGCCGTGGAATACAAAACACGGGCATGGCAGACCATTGATGTGGATCTCGGTCCGGGCGAAGCACGTGACGTAGACCTGGTGAGGCCCGCCATTGAAGGTGTGGCGGAAATGGGCCTGCCCATCACCAACCAAGTACGCTGTCTTGGGATCAATGAGCAAGTGGCGCAGAAGCTTCATGCCTGTACCGGACCTCAAAGGCAGGATCGCGCACGCGACATACTCGATATCCTCGTCGTTGATATGCTTGGCCAATTGGACCATGTGCGCGCACGCGCGGCGGCGGAACGAACTTTCGCGGAGAGAAAGACCCATGCGTTTCCACCGGAGACGATCATTCCTCCGGAGTGGAATGTAGAACTTGAAACGCTGGCCACTGAGTTGGGATACCGTACGACGAAAGCAGCAGAAATTCAAAGAGAGTTTACGAATTTAGTTGCCGCAATTGCCAACTCCTGAAGCCACCTAATTGATCTGAATTTCCCCTGCTACGATTCATTCACGGGGCAGGACAGCTGCTCTGGGTTGGTATTTGCCTGAAGGACAATTCTGGATGGCGATTTAGCTTGGTGTCCATGGTGTCCATTAACCTCGGAATTTGGTTCTATGGGGGTTGAAATGAGCGACGCAGGCGAAACGATTGAACCTGAGGAAAGCCAGTAAATACGCGGGTTCCCTATAAAGGTAAGAAATCAAAGTGGGGACGTAGTTCAGTTGGTTAGAACGCTGCCCTGTCACCGACTCCTAGCACAAAATCAATCGCGTATCCGCTCTTTCCACGCAATGGCCCACCTCGGCCACAGTAATTCTCTCCTGGATTTGCCCCATTGCTGCACTCAAAAAGGAAGCCAGACGAAGTCTTTCTCAAGGCCACAACTAGTCATCACGTCTGAGCAAGTTCATTTGGTGAGAATGCCTGACTGTCACGCAGGAGGCCGCGGGGTCGAGTCCCGTCGCTCCCGCCATTTCTTCGACCCGAACGCCTCTAGTCTTCTGTCAAAACGTCTCAGGGCAGCATTACTTCCGCATTGCCGACCATCCACGAACTGGTGGAGTTCCTCGAAACGAGGGCCTTTCTCGGGCCGCAGCCGAATCACCTTGGCTGAAATCCGGGAATCACTTTGTCGAAAATGTTCTTAGCAAAGGCTTTATCAAGGGCAGCGTGTCCCTGTAGCCATCGGAAGAACAGGGGTCCAGTAAGCGCGTCGATCAGCAGCTCTGGATCCGTCCCCGACTTCAGTTCGCCGGACGCAATAGCGTCTTCGATGATTCTGCGTTGGATCTGACGTCTGTGCTTGACATATCTCTCCAGGAACGCCTGCCTGAGTCGCTTATCCTCGTGGATACCAGTAAAAACGCGAGCCATGACCGCACCCTCTTCAGATACTAGGAACTCGGCCGCACGCAGGACGTAGCGGCGGAGCCGCGTCAAGCCGGAACCAGTCTCAGGAATCGCAAGAATAGGTTTCATGCGTTCAAAGCAGCCGTCAAACAGGATTTCTTCCTT
>Ga0210402_10003012_pt1 | contig 16015 bp, 11 predicted proteins | sample IncBWC7MmetaG_FD_161055 | JGI IMG/M metagenome (GOLD analysis project Ga0210402, IMG submission 161055) | Forest soil microbial communities from Barre Woods Harvard Forest LTER site, Petersham, Massachusetts, United States - Inc-BW-C-7-M | ecosystem: Environmental > Terrestrial > Soil >... | reverse complement strand
CTGCTTCGATCAGGGTGCGGCCGGCGGCAAGCTGCGCAGCCAACGCGGAAGCAAAAGTACAACCGGTACCATGCATGTTTTCAGTTTTGATTCTGTCGCCGCTTAGTTGGACCATTTCGCTGCCATCGAAGACCACGTCTACCGCGCGCTCCATATGGCCGCCCTTGACGATCACCGCCTGCGCGCCCATCTCGACCAGTTTGCGGGCTGCGGCTTCCATCGTCGCAACATCTTTAATTTCAAGACCGGTCAGCGCTTCTGCTTCCGGCACGTTGGGAGTGAACACGGTGGCGCGTTTCAACAGTTCCGTCGCGACATATTTCACTCCGCCGGCGTCCAGAAGTTCGGTACCGGAGGAGGACTTCATCACCGGGTCGTGAACCACGATCGGAACTTTGTGAGCGTCCAAAAATTCTCCCACGACGACCGCGTTGCCTCGATTGCCTAACATGCCGATTTTCACCGCCGCGATTTCGCAGTCTTTTGCCAAAATATCCAACTGGCCGCGCAATTCAGCGCTCGGCGTGTTGTGCACCGCATCCACGCCCTGGGTATTCTGGACCGTCAACGACGTAATTGCCGCGACGCCGTAACATCCATAGGCCGCAAACGTTTTTAAATCCGCCGCGACTCCCGCGCCACAACTCGGATCAAAGCCTCCGATAGTCAGCAGAATTGGCGGCGCAGCCGTTGTGTGTCCGTTCGAACCCATCATTACTCCAAATTTCGGGTGCCACGAAGAAAATAGCCGGCCACGTTCCGCGAACCGCGTGAACGCACCGGCAATTGTGAATGTACGCGTTGATTTTTCCGAGCGCAAGGAGAATCTGAGCGCACGAGGGAATCGGAAAGACCGATGTCAGGCCGCGAGTTCTGAAATTTGCACTCGCGAATGCATCAAGGAAATAGGCCGCGAACTAAGGTGGCTTCGGCGACACGGCCGACGGCCAGAATCATCGCGCCGGCGCGTGGTGGGACGTGGTGCTTGCGCATGGTTTCCACCATTTCGTGAAAACCGCGGACCATAATTTTTTGCAGGCGCAGGTTCACTTCGTCGGAATCCCAGAGCAGGCCTTCCTGATTCTGCACCCATTCGAAGTAGCTGACGGTGACGCCGCCGGCGTTGGCGAGAATGTCTGGCAGGACAGTAATGCCGCGGCGTGCAAGAATTTCGTCGGCGTGCGGGGTGGTTGGGCCATTGGCAGCCTCGGCGACGATGCGCGCTTTCACAGCTTCGGCGTTGCTGAGGGTGATGACGTTTTCGAGAGCGGCGGGAACCAGAATGTCGCATTTCATGGTGAGCAAGTCGTCGTTCGAGATACGCGAAGCGCCAGGCATTCCAACCACCGTTCCGGAACGCTCCTTGTAGCGCAGCGCTTTGATGGGATCGATGCCGCGGGGATTGGTGACGCCGCCGCGGGTGTCGCTGAGCGCAACGATTTTCGCTTTTTTCTCGAACAGCAGGCGAGCCGCGGTCGCTCCCGCGTTGCCAAATCCCTGAATCGCAACGCTGGCGCCGCGCAGGGGAATTTTCTTCAGCTTGCAAGCTTCTTCAACCACGTAAACCAAACCACGTGCGGTTGCGTCCGCCCGGCCAAGCGAGCCGCCGATGGAAATCGGTTTCCCGGTGACCACGCCAGGAATGGTGTGGCCCTTCATCATGGAGTAGGTGTCCATGATCCAAGCCATGGTCTGCGAATCGGTGTATACGTCAGGAGCGGGGATGTCCTGATCGGGCCCGATGAGCGGCAGAATTTCGCTGGCGTAGCGCCGGGTCATGCGTTCGAGTTCGCTCTTGGACATGCGCTTGGGGTCGCAGATGATGCCACCCTTGGCGCCGCCGAAGGGAACATTCACTACCGCGGTCTTCCAGGTCATCCACGCTGCCAGAGCTTTCACTTCGTCGAGCGTGACGCCGGGATGGTAGCGAATTCCGCCCTTGCCGGGGCCGCGAGAAATATTGTGCTGTACCCGGAATCCAGTCATGACCCGCAATTGGCCGTTGTCCATTTTGGTCGGCAGCGAGACTTCCAGAATTCGTTTGGGCGTGCGCAGTACCTGCCGCAATCCTGGATCGAGCTTCAGGAATTCCGCCGCCATGTCGAACTGAATTTGCGCGATGCGAAAGGGATTCAGATCCTCGCGCGGAGCAATCCGCGGCACAAGCGGTTGCACTGCTGGCTTTACGACCGTGGCCATCGATTCTTTCCTCTTCTCAGTGGTCTCAAATCGTTTGGTGCAAAATCGTTTCGTCCGTTAACGATTCACCTGCGGGCCCAACTACAAAAATCGCAATGCTCACAAGGTCGATTGCTGCCTCACGCGTTTGCGGCGCGGCGCAGGACGCTGCTTTCATACTTCACACGGCAATCTTCGGAGCAAAAATACTGAGTCTCGCCATTGGCGTTGAATGGCAAAGCCAATTCTTCAGCCATGTGCATACCGCAGACCGGGTCTTTGACCAGACGCTTGCCGAGCGGCTCCAAATTATCGGGCGTGGCGCTTGCTGCTCCGGGAGCCGAGCCAGGGCGACTTCCACCGCTAAGCAACCGGCCCACTAGCTTGATCACCCACGAAACGATCAACACCCAGAATACAAATCTGAAAAGACGGCCTAAGAAACCCATGATTATTGAAGCGCTTGCTGACGCTCTCCCCTAAAGCCAAAAAATGACTGACATATATAATAAGCCGTAGCGAGCCGAGTGTATGCAAGGGGAAAAGGGGTCGTCAAACGAAATTGTGTGATTTCAATAGGTTGCGCAGCATACTTATAGCGGCTTACGAGGGGCACCGGCGCGGACATCTATAGTTAAGTCATTTATAATCATATATTTACATGGATTTAGTGGCCTAAGACGGCTTTCTAGGTCAGTGGAGGCCGTCAGCGAGGCAAAGTAGACACAACTGCTCAAAAAGGAGGTTTGCTGCCAGCAGTGAAGTGATTTCCGCGGAATCGTATTGCGGAGAAACTTCGACCAGATCGCAGCCCACGAAATTCAGTCCGGCGAACGAACGGACCAGGGTAAGAATCTGATGGCTGGAGAGACCGCCCACTTGCGGCGTGCCAGTTCCTGGCGCGAAGGCCGGATCGACCACGTCAATGTCCAAGCTGAAATAAATCTTGTGTCCGGTGAAACTGGCTAATGCTTCGCGAACAACCGAGAGGCCGACGTCGTGAATCGCTTCGGCGGTGATCATCTTGATTTTGTGTTCACGCGCATAGTCCAGGTCGTCAGCTCCGTAAAGCTGACCGCGCAGGCCGACTTGTAGGATGTTTGCTTCGTCGAGAAGACCTTCTTCGATGGCGCGCCGAACCGGAGTTCCGTGCGAATACTTCATGCCCCAATACTGATCCCAAGTGTCGGAGTGCGCGTCGAGTTGAATGAGGCCGACTGGACCGTGCGCGGCGTGAATGGCGCGAAGAATAGGGAGCAAGATGGAATGATCACCGCCAACGCAAAGCGGAACTGCGCTGTCGTCGAGAACCGTTTTCAATCCCGATTCGATTCGATGAAAAGTGTCGTCGATGGAGAGCGGATTGACGGCCAAGTCTCCGTAATCGGCAACGCGCAACAGTTCAAAGGGACTGACATCCAGCACCGGATGATAAGGACGAATGATGGCGGATTGCTGGCGCACATGGCGCGGACCAAAGCGCGGACCCGGACGGTAACTTGTTCCGCCATCAAATGGGACGCCGATTAAGGCGACGTCCAAGCGCTTGGCATCGGGTAAGTGCGGCAGGCGCATGAACGTTGGAACACCGGCGAAACGCGGAAATTCAAGCGAGTTGATGGGTTTGGGAAATGGCTCGGCCAGTTGTTTTGCGGAGATCTTGCGGCCGCTCTTTTCGGGCATGGTCAAAACTCCGAGAGTCAGCCTGCGGCTGGAATGCGATCAATACCCATATATGGGCGCAAAACTTCGGGCACCAGAATGGAACCGTCGGCTTGCTGATAGTTTTCCACGACCGCGATCCACGTGCGCCCAACGGCCAATCCTGAACCGTTCAAAGTGTGGACGAAATCGCTCTTCCCGCCGGCCTTGGGCTTGAAGCGAATGCCGGCGCGGCGGGCCTGGAAAGCTTCGCAGTTCGAACAGGAAGAAATCTCGCGGAATTCCTTGCTGGAAGGCAGCCAGACCTCAATGTCGTAAGTTTTTGCGGAAGCGAAGCCCATGTCGCCGGAACAGAGCAAAACAGTGCGGTAGTGCAGGCCGAGTTTCTGCAGAATGGTTTCCGCGTTTCGGACCAAAGCTTCGTGTTCTTCATAACTTTTTTCCGGATGCGTGAACTTGAAAAGCTCGACTTTTTGAAATTGATGCTGGCGGAGAATACCGCGGGTATCTTTTCCAGCGGCGCCTGCTTCGGACCGGAAGCAAGCAGTCCACGCAGTGACGTAAACCGGAAGCTTTTCCTCCGGGAGCGTTTCATCGCGATACAAATTGTGAAGTTCAACTTCACTGGTTGGTGTCAGCCAGAAATCGGTATTTTCAATCTTGAACAAATCGGCGGCGAATTTCGGCAATTGCCCCGCACCTAACAAAGATGCGGTATTCACCAGAAACGGCGGAAGAATCTCGGTATAGCCGTGTTCACGGGTGTGTACATCCAGGAAGAAATTCGCCAGGGCTCGTTCCAAACGGGCGCCCCAACTCCTGTAAATAGCGAAGCGCGCTCCAGTTATTTTGGTGGCGGCGGGCAAATCGAGAATGCCTGCGCGCTCGCCAACTTCCCAGTGCGGCTTCGGCTGAAAATCGAAGGATGGCGGCGTACCCCAGCGGCGGACTTCGACGTTGTCCTCAGCGCTTTGTCCGTTCGGCACCGAGGAGTGCGGCACATTGGGAACGATGAGCATCAGGTCGCGTTGTTTGGCATCGAGTTCAGCGATGCGCTCATCAGACTGCTTGATCTGTTCGGAGACCTGTTTCATTTCCGCGATCAGCGCATCGGCGTTCTGCTTGTCTTTTTTTAAACGCGCGATTTCGTCACTTGCTTTGTTACGGGATGCCTTGCGCCGTTCGTTCGCGGTGATCAACTCGCGACGCTCTTTGTCCAGCGCGGCAAAGCCATCCAAGTCCAGCACAACATTTCTGCGCTCGGCCATTTCAGCGAAAAGGTCGAGATGCTCACGAAAATAGCTGAGGTCATGCATGATGTGTGGCCGCCGGCTCCGTAGTTTGCGGGTAGTACAAGACAAACAGAATAGCGCATCGTGAGCAACGGATGCACTTTCCCTGAAGAAGCGAAGGAATCGCGGTTAAAACGCTGATTGCGAAGGGCTGCTAGATACTCGCAAGTTATCGTACTGGCTATTACTGAGACGCCATCAGGAGGCATGAAGATTTCCTCATTTTCCTCTTGCATCTCCATTTACCGACAAGTATATTGACGCTCCTTTTCAAGCACTCCCGCTCGCAGCCAAGGAGGCCGGTGATGATGATGCGCTCAGGAGATACCTGGCATTGCACGAATGGTTCCTGCCATGCGGCGGTTTTGGTGCAGACAGAGAGTCAAGGCGATGGCGCAAATCCGCGTTGTTCGTGCGGTGCGCCGATGAAAAAGGAATATAAGTCGCCGGTATTTCGATACCTCGATTTTCTAAAGATCGAAGAGCCGGAACTGACTTCGCAAAACGCCAACAACGTCGGGAAGAGGTAGGCCGTGGCTATCGGGACGATATCTTCCCATCGTTCGTTGCGAAGACCGCGATCGTTGCGGGTACGTGGTGGCATCGCAAGGACATTCGGCTCTTTATTCGTGGTGCTGGTGTTCGTACTGCTGCTGCCCGGCGCAGTGTTCCTGTATGACGCGGTAACCCATCCCTTGACCGCAGATGCGGGACAAGTCCTGATCGGATCTATCTGCGTGGCATTTTCAATATTGCTGGTCTTTTTTCTAGTGCGGGACCGGCGCTAGGCGGACTTGCAGACGCTTCCAGCCAGTTAGGCGCGCGGAATCGCGGGCAGGTATTTCTCTTCCAAAATGCGGCGGTGATGAAGCTCGTGGCCAGCAATGATGAACGCCAACGCGCGGACAGTGACTTCGTTTTTATTGGCGACGCCGCGGCGCTGCCAGGCATCGCCGCCCAAACCGAGAAAGAGCGAGAGTGTGGCACCGCGCACCTGGGAAAACTCTCCGGCAAGATCCACCAGCGTGCGATCGTTGAATCCGCCATTCTTTACGTAGTCGTCTTGTTCAAATCCTTCCATCGGTGTCTTGTCATTCCGTGAAATGCGAAGAGCGCGATACGCGAAAATCCGCTCGGTGTCGGTGATATGGCCGACGACTTCTTTCAGGGTCCACTTGTCAGGAGCGTAGCGGAAATTTCCCTCGCGTTCGCTGCGCGCGGCCAGAAGTTGGGTCATCAGCATTCCCTGTGCTTCAAGGACGCCGAGAATGTCGGTTCCCGCAACCAGCGAAACATACGTTTCGTAGAAGGTGGCGTACTCGTTCGGTTGGGGCCGGACTTGCGGGGCTAGCTTGACGGACATGGCGGGTATTATACCGCCACGCCGAGGAATCGGGCAGAAAACTCAATGGTCCAAAATGGAGGCCGGTTTGGGCGGCTTCCGTTTGCCAATTCGGCGAACCAGGGGCTGGCTGGGGCGGGTTCGCAGTTGCTTCTTCTCTGCAAACCATTGAGACTATGAAGCTTCCATGCCTCCTCCGACGAAACCATTGGCGCGGGTGGCCTTTCAAGGCGAGCACGGCGCATTCAGCGAGGCCGCCGCGATTCAATTGCTGGGCGATTGGATCACGACCGTTCCACGTGCAACGTTTGATTCGGCGTTCGGGGCCATTGCTGACGGTGCGGCCGATGCGTTGCTTGCTCCGGTAGAGAATTCGTTGGCTGGATCGGTGGTGCGTGTCTATGACTTGCTGCTCGAGAGTAAACTTGGCATCGTTGCCGAGACCATCCTACCGATCGAGCACCATCTGATTGGCTGTCCAGGTGCGACGCTTGCGGACTTGAAGTCAGTTGCTTCGCATCCGATGGCACTCGCTCAGTGCGAACGATTTTTTCAAACCCATCCCGAACTGAAACGGGTTCCGGCCGAAGATACAGCCGGCAGCGTGCGCGACGTGCTTGCTAGCGGTGATAAGTCAGCGGCGGGGATCGCCGGACGGCGAGCGGCCACTCGTTACGGCGGCGTGATTTTGGCTGAATCGATTCAGGACAATGCTGAAAATTTCACACGATTTGTGTTGTTGATTCCGGCCGAACGTGAAGACGCGAATCGAACGCCGAACACCGCGAGTGCGGCGTCTCCTGGCGTCACGGATCTCATGGCGGAACTGATGGTGCGCCGCGCCGAGCAGTCGCCGACATCACGGACTATGAAGCTTTCGCTGGCGCTGCGACTTGCCCACAGACCGGGCGCACTTCTGGCCGCACTGGAGCCGTTCGCCCGGTACGCCATCAACCTGCTGAAAATCGAAAGCCGCCCCATTCATGGCCGACCTTGGGAGTATCAGTTTTTCCTCGATGTGCAAAATGAACGGTCAGAGCCACTGAAGGAAGCGTTGAAGGAAGTTGAGAAGGCCACCAGTTTTCTGCGGATCCTTGGCATGTATCCGCCCGCGCAACTCGAAACCACTACTTGAGTCACCAATTCTTTGACTCTGCATGGCGCCAGCGGATAAGATTCCAGCGCAGAATTCAGCCATGATCGGCGAAACTCTCGGGCAATACCGGATTATCGAAAAACTCGGCGGCGGCGGCATGGGTGTGGTGTACAAGGCCCAGGACACCAAGCTGGGGCGTTTTGTCGCGCTGAAGTTCCTGCCGGAAGACGTCGCCAAAGATCCCCAAGTATTGGAACGGTTTCAGCGTGAAGCACGCGCGGCCTCCGCGCTGAATCACCCGAACATCTGCACCATCCACGACATTCAGGAAAAAGACGGCCGGGTCTTCATCATCATGGAGTACATGGAAGGCTCGACGCTAAAGCATCTGATCACCAATCGCGGATTCGAACTGGAGCGATTGCTCGACTTGGGAATTGATATCGCAGAGGGCCTGGAAGCGGCGCACGCGAAAGGCATCATTCACCGCGACATCAAGCCAGCCAATATTTTTGTGACCGAACACGGGCACGCCAAGATTCTGGATTTCGGACTGGCGAAGCTCGCGCAGTCCGTTCTGGACGTCAACGCCGAGACCGGTTCAACTCATGGCTGGCAGACGGAAGATCATCTGACAAGCCCAGGCAGTGCGGTTGGGACCGTTGCGTATATGTCGCCAGAGCAAGCGCTGGGAAAGCAACTGGATGCGCGGAGCGATCTCTTTTCGACCGGCGCCGTGCTTTACGAAATGGCTACGGGAGTCTTGCCATTCCGGGGCGACACTTCCGCCGCGATTTTCGATTCGATCCTTCACAAAGCGCCAACCGCGCCAGTGCGGTTCAACGACGAAGTTCCCGACGAGCTAGAACGCATCATTAACAAAGCGCTGGAGAAGGAACGCGACCTGCGCTACCAGCACGCTTCCGATTTGCGCGCGGATTTGAAACGACTGAAGCGCGAGACCAGTTCCAGCCGTTCGATGGTGCAGAGGTCCACGCAGGAAGAAGACAACGATGCAGCGGCGCCCGCGCCATCCTCATCTGGGGCAAAGAGAAGTTCCAGTGGACGGGGCAGAGCCGCTACCGCGTCGTCAACTTCCGCTTTGCCGCCTGCCGACTCCACGGGCTCGGAGCGGAATCTGTACGTAATGGCAGGCGCAGCGGTTGCGTTGGTTGCGGCTGGCGCCTGGTATTTTGTCTCCCACTCTGGCTCGAAGCTTTCGGAAAAAGACACCGTGGTTCTCGCCGATTTCACCAACACTACTGGCGATTCGGTTTTCGACGGCACTCTGCGCCAGGGCCTTGAAGTGCAACTCGAACAATCACCATTTTTGAGTTTGCTTTCTGAGGAACGCATTCAACAGACGCTCAAGCTGATGGAACAGTCTCCGAGCGTGCGGATGACTCCGGAAATTGCGCGCGAAGTCTGCCAGCGCACTTCGAGCACAGCAGTACTAAACGGAGCAATTGCGCAAATAGGAAATCAGTACACGCTCATTTTGAAGGCAGTGAATTGCGCGACCGGAGACACGCTGGCGAGCGCGCAGGAACAAGCTAACGATAAAAATCATATTCTGGATGCGCTCGCCAAGGCGGGATCGGATATCCGTGGCAAGCTTGGCGAATCGCTCAGCACAGTGAAAAAGTTCGACACACCAGTGGAGCAAGCATCCACCTCTTCACTCGAAGCCCTGCAGGCTTTCAGCTTGGGCAGGAAACTGACTGGTTCCAACGATTTCGCCGGTTCGATTGCGCCTCTGCAAAAGGCAATCAGACTCGATCCAAACTTTGCCATGGCCTACGCCGGGCTTGCGACAGCTTATAACAACATTTCAGAGCCGGGACTGGCGGCGGAGTTTGCGCAGAAAGCGTACGAACTACGCGACCGGGCCAGTGAACGCGAAAAGCTTTACATCGATTCTCATTACTACAACTTTGTCTCCGGAGACGCCGAAAAGGCTTCTCAGGCCTATGAAGCATGGACGCAGTCCTATCCTCGAGACGAGATACCGTACACCAATCTCGGTTCGATTGATGCCAGCTTGGGGCGTTACGAAAAGTCATTTGCCGAGGCGCAGCAAGCGTTTCGCTTGAACCCAAGCGGGCTGAACTATTCGAATCTGGTAACCGGATTCATGACGCTTGGCCGCTTCGACGAAGCGCGCATGACTGCCGAAGAAGCACAGGTGAAGAAACTTGATTCCCCTTACCTTCGAACTGCGATGTACCAACTTGCATTTCTGAAAAATGACGCCGCAGCAATGGCACAGGATGTTGCGTGGGCAGCCGGAAAACCGGGAGTGGAAGATACTTTGCTGGCGCTGGAATCGGATTCCTCGGCATATTCCGGGCGCCTGCGCAAATCGGACGAGTTGACGAAGCAGGCTGTGGCCTCTGCGTTACATGCCGATGAAAAGGAAACTGCCGCGACGTACGAAGCGCAAGCAGGCATGCGTCAGGCCCTTTATGGAAATGCAGCGGCGGCAAAACAGCACGCTGCCACCGCGCTCGAAATGTCCAATGGGCGTGACGTTCAGTTTCTGGTGGCCATGTCGGTGACGGTTGCTGGAGATAGCGCAAAATCGCAGACACTCACGAACGACTTCATCAAGCGGTTCCCTGATGACACGCTTGTTAAAATGATTTATCTTCCGGCCGTGCGTGGACAGCAAGCCCTAATGCGCCACGATAGTGTCAAGGCGGTTTCCGAACTTCAGATTGCCGAACCCTACGAACTCGGCCAGCCGAATACCGCGAGCACTCTTTCGATTGCTCTCTATCCTGTCTATGTTCGCGCGGAAGCTTACCGCGCGATGAAGCAAGGTAAAGAAGCTGCGGCGGAGTATCAGAAAATCCTCGACCACCGCGGCATAGTTATTAATGGTCCGATTGGCGCGCTGGCACATCTGGGACTTGGCAGGGCTTACGTACTTGCCGGAGATTCGGCTAAGGCCAAAATTGCCTATCAGGATTTCCTGGCGCTTTGGCAAGATGCCGATCCAGACATTCCCGTCTTGAAAGAAGCCAAAGCCGAATACGCTACTCTTCGCTAAGCCGCGCCTAAATGGAAAAGGCCAGCGTCGGCGCCAGCCTTTTCGGTCCTTGCTTATTTCGTTTGGTCGTTACTTCACTTCAGCAGTAGCTGCATTCCGGATCGCCCATTCCTCCGGTCATGTCGTCCTTGATGCGCTTCAGGCGGCGGCCAAGGCGCTCGGCCATCTGGTGGCGGGCTCGCCACAGACGAGCCTTCAGCGTATTTTCGGTCACGCCGAGTTTCTTGGCGGCTTCACCCGTTGAATAGCCCTGCACTTCGCGTAGCACAAATGCGGTGCGCAGCAGCGGCGAGAGTTCATCAAGATTTTCATTGATGATTTCGCGCAGCTCGGTGCCGGCGTAGACCTGCTCCGGGTTCGGCGAGTTGTCAGCAAACCGTTCGCTGGCCGGAAGTTCGTTTTCGCGTGGAGTTTCGTCAAGCGAGACCGCCGGACGCGACTTCGCGCTGCGCCGCCTCATTAACGCGGCATTGATTACGATTCGAGTGAGCCACGTTGAAAACTGCGAGCGCCCTTCGAACCGCTTCAGGTTGCGATACGCGGAAAGCATTCCGTCCTGCAACGCATCTTCCGCGTCTTCGGCATTGCCTAGCACGCGTAGCGCGGTCTGAAACAACGGGCGCTGGTAGCGGCTAAATAACGCTTCCACCGCCTGCGAGTCACCCCGTTGCCCCGCGCGGATCAGCTTTGCTTCGTTCAGCTCAGTTCCCACTGCCACTTGTGTCGCCATTGTTGCCCCCCATTGATTACGAAATCCGTGTCGAAAATATTTCGCGTTCTGCTTGTCCCGTGCGTCAATGCACCGGCGGGCTACTTCCGCCCCCTGGCGGCCTCTTCAAGAACATCAAAACTGGTATGACAATGAAAAATACAATTCCCAGCATGTGAAAGTTGTCGATGAACGACAGCATCAGCGCTTGGCGTTGCACCGTGCCATAGACCATGCCCGCCGCCTGCGATGCCGCCTCGTGCACGCCGGAGCCCGCCATGACCAGCTTCGCCTGCGTTCCGGCGATCATGTTGTGGTACGCGTTGCTGAACGGATTCACATGTTCCATCAGCTGAGCCTGATGAAATTGCGTGCGGCGCTCGAGCAGCGTCGTGACGGTTGCAATTCCGACGCTGGCGCCAACATTGCGGGCCAGATTGATGATCCCCGTGCCCATGTTGGTTTTTTCTTTTGCCACATACGCAAACGCCGAGACGTTGATCGGAATAAACAAGAACGCCAGCCCAAAACTCTGTAGCATCCGCGCGCGGACCGCATGGCTGTAATCAATTTGTAGATCCCAACCAGCCATTACGAACAGCGCCAAGGCGGACACTGTGCATCCGAACGCAATCAGATATTTTGTGTTTACCCTCGACACCAAAAAGCCGACGACGGGCATCATGAACATGATCACCGCACCGCCCGGCGAGAGCGCAAGTCCCGCAAGCGTCGCGGTGTAACCCATCATTTCCTGCAGGAACTGTGGGATCAGCACCGTGCTGGAATAAAGTACAAAGCCGAGAAAGAACATGGCCAGCGTCGCAACCGCGAAATTGCGATTTTTCAGCATGCGCAAATCCACCACAGGGTCCTTGTGGCGAAGCTCCCAGATGATTCCAGCGATGATTCCGACCAACATCAATACGAAGAACACCTGAATGAAGCCGCTGGCAAACCAGTCCTCACGCTGGCCCTTATCCAGAATGATCTGCATGCTGCCAAGCCCCAGGCTGATCAGGCCGATTCCGATATAGTCGATGCGGAATCCTTCGGTAACTTTCGCTCGCTTCATGTGCGGAGGATCGCTAACCAACCAGTAGGTGAGGAACAGCGAGAGAATTCCCACCGGTACGTTGATGTAGAAAATCCAGCGCCAGGAAAAATTGTCGGTCATCCATCCGCCGAGCCACGGACCAATCGTGGGCGCGACCACCACCGCCACGCCATAAACCGCGAAGGCCATGCCACGCTTTTCGATCGAAAACGTGTCGTTCAATATCGCCTGCTCGCTGGGCTGCAATCCGCCGCCGCCGACTCCTTGCAGAATTCGGCAAAGCACCAAAATGCCGAGGCTCGGGGCGAGTCCGCACAAGAACGAACTGACTGTAAATACCGCCACGCAGGACATGTAGAAGCGCTTGCGGCCGATCAGACCGGAGAGCCAACCGGAAAGCGGCAGGATGATCGCATTCGAAACGAGATAGGAGGTGAGTACCCAGGTGGATTCGTCGGCGCTGGCACCCAGATTCCCGGCGATGTGCGGTAGCGCGACGTTGGCGATGGAAGTGTCGAGCACCTCCATGAACGTCGCAAGGGTGACGGTAACTGCGATCACCCAGGGGTTGATCGAGCCGTCCGGCATCCGCAATTTCGATAGGAGCCTGTCTTTCACCGTTCGCCTCGTCGTCCTTTAAACTGCCGCTTCGTGATTCTTAATCCACCAAGACCACGTTCAGTTCGTCACCACGGTCGCCACCACGTTCATCCCCGGCCGCAAGACAGCCTGCTCCGGCGGGATCGGGTCCAACACGATCTTTACTGGCACCCGTTGAACAACCTTTACGTAGTTGCCCGTTGCGTTTTCCGGCGGCAGCAAACTCAGCACCGCGCCAGTAGCGCCAGATATCGAATCAAGGTGGCCACTGAAGGTCCTGCCATAAGTATCCACTTTCACTTCAGCCTTCTGGCCAGGCTTCATTGCGCGGAGTTGCGTCTCTTTAAAATTGGCGGTCACCCAAACATCGAGAAGTGGCACGACTACCATAAGACCTTGTCCCTGCTGCACAATCTGTCCGACTTCAACCTGCTTGTGCGTCGCGACTCCATCCACCGGAGCCACAACCGTTGTGTATTCCAGATTGAGTTGTGCAGCTTCCAGCGCCGCACGCGCTTGTTGTACTTTGGCGACCTTGCCCTGCGAATCCGCTTGGCGCATCGCCACCTGCTTGGTATCGGCTTTGGCCGAGACGATGCCGGCTTGGGCTTGCTGCACGCGGGCAGAGGCCGCATCCAACTCAGCTTTCGTTATGTCAATATTGCGTTGCGCCTGCGCTAACTTCTCCTGATCGGCCTTCAGCGCGCTGGCGGTTGCGTCTGCATTCGCTTTCGCTGCGTCGTATTGCTGCTTTGAAATCTCGCCCTTTTTCATCAGCGGCGTATACCGTTCCAGATCGGCCTGCCCTAGTTGCGCATTCGCTTTGCTTTTCTCTATGTTTGCCTGTGCCCACGCCAGATCCGAACTCTTTGCCTGCTCGTACGTACTTTGTGCGCGCATCAGGTCAGCTTTCGCTCCTGCGAATTGCGCATCGGCGCTGGAGGTTCCACTCTGCGCGTTTAACTGTGTCCTTGGCACATCAACTCCAGCGGATTGCGCTTCACTCTCTGCCAAAGCGAGTTGCGCCTTGGCCTGATCCACCGCGGCCTGCAAATCACGCGGGTCGAGTTTCACCAAAACCTGTCCGGCCTTCACCTGCTGGTTATCGTTCACCAAAACTTCTGCAACGCGCCCGTAAACCTTCGAAGAGATCTGCGTGATGTGGCCGTCAACTTGAGCGTCGTCGGTGCTCTCCCGATTCCGGTAAAACAGAAAGAGTCCGACCAGCGCGGCCAACAAAAGGAATCCGCCTGCGAACAGCAAGCCCCGAGTCTTCGGGTTCGCCAGCCCCTTGGGCGCCAGTTCGCGCTCAAGCTCCTCTACCGAGGGCGTTACCTTCGACGCGTTCTCTAGCCCTACTTCGATCTCAATACTCATTCCCTGGTCCTCTCCCTGCGTCGTGTTTCGAAAGCTTACTTTGCGTAAACTGCTTCCATCTGGCCGATCGACTTGGCATAATCCGCACGCGCCTGATTGAAGCGGTACAGCGCCGCGATTTCGTTGTCATTGGCCCGCGCCAGCGCATCCTGCGCTTGAATAACCTCGATGTTGTTGGCCACGCCGGCTTTGAAACGGTCGCGCGCCTGATCCACTTCTTCCTTCGCCAGTTGCACGCCTAGGGTCGAAACTTCCACCTGATTGCGCGCCGACTTCAAGTTGAGCAGCGCAGTCTTCACATCGAGCGCAATCTGATTTCGCAAATCGGCTTCTTGCTCATGTAGAACTTTCAACTGCAAATCCGATTTCACGATCTCCGCGTGAGTGCGCCCGCCGGTGAATAGCGGGAAATCCAGAGTGGCCTGATAGTTATAAACCGGAATTCCGTTGTTCAGACGCGTGCCTTCGTAAGCCCAGCTCCCGTCCACTCGCAAAGTCGGAAGGCGCAAATCTTGCGAGGCCTGTTTGTCGTGCTGCGCGGCTTTCAGTTGCGCACCGAGCGCTTTCCATTCCTGCCGTGCCGCCAGTGCTTCGTCGATGCTGGCGTTCACGTCGGGCTGCGGCGTATCAAAAAAGCTCAGCGAATCAGCGAGCGCAATTTCCTGGCGCGCGTCGAGATTCAAGAGGCGGCTCAGTCCGAACAGCGAGGAGTCGCGATCGGTTTGAGCCACCAGCAGCGACTGCTTTTCGTTCTGCAATTCGACGTTGGCCCGCAGCGTGTCGATACCGGTGCCGACGCCTTCTTTCTGCAAATCGGCGGCCTGGTCATACAATGCCTGAGCTAAATCCACGCGTGATTGCGATGCTTCTACCGTAGCCATCGCTCTAAGCGTGCCGATATATTGGGAGACCACCAACAGAATCACTTGTTCGCGGGTCGAAAGGCTGGTGGCCTTGCTGGCGTTCGCCAAATCCTTCGCGGACCTGTATCGATTCCACAGCGTCAAATCAAATACCGGCGTTCCAAACGTTGGTCCGGCATGGAGAATGTTCAGTGGTCCGACGTGCCCGGGAATCCCGGGGAATGGAAGCGTGCCCAATTGCTCTTGCAGGTTTATGCGCCGAATCGCGTCCGTGGTTTGCAAGTCCGCTTGCGGCAGCAGCCCCGCTCGCGCAATGTTCTTGTCCTGAACGGCTTCCGCAGCCTGCAAAACCGCAATTTGTGCCGACGGATTCTGTTTGAGCGCCAGATTGACGGCCTTATCGAGCGTTAATTTCAATGGTCCGCCGGCGGCTTGGCTTGGCGCAGCCTCTGTTGACCGATCCTGTGCGTAGGTTCCGCTCGCGCCAAAGAGCAGACTCAGCAGCATCACATAGAAAATAATCGGCGCTCCTTTGGAATCCTTGCCACTCTCTCCGCGACCTTCACTCTTATCGCTGCCCACAATTTCCTTCACGATGGCCTGGTTCAAGCAGCCGTCCGCCACCAATTGGCCACCTTGACGGTGCATCTCCTTCAAAAGAACTTTTCCCGCAGCATCAATGAAACTGACTCCGCACAGGTTCACGTGAAACTTCTCCTGCGGAGATGCCGCCTTAAGTTCGCGCCAGCACTGCTCGAGCGTGGCGACCAGCGACCCAGCGAACAGT
>Ga0210402_10003010_pt1 | contig 16022 bp, 25 predicted proteins | sample IncBWC7MmetaG_FD_161055 | JGI IMG/M metagenome (GOLD analysis project Ga0210402, IMG submission 161055) | Forest soil microbial communities from Barre Woods Harvard Forest LTER site, Petersham, Massachusetts, United States - Inc-BW-C-7-M | ecosystem: Environmental > Terrestrial > Soil >... | reverse complement strand
TACCATCACTTCCGCGGCGACGACGGCCTTCTGGAACAAAAAGCGGCTCAACATCATCGACACTCCGGGGCATGTCGACTTCACCATCGAAGTAGAGCGCAGCCTGCGGGTGCTTGATGGTGCAGTCTGTGTGCTCGACAGCAACCAGGGCGTAGAGCCGCAGACCGAGACTGTCTGGCGCCAGGGAGACAAATACAAAGTCCCCCGCATTGTTTTCTGCAACAAGATGGACAAGGTTGGCGCGGACTTCTTTCAGTGTCTGAAAGATATCGTCGAGCGCCTTGGCGCCAAGCCCGTGGCCATCCAGTTGCCGATCGGGGCCGAGCAGCAATTCAAAGGCATCATCGACCTCGTGCGCATGAAGGGCGTGGTGTGGGACGACGAATCGCTTGGCGCGAAGTACCACGACGTCGATATTCCGGCCGACATGCTCGAGCAGGCGAGGGAATATCGGGAGAAGATGATAGAGGCTGCGGTCGAGCTCGATGACGACGCTATGACTGCATATCTGGAAGGCAGGGAGCCGGACGAACCGACACTGAAACGCCTGATCCGCAAGGCGGTTCTCGTCGGTGCATTTTTTCCGGTGCTCGCCGGCTCCGCTTTCAAGAACAAGGCCGTGCAGCCGCTCCTGGACGCCGTGGTCGATTATCTGCCATCGCCGCGCGATGTGCCGCCGATCAAGGCTGTGGACCCCAAGGGAAACGAGGTCGTCCGCAGAGCCGCTGATACCGAGCCGCTGGCGATGCTTGCTTTCAAGATCATGGACGACCCGTTTGTCGGCACCATTACGTTTTGTCGAATCTATTCCGGTCGACTCGAAAGCGGCACCGGGGTCATCAATTCCACCAAAGATCGTCGGGAGCGGATCGGCCGGATGCTCTTGATGCATGCAAACAATCGCGAGGACATCAAGGAGGCCTTCGCCGGCGACATCGTGGCACTCGCCGGGCTCAGGGACGTACGCACCGGGGATACGCTGTGCGACCCACACAAGCCGGTCATTCTGGAGAAGATGGAATTCCCGGACCCCGTCATCGAGATCGCCATCGAGCCTAAGTCGAAAGCGGATCAGGAGAAGCTCGGGGTCGCACTTGCCAAGCTGGTGGCGGAGGATCCCTCATTCCGCGTCACAACCGATCAGGAATCTGGTCAGACGATCATCAGAGGCATGGGCGAGCTTCATCTCGACATCAAGGTCGATATCCTCAAACGCACGTACAAAGTGGATGCCAATATCGGCGCGCCGCAGGTTGCCTATCGCGAGAAGATCACCAAACCGGTCACCGTCGATCACACGCACAAGAAGCAGACCGGAGGTTCAGGCCAGTTCGCACGCGTGAAGATTGTCGCGGAGCCCTTGCCTCCGGCGGGCGGCTTCGAATTCGAGAACGACGTTGTCGGTGGAACCGTACCGAAGGAATACATTCCAGGCGTCGAGAAGGGCTTGAAATCGGTCCTCGGTTCCGGCGTGCTTGCCGGCTTTCCTGTGGTGGATCTCAAGGTGACCCTGATCGATGGCGCCTATCACGACGTCGACTCGTCAGCACTCGCTTTCGAGATCTGCGCTCGTGCTGCCTTGCGGGAAGCGCTGCAAAAGGGCTCGCCCGTGCTGCTCGAGCCGATCATGAAGGTCGAAGTGGTCACTCCCGAAGATTACACCGGCTCCGTCATCGGCGATCTCAATTCAAGGCGCGGGCAGATACAGGGACAAGACATGCGCGGGAACGCAAACGTGGTGAACGCGATGGTGCCGCTCGCAAACATGTTCGGCTATGTCAGCAATCTGCGCTCGATGTCGCAGGGCCGTGCCACCTTCACCATGCAGTTCGACCACTATGAACAAGTTCCCTCGGCGGTAGCCGCCGAGATCCAGGCAAAGTACGCCTGATATTCAAAACGCAAAGCTCACAAGAGGACCGTAACGGAGAGTCCGATGGCCAAGCAGAAGTTCGAACGCACCAAGCCGCATTGCAACGTGGGAACCATCGGTCACGTCGACCACGGTAAGACCACCCTTACCGCGGCGATGACCAAGGTGTCCGCGGACAAGGGCTGGACACCCAACTTCGTCAGCTATGATCAGGTCGCGAAGGCATCGGAGTCGCAGGGCCGGCGCGATCCGACCAAGATCTTGACCATCGCAACGAGCCACGTCGAGTACTCCACTGCGAAGCGCCATTACGCGCACGTGGATTGTCCGGGCCATGCGGATTACGTCAAAAACATGATCACCGGCGCCGCGCAGATGGACGGCGCAATCCTCGTGGTCTCGGCGGCGGACGGGCCGATGCCGCAGACGCGCGAGCACATCCTGCTCGCACGCCAGGTAGGCGTTCCCTACATCGTGGTTTTTCTCAACAAGGTAGATGTGGTGGATGACCCGGAGCTACTGGATCTGGTCGAGCTCGAGGTGCGCGAGCTTTTGACCAAATACCAGTTCCCCGGGGACAAGGCGCCGGTCATTCGCGGCGCGGCGATCAAGGCCCTCAACGGCGAGAAGGGCGAGTTCGCCGACGAAGCCATCCTCAAGCTCTACGAGGCGCTGGACGCCTACGTGCCGCTGCCCGAACGCCCAATCGACCAACCGTTCCTGATGCCGATTGAGGATGTGTTCTCCATTTCCGGTCGCGGTACCGTAGTTACGGGGCGCATCGAGCGCGGCAAGATCAAGGTCGGTGAGGAAGTGGAAATTGTGGGGCTGCGCGATACCCAGAAATCGGTGGTTACAGGAGTGGAGATGTTCCGCAAGCTCCTGGACGAGGGCGTGGCCGGCGATAACGTGGGTTGTCTGCTGCGTGGCATCGACAAGGATGCGGTCGAGCGCGGACAGGTTCTGTGCAAGCCCGGCTCGGTGAAGCCGCACAAGAAATTCAAGGCGGAAGCCTATATCCTCACGAAGGAGGAGGGTGGCCGCCACACGCCGTTCTTCAACAATTATCGTCCGCAATTCTATTTCCGCACCACCGACGTGACCGGCCAGGTCACCTTGCCGGCAGGGACGGAGATGATCATGCCGGGGGATAATGCTGCGATGGACGTCGAGCTGATCACGCCCATAGCAATGGAAGAGAAGCAACGCTTCGCCATCCGCGAAGGCGGCAAGACCGTCGGCGCAGGCGTCGTGGTCAGCATCACCGAATAACGCTAACGAGGACGGACGCCGGAGGATGGATCGGATCCCTTAGGACCGCCCGTCCACTGCCATCGGAGCAAACATGAACGGCCAGAATATCCGCATCCGGCTAAAGGCGTTCGACCATCGTATCCTCGATGCTTCGACGCGGGAGATCGTCGCGACTGCCAAGCGCACCGGGGCGCAGGTGCGCGGTCCGATACCGTTGCCGACCAAGATCGAGAAGTTCACGGTCAATCGTTCACCGCATGTGGACAAAAAGAGCCGTGAGCAGTTCGAGATGCGAACGCACAAGCGTCTTCTGGATATTGTTGATCCCACTCCGCAGACGGTGGACGCGCTGATGAAGCTCGATCTCGCAGCCGGTGTGGATGTCGAGATCAAGCTGTAAGAGGCGAGCACAGGACTAACACAGGACGAGCCGCATGCGTTCCGGGGTAATCGCGCAGAAGGTTGGCATGACTCGCGTCTTTACGGACGCGGGCGAGCATGTGCCTGTCACAGTGCTGCGCCTCGCCAACTGCCAGGTTGTCGCTCACCGCAGCAAGGACAAGGATGGCTATGTCGCGCTGCAGCTTGGAGCCGGGACTCGCAAGCCCAACCGCCTGAACAAGGCGCAACGCGGTCACTTCGCGCTCGCGAAGGTGGAGCCGAAGCGCAAGCTAGCGGAATTCCGCGTCGAGGAGAGTGATCTTATCCCAATCGGAGCAGTAATTACCGCCGATCATTTCGTGGCGGGTCAGTTCGTGGATGTGACGGGGATCTCCATAGGGAAGGGTTTTGCAGGCCCGATGAAGCGGTGGAACTTCGCCGGACTGCGTGCGTCTCACGGCGTTTCCATATCCCACCGCTCGCATGGATCGACCGGCGGCCGACAGGATCCGGGGAAGACATTCAAGAACAAGAAGATGGCCGGCCACCTCGGCGTCGAACGTGTCACCACGCTGAACCTCAAAGTGGTGCAAACGGATGTCGAGCGCGGTCTGATACTGGTCGAGGGCGCGGTCCCCGGTCACAAGGGCGGCTGGATCAGGCTGCGCGATGCGGTGAAGAAGAAGCTGCCGGCAGATCTCCCCAAGCCAGGCAAGTTCCGTCTGCCGGACAGTGAGGCGCCCGCAGCGCCGGCGCAGCCGCAAGCCGCGGAAGGTGTGCCGGCCGCCGAAAAGGAAGGCAGCTGAGATGGAGCTGACAGTCACAACGCTGGATGGCTCGTCCGCAGGTACGGTTGATCTGCCCGAGGCTATCTTCGGGCTGACGCCGCGGGCCGATATCCTGCACCGTTGCGTTCGCTGGCAGCTGGCTCACCGGCAAAGCGGCACACACGATGTCAAGAACCGCAGCGAGATCAATCGAACCGGCAAGAAGATGTACCGGCAGAAGGGGACGGGATCGGCGCGGCACGGCCCGGCACGAGTCAACCTGTTTCGCGGCGGTGGGCGGTCATTCGGTCCGACACCGCGCAGCCACGCCATCGGTCTCCCAAAGAAGGTGAGGGCACTTGCCCTGCGACATGCGCTCTCGGCCAAGGCAGGCGATGGCGGCATCATCGTCCTCGACCAGGCCAACCTCAGGGATGCCAAGACCAAGGCTCTGCAGGCGAGCTTGAAAAAGCTCGGACTCGCGAAGGCGCTCATCGTCGATGGCGCATCGGTTGATCCGAATTTTGCTCTGGCCGCCCGGAACATTCGGGATATCGATGTGCTGCCGGTGCAAGGCATCAATGTCTACGACATTCTGCGCTGTCGCGTCCTGGTATTGACCAGGGCGGCTTTGGAAGCGTTGGAGGCGCGGCTGAAATGAGCACCACCGATCCACGCCACTATGATCTGATTCTTTCCCCGGTGATTACGGAAAAGGCGACAATTGCGTCGGACCACAATCAGGTCATGTTCAGAGTGGCAAGGCACGCCACCAAGCCGCAGATCAAGGAAGCGGTAGAGAAGCTCTTCGACGTGAAAGTCAAGAGCGTCAACACTCACGTGCGCAAAGGCAAGCTCAAGGCGTTCAGGGGGACGGTTGGAGAGCAATCAGCATCCAAGCGCGCGATCGTGACCCTGGAAGAGGGGCATCGGATTGACGTGACGACGGGTCTCTGACGGAAACGGCACCATGGCACTCAAATCCTACAACCCTGTCACCCCGAGCCAGCGTCAGCTCGTTCTCGTTGACCGTACCGCGCTGTACCGCGGTGAGCCCGTCAAAAGCTTGACCCAGGGCAAAAATTCCAGCGGCGGGCGCAACAACAGAGGCCGCATTACGGTGCGGTTTCGCGGTGGCGGACACAAACAGGCTTACCGCAGCATAGATTTCAAGCGGCGCAAATTTGATGTGCCGGCGATCGTAGAGCGGATCGAGTACGACCCCAATCGCACTGCTTTCATCGCACTGCTCAAGTATCAGGATGGCGAGCTGGCCTACATCCTGGCGCCACAACGGCTATCTCCTGGTGACTCGGTCATCGCCGGCGAGCACGTGGATGTGAAGCCAGGAAATGCAATGCCGGCCGGCAACATTCCGATCGGCACCATTGTCCACAACGTCGAGATCAAGATCGGTAAAGGCGGGCAGATCGCGCGCTCCGCTGGCACCTATGCCCAAATCGTCGGCCGCGATGCCGATTACGTGGCATTGCGCCTCAATTCGGCCGAGCAGCGGCGCGTGCATGGTCGGTGCATGGCAACGATCGGGGCTGTTTCCAATCCTGACAACATGAACATCTCAATCGGCAAAGCCGGACGCAAGCGGTGGATGGGGCGCATGCCCCACAATCGCGGCGTATCGATGAATCCGATCGATCATCCTCATGGCGGAGGCGAGGGCCGTACATCGGGCGGCCGGCATCCGGTAACGCCATGGGGTTTCCCAACCAAGGGAAAAAAGACGCGAAAGAACAAATCCACCACCCAGTTCATCATTGCGAGCCGTCATGCGCGCAAAAAGTAGGAGATGAGGCTCGGCATCATGACACGATCCGTTTGGAAAGGTCCCTTTGTCGATGGCTATCTGCTGAAAAAGGCGGAAACATCGCGTTCGTCCGGTCGCCACGAGATGATCCGTATTTGGAGCCGGCGCTCGACCATCCTGCCGCAGTTCGTGGGCCTGACATTCGGGGTCTATAACGGGCAGAAGCACATTCCGGTCTTGGTGACCGAGGAGATGGTTGGTCACAAGTTCGGGGAATTCTCGCCCACGCGAACCTTCTACGGGCATTCATCGGACCGCAAGGCAAAACGCGCATCAGGTCCGGCCGCGCCGGGCGCAGCCGCACCGGCCGCTGCGCCGGCTGCCGGTGGCGGGAGCTGAGGCCAGGAGGTCGCGTCATGGGCAAGAAGACGCGCGAACGTGCGCTTGCAGATACCGAAGCCAAAGCGGTAGCCCGCATGCTCAGAGTAAGCCCGCAGAAGCTCAATCTGCTCGCGCAGCTCATTCGCGGCAAGAAGGTATCTGTTGCCCTTGCCGATCTTGAATTCTCGCGAAAGCGCATGGCGCGGGACGTACGCAAGTGTTTGGAGTCGGCGATCGCCAACGCTGAGAACAACCATGATCTTGATGTCGACGAGCTTGTTGTAGCTCAAGCCCATGTCGGCAAGGCACTCGTGATCAAACGGTTTCATCCGCGCGGTCGTGGCCGGATGGGGCGGATCTTCAAGCCGTTCGCGAACCTTACCATCGTCGTGCGCGAAGGGCTGCCGGCGACATCAACGGCTGAGGCCTCATAGGGAACGGACGCATGGGTCAGAAAGTCAATCCAATCGGCTTGCGGCTTGGCATAAACCGCACCTGGGACTCGCGCTGGTACTCCGGCAAGAGCGAGTACGGACAGCTGCTGCATGAGGACATGAAGATCCGCAAGGAGCTGATGAAGGACCTCAAGCAGGCGGCGGTATCGAAGATCGTGATCGAGCGGCCGCACAAGAAGTGTCGGGTCACGGTGCAATCCGCCCGGCCCGGCGTGGTCATCGGCAAGAAAGGCGCCGATATCGAAAAATTGCGCAGGAAGGTCGCCAATCTCACCAAATCGGACGTGGTGATCAACATCGTTGAGATCAGGAAGCCGGAGCTCGATGCTCAGCTGGTGGCGGAGTCCATTGCGCAGCAGCTTGAGCGGCGGGTGGCATTTCGACGCGCCATGAAGCGCGCAGTTCAGTCGGCGATGCGACTCGGTGCCGGCGGTATTCGCATCAACTGCGCCGGACGCCTCGGCGGGGCGGAAATCGCCCGCATGGAATGGTATCGCGAGGGCCGCGTACCGCTACACACCTTGCGCGCCGATGTGGATTACGGGGTTGCCACCGCGTTCACGACCTACGGCACGTGCGGCGTCAAGGTCTGGATTTTCAAAGGGGAGATCATGGAGCACGACCCGATGGCGCAGGACAAGAAGCTCGCAGAAGGCGAGGCTGGAAGGCCCCGCCGAGACGCGCCCTGATCTGCTGGTCGCAATTAGAGAAGGCGCAAAGCCATGCTGCAACCGATGCGCACCAAGTTCCGCAAAGCGCACAAAGGCCGCATCAAAGGGGTTGCGACCTCCGGCGTCGAGCTCGCGTTTGGACACTTCGGCCTCAAGGCGCTCGAGCCCGAGCGCGTGACCGCGCGGCAGATCGAAGCTGCGCGCCGTGCACTCACGCGCCACATGAAGCGCGCCGGCCGGGTGTGGATCCGTATCTATCCGGATGTGCCGGTATCTAAAAAGCCGCTGGAAGTCCGCATGGGATCCGGCAAGGGAGCGCCTGAATTCTGGGTGGCTCGGGTGAAGCCGGGTCGCGTCTTGTTCGAAATCGACGGTGTGCCGCAAGCTCTTGCGCGCGAGGCCCTCGGCTTGGCCGCAGCAAAGCTTCCGATCAAGACGCGCTTCATCGAGCGCATCGCGGAGTAGGTTGAGAAAAGCAGCATGAAACCCGACGATCTACGCTCAATGACCATCGATCAGCTCGATGACGAGGCTCTCAAGCTCAAGAAAGAGCAATTCAATCTGCGCTTCCAGCGCGCTACCGGGCAGCTGGAGAACACCTCGCGGGTGCGACAGGTGCGCCGCGACATTGCTCGCATCAAGACCATCGCCGCGCAGAAGCTGGCGCGCGAGTCGGGCGCCGCCGCGGCGAAGGGAAGGCCGGAGTAATAGAATGCCAAAGCGAACGTTGCAGGGCGTTGTGGTAAGCGACAAGCAGGATAAGACCGTGGTCGTGCGGGTCGAGCGCCGCTTCACCCATCCGGTCATGAAGAAGACCGTGCGACGCGCCAAAAAATACTACGCTCACGACGAGCGTAACGAGCATCACGTCGGCGATGTTGTCTGGATCGAGGAGCGCCGCCCGCTCTCGCGGCTCAAGCGGTGGGAAGTGATCCAAAGCGAGAAAAAGAAGGCCGTCTGAGGGCAGTACGCGGCGCCTGGGAACCGATGAAGGTAGCGTCATGATTCAGATGCAGAGCAACCTCGACGTCGCCGACAACTCCGGTGCGCGGCGTGTCATGTGCATCAAAGTGCTGGGGGGCTCCAAGCGCAAATACGCCACCATCGGGGACGTGATTGTTGTTTCCGTGAAAGAAGCCATCCCGCGCGGGCGCGTGAAGAAGGGCGAGGTCATGAAAGCGGTGGTGGTGCGCATCGCGAAAGATATCAAGCGACCGGACGGATCGGTGATCCGGTTCGATCGCAATGCGGCGGTTCTGATCAATCCGCAAATGGAGCCGGTCGGCACGCGCATATTCGGACCGGTTCCGCGCGAGCTTCGGGCCAAGAATCACATGAAGATCATCTCGCTCGCCCCCGAGGTGCTGTGATGGCCGCCAAGGTCCGCAAGGGAGACAAGGTGGTGGTGTTGACGGGGCGGGACAAGGGACGCACCGGCGAGGTCATCGAGGTCCGGCCGGACGCCGGCCGCGCCCTGGTACGCGGGGTCAACATGGTCAAGCGCCACCAGAAACAGACCGCTCAGCAGCAGGGGGGGATCATCTCTAAGGAAGCGACGGTGCATCTGTCCAATGTTGCACTTGCCGATCCGAAGGACGGCAAGCCGACCCGCGTCGGCTTCCGCTTTATTGGCGAAGGCGACCAGCGCCGAAAAGTGCGCTTTGCAAAGCGTTCGGGAGTCGAGATCGATGGCTGACGAGAAGGCGAAAGGGAAAACCGCCAAACCGAAGGCAGGGAAGCCGGAAAAAGACCCGCGATCGGAAAAGGCGGACAAGCCGAAGCAGGCGGCAACCGCTCAAAAGTCGGATCGCGCCGCTGCGAAGGCTGCGGCAGAAAAGGATGCAACTGCGCAAACGCCCGAGGAGCGCGTAACGCCTCGGCTCAGAACGTTGTTCGAGGAGGTTGTGCGCAAGCGGCTTGCCGAGGAGTTCGGCTACAAGAACCCGATGCAGGTGCCTGTGGTCGAGAAGATCGTCATCAATATGGGAATCGGTGAGGGTGTAAACGACCGCAAGAAGGTTGAAGCCGCTGCCAACGATCTCGGGTTGATCTCCGGGCAGAAGGCCGTGATCACGAAAGCGAGGAAGTCGATCGCCACGTACAAGGTGCGTGACGGCCAGGCCATCGGCTGCAAGGTGACGCTGCGCAAGGCGCGTATGTACGAGTTCATGGACCGGCTGATCAACGTCGCCTTGCCGCGCGTGCGGGACTTTCGTGGGCTCTCCCCCAAGAGTTTCGACGGCGGCGGCAACTACAGCATGGGAATCAAGGAGCACATCATCTTCCCCGAGATCGACTACGACAAGGCGGCCGACATCTGGGGAATGGACATCACGGTTTGTACCAGTGCCAAGTCGGACAACGAGGCGCGCGCCTTGCTGGCCGCATTCAACTTCCCGTTCCGGCAGTAAGGGCTTGCCGGAATGCGAAGATCCAGGAGAAATTGATGGCGAAGACCAGCGCGATTGAAAAGAACAATAGGCGGCGGAGGCTCAGCAAAAGGTATGCGGGCCGCCGCTCCCGGCTCAAAGCCGTTGCGCGCGACAAGAACAAGCCCATGGAGGAGCGGTTTGCGGCGACGCTCAAGCTCGCGGAAATGCCGCGCAATTCCTCGGCAACGCGCGTGCGCAACCGATGCGAGATAACCGGCCGTCCCCGGGGTTTCTATCGCAAGCACAAGCTCTCGCGCATTGCCTTGCGGGAGCTGGGTTCCAGGGGATTGATTCCCGGTCTCGTTAAATCGAGCTGGTAGGAGGATCGAGCATGATGGTGAACGATCCGTTGGGGGACATGATTGCGCGTATTCACAATGCGCAGATGCGGAACAAGTCGAAAGTCTCGACCCCGGCTTCCCGACTGCGCTTGAGCGTGCTCGACGTGCTCAAGACCGAGGGCTTCATTCGCGGCTATGCGTCCGTGGAGCACTCGAATGGGCGCAAGGAGCTGGAAATCGAGCTCAAGTATTTTGATGGCGAGCCGGTGATCCGGGAGATATCCCGGGTGTCAAAGCCGGGCCGGCGCGTTTATGCGTCGGTGAAAGCGCTGCCCCGCGTGAACAACGGATTGGGCGTTGCAATCCTTTCGACGCCCAAGGGGGTGATGGCCGATCACGACGCGCGCGACAAAAATGTCGGCGGAGAGATTTTGTGCACGGTGTTCTAAGGGATTAGCACGCATGTCTCGTGTTGGAAAGAAACCGGTTGCAATTCCTTCTGGCGTCACTGCCAGCGTGGAAGGACAGGCGGTGAACGTGAAGGGCCCCAAGGGTACGCTCGCGTTGACCTTGCATGGCGATGTTGCGGCCAAGGTGGAAGGGAGCGAGATCAGAATCGATCCACTCGTCGACAGCAAGCGTGCGCGTGCGATGTGGGGCACATACCGATCGCTGCTGGCGAATGCGATCACCGGGGTGACCAAGGGATTTGAGCAGCGGCTTGAAATAACGGGCGTTGGGTATCGAGCGGCGGTGCAGGGCAAGAACCTGCAGGTCCAGCTCGGTTACAGTCACGATATCGTATTTCCCATTCCTGAGGGCATCACCATTGCGACGCCGAGACCGATAGAAATCGTCATTACCGGCATCGACGGCCAGAAGGTGGGTCACGTCGCCGCGCAGATCCGGGCTTTCCGCAAGCCGGAGCCCTATAAAGGCAAGGGCGTGAGATACGCCGGCGAATACATTTTCCGCAAGGAAGGCAAGAAGAAGTAACGGGAGCATGCAATGGCGACAGTTGCGGATCGGACTGAGCGGCGGACCGCGAAGGTGCGGCGCAACGTGCGTCGCGCGGCCGGCAATCGCTTGCGATTATCCGTTTTCCGTTCGTCGAAGCATATCTACGCGCAGGTGATTGACGACGGTAAAGGCGAGACCGTGGCTTTCGCGTCCTCTCTTGAGAAGGAGATGCGCACCGGGATGAAAACTGGAGCGAACATCGAGGCCGCCAAGGCAGTTGGAAAACGGATTGCCGATCGAGCAGTTGCCAAGGGTGTCAAGGAGGTAGTGTTCGATCGCGGCGGGTATTTGTATCACGGCCGCGTGAAAGCGCTGGCGAATGCCGCGCGAGAAGCTGGGCTGAGTTTCTGAGGACGCAGAGCGAAGAATGGAAATGAAAAATGGCACGTGAACGGGAGCACAGAGGGCGTGAAGATCGCGACAGCGAATTCACCGACAAGCTCGTTCACATCAATCGAGTGGCGAAGGTCGTCAAGGGCGGCCGCCGGTTCGGCTTCGCTGCCCTCGTAGTGGTTGGCGATGCGAAGGGCCGGGTTGGATTTGGCCATGGAAAGGCACGCGAGGTGCCGGAAGCAATCCGCAAGGCGACGGAGGCAGCCAAGCGTGGTCTCATCCGGGTGCCGTTACGGGAAGGCCGCACGCTCCACCATGATGTTGCCGGACGGCATGGCGCGGGCCGCGTGTTTCTGCGCGCGGCTCCTCCGGGGACCGGCATCATAGCCGGGGGACCGATGCGCGCTGTGTTCGAGACGCTCGGGATGCAGGACGTGGTGGCCAAGTCACTCGGCTCCTCCAACCCCTACAACATGGTGCGCGCCACATTCGACGCTCTCAAGCGGCAGGACTCGCCGCGCTCGGTTGCGTCGCGACGAAACATCAAGGTCTCCATGTTGCAGGCGCGGCGGCGTGAGCCGGGCGAGACCGAGCAGATCGCCGATTGACCCATGCAGCACCGCAGGAGAGCAAGGTGAGCAAAAGCGACAAACTGCTCAAAATCGAGCAGATCGGCAGCCCGATCCGCCGCCATCATTCGCAGCGCGAGACTCTGATCGGGCTTGGCCTCAACCGCATTAGGCGGGTTGCACACGTGCCGGATACCCCGGAGACACGCGGAATGCTTCTCAAGGTCAAGCACTTGGTTCGGGTGTTGGAGACAGAGCGATGAGACTTCACGAGCTCTGTGACCGGCCGGGCGCACGCAAGAAGCGCCAGCGCATCGGCCGCGGCATTGGCTCCGGCATGGGCAAGACTGGCGGCCGCGGCGGCAAAGGCCAAACCGCGCGCTCCGGCGTGCGCATCAAGGGGTTCGAAGGCGGCCAGATGCCGCTGCACCGCCGGGTGCCAAAGCGTGGGTTCCAGCAGGCGGCATTTGCGCGCAGGCTCAACGAGATCAACCTTGGCAGGGTACAGGCCGCGATCGAGGCCGGGAAACTCGATCCAGCGGCAACTGTCGATGTCGGGGCTTTGGTGAAGGCCGGAGTGCTCAGGCGGGCAAAGGACGGCGTAAGGCTGCTCGGTTCAGGCGAGATCAAGACGAAAGTAGCGTTTTCGGTCTGGGGCGCGTCCAAATCGGCGGTGGCGGCAGTGGAGAGGGCGGGCGGCTCTGTGAGTGTTTTGGCGCCGAAGCCCGGGACAGGCGAACAAGGGGGTTAGTCGCTATATCGTCTGAGCGCACACAATCGGAGCCTCAAGCCAATGGTCTCAGCGGCAGAACAACTTGCGGCCAACCTCAACTTTTCGGCGCTGGCCAAAGCGGAGGAGTTGAAGAAGCGCATCTGGTTCACCCTCGGCGCGCTGCTGGTTTATCGCTTCGGAACGTACATTCCGCTGCCGGGAATTGACCCCTCCGCCTGGGACCAGATTTTCCGCTCCCAAGCGGGCGGCATTCTCGGGATGTTCAACATGTTCTCCGGTGGCGGCATCCACCGGATGGCGATCTTCGCATTGAACATCATGCCTTACATTTCCGCCTCGATCATCATTCAGCTGATGACGACGGTCTCACCCACTCTCGAACAGCTCAAGAAGGAAGGAGAGCAGGGCCGCAAGGTCATGAATCAATATACGCGGTATTTGACCGTGCTGCTCGCTGCGTTCCAGTCCTACGGGATCTCTGTCGGTCTGGAGGGCGCGGGTAATGTGGTCAGCGATCCTGGCTGGTTCTTCCGGATCGCTACCGTGGTCACCTTGACCGGCGGAACCCTGTTTCTGATGTGGCTCGGCGAGCAGATCACGTCGCGCGGCATCGGCAACGGGATCTCTCTCATCATCCTTTCCGGCATCGTGGCGGAACTGCCTTCGGCCATTGCCGGCACCCTCGAGCTCGGCCGTCAGGGAGCTCTGTCAACGGGACTGATCCTCGTCGTCCTCGTGATGGCGGTAGTGGTGATTGGATTCATTGTATTCATGGAGCGCGCCCAACGGCGGCTCCTGATCCAATATCCCAAGCGCCAGGTCGGCAATCGCATGTTCGAGGGCCAATCCTCGCATCTGCCGCTCAAGCTCAATACCTCCGGCGTCATTCCCCCGATCTTTGCCTCCTCGCTGCTGCTCTTGCCAACGACCGTTGCCAACTTCAACGCCGGGCAGGGACCGGACTGGTTCGTGACGATCACCACGCAGCTTGCCCATGGACGTCCGCTGTTTCTGATTCTCTATGTCGCTCTGATCATATTCTTTGCGTTCTTCTATACGGCAATCGTGTTCAACCCGACGGAAACCGCCGATAATCTGAAGAAACATGGCGGCTTCATTCCCGGTATTCGGCCCGGCGAGCGCACGGCGGAATACATCGACTACGTGCTCTCGCGCATTACCGTCATCGGTGCCGGGTATCTTGCAGTGGTCTGCATTCTCCCCGAAATCCTGATCTCCTATGCCTCGGTGCCCTTCTATTTCGGAGGAACCTCGCTCTTGATCGTGGTCAGCGTCACCATGGATACTGTGGCGCAGATCCAGGGCTATCTGCTTGCTCATCAGTACGAAGGACTGATCAAGCGTTCGAAGCTGCGGGGGCGGCGTAGATGAGGTTGATACTGCTTGGTCCCCCGGGGGCCGGCAAAGGGACTCAGGCCAAGCACGTCGTCGCGAAGCATGGGCTCGTGCAGTTGTCTACGGGCGACATGTTGCGCGCCGCCGTGAAGGCGGGCACTTCCATCGGGTTGCGCGCGAAGGACGCCATGGCCCGCGGCGAGCTCGTGCCGGACGACCTCGTGGTAGCCATCATCTCGGCGCGGATCGCCCAGCCGGACGCGCGCAACGGCTTCATTCTCGACGGCTTTCCCCGGACGGTGCCCCAGGCACATGCGTTGGACCGGATGCTCGAGGAAAAGGGTCTCAAGCTGGATGCCGTGATTGAGCTCAAGGTCGATGAGGAGATCCTGCTCTCGCGCATCAAGAAGCGCGTGGCAGAGGCCGCGGCGCGGGGGGCGGCGCTGCGTCCGGACGATGATCCGGACGTGCTGGCACGCCGCCTCCTGGCCCACCGCGAGTACACGGCACCGCTGGTTGCCTATTACCGAGCGCAGAGTGTCCTGCGAGAGGTCGACGGCATGGCGCCGGTGGCGGAAGTTGCGGCCGCCATCGACAGGGTCCTCAACGTGGTTCCGGCAAGTCAATCGAGCCCAAAGCCCAGCCCGAAAGAAGCCGGCCCGCTCCTCGGCCGGAAATAGCCCGGCTCGAGCGGATGATGGAACGAATCCCCCCAAAAAGGCAGCCGTCAAGGCTCTCAAAGCCCCCCGAAACGGCTGGCGGCCCGGTCTGCCCGCCGCAGGGCCTCGCTGCGCCCCAACGGGGGGTCAGCAAAGGTTGACGAAACGCACTTGAATCCATTAATAACCGGCATCCAAAGCGAGCGGCCGATCGATACCGGGCCCCGGGGAACGGGGCATGGTGTCGCGTTATTGCTTGCGCTTGCGTAGTGGAATGATGACAGGCCGATTCTGATTACGGCCGGCAAGAGGAGTGCAGGACTGTGGCCCGCATCGCCGGTGTCAATATACCGACCAACAAGCGTGTTGTGATCGCATTACAGTACATCCATGGCATTGGACCCAGGAAGGCGGGCGAAATCATGGAAAAGGTCGGGATTCCCGAGGCTCGGCGGGTATCACAGCTGACCGATCAGGAGGTCCTGCAGATTCGCGAAGTCATCGATCGTGACTATATGGTGGAAGGCGACTTGCGGCGCGATGTCGCCATGAACATCAAGCGGCTCATGGACCTTGGATGTTACCGAGGGTTGCGTCACCGTCGAGGCCTGCCGGTACGCGGACAGCGTACACATACCAACGCACGCACCCGTAAGGGTCCGGCCAAGCCGATCGCAGGCAAGAAGAAGTAAAGTGGTTGAGCAGCCGGCAATAGCTTTGCTGCTTCACGGTAAGTCAGTGTTTTGAGCCTGCGGCAAACGCCGCACTCTTTGAGGACAAAGCATGGGGAAAGAACCCACCCGCGTCCGTCGACGCGAACGCAAGAATATCGCTTCCGGAATCGCGCATGTGAACGCGACCTTCAACAATACGATGATCACTATCACTGACGCACAAGGAAATACTATCGCATGGTCGTCGGCCGGCACGATGGGATTTAAGGGCTCGCGAAAATCGACGCCCTACGCGGCGCAGGTCGCGGCAGAGGACGCAGCGAAGAAGGCCCAGGAGCATGGGATGCGCACCCTCGAAGTCGAGGTGGCAGGCCCGGGCTCGGGTCGTGAATCTGCACTGCGCTCGCTCCAATCGGCC
>Ga0210402_10003008_pt1 | contig 16026 bp, 12 predicted proteins | sample IncBWC7MmetaG_FD_161055 | JGI IMG/M metagenome (GOLD analysis project Ga0210402, IMG submission 161055) | Forest soil microbial communities from Barre Woods Harvard Forest LTER site, Petersham, Massachusetts, United States - Inc-BW-C-7-M | ecosystem: Environmental > Terrestrial > Soil >... | reverse complement strand
TTTGCAAAAACCTCTAATCAGCCGAAGGACTGGCACAAACGCCGAAAAGATTAGAAGAACTTATTCGGCGGGTCTATGTTCATACCACGGTTAGCGATACGCACGCATCAACTGTAAAACCAAAAGAGAGTGAAATTCATGCAAATATTCTCCGAAATCTCAAAGATGGGGATACGCTCGTTACCTTCAACTACGATCTGGTGATCGAGGAATCATTTCCGTCGGCGGATTTGTGGAATCCGGTGGATGGTTACAAAATTAAGACCTATGGCAAAACTAAAGGCTGGACGAAGCGATGGCTCGAGGAAAAACAATATAAAAAAGGAGCAAAGAGCAAAGTCTTATTGTTGAAGCTTCACGGTAGCTTGAATTGGGAACTATACCCTACGGGAACCGCCATCAAGCTAAAGCCTCGGCCATACCTTGTAAGCACTAGGGATGGAAAAACGCGCTTCGAAAAAATACTAATTCTTGCCCCGGGTTGGAAAAAAGAAATCCAGAAAAATCCATATAAAGAATTTTGGCGCACCGCGCGCCTTCGGTTGGAAAAATGCAAAACGTTGCTGATTCTCGGATATTCTCTCCCAGAAACTGACCTACTCGCCCAGTCACTGCTGGCAGAAGTGGTACGTACGCGAGCGGCGAGAAAGCAGTTCGTTAAACAGCTTCATTTGGTGGACCACAACGAGTCAGTCAAAAAGCGGTTCATAGAATTATTCACTCCCGCCCTCGGTCCTCACGGAAAAGTCTTCAAATACTATGATGTCGACGAATTTAATCGAAAGCGCAACCCATAACCTTCAGCCCATCAGTATTTTGCCGCCCACGGCAAATCGACCTGCTGATGTTTCGAACCGGCAACATCGGCAGTCTTTACCGGCGTATCCCGCCTGATATTCTCAATACTCTGACCCAACACTCGGGCGTAAAACTGCTCGAGTGGCGTCGCAGGATGCTCTCAAAACACTCCATAGACAGATATCGCGAAATCTATCGAAAGCAACATGGCGTCGACATTTCCGAAGAAGAGGCAGCCGACAAAGCAAACAGATTGCTTAACGTGGCACGCGTCGTTTTTCAACCAATGCCGATGACATTTGAGGAGAGGTACAAGCAACTTCTTGGTGAGCAAAGCATTGAGGAGCGAAAATATCGCAGGCGCAAGACAGACGAATGAAAGGACGTAATGACCGGGAACTCCAACGTCCTCGTACCCTCACAAGCTTTTCATGAAGTTACCTTAGTATTTATGTCTGCGCAGCAGTTGTGAGTCTGCGCCTTTCTTTACTGGCCTAAAACATTCCCAACGTTAAAGAAACAAAAATGACATCGCCGGAGAAAAATAAATACGTTTACGTTGTGTATTGCCGAAAATCCCAAGAGGACAAAGACCGACAAGTCATCTCCATCGAATCACAGGAGCGCGAGCTTTTGGACTATGCCAGTAGGAACGACCTCCAGATAGCCGGCGTTTTTAGGGAAGAAAAATCAGCCCATAAGCGTGGCAGGCCCATATTCGCCGAGATTATGCAACTCATGGAACGGGGTAAGGCAAATGCCTTCCTCGTGTGGCAGCCAAACCGGATCGCACGTAACACCGCGGACGGCGGGTTGGTAATCTCCCACATGGACGAAGGGATGATCCGCGAAGTCAGGACCCCATTCAAGACGTATGCCAATAATTCCGACGATAAGTTCTTCTTGCTCCTGGAATTCGGCATGGCGAAGAAATCATCGGACGACATGATCGTAAGTATGAAACGCGGCCACCGGGCCAAGGTACTGGCCGGTTGGCGAAACGGTATCGCACCGATCGGATATCTTAACAACCTCGACCGGCCCAAGGGTGAGCGGAATATCATTCCAGATCCCGAACGCTTCAATCTCGTGCGCCGGATTTTCGACCGCTTCCTAACCGGAGAATATTCAGTGCGCGAATTGCGGCGCGAGACGACCGGATGGGGCCTTAGAACGCGCCAGACAAAGCGTCAGGGCAACAAGCATCTTCAGATCTCGCACATTTATCGTTTGCTGACTCAGCCGTTCTATTGCGGATCATTCTGGGTGAAGAACGACCAGACCGGAGAAAAAGAGCTTCACAAGGGCTCGCACCAGTCCATGATCACCGAAGAAGAATTCGATCTGATACAAGTGAAACTCGGACGTAAGGGCAAACCGAGGAGCAAGAAACACAAGCTGCTCTATACCGGGAAGATAGAATGCGGCCAATGCGGGTCGATGGTAACAGGCGAGGACAAACGTCAACTTATTTGTACGACTTGCCGGCACAAATTCGCTTATACCGGCAGGGACGCCTGCCCGAAGTGCAGTACTAAGATTGAGGAAATGCAAACACCTACGATGCTCCGTTACGTCTACTATCATTGCACAAAATCAAAAAACAAAGCGTGCTCCCAGAGGTCGGTGCGGGTCGAGCGGCTCGAAGCGATGGTCGACGATGTGCTCAAGAGATTGAGTCTCTCCAAAGACTTTTCCGAGTGGGCGTTGGAGGAACTAGCGCAGGAAACCGAGCATAGTAGTCAAAAGGATTTGATTGATTCTCAGCAGCGACGCTACAAGGAAGTCATTTCAGAATTGGCGAATCTAACCAAGCTCTATACATCGCCGGCCAATATCGATGGCAAGCATCTCTCGCTCCAAGAGTATGAAGGTGCTCGGAGCCAGCTGCTTACGGAGAAAAAGCAGCTTGATGACATACGTCCGGACACCGGACGCAAGAGTGAAGAATGGATCGACTGGGCGGTGAACTCCTTCCACTTCGCGACGGCCGCAAGGGCGTGGTTCGAAAAGGGTACGCCAGAACAAAAAAAGTCCATTTTTGCGTCGCTATCCGGATCGAACCTAATTCTGAAGGACGGGAAGCTGCATATTTCCTTAAAGAAACCTCTGGATTTCTGCACGTTTATCGCAGCGACGTTTCCTGCAACTACAACGTTGATCGAACCTAATAAATCTCCAATGAATAAAGGGCAATCTAGCTCTTTTGGGGCAAGCATTCCCAGTTTGCGGGGTATCTTGAACGACGTTAGAACTTTTTTTAAAACGGTGGAAGAGTATGAATGGTTTCCCATCCTTGATAATGACTCCCCTGCTTTCAAATCGGCGAAGCTTCGCAAGAAACCGAAGGCGGCTTGACCCTGGGCGAAGGAAAACCGGCGACAGAGTGAATCTCCCACCAGTTTCCCTCCTCCAAATGCCCGCGCTGAAAGACTACTGGATTGTAGATTTTTTGGAAGACGGGCGGAGTTGCCAGGGCGGCAAGTACTTTGAGAAGAAGGACTACTTCAGATCTTGGAAATTAGGCCGCGTAAATCACCTTCAAGCGCCGCAAATAAATTCCCCTGAAATACAGGAAAAAGCTCTGGAGCAATAGTTGTGGGCGTCGTAGCGCCGGCATACTTGATGAACGCAAGGTTTACACTCTTGCGTTTAGCAGCGGCGTCTTTCGCCTTCCCGTGATCAAGATCATGTTCTAAATCCGTGCGAAGGTCTCTGACATCAGCAAACGAAATTGGGGTCTGACCATCGAGTCGCGAACCGACGGATTCCCAAAACAGGAAATAGAGATCAGAGACGAGGTTCTTATAATTATCGAAACTTGAGACTACCTTCCCAAGTTTGGTTAGGGCAGGCACAGTCTTATTCGTCGGCTTGAAAAGATCCTTTCCGTTCTTGGCCGCATAAGCCGTATTCGCCTTTTCAATCAGTTCCGCTATTGAAACGCTCAGCCTCTTGATATCTGCACCAAGACCGCTTTCAGCGACGATCGTCGGTTCAAATATCTCAGCAAAGGCCGGATCAGCGCGCAGCATTTTCCTGAGGAGGATCTCGTTCCGTGTGCGTGTGCCGCTGCGAACGTTAGCATTTACGGAGTTCTGGAAAAGCAGATAGTCTTGATCAGTCGCCGCACTGCCGAGTTCTACTTGTCGCGAAAGCTCCGTAAGAAAATCCGTTATGAATTTATGAAAGCGTTGCTCATGGCCTGCTCCGCGGCCAGTCGCGTTAATGCGCGCTACCAAAGTAAGAATTGATTGAACAATCGTTCGATTGCGAAGATGGACGTCTTTGGCCGGGAACACCCGATCGACATAATCAAGGGTTGAGCGAAGCCGTTTAGCTACTGCCGATTCAGAAGAAAAAGCCTTCTGGTTCTCGAAGACTGTTTTCAAATCGTCAAATCTTAAAGGAGCATCTATACCGTCTATCTCAATCGCTGCAACCTTTCCGGCTACATCGAAATATGCATAACGTTTGTCTGCAAACGCTACTTTGGTTTTGAAAAAACTATGACCAGCAAGCTTCCGACAGAAATCGCGCAATTTGCTATGAATTGCATTCAACTTCTCGCTGCTCGTTAACGGGAGACCTTGCTGCAAACGCTGAAAAAATTCCTTGATCTCAACCTCATCAGCATCCGATATCTCATCATATTCAATTTCGAAATCATCGAAACCGTCTGATGTTGCAGCTGGAAGATCCTTATAGTATTCGCCGCCAAAATGTATCGCTGACTCTGCCGAAAGAGGCAGCGCGCTATCGAAAAACTCAAAAATTGCCACGAGTCGCTGTTGGCCGTCTACAACCTCAAATTCCTCTGGCTCGTTTTCTACCTTCAGGAAATAGAATTTAGGTAACTTCCAATTTCGCAGAATGCTATCTATAAGTTTTTGTTTCTTCTCGGTACTCCAAACCTCCTCGCGTTGCCAGTCAGGGATATCATAGCGATCCCGGCGCTTATAAATCTTATCAAGGGCGCGTTTCTTCGATAGGATTTGCATGTTGTGAATCTTACCGCGCGCTACGTGGTTGTCAAAGGTCGACAAGAAAGCCTAATCCCAGCGTCGACGGGTAGGTTCGGATGGCGGCGCGGAGACACGCAAGTCGGGCTTGGTCCATGGTTGAAATGAATGGTGAGACATACGTTTTCCAGGCTCCAGCCTAAGGCAATGCTGCCCGTAGCGGTGCCCGGACCGCACTGGCAGAATAGGCAGGCAGGAAGCTCTGGTGCCAACAGTAGAACTTCAAAGCTCTTTAGACTAAACCACGATCAACGCACCCTTGTCGTCTCGGCGCAACATCATTGGTCCGGCGTCGGTCAAGGCATCCCCTTGCAAAATGAAAAGGTCTCCCACGTAACCGGGGCTCCCTGAAACGAAATTGAATCTGACACCGTAGACCATAGCCGAAAAATCAGCGACAGTTTCATCGTCTTCAATTCCCCACCCTTCGCGGACGGCGCGAACCGCCATGATCTCTTTCCATTCCGCCGGGGTTAACGGATACGGTTTTGTGTCCTCCATGCAATCAGCTTAAGAAACCTACATCGGGTGTCAAGGCGCCCAGTTGTCCCGCTAAGCCACAGCTTTTGGTCGTTTTCAGTGGCGTGGCTTTATACGCTTTGGCAACAGCGCCTGTCTTTGCAGACAGATCCAACCTGCTAAGCTCATTTCAACTTTCGACGTGGCCAACCCCTTCACACAATTCATCACAACTGTTACAAAACTCCTTCGCCGGCGAGGGCACGAATTTCGCCTTACGCTCGGCCAGCGCGTCATCGACGATCAGGTGACGGGTCGTGCCGTCGCGCTCAGCACTGCATCCCGCACGATGCACGTCGCGACGCTCGGCAAATCAGGGAGCGGCAAAAGCTCGCTTCTGAAGCACATGAGTCGGCAGGATATCGAAGCCGACCGCGGCTTCCTGTATTTCGACCTCCACGGGGACGCCACACCTTTCCTTTTGCGGACAATTGCCGCGCGCGAACGTCGTCTCCGCCGCCACTTGAGCGACAGGCTGGTTGTGATCGCCCCCGGCGATCCGGAGCTGTCGGTTGGACTCAATCCTTTGGAACAGGAGCCGCCCGACTTTGTCCGCATCGCAGAGTTCGCCGAAGTCCTCAAGCGACGCTGGCACCTTGACCATTTCGGCGCGCGCACTGACGAACTGCTTCGCAACGCGCTCTATGCGCTCTCGGCGAACGGAATGACCCTCCTTGAGCTCGCTCCATTTCTTACCGATGGCAGGTTTCGAGCAGCCTGCATGAAACGCGTCGCGAATGACGAGATCAGGGAATACTTCGAACTTCGCTATGACCAGGCAAGCGAAGCGATGCGCGCAGCGATGCGGGAGCCGGTGCTAATAAGACGTCCGCGTTCACCGCTGACCCGCACTTTCGCCACATCGTGGGACAGACACGCTCGACGTTCTCGATGAAGCAGGCGATGGACGAGGGCTATTGGGTCATCGTCGATCTTCAGAAGCGGCAGCTGGGAGAGCAGGCGCTCACGCTCGGGAGCCTTATCTTCACCGTGGTAAAGAATGCTCTTTTCACGCGCGAAAAGAGATCCCTCTACTCCATCTACTGCGACGAGATCCAGAATTTTGTCGCGTACGGCGCCGCTGGCATTGAGACGATGTTCTCGGAAGCGCGCAAGTTCGGCGTCGGGATCGTTTCCGCAAACCAGTTCCTCGACCAGCATCCGCCCGAATTGCGTGCGGCGATACTCACGGTGGGGACCCATGTCTTTTTCCAGCTCTCAAGCGCCGACGCTTCTCAGGTCGCCCAGGACCTCGACGGCGGCACGTCACTCGCATACCGCTTGAAAAACCTGCCACAGCGCCAGTTCGTCGTGAAAAGCGGTTCGGACCGTTGGTTGGAAGCGCGCGTTCCGACCGTGCACGATCCCAAGGTCGATTACACGGACCTTCTCAACCGGTCCCGTTACGCGCGTGGCCGCGTGCGTGCCCATATCGATCGCGATATCAGAAAACGCCACGAAAGCGTGCACCAGAAGACCGACGACATCATTAATGCGTGGCAATAATCGCTTGGGGATTGTGCTCCAAGGGCGAGACCACCATTTTCTCGCTGAGCTTGCCGTCATGCGCGTCGTCGACCGCGAGCAGGCGCGCATCGTCGCAGGCTTCGGCTCGACCACACGCGTGAACACGCGGCTTCTTGCGCTATGCCGTGCCGGGCTCTTACGGCGTTTTTTTCTTGGCGTGACTGCAAGCAGCAGAAAGGCTCTGTATGCGCTCTCGGCGCGCGGCGCGGCAGTGTCCGTTTCTCCCAGACGAGGACCGCGGCATCGAAACAACGAAGTTCTTGTCGCTGACCTTTTCATTTCGCACCAGCTCGCCATCAATGACATCTACTGCGCGTTGAAGTATGGCGCTGAGCCGGTGCCCGGCGCCTGCTTTGGCCGATGGATATTTTTCTCAAAACCTCTAACTGAAACGCTCAACCTGATACCCGACGCTTATTTGGAACTCATGGCCTCCTCGGGGATCATCGCTGCCTTTCTCGAAGTTGATCTGGGGCACGAGCGTCTCGCGGTCTGGAAGGACAAAATAAACAAATACCTTCGATTCGCGATCTCCAGCGACTTTGAACGCTTGTCCGGACAGAAGCAGTTTCGCGTTCTTGCGATCGTGAATTCCGAGCGAAGGCTTGAGTCCATTCGCAAGGTCGTCCGAGCTTCCACGCATAAGGTTTTCTGGTTCGCGACCATTCAATCCGTCCGGTCCAGAGGTCTCTTCGGGGCAGGTTGGCTTCGGCCGGAAGGCACCGAACTTCAGCCTCTTATTCCTCACCACTCATCATCATGAAATTTTGTTATGCGTGCGGCCATACCACGGGAGGTGAGCCGCTTTTTTGCAACTCCTGCGGTGGAAGCTATGATGTGAAACTTTGTTCGAAACTCCATGTGAATCCCCGCTTCGCGGAAGCATGTTCTCAATGCGGAAGCAGGGATCTCTCCGTTCCGCAGCCAAGAGTCCCTCTCTCCTCTCACTTGCTCGTCCTCCTCGCCGAGGGCGTCTCCGGACTACTGCTCTTTTGTTTTTCGTTCCCTATCGTTCTCGTCTTTCTCACCGACCTGTTTCGCGGGTCCGCGATCGGAAACCGGCTGTCGCTTGGAGCAATCATTGCCACGGTTTTTTGGTCGCTCTGGACAGAGCTCCCAGGCGCATGTCGGCAGATCATCCACCGCTCGCTCCGACGCAAGTCGGGTTTGCTTTGTGGCTGGGAGCACCGATAACATCTGCATTTTTCTGCCTCTTGCATAAGGAGGGCTACCCGGAGGGTGACCGTGGTAAGCGGAGTTCGGGCTGACTGGAGTTGCGAGACCGTCCCGGTTTCATAACAGCGAGGACACTTAATTTCGCCTCTCCCGCAGTTGTTGTTGGCGGGGATACCGATTGAGTAGGTGTCCGTTTTGCTGGGGCATCAAAGCGTAAAAGTGACTGAGAAGCATTACAATCCGTGGGTGCGGTCGCGGCAGGAACAGTTGGAAGCGGACTTACAGCGAGCGTGGTCGCGTGATCCGTTGGTCTTGCTCGAAACCGAAATGCCACAGACGTCGCGCGTGCTGTAGATGATGATCAAGGTTCGCCCTAGGGAAGTTCGATTCCTCCACCCTCCAAAATCGGCAGCATGCTGACGTGCGGTGATCGGGGGGCCACGTCTGAAATTTTCACTCTGACCACGTATGATTTGAATCGGTTTGTCGAGACTTGCAGGCAGCGAGAATGCCAAAACGAAGCTTGCGAACTGCTGGATGCTAAAGCCCAAGTAGAACGTTCTCGCATCCGAGCATCGGATAAGCTTCCCGCGCCCTCGCAAACCTGTTTGCCAGAACTCTCGGTCATCGAAACTGCGACGTTAGTCGAAAGCGCTGTCAGTTCATCGCTGTTCGCGCCGGTCTGATCCGACACTTGGAGTCTCAAGTCTAACGGGCCAGGAGGAAGCCCGCTGACCTTGAACTCGTATTGCCCGGCTTGCCATAAAGGCACGCTTCCCAGCTGCACGTGATAACGCGGGTAGGAAAAGAATCCGGAATCTCGAAGGCCGACGGCTCCCTTCAATTCAAAGCGATGGTAGCCAACAAGCCACATCGCCACGAGAACCACTATCGCGATTGTCAAAACCGTCAGCCAGACGCGTCTTCTTCCGCTTGCCATGATTCTCTCCTAGCCCGAAACAAGCAGCAAGTCACTCAGGTGCCTTGCTCATATCGCCGTATCCGGGTGCCTTCGAGAGTAGCCCACCGCCGCCCATGAAATCGGGCGGAGTCATTCCAGCCTTCGTGAGTGCGTCCCAGACCCAATAATTACTATTAGTGGTAGTAAACCAATAGCGATTTCCACATGAAGGGCAGTCCGTGTTCGAAAGAGCCTTTTTCACGAAATCCTTCTCTTTGCAGGCCGTGGCGTCTTTCACATCGGAACATGTTCCGCCTATGTCAGTCGGATCGTCCAGAACCGGCCTTGCCCCGCCTGGATACTTCACATCGTTGCCATCCTCGCGGTGTAGACCGTACGTGTGGAATGTCCACGGGTTGTCGTCGGGGTTGATTAGAACGTAGCAATGGTTCTTGCCTGATCGGTGCCCCCACTTACCCCTCAGCGGCCGACAGCAAACTTGCGCACGAAGACCGCTTGGATCACTTTGCGTCGTGGGATCATCGTCGACATATGGATAGAAGTTGACTGTTCCACCCTTAAATCTGATGGGATCTTCGCTCAGGAAACGTCCTGTGCTCGGATCGTAGTACCTAGCGCGATAGTAATACAGACCAGTTTCGGAATCAGATTCGCGCCCGGTGTACTGGAACGGGTTGGTCAGCGATCCGCTGGCGGCCGTCTGCTTGCCGAAGGAATCGAACGTATAGGTCTGAGCAAGAGCGCCCGAACCGTTGCTTAGGGACGTGACCGTGCCAAGACCGTCGACGTGATAGAAACTCGTTGCGGAAGAACGCAGCATGGCCAGTGGCTCATCGATGTTCAAGCCTTGGGAGTAACGCGCAACGACCGCGCCGGAAGCGTTGGTCTCCTCGATCAAATTGTCGCCATCGTAGGCGTAGACGCTGGTGGCGGTTGAAGACGATTTGTAGATGCGGCGTCCGAACGGATCGTATTTGAAACTGACCGTGCCGCCACCGCTGGGCAAGGTGACGCTGGTTAAGCGGTTTTCGTAGTCCCACGCGTATGTCGTGGTGTTCGAACCCACCGCCTTGGTCAGCGTGTTTCCGTTCAGGTCGTAGGTGTAGCTCGCGTTCGAAGTGGATGTGAGCTCATTCGAGGTGTTGTTGCTGTACGAAGCCACGCCCAGCGAACTGAGCCGGTTGCCCACCGGGTCATAGGTGTAGCTTTCGGTCGTGGTGCTCCCCTGAGTAGCTGAGAGCAATTGATAGATCGGGTCGTAACCGTAGTTGGTGGTCAACGCCAGCCTCTGGTCGGTCTTTGCAGTCCGGTTTCCAGCAGAATCGACGGTATAGCTTGCTCCGTCAATGGTACTCGCGGACACCTGGTGCAGGACGCTCAACAGGCGAGACAAATTGTCATATCCATAGTTCGTAGCTACATTGTTGGGCCGGGTCATCTGCGTGCGACGGCTCAGAGCGTCATAGCTGAAACCGAAGCTGCCTCCGCTGATTGCCGCTGGCGGCGTCAGCGTTTGCAGGCGATTCAGGGTGTCATAGGCATACGTTGTCGAACCGCTCTCAGGATCGGTAAATCCGGTGCGGTTCGATGCTGCATCATAGGTGTAGGCGTTGGTGAATGTCTTGGTCGTCAGGAATGTGTAATTCGTGGTCGTACCGGTGAGCCGGCCCATATTGTCGTAAGCAAAAGCATATGTTCCGGTTGGATCGTTCACCTGCTGGATTTTGCCGACAAGATCATAAACGTAATCCGCCTCGGTCGAATCCGGGTAGATTTTGCGGGTCAAACGGTTCAGCACATCGTAGACGTATTGAATTGTGTGGTTGTTGCGATCGGTCTTGCTGATCAGATTGTTGTCAGCATCGTAGCCATAGGTCTCGATTTGCGACGACGGGAAATTGGTCTGCTGCACCCGGCCATAGGCATCATACGCGAAGATGGTTTGGTGGTTGTTAGCGTCGGTGATCGACGTAAGGTTGTTCTCCGTGTCGTAGGCGTAGGTGGTCACGTTGGGCGGTGTCGAGGCGTCAGTAACTGTTGTCAACCGGTCCGCGTCATCGTAGGCATACGTCGTGATCTTGCCGTTCTGATCGGTGACCGAAGTACGGCGGCGCCGATAGTCGTAGCCGAATTGAGTGGTCGTGGTGTCCGGGTAGGTGATCAGAGTGAGCCGGTCGCCAGCGTCGTAGCCAAAGGTGGTCTGATGGTTCAATGCATCCAAGACCGACGTGCGATTCCCGTGCGAATCGTAGCCGTAGGTAGTGACGTTATTTTGGAAGTCTGTGATCGTCCAGATTAGACCTACCGGAGTGTACGTCAGCGTTGTGACGTGATTGAGCGGGTCAGTAATTGTGGTCAACTGCCCCAGAGTGTTGTAGCCGAACTGCGTCACGCTGGCGGCTGTACTGCCATTGGGTTTGGGAGTGGTAACCGATGTCAGGTTGCCGTGCGTGTCATACACGTTGGTGGTCACGTTGCCAAGCGCGTCAGTCACGGTCAACGGCTCGCCGAAGTTGTTGTAGGTGTAGTTCGTGGTGCTATTCGGTGTGTTCGAGTCACCCGCGGCTTCCTGAGAAATTACGTTCCCGGAGCCGTCACTCTGATAGACCACTTCGTGGCCGAGTGCGTCGATGGTCCACAGCAAGTGTCCCTTGTTGTCGTATTGATTTTGAGTGTTTCCTCGCACTGTGCAACTGGAGCATCCCGAACCCTGGGCATTAGTGAACGACCACTGTCCGCCAAATAGACCGGAATTGAATGTAGTTTGATGCCCGAGCGAGTCGGTGATGGTCGCTGGGAAAGCTACGACGAATGTTGGTCCGTTGCCTGTGATGTTTCCAACCACCACACTCACTGGACCGGTGGTAGCGCCATCTGGCACTGCCGCCAAGATTTGGGTATCGCTCCAACTGGTGATCGCTGTAGCTGCAACCCCGTTGAAATTCACCGTCGACGTGCCCTGAGTGGCACCAAACCCGGAGCCGCTGAAGGTTACGACGGAGCCTGGGCCACCCGAGAGTGGCGACAAACCCGTAATGGTGGGATTCGGTTCGGCGGATCCCAGCATGAGCGAAACATTGTCGATGGTAGCAGTGCCAATCCCTGATCCACCCGCCGTGCCTACCAGACCCACGTAAACGGTAGAAGTGGTCGGAATCGTTTGAGTGGCTCCGATCTGCGTCCAATTGACTCCGTCTGGCGAGGAAAATCCGCTGAAAGCATTAACGCTACGCGTGAGCTTCACCCAGCCAAGCGCACTACTGCCCACGGTTGTGGAAGTCACTGGAATACCGTAGAGATTTCGGTAGTCGAATTCGTCTATATCCGGCGGATTTCCGTAAGCGTAAACGTATGCGGTTGCGTCGGTTGAATTCGGGTCGAGAGTTTGGCGAACCATGACTCCGCCGCGAGCATTCGTATTCAGACTGGTGACTCTGGCGATGATCGTGAAATCAGAGGCGATCGGCTGGTAAACGAAATGGAGGCCATCGGCGTAACCGCTCGTACTTGGTCCGGCTCCGTTGATGGTGAAAACACCGCTGGAATAAGTTGCGCTGCCGCGCTGCCACACGAGACCGATGTCCTGGTCGAACCATCCGGAGGGAATAGGCGAACTGGTGACCGAGAAAACCACTGGATTGCTTGAGTCCATGCTCGGGCTAAGCAGAACGATCATGTTCCCGGACGTTGCGCCACCGGGAATGGTTACAGAGATGGAAGTTGCGCTCCACAGACCAATGGTGACCGGCGAGTTGTTGAGGGTTACGGTGCTGGTTCCTTGTGATGCGCCGAACCCAGTGCCGGTGATGATCACTTGTGTTCCGACCGGTCCGGTGGTCGCCGAAAGCGACGTGATCACGGGAGCTGGATTTGTCGAGGTGCTTAGCGACACGTTGTCGAAGGTAGCGGTCGACAAAGTTCCAATATAATCGCTCGTCACCGCCACGCCGACGTAAATAGTTCCGGCCATGCTAATCGGAACGGAGCCCCCGACGACTGTCCAGTTCACGCCGTCTGGAGAAACGTAGCCAACGAAATCGTTTCCGGTGCGAACGATCTTGACCCAGTTCCAAGTCACGTTCGGACCTGAAACTTGTGAGATGCTGCCGTTCGCAACGTTTCGCGACTGGAGGATGGGTGAAATATATCCGCGCAAGAAGATGCTCTTTGCACCCGAGACCAAAGTCTCTCGCATCATCACACCGGGCCACCCATTGTTGTTCACGCTGGCAATGCGGGCGATAATCGTTCCGTCTCCCGACAAGACTCGATAGTCAAAATGATATCCGTCTTGGGTATTGTCGCCGCCGCCGTTGCCGTTCCCACCGCCGATCACTGTGAAAACGCCGCTGGTGTAAGTCGAGCTCCCCAACTGGCCGACATATCCCACGTCTTGATCCAACCATCCTGACGGCGGTGGATTGGTAGTGATGGTGAACTCGACCGGGTTGCTGTTGTTCATGCTGGGCGCGACGGACACAATCAAATCGCCCGATGTCGCTCCGGTCGGAATCGTGATCGTAATCGAAGTCGCGCTCCACGAGTTGATTGTCACCGCTGCTCCATGCAGCAGCACGGTACTGGTGCCCTGTGTCGTCCCAAAATTTTGGCCAGTGATGACGACTTGAGTGCCGATCGGTCCCTCTGTGGCCGAAAGGGAAGAAATGACTGGAGCAGGATTAGCAATGGAGCTGGAAGAAACACTGTCAAACGTTGCGGTGTACAGAGACCCGGTGCTCCCGCTAGACACTCCAAAGCCGAGATAGACGGTTTGAGCCATGTTAATCGTCTGGCTTGCGCCGACCTGCAACCAATTGATGCCGTCAGGAGAAACGTAGCCAGTAAACTGACTGCCGTTCCGCGTCACCATGTACCAATACGGAACGCTGCCTGTAGCACTCGCGTAAGCAGATGCGCTCCCACTGGTTGTCCGGTAATACTGCCAATCCGCTGAAGCGTATGACGACATAAATAAGGCGGTATCGCTGGTGTCGAGACTGTCACGAATCACAACGCCCGCATATGCGAACTGATTACTGACGCTGGCGACGCGGACCACGACTGTTCCGTTCCCAGTCAGCGATTGATAGACGAAATGAAATGAATCTGCGGTCAAACCGCCTTCGTAGCCGAGACCTGCACCCTGAACCGTGAACACGCCGTTTGAATACGTGGCGCTGCCAGCTAGTCCTACGGCGCCAACGTCCTGATCGAGCCAACCTGATGGCAACGGGTTCGAAGTTATGCTGAAATTTATGGCGTTGCTGTCGTTCATACCTGGAGCGACTGAGACCAGCAAATAGCCAGAGGACGCGCCGCTCGGAATAGTGATGGTGATTGACGAGGCGCTCCAGGAGTTTACGGTCGTCGCCGCGCCATGCAGGAGTACCGTGCTGTTTCCTTGCGTAGTTCCGAAGTTCTGTCCAGTGATTACTACCTGACTGCCAATCGATCCAGTCGTGGCCGATACTGACGTAATCACCGGAGCAGGGTTTGCATTTGAATTGACAGAAACACTGTCAAATGTCGCGGTGGAAAGACCACCTGGGTTCGTGCTCGAAACTCCTAGCCCAACGTAGATCGACTGAGCCATGTTAATCGTTTGGCTCGCGCCTACTTTTACAAAGTTCACTCCGTCTGGTGCCACGTAAGCCGTGAACACATTTCCGCTACGCGTCACCTTATACCAATACGGAACGCTGCCTGAGCCACTGGCAGAGCCCATGCCCACTCCTGTAGTCGTCCGGTAATAGAAAACGCTTGCTCCGTACGAAGACATGAAGGCCGTCGTTGAACCAGCGGTGAGCGTTTCACGCAACATAACACCGGCTTGTCCGCCATTAGAGCTCGCAATTCTTGCGACTATGGTGCCGTCACCGGAAAGTGCCTGATAAGCGAAGTTAAATGAATCCGCGGTTGAACCGTTACCGAATCCGTTGCCGGAGCCTTGAACTGTAAAAACTCCGTTCGAATAGCTGGCGTTCCCGGCTGGATTCACTGAGCCAACGTCCTGATCCTGCCAACCGAGCGGGAGAGTAGATAACGTGAAATTGATTCCGTTGCTTGCGACTCCGCTCGCGTTCACTACGACGTTCCCTGTTGTCGCTGAGCTGGGAACCGTCACGGCGATACTTGTCGCGCTCCAACTCGTAGGCGTTGCAGTCGTACCGTTGAACGTCACCGAACCAGTGCCTTGAGTCGAACCGAAGTTGGTCCCGGTGATTGTTACCGGAGCCCCGACGGGTCCTGACGTTAGGGAGAGGCTCGAAATACTTGGTGCTGCGACCACCGTAAAGCTGCTGCCGCTACTGGCAACGCCGTCCGCATTTACCACAACGTTCCCCGTTGTTGCCCCACTCGGAACCGTCACGGCGATGCTCGTCGCGTTCCAACTCGTTACGCTAGCTGAGGTTCCGTTGAATGTGACCGTCCCAGATCCTTGACTGGACCCAAAACTAGTCCCAGTTATGGTCACTGCCGCTCCGACTGCTCCGGTCGCGACCGAGAGGCTGGTAATACTTGGCGCCGAAACGACAGTAAAGCTCACGCCATTACTTGCCACACCGCCTACGGTGACCACCACGTTTCCGGTTGTAGCTCCACTCGGAACGGTCACCGCAATGCTTGTCGAGGTCCAGCTTGTGGAAGTTGCCGCGGTCCCATTGAACGTTACCGTACCTGAGGACCCGAACGTCGTTCCGGTGATTGTGACCGCAGCCCCAACGGCTCCCGTTGTAACCGATAGACTGGTGATCCCCGGTGCCACCGTAAATGGCTTGCCGTTACTCGCTACGCCACCTACGGTGACGACTACATTCCCGGTCGTCGCTCCACTCGGAACCGTGACTGCGATGCTCGTCGAGGTCCAGCTTGTCGAAGTGGCCGTGGTTCCATTAAATGTGACGGTGCCGGTTGTCCCAAAAGTTGTTCCGGTGATCGTTACGGCTGCCCCAACCGCTCCGCTTGTGATCGATAAACTCGTAATGCCCGGCGATACTGTAAAGCTCTTTCCGTTGCTGGCTACTCCGCTGGCATTCACAACTACGTTTCCTGTTGTCGCCG
>Ga0210402_10003007_pt1 | contig 16029 bp, 6 predicted proteins | sample IncBWC7MmetaG_FD_161055 | JGI IMG/M metagenome (GOLD analysis project Ga0210402, IMG submission 161055) | Forest soil microbial communities from Barre Woods Harvard Forest LTER site, Petersham, Massachusetts, United States - Inc-BW-C-7-M | ecosystem: Environmental > Terrestrial > Soil >... | reverse complement strand
GTGCGCCTCCCGACGCGCACGGCCCAGACATGATCAAGGTGCTCATTGCGGACGATCACGACATCGTCCGCGAAGGTGTGAAGCAGATCGTCTCCGAGACGAGTGAAGAGACCCTGAGTTTCCACCGATACGATGATGGTGCGCATTGTCACACTGCCGCATGGCGTTCACTCTACAATGCAGTGTGAATGCGGATTAACCGTCGGTGGTCTCTGATCCTGCGATCGATCGCACGGGCTGGGCTGGTTTGCGATAACGTTCACCGTTGTTGTGGCCTGGAGCAAGTATGAAGAATATGAATTGTTTCTCCGTTCTCGCGTTCACCCTTTTGATCGCGGTCAAACTCTTCGGACAATTACCGCCAGAGCCTCCCTGCTCCGCATCGTTGGCATGGGAACCCGCTCCCACCGGCATCCTCATTCATCTTTCTGGCACCGTGCCGGGCTCGGAGTACGCGCCGAACGGCGTTCACCTGGTTCTGTTTGCGAAGTTTCCAAATCAACAACCGGTTGCCGTAGGCGGTCTTACCTGCGATTCTCCGGCCACGACCTGCACAAGCGACGAGCTGTTCGATGGCTGTGTCATTGCACCTCACTACTCGATGGCCGTCGCACCTTGCAATACGACGCAGGGCACCGAATTCATCGATCCGGTGGTCGACCGTCAGCCGATGATCGCGAAGTTTGACGCGGGCTCTTTGCTGGCGAAGATCGATGTCTCATTTCCGAACCAGGGCCACTCCGGAATTCTGCCGAGAGTCCGTCTCAACTGGGCACCTTCGAACGACCTTGCGTCGTCGGGCTTCGGAGCGGACTCTCCGACCGTCGATGCCCATGGAAACCTGATCCAGCCCTACGATCTGCAAGATCCGGCACCTGCGGGAACCGTCGGCGTGTTCGCCACGGCCTTTTCATGCGATGCGAGTCTCGTCGACGTTGCGTACTCGCCGCTGCCCGGCAAGGAGAGCGGATGCGACGGGTCGTCCGCGGCAAACTGCAGCGGTTGCGAGAAGGGTTGCGTCGGAGATCCTATCCGAACCAGCAACGGCAACGTCCGCTACACCGAGACGGATCCGATGCCTTCGAACCCCGCCTTTCGCCTGGTGCGTTTCTACGACAGCGAGTCTCCGTCGTCCGGTCTGTTCGGAACCCATTGGACGTCCCCATTCGACGCTCGCGCCTACACCATCAACCTCGGTTCGGGCTCGCTCAGCGATTCCCACCGTGCCGTTTTCCTGAGCACGGAACGAAACCAGCAGGTGGCTTTCGAGCGGCGTACGTCGTCACAGCCTTATCGCCAGATCTGGCCGCGCAATCAATCTGCACAGGGAAGACTGACGTTCGACGGGAGTTCCTATATTTATCAGGCGGATGGCGAAGGAATCGTTCGCACCTATGACGCTACGACCGGCTCGATCACCGGGTATCGGGCCGTTGCCGACGATCAGGGCGTCACGATTGCCTGGCAAAGCGGCTTTCCCACCACCGTCACCGACAATCGCGGCAACTGGACGCTGACGGTGACGAATGACGGGACCGTGATCACCGGCGTTGGAGTCACCGGGCAGCCATCCCTGCAATGGTCGTATCTCCATACAGGAAGCCAGCTGGTCAACGTCGAAGATGCGGGCTCGAATGTGTGGCGAACGTACGACTACGACAGTAACTCACTGCTTACGCAAGTGAGTGATGCGCGAGGGGCCGTCATCGAGAGCCACCAATACGACGCGGCGGGTAAGGGGATGACCTCGAGTGGGCCGAGTGGGGAAGTGACGAACGTCGTCTACAACCCGTCCGACCGGGCGCCGCGCACGGATGACGAAACGATCACGAGCGTCACGTACGGGAGTAATTACCGCGCGGACTACTACATGCGGCCGATCGCCGGCCGTCTGCGTGTGGTGACCATCAACGGTCCCTGCACCTCATGCGACATGAACGACGTAATCGACACGTACGACGACCAGGGCAACGTGGTCCGCGAGCAGGACGGGCGAGGCTACATCACCGCGTTCAACTACGACCAGAGCGGGAGCACACTCTTGTCGACCTCAGGCCCCTGGCGCCCCGCTTCGTGCGATCCCTCCACAGATGCGCAGCAGTGCCGTCTCACGCCGGACGATCTGGCCACCGTTCCGCTGGCGACGACAACCGCCACGAAGACGACCGGTTACGACTATGTCAATCCGAGCTGGCCCTCCCGCGCCACGCACGTCGCCTCCACGAGCGTTCTGCAGCCGACCGCGTCGAAGGTGACCAGCATGACCTACGACGCGCTTTCAGGCGAGGTTCTCGTGCGCAGCGTCTCCGGCTTCACGGGCCAGGACGCGCATCCGGAGACGCGCACCACCACGGTCTCGCTCTACGACGGCGTCGAGGCGGCGGCCTTCAGCCCGGGCGGCAATTTCGATCCGGCATGGGAGACGAAACCGCAGCCGCGCGTATCGCGCAAGTCGGTCGATGGACCGCGAACCGACCTGACCGACGTCACGAAATACGTCTACTACCCTGTCGATCCTACCGTCCCGGGCATCCTGAGAGGTCGCCTCGCTGCCGTTCGTAATGCAGCCGGGCACACCGTTCGAATGGAGAACTACGATGTATTCGGGAATGCCACCCGCGTCGTGGATGCGAATGGCGTGGCCGGCGAAACGACGTACGACCCGCTCGGCCGCCTCTTGACATCGACATTGAAGGGAGTCAGCGGTTGCGATACGGCGGCCGACCTGCTGTGCGCAACCGATCTGACGAGCCTAAACACATATTCGCCTCCAACAGGACCGCCGGCCACGTCGGTGCGTCCCAGCGGTGCGGTCACGGTGTACGGATACGACGCCCGAGGCCGGCTGGCCTCACTGGCAAGCGGCGCATCGATGGGCACGCTCGCCGAGAGAATTGAATACGACTACGACCCGACCAATGACCTCGAGAGTCAGGAACGGTATGTCGACGTCGCAAGTGGAAATGCGGTAACTCGCCGTGAATCGTATGGGTACGACTCGTCGAACCGCCTCTCCGCCGTCACGCATGATGACAGCACGACTATTGCCTACACGTATGACGGCTCGGGGCATCAACTGACGGTCAAAGACGAGCGCCACTCCTCACCGAATACGACGAACACCTACGATGCCGCAGGCCGGCTGTCTAAGGTAACGCAAGCCCTCTCCACGGCGACGGGCGGGACCATCACCACGCAGTACGGATATGACATCAATGGGAATCTGACCTCCGTGACCGACCCCAACGGCAATGTGACGTCGTACGTCTACGATGATTTCGGCCAGCTGATCAGTCAGGTCAGTCCGGTCACGGGCACGACCACCTCTTCCTACGATCTGGCCGGGAATACAATCTCGACGACGGATGCCAATCAGGCTACAACGGTACGTACCTATGACGCTCTCAACCGTATTACCTCGGCGGTATCGAGTCGCACCGGCCTCCCTACGGAGACCGTGACCTACACATACGATGTGGGAAGTTTCGGTGTCGGGCGGCTGAGCACGATGGACGGAACGAGCTACAGCTACGAACGGCGCGGTCTGCTGACCGCGGTAGCGGACGACGACGGTTCCACGATCACGTTTGCATACAACGCGAATGGCGATCGGACCAGTCTGGGCTATCCCTCAGGCCGGGTGGCCGGTTACACGTTCGATTTCGCGGGACGGCCGCTCTCCGTATCAATTGATGGAACTTCGGTCATCAGCGCGGCGAGCTATCTTCCCTTCGGCCCGATGAAGGTGCTCACCTACGGCAACAGTATGTCGAGGACGATGTCGCACGATACCCGTTATCGGCCAATGGAGGACACGCTCACCAGCGCCACCGGCGTCATCACCGACTATCTCTACCAGGAAGATCCCGGCCGCAACATCACCCAGATTCACGATGCCACAAACGCGGCCTACAACCGCGATTTTGGCTACGACGATCTCAACCGGCTGACGACGGCCAACAGCGGCGCATCGCTCTGGGGTAGCGGAAGCTATCAATACGACGCAATGGGTAACATGACCTTGCTTCATCTCGGCAGCCGTGTGTTGTCGTTTACCTATGCCGGCTCGACGCCGCTGCTCCAAACCGTCATCGGGATCGCCAATACTGCCGTGCAATATGACGCCGCCGGAAACGAGGTAACATCTGGAACGTACAGCGCTCGAAATCTCATGCACCCTGGTGGCCAGGACGGGTCTCCTGACCGAGGGCAGACCCAGCATCTGGAGCTGACGTATGACGGGCGGGGAATTCGCATTATCTCGTCGCTGACATCTCCGGGGCCTCCACCGTGGGGCGGCACGACGACGAGGAGATCGATATACTCCCCCGAGTTGAACCTGCTGGCCCAGTACGATTCTTCAGGCATGTTGCTGGATGGTGGTGGCTTCAATGGTACCGAGTACATCTGGTTCGGAGGCCAGCCGGTAGCGCAGGCCTTCACCGATCCGGCGCAGCCATTACGCTACACCCTCACCGATCATCTCGGCACACCGATCCTGCAGACGAACGCGAGCGCTACGGTCGTGTGGAGAGCCGAGTACGAGCCATACGGCAGCGTCTATGTCTACCGGGCCGGTGATGAGACCGACCCGCAGGCACTTCGATTGCCAGGCCAGGAAGCCGACTACCCTGCGATCGGCCAGGAATACAACATCTTCCGGTGGTATCGGAGCGAGTGGGGGCGATATACGCAGGCGGATGCTGTTCACACGTCCCAGTGGCCCTATGCTTATGCAGATGACGACCCATTGAGCTTTTCGGATCCCCTCGGCCGCTCGTCGGTGAACTTTGGACCGGTTGTTCGGCATGCAGTTGATATTAGCGATGTTCATGTTCAGTGTGCTTCGTCAGTTAGTGGCTTGAAGGGCTGTGCGCGACTAACACACGCCAGATTCAACTGTGTGTGTTCGGAGTGCTCTGGGCAATTCAAGCGGAGCATCTCAGTCTCGAGCGACGCGATTGATGTCTTCGCTGCGACGAACGCTCCGACAGACGAAGTGATACAGAAGGGCCTGGTGCCGACGAGTGCGATCATGGCTGAAGAAATGAAGCACGTCGCGGATTTCCAGCATTTCGCCACTTCAATCAAAGATAGCCTTGACTCTCTCGAGGAAGCACCATACTCAACTCGTGCCTCGTGCAGGAGGGGATGCAGTGCAGCGCAGGATTGGTTCATTCGATTGCTGAAGCAACATATCGCTGTAGTGGATGCCTCGCATCCTTCCGCCTACTATGCTCCGTAAACAAAAACTAATAGCCCTGGTATTGGTGACGGCTAGTCTGCTGGGGCATTGCAGAAGCCGTGAGCCAGTGCGGCGTCATGTCGGTGATGACATGCTGCGGTCAGTCAAAATCGGGGCTTCGATGCAGGATGTAAGGAGAATGTTAGGCGATCCATCATTTATCTGGCCGTCACGCGTCTTCGAACCTCAACACTATCCAAGTACCCACATCTGCGTCGCCACTCATCCGACGCAGATGTGGGTCTACTATGAGAGCAACTTGCCATCTGCCGCGGTCTTCTTTAGTGACACAGGTAAAGTTGTTTGCCACGAGCGAACGTGGATCTTGATCGCGTATTGATAAGACACCGGTGGAATGGCTGTGGAAGGCGACATGCCGTCGTGCCCGGTATTCGCGCCGCAAATGAGAAAGGAATGCCAAAAGGAGGGCTAGGCCTTTGTGACCTGCTGCTGGAGATTCGCGACGACGGTCGCGGGATCACCGCCGAGGAGGTGAGCGATCCGCACTCGCTGGGACTGATCGGAATCCGCGAGCGCGCCGACCTGGCCGGAGGAACCGTTCACTTCGAGGGAGTAGCCGGCCGCGGTACGATCGTCTCGGTGCGCATCCCGACGCGCACGGCCCAGACATGATCAAGGTGCTCATTGCGGACGATCACGACATCGTCCGCGAAGGTGTGAAGCAGATCGTCTCCGAGACGAGTGACATCGTCGTCGGCGGCGAAGCGCGCAGCGGCGCGGAAACGCTCGAACGTGTTCGCTCGGGCGGATGCGACGTGGTCATCCTCGATCTCAATCTTCCCGACCGGTCCGGCCTGGAGGTCCTCTCGCAGATCCGGTCGATGGCCCCTCACGTTCCCGTTCTCATCTTCAGCATGCACCAGCAGGCGTCGTACGCGACGCGCGTGCTGAAGGCCGGCGCCGCAGGCTACGTGAGCAAGGACAGCGCACGCGCGCACCTCGTGACCGCGATACGAAAGGTCGCTGCCGGCGAGAGGTACCTGACGCCGGAACTGGCTGAGAGTCTCGCCTTCGGAGTTCTCGACGACACCGACTCCAAGCGGCACGAGCGTCTTTCCGACCGCGAGTTCCAGGTGCTCTGCCTCATCGCCGCGGGGAAGCCTCCCCGCGACATTGGCGCCGAGCTGAACGTGAGCGTCAAGACCGTGGCCACGCACCGGGCCCGGCTCCTGGCGAAGATGGGGCTGAAGAATAACGCCGAAGTCGTGGCGTATGCCATCGAACACGACCTGTTGCCGAAGCGGGGGTAGTCAATTCACCGACAACGGAACCAGCGGATTACCGATTCACGGATCGCAGGTGCGCCGCCATGATGCGCACCGGTCCCAATCCAATTTTCGATGAGCGCAAAGCCCACGATCTCGAAATCTATTCTGCTGATCGACGACGATGATCTCATCGCCGGCTCGTTGCGGCATGTTCTCCTTTCCGAGAACTGCGAGGTCGACGTCGCCGTCGATTCCGCCACGGCTCGGAAGATGATGGCGCGCCAAGGCTACGACATCGTGATGGTCGACCCTTACCTGACCGGCGGCGTTCATGGCGACGGTCGTGACCTCATCAACGGGGTTCTCACGCTCCAACCCGCTGCCAGCGTGATCGTGCTGACGGGCTACAGCTCGCCCGAGCTGGCGCAGTCGGCGGCCGATGGTAAGATTGCCGCACTCCTCACCAAGCCCCAGCCAATCTCATTTCTATGCCAGTTTCTCGTGGGTATGCCCGTAGACTCGATCGAAACCTCAATCAAAGGATAACTATGAAACGCACTATCCACCTTCTCCTCGCCGTGCTGATGCTCACCTCCGTGATCGGTGCCGAAGCGAAGCCGAAGCACAAGAGCAAAAAGAAAGTGTCGAACGAGCAGACCTCCAAGGTGGTGGAGGCTGAGGCGGCGGAGAGTGACGAGGCGATTCCCGCACCGAAGGTCGATCGCTCCAGAAAGCAATCCGATACGGATAACGGAACGATAGTGCCGAAGCCAGGTCCCATTCCCTTCGGGCCGCCGGTTGAACTGCAGTTGAAGCGCGCCGACAGCAAGCGGTTTGATCTGCGTTCCCTGCCCCAGACCAAACCCGTGCAGCAGGAACGTGCGGATCTCCCGGATCCGGCGTTCCATCCGGTCACGGTCCAGGGTGTCGTGCCCGAGCCGAGCGCTCCGCTCGGACCTCCGGTGCCGCTGGCTCCGGCCCCGCCCCCGAACGCCGTTTTCGAAGGTCTCGATCGCTTCAACTTCGGCGCCGGAAGCCCTCCCGACACGAACGGCGACGTCGGTCCGAACAACTACATTCAGACCGTCAATACCTCCATCGGCGTCTACCGGAAATCCGACGGCTTTCAGCAAGCCGCCTTCACGTTCAATACCTTCATGAGCCAGGGCAGCTTCGGCAACCTGTGCGACACCAACAACTTCGGCGATCCCGTCGTCCTGTACGACACGTTCGAAGACCGATGGATCATCACGGATTTCGCCTTTCTGACCGACATCAGCGGCAACGTCGTCGCCCCGGCCTACCAATGTTTCGCTGCCTCGATGACCGGCGATCCGATCGCCGGCGGCTGGCACTTCTACTCCATCCAGATCAGCGATGCTCTCAACGATTATCCGAAGTTCGGCATCTGGCCGGACGGTCTTTACATGTCGGCGAACATGTTCAGCTTCGGCGCCGGCTCCTCCTTCAAGACCGCGCGTGCCTGGGCCTTCAACAAGGCCCAGATGTACGCCGGAAGCCCGACCGTAAAGGTGGTCACCTTCGACATCCCGGGCGGCGATTTCGCGGTCATGCCGAGCAACGCGCGCCTGCAGACAGGTACGCCGCCTTCCGGCCGGCCCAATCTGTTCATCTCCACCGAGGAGTTTCTCAACGCTCTGACCATTTACAAGTTCCACGTCGACTGGAACAGCATTTCGCTGTCGACATTCACGGGCCCGGACGTACCGCTAGCGGCGACGAGTTGGCCGAACGCGGCCGTAGCGAATGCCGCGCAACCCAGCACGACGACGATCCTGGATGTCCTTCAGATCCGGGCCATGGTGCAGAACCAGTACACGAACTTCGGCGGCACGGAGTCGTTGTGGATTCCCCACACGGTACGCCGTGCCAACACATCGGGATTCGCCGCACCCCGTTGGTACCAGGCGAACGTCACCGGCGGCAGTGTCGCCCCCAATCTCGTGCAGGCGACCACCTGGGATCCGGACGGCGCGAACGTCCTCAATCGCTTCATGCCCAGCCTGGCCCTCGATCGCGCCGGCAACATGGCCATGGGATACAGCGCGTCTAGCGCGACGGTATTTCCGTCCATCCTGTATGCGGGCCGGTTGGCCGCCGATCCGGTCAACACCTTCAGCCAGACCGAGCAGACGTTCTTCACCGGAACGGCCTCGCAGACAGGGGTCACGAATCCTCCATCGACCACGCGATGGGGCGACTACAGCGCCATGACGCTCGACCCCAACGGCTGCACGTTCTGGTACACGAACGAGTATGCGAACCCGGCCGACCAGACCTTCAATCACCGGTGGCTGACCAAGTTCGGCTCGTTCGGACCATTCACCGGTTGCACGCCGGTAGGAGCGGGTGGCACGGTTTCGGGCACGGTCACGGCCACGGCCGGCGGCGCGCCGATCGGCGGGGCAACCGTCCAGCTGGGCGCACGCTCGACAACCACCGACGGCTCGGGCAATTACTCGTTCACCAGCATCCCCGCGGGAACGTATCCCTCGATGACCGCGGGCAAACCCGGGTTCCTCCCAGGTTCCGCGTTGTCGATCGTCGTGACCGACGGCGGAACAACAACGCAGAACTTCTCGCTGGCCTCGGCACCGCCAAGCGCCTGCCTGACCGACACGACGCAGTCCGACTTCCTGGCCGGCGTTTTCACCGCAACCCTCGACCTCAGCACGTCTCCCGGCGATGTCACGTTGTCGAACGCGCCGGCTATTGATCAGTCCAACACCGCTGGTACGACCACCGGGACGGGTTTTGGCACTCCCAATTGGACCGGCCAGACCTTCATCCCGGCGGTTACCGGGTTGCTCGTCCGGGTGGATATCCCACTCTTCTGCAATGGTTGCACAGGCACCACGCCCAATCTCACCCTTTCCTTACGCGCCACGAGCGGTGGCCTGCCCACGGGTGCGGACCTGGCCAGCGCAACCATCCCGGGCTTCTCGAACGGTAGCGCAACCACGAACCTTTCGGTCATCTTTGGCTCGCCGGCTACCCTGACTTCCGGAACGCAATACTCGCTGATTCTGCGGCCCACGGCCAACCCGACGGTTGGCGGCTATTTCTGGATTCGCTCCAGCCCGAGCACCTACGCCAATGGTTCGCGAGTCACCTCCGCCGATAGTGGCGCAACGTGGACCGCGGATACGACCCGAGACTTCAACTTCAAGACCTTCATGCAGACCGGTTTCGCTCCTTCGGGCTCCCTGGTCTCGAGTCCCAAGGATAGCAACCCCTCGGGCGGCATCACGCCAATCTGGTCAACCTTCTCCTGGAATGGGTCGACCCCAGCGAATACCTCGCTGCAGTTCCAACTCGCCGGCTCGAACAACCCCAATGGACCCTTTAACTTCGTCGGGCCGAATGGCACCGCGGGAACCTTCTTCACCACGTCGCCCGTTCAGCTCTCGCCGCAGTTCTACAACTTCCGGTTCCTCGAGTACAAAGCGTTCCTGGCCACGACCAACAGCGCGGTCACGCCTACGCTAAGTGACGCCACCGCATGCTTCAACGACGTCGACTGCAGCAGTACCCTGGCAACGATCACCCCCACGCCGGCGCAGGTCTGCGCGAATACGACCGGCAACACAGCCTCCGGGCCCGCCGGCATGACCGCGTACGCCTGGGGCATCGCCAACGGCACCATCACCTCCGCCACGAACACCCAGAGCATCATCTACACCGCCGGCGCCTCTGGCAGCGTCACGCTGAGCCTCACCGTCACCGCGCCGAACGGCTGCATCGTCTCCGGCTCGACGCCGGTGACGATCAACCCGATCCCGGCCACGCCGACGATCACCCCCGGCGGCCCGACCACGTTCACCTACCCCGGCAACGTGACGCTGAATTCGAGCAGTGCGACCGGCAACCAGTGGTATGTCGACACCGGCTCCGGCCCCAACCCGATCGGCGGCGCGACGAATCAGGCCTTTATCGCCTCGGCTTCCGGCAACTACACCGTGATCGTCACGAGTGCCAGCGGCTGCGTCAGCGCGCCGTCGGCCCCAACTACCGTAGTCGTCAACAAGGCGACGCCGGTGGTGACCGCTACCGGCGGCACGTTCGTTTACAACGGCACCCCGCAGGCCGGAAGCGGTACCGCTACCGGTGGTGCGGGTGAGAGCCTGGCCGTCACGCTGACTTACACCGGAACCGGCTCGACCACCTTTGGGCCGTCCGCGACCGCGCCAACGCTTGTGGGCACATATCAGGTCGTTGCGCACACGGACGGCGATGCGAACAACAACGCCGGTGACTCGGCTCCGGCCGCCCTGACGATCACCAAGGCCAATCCAACGGTCAACGCGACGGGCGGAACATTCACGTACGACGGCAACCCGCACGCGGGGAGCGGCTCGGCCACGGGTGGCGGGGGCGAAGTCCTGAGCGTGACCCTGACCTATGACGGCACCGGCTCGACAACCTTCGGACCGACCTCCACCGCGCCGAGCCTTGCCGGTACCTACACGGTGACCGCGCACACAGCCGGCGACGCCAACAACAACGCGGGCGACTCCTCGGCAACGGCGCTGACGATCAACAAGTTCAATACGTTGATGGCCGCCTTCGGCGGTACCTTCACCTATAGCGGCAACCCGCGCGCGGGGAGCGGCCAGGCGCTCGGAGGCGCCGGCGAACATCTGCCCATCACGTTGAGCTACCAGGGCATCTCGGGAACCACCTTCGGACCCACTGCCACTCCTCCGACGAACGTCGGTGTTTACCTCGTCACGGCCCACACGGTCGGAGACGCGAACAACAACGCTGAGGATTCCTTGCCGAATGCGTTGCGGATCAATAAGGCCACGGCCACGATCGTGGTTACGGCCTACTGCGTCAATTTCGATGGCTCCGCGCACACTGCAGCGGGTACGGCGACGGGCGTTCTGAGCGAGGCTCTCACCGGTCTGGTTCTGACCGGTACCACGCATACGGCCGCCGGTACCTTTGCCGGGGATGCATGGAGCTTCACCAACGCCAATTACAGTGATGCCAGCGGCACGGTCGACGACAGCATCGTCAACGCCGTGATCGCCGCTCCGCTGTCCGCGGTCCAAAGTTCCACCGGCAACGTTGCCTCAGTGGCAAACGCCGGCTCCGGAGCGACCTACACCTGGGGGATCACCGGAGGCTCGATCACGGCCGGTGCCGGTACGACCAACATCACCTTCACCGCCGGCGCGGTCGGGACACTGACGCTCAACCTCACGGTGACTACCAGCACCGGCTGCAGCAAGGCCAGTTCCGCCAACGTGAATGTCGTGTCATCGGTGACGGTGACCTCTGTCGCCCCGACCGGCGGCACCATCGCCGGCGGATCGGCCGTGACCGTCAACGGCGCCGGCTTCCTCAGCGGCGCAGGCGTGACCTTCGGCGGGTCGGCGGCCACGAACGTGGTTGTCGTGAGCTCAATCAAGATCACCGCCAGGACGCCGGCCCACGCGCTGGGCGCCGTCAACGTGACGGTGACGAATACCAATAGCTCCACCGGCACCCTCACCAATGGCTACCTCTACAAGGCCCAGCAGTTCGATCCGAATAACGACGGCACGATCACCTCGTCGGACATCTTCTATCTGGTGAACTTCCTGTTCCTCGGCGGTCCGCCGCCAGCCGGAGCAGCCGGCATGTTGTCGGGCGATGCGAACGGTGACGGCGTGGTCAATTCGGCGGACATTTTCTTCCTCGTCAATTACCTGTTCCTCGGCGGTCCGAGGCCGAACGCTGTCCCAACGTTGCCGCGGGTGACCACCTCCACGGAGGGAACCGCCAGTCCGGAGATCGCCGGGTCGATTACTCTCGGCACGCCGGTCCTGCGTTCGGGTCGTTATGTAGTGCCGGTGGTCATGACCACCAGACCGGGATCGATCGTGCCCCAGGCGATGTCGCTGCGGGTTCACTTCGACCGCGAGGTAGGCAATGTGACCGTGGCGAAGGCCGGAGCGGCGAAGAATCTCGCTGCCCCGTTCGAGATCACCCGCCGCTCGGGCAACGATCTGTCGTATCTCGTCTCGTACGGTGGTCTGGCGCTCGGCCAGGGACAGGCAACCGTTGTCGCCGAGATCGAGATCGATTCGGTCGACGGAGCGGTCGGGATCAGTGTCGATCCGCAGTTGACGATGCTCAGCGATCAAGGCGGCCTGACCAGTGCCACGGTGGAAAACGGAAAACTCGAAGTAAACGGCACGGCTATCAGGAATGTCGAGCCGCGGCCGCACACCCCCGATAACAAAGTGAACTAGGCGCGAGAGGAACGAAATGAAAACAGCGACGAATCACATGAAGACCGTTCGCGCCGCGCTGATGATCGGCGTCGCCAGTCTGCTGTCGGCGCCCACCATGTGGGCGGGCATCATCACGACGCCTGACGTGGTAACGGTGGCAACCGTCAACGGGCCGCAGTTCACGGTGGTCAACGTGCCGGTCTCCATCCGCGACCGGTCGGGCACACCGCTCGGTCTCGATCAACCGCCGGGAATGCACATTCAGGCGTACTCCATCAAGGTGACCTACGCGCCGGCGTCGGCCGTGCAGTCGATCACCTTCACGCGCGCCGGCATCACGACGTCGTTGACGCCCGCATTCGAGAACAGTCCGTCCAGTGCCGGATCGATCTCCCTCATCGACTCGTTCCAGGAGTCGACGAATCCTATTCCGTTCACTCTCGATGGTGCGGCGCCGGGCAATCAGGTGGCCGCGCTGCACGTCACTCTTTCCCCCACCGCCACGCCGGGCACAGTCATCACGCTGACGCTCGATCCGACGCTCACGACGCTCTCCAACGACACGGGGACCACGAGCGAAACGGTCGGAAACAGCGCACTCGCCCTCGTCAACGGTTCGATCACCGTCACCCCCTCGGTGCCGGCGCTCGGGCATATCGCACTGCTCGTGCTGGCCATTTCGTTGGCCTTCATCGCCATCCGCTCCCGCTTCTGATCCTTCAGCCGGCCCGGTTCTCCGGGCCGGCTTTCCTCTCGATGACCGCCAGACTCGCGCGCCTCGGATGGGCTCGTCTGATCGGCATGGTAAAATTCTCAACCTCCGGCTCAGTTCCGAGTCCACCTTTCCCCAAACTGTTTCTTTGCCGGCGTGCGCGCAATGCCTGAGTGTCTGAACTTCCCATCAATGAACGCTCCGATAAAACGCACGCTCCCGTTGCTGCTTCTTGCGCTGTTCGTCGCTTCGGCAATCTCGGCGGAGACAGCCAGGAAACCTCGGAATAAGCAGAAGAGAGGGAGGCCAACGGCCGAGAGAGTGGTGACGGCCGAGCCGGGTCCGGCAATCGCCACCCAGCCCCGTCTGAAGCCCGGGTCGAACCGGATGGGAGTCCGATCGGCGTCGGAACAGGAGATCGTCCCGATACCGGGTCCGGTGAGCGCCGGCCCTCCGATCGAGGCCGCCATGAATCGCGCCTCGAGCGGCAAGCTCGATCTGCGCCTGCTGCCGCAGACGCCGCCGGTGCGCAAGGATCGGCCCGAGCGCGAGGATCCGATCGTCACGCCGCACGAGATTCAAGGGATCGTCACTTCCCCCTCACCCAGCTTCCTCACGCCGGCCATGAACGCTCCCGCGCCGTCGACGATGGCGAACTTCGCCGGACTCGACTTCGCCAACTTTGGCGCCGGGCGTCCGCCCGATACCGTGGGCGACGTCGGCCCGAACCACTATATCCAGGCGGTCAACACTTCCATCGGCATCTTCAACAAGAGCGGCACGCGGCTCGCGGCGTTCACGTTCGACACGTTCATGAGCCAGGGCCACTTCGGAAACCTGTGCGATACGGACAATTTCGGCGATCCGGTCGTCCTCTACGACACCTTTGAGGACCGCTGGGTCATCACCGACTTCGCCTTCCAGCTCAACGGCGGTGGAAGTGTCGTCAGTCCCCCCGGCTCGTTTCAGTGTTTCGCGGTTTCCAAGACCGGCGATCCCATCGCTGGTGGATGGAACTTCTATTCGCTGCACATCAGCGATGCGCTGAACGACTACCCCAAGTTCGGTATCTGGCCGGACGGTATTTACATGAGCGCGAACATGTTCGGCTTTCCATCGAGCGGGTCGTTTCAGGGAACGCGCGTGTGGGCGCTCAACAAGGCCCAGATGTATGCCGGAGCGTCGAGCATTCAGGTAGTCCAGTTCAACCCACCGGCGGCTGAATTCACGTTACTCCCCAGCAACGCCCGGCTCCAGGCAGGAACACCGCCGCCAGGCTCTCCGAACTACTTCGCCACCGTCTTCAACTTTACGAACTCCATCTCCACCTACGAGTTCCACGTCGACTGGAGCAGGATCTCCCTTTCCAGCCTGAGCGGTCCGTTCCTCACCATCGCGCCGGCCAGTTGGACCGGTCCGCCCAGCAGCGTGCCGGCGCAGGGTGGCAACCCCAACGACACGCTGGCCATCCGGCTGATGATGCAGAACCAGTACACGAACCTGGGCGGCACCGAGTCGTTGTGGGTGAGTCATACGGTCCGCAATCCCACCACGGGCGGCGTTTCGGCGGTCCGCTACTACCAGACAGACGTAACCGGCGGCACCGTCGCGGCGAATACGACGCAAGCCTTTACGCATGCTCCCGATACGACGAATCGCTACATGCCCAGCGTGGCGGTCGACCGCGCCGGCGACATGGCCATCGGCTATAGCGCCTCGACCGCGGCGCTCTTCCCGGCCATCCGTTACGCGGGACGCCTCGCCGCCGACCCGGTGAATACGCTACCGCAGACCGAGACATCGCTGATCGAGGGAACCGGCTCGCAGAATTCGAGCACGCGTTGGGGCGACTACTCCGCGATGTCGGTCGACCCGAATGGCTGCACCTTCTGGTTCACGAACGAGTATTACATTGCCATCGGCAGCAACTGGCAGACCCGTGTGGGATCGTTCGCGTTCCCCTCCTGTACGCCCGTGGCCACGGGCACCGTTTCTGGCACCGTCACGGCCAATGCCGGCGGCGCTCCCATCACTGGTGCAACCGTCTCTTTCGGAAGCCGAACGGCCACCACGAACGGCAGCGGCGTCTACCAGTTCCTGTCGATTCCATCCGGCACCTATCCGAGCATCACCGTCACCGCTCCCGGCTTCACTTCGATGACGACAACCAACGTCGTCGTCACCGATGCCGCGACGACGGTCAAGGACTTCTCCTTAAGCGCATCGCCGGCGAACGCCTGTGCCGTCGACACGACGCAAGCCGATTTCCTGCTCGGCACTCCAGCCAATACCGATCTCACCACCAGTTCGGGCGACGTCATCCTGATGAATCCACCGACTGTCGATCAGCAGAACACCACGATCACCAGCTCGGGCGTCGTCATCGATACCGTGAACTGGGGCGGGCAGACATTTACCGCCGGTTTGACCGGAGTCTTGAGCAAAGCCGATATCAATCTTTTCTGCTCCGCCTGCACGGGTGGTACGTCGCCGAATCTCACCCTCTCGGTGAGAGCCACCAGCGGCAACCTCCCTACGGGTGCCGATCTCGCCACGGCCACTCTTACCGGAAGCCCCAGTGCCGCCTCAAGCTACTTT
>Ga0210402_10003006_pt1 | contig 16030 bp, 13 predicted proteins | sample IncBWC7MmetaG_FD_161055 | JGI IMG/M metagenome (GOLD analysis project Ga0210402, IMG submission 161055) | Forest soil microbial communities from Barre Woods Harvard Forest LTER site, Petersham, Massachusetts, United States - Inc-BW-C-7-M | ecosystem: Environmental > Terrestrial > Soil >... | reverse complement strand
CGGAGAATCTGGATGCGACAATTGACGGTGCGATCGCCACAACCGAAGCGTCCGGAGACAGTTCGGGCGAGGACAATGCGACTCCGGAGGGTCAGACCGAATCCGGTTTCAAACTGAAGCGCAAGAAAAAAGCGGAGAAACCCGCGCTGGTCACCAAGCCCGGTGAAGTGGTAGTCAGCCGCCGCCTCTACCGTAGCGGCCAGAGCGAATATCTGATCAATGGGCGCGTCGGCCGATTGCGCGACATCCAGGAAATGTTCATGGGCGTTGGCTTGGGCCCGGACTCCTACGCCATCATCGAACAGGGGCGCATCGGGCAAATCCTTGCCACCAAACCGATGGAGCGCCGCGCAATCATCGAAGAAGCCGCGGGAGTCACGAAATTCAAGACCAAGAAGAGATTGAGCGAGGCGAAACTCGAATCGTCGAAGGTGAATCTGTCTCGCGTGAACGACATTGTGGTCGAAGTCGAGAAGCAACTCGGCTCGCTGAAGCGGCAAGCGGCGAAAGCACGGCGGTACGCGGAAATCCGCGACCAGATGCGCGGGATCGTGCGTCAGATGTTGGCCGGTAAGGCCCGCGAACTGGACGCTGAAGCTGACCGCGTGCAAACCCGCCTGGCTGAATTGACCGCCACCGAAACGCAGCACGCACAGATGATTCACGAGCAGGAAGCGGAGCAAGACCGCCTGAGCCAGCGCATCTACTCGCTGGATGCCGAAATCCGCCAGAACCAGAATGTCCTGAATCACACGGCGCTCGAGGCGGACCGCATCGAAAACCGCATCACTTTTAATCAGACGCGCAGTTCCGAGCTTGCCGGGCGCAACGAACAGATCACCTTGGAACGGAACGCGCTGTCCTTGCAGCACGCGGAATGGCAAACACGCAATTCGGTGCAATTGCAGGCGGTTGAAAACGCGCGACGCGACTCCATCACCGTGAGCGCTCGCGTGGAGGAGCTCACCGCGCAGGCCGCGCATCGCGCAATGCACATTTCCGAGGCCGAAGCGCGCATGGAAGCGCTGCGGCGCGTGGCGACTGAAGCCGGCGAAAGCCTGTTGCGCCTGCACGGCGAGCAGAAGCAAGCCGAAGAGGCGCTGGTCCACCAGACGGAGTCGATGCGCAGACACGAAGAACGCGAAGCCACTTTGCTGGAAAGTTCGATCAAGGTGCGCGACGACGCGGAGCGCGCCGCCCAGGATTGGCAGAGCGCCGTGACGCAGGCCGGCGAACTGCACAAGCGGGCAACCCAAATTCACGCTCGGGTTGCGGAATTGAAGCAGGTTCGCGAGAAAACACAAAAGGAAGCCGATGCGCTTCGCGATAACTTGTCCGTGGTCCGCGCCAGGCATTCCACGCTGACGCAAATCCTGAACGACCGCTCCTATACAGGCGAAGCCGTCCAGAAACTCTTCGCCGCGAACGAACGCCACGGAGGCGAGGAATTCCGCGCGGTAGGCGTGCTGGCGGACTATGCGGAAGTGCAGGAACAGCATGAAGCCGCGGTCGAACAGTATTTGCGCGATGAGCTCGAATATGTCATCGTCGAGACCTACGACCACGCACGCGCTGGCGTTTCTCTTTTACAGAACGAAGTCGGCGGCCGCGCCACTTTCTTTGTGGACTCCCTGCGCAATCTGAAACTCGACGACTACGAGCCGATCGTCCATTTCCGCTCGGAAGACGGCGTGATTTCCCGCCTCGACAAGCTTGTGGAATTCCGGGATCCCCTCGGCCCAGCCGCAAAACAGTTTCTTCCCCGCCTGCGCTCAGGCTATTTGACCGACGGCGCAGTAGCTGCGGAGAAACTCGCGCGCGAATATCCGCAGTACGCCTTCGTCACCACGGAAGGCACCTGCTATCAGGGCCGCATGGTCACCGGCGGCCGCCCGGATGAAGCCGGACCGCTCGGGATGAAACGCGAACTCCGTGCGCTAGACTCCGAGGTAATGCAACTGGAACACCGCGCGACAGCCAGCCACACCGCACTTGATACGCTGGCCGCCGAACTCCGCGCAGGCGAACAAGCCCTGGAAGAACTCACGGCACAGCAGCGCGAAGCCGAACGCAATCTTTTCGCGACCAAGCACCGTCATGAACAGTCGCAAAGCGAACTGGCGCGCCTCGGCCTGGACCTGACCGTTTGCCAGGGCGAACTGGCACGCGTCCGCCGCGAAATCGAATCCGCGCAGCAACGCGCGGCGCAGGCCAGACTCCAGCATGAAGCGGCGGCAAAATCGCGCTCCGAAGCGGAAGCGGAAAGCGCCCGCCTTATTGCGGAAGTGGCGCAACTGCGCGGCGCGGCGCAGGCCGAGCAAGACGAACTCTCCGCCGCGAAGGCTGACTTCGCGGCAATGCAAGAGCGTCTGGCCCTGGCCGAAGCGATGGCCAAGCGCCTTGATGAAGAGCGCGCGGAACTGGAACGCCGCGAAGTGGCGCTTCGACAGCAGGAAGAATCCATAAACGAAGAAACTGCGGCGATGGCCAGGCAGTCCGAAGAGCTTACCCGACAACTGAGCGTTTTGCGGGCCGAAAAAATCCGCCTCGAAGAAAAACAGAAGGAACTCGAGCAGGAATGGGATGCCGGCCGCACTCGTGTGACCCAGGCCGAAGATCACCTGCGCATGGCCCGCCAGACGCTGCAGGAAATGCGCGACGCGCGCGGCAAATTCGAAATCGAAAAAGCACGCAACGATTCCGATCGCGCCCACCTGCGCGAAACCTGCCTGGCCGAAGTGAACGCTCAGCCCGAAGACCTGATCGCTTCAGAAACCGCGTTCATGTCCGGCGAAGAACTCGCTATCGCCGAAGCGAACTACCGCGAGATGAAGCAGAAAATCGAAAACATGGGCGCGGTCAACATGATGGCGCTCGAAGAGTACAACGAATGCGAGCAACGCTTCACTTTCCTGACCCGCGAGCGCGACGACCTGCTGCAATCGATCACCGATACCCAGCAAGCCATCAAGGAACTCGACCTCATTACCAAGGACCGCTTCGAACAGGCGTTCGCGGCGATCAACACGAACTTCACCACCGCTTTCCACACGATTTTCGGCGGCGGCACAGCGGAAATGCGCCTCACGGAAGTGGACAGCTCCGGTGACGCGGGCATCGATATCGTCGCCTCGCCGCCAGGCAAGCGCCTGCAAAACGTGTTGCTGCTCTCCGGCGGTGAAAAGGCAATGACCGCACTGGCGCTGCTGATCGCCATCTTTAAATATCAGCCAAGCCCGTTCTGTATTCTCGACGAAGTCGACGCGCCACTCGACGAAGCCAACGTGGGGCGCTTCACAAGACTCATCGCCGACATGAGCGCGCAGACCCAGTTCATCGTCGTCACTCACAATCGCAAGACCATGGAGACGGGGAGCGTGCTCTATGGCGTAACCATGCAGGAACCCGGCGTCTCGAAGCTCGTCAGCGTCCGCTGGGAAGGCGACGCCGAGCCCACGCCCAAACGTAGAGCCGCAACCGCCGCATAAGAAAGATAAAATTTTGACCCGCGGGGCGAAAAAACTTTCGCCCCATTTTTTCGTTCATTAAAAGAAACAATGACAGACAGAAGATTTTCTTCGCCGAAATTGGTCTCTCTGCCGCATTGACATCGGCGAACGGTGGGATAGAATGCTGAGCACTTTGTCAGGGGCAACACTGTCGTGAACGCAAGTCCTGCTACAAAAGTCATCCGAGAGACCAATTTTCCGGGCATCGCGCCTCTGGCGCGCGGCAAGGTGCGCGACATCTATGATTTGGGCGACCGGCTGCTCATCGTCGCCACCGACCGCCTCTCCGCGTTCGACGTGGTTATGCCGACACCCATCCCGGACAAAGGCCGCGTTCTCACGCAACTCTCACTGTTCTGGTTCGATCTGTTAAAAGATGTCCTCCCCAATCACGTCTTAAGCGCAAGGGACTTCCCCGCCCCGTTTGATCAGTTCAATGACGAATTGGCCGGCCGCTCGATGGTGGTGAAAAAGACCAATCCGCTTCCAATTGAGTGCGTCGCGCGCGGATATCTCTCCGGCTCCGGCTGGAAGGAATACCAGACCAGCGGAACGGTCTGCGGCATCGCACTTCCCGCCGGCCTGCGCGAGTCCGACAAATTACCCGAAGTGATCTTCACCCCGGCGACCAAGGCCGCCACGGGCCATGATGAAAATATTCCATTTGCCCGCGTCGCCGAACTGCTCGGCAAGGAGCTGGCAGAAAAAGTCCGCGACACCACGCTGAAAATCTATCGCCGCGCGGCGGCCTACGCCGAGCCTCGCGGCATTCTCCTGGCGGACACCAAGTTTGAATTTGGGCTGTTGAACAGCGAAATGATCTGGATTGACGAAGCGCTGACGCCTGATTCCTCGCGCTTCTGGCCAGCCGCCGAATACAAGCCCGGCGGACCCCAGCCTTCTTTCGACAAGCAGTATGTGCGCGACTACCTCGAACGGATCCGGTGGCCAAAAACGCCGCCGGGACCCGCCCTGTCCCCCGACGTGGTTGCCGCAACGCGCGCCAAGTACCGGGAAGCCTTTTGCATCCTGGTCGGGCGCGAGTTGGACGTGTAAACCGGCCCCTAAGAAAAATCGCAGGCGCGGAGAGTGCGGACGTGAGAGATCAATTGGAAGGCCTTGTGGGACAGATGGTGGAACGCGGAATTTTATTCGATGAAGCCGTGGGCGAATTTGAAAAACGCTTCATCAAACGGGTTCTGGAGCGAACCAACGGCAATCAGTGCCGGGCGGCCGAGCTATTGGGAATTCACCGCAATACACTGAGCAGGAAGATGACGGAGTATAAGCTGGACCACCGGCGGCGGAGGACGCGGTAAAGGAGAAAGGCGGAGTTTCGATCGTTGAGTTTTATCCAGATTTTGAAGCTGTGAAAGCGGCAGCTCGGTATGCCGCACTCCAAAATAAGAAGAACGGCCCCGAGCTCATCATTCGGGGCCGTCGCATTTCTGAAGGGGTGAAATTACATCCCGGGTTTCTTGGGAGCTGGTTTCCGTGCCGCCGGCTTCTTTGCCGGCCCCGCCTTCGGCAGGTCTTCCTCGCTCACCTTGGCCTTGTCCCAGTGCAGCATGAATGCCGGATCAGGATCGTAGGACTCCAGGAATCCCGTGAAGTGGACGGGATTGCCCTTCTCCAGCTTGGCCGCTTCGGGTTGATCGGTCTTTTTGATGATCACGGCCATGTTCGGCGTGGTGGCCGCTTCAAACTCGGCATCGCTGGTAACAAAAGCGACTTTGAGTTCCACCGTATCGGTCCCTGCAGTGATCTCAATCAACTTGCCGGGATTGTCGGGAAATTCCAGGCCGCACGCAGCGGTCCACGTAAGCTTTGCCTTGTCGCCGCCCGCTTTCAGGTCGGTAACAACGGTAGCAATCGTCATGTCCTTCCGGGCAGCCTCGAGATCGGCTGCGCTGACGAGCTTATAACTCGCCGGGCGATCCACTGAATTAGGCGCAAGTTGCAAAAGTTCATTCATCTCGGCGTCGATCAGCGGGTCGCAAACCGTGTTGCCCTGGTAGTTCGAGATCACCTTGCGAAGATAGGTCTTGATCGACTTCGACTGCTGCTCGTTCGCGCTTTTGGAAGTAGCCGCGCGAGCAAAGTACCACAGCGCATCGAGCTGTTGCGGCGGAGTCATGGCCATGTCTGCCTGGCCCATCTTGTAATTCGAGAGCAGATCGTCGGGGACAATCGCCAGAACCGCCTTGAAGGATTCAACGGCGCCCGCGTAATCCTTCGCGGCCATCGCGGCATTCGCGGCCGTTCCGTTGAACAGCAGGATCGATGTCTTTTTCTCCTCCGCGAACTTGGCCCCGTCCTCGGCATCCGGCTTCGGTATCTGATCCACGACTTTCAACGCGGCAAGGGCGGCGGCGCGCGCCGCTTTGGAAGTGGCCGAGTCTGGATTCTGGATATTGTTATACGAAGCCGCGCGAACGTAGTACGCGCCGTAAAGGTCGCCGGGGGTGACTTTATCTGCCATGGCGATCAGTTTGTCCGCGTATTCGATGGCCTTCGGATAGTTTTTCTGGCCGTAATAATTGTTGTAGTAGAGAGGATAAATGTAATTCAGCAACTTGGAATTCGGATACTTGGCGACAAAATCGTCGAGCAGCTTGATCTGGGCGACGGGATTTTTTTCAGCGGCGGCGGCCTGATAGGAGTTGTATTCCGCCATGGTGTATCCCGGCTGGGCACCGCCCGCTGCAGCGGCATCCTGGGCCGGGGCAGGTGGAGTACAACCGAGGCTCAACGCCGCAAGAAGCAGAAGACTTGCCATCCAACGAATTGCTTTCATTCCTTATCTCCTCGCTCCATCATGAAAGTAAAATTGCATAAATCGCCAGAGGCAATGCCGCTGACGGAACTGCTGCCATACCCTGCGGACCAGAAGTGCTCGATCGGAACGTTGGAATTATAGGTGCAGCCACTCTCCAACCGCAAGCCGGGATCTGAAATATCAAAACCCGGTTGTCAAGGGTCTTGCGCGGAGCAGGAAAACCGTGGCTCCGGCGGACGTCCGAGGCATTCTCATTGGGGTGGCATCCTAACGAGATAAGATGAGTTTCGCATAAAAAGAGTGGCTTCGGCGAGGAGGAATACAAATGGGCGACATAAGCGCGGCAAATAGTGCAAATGTACTAGGAAAACCGCTGCAGGGCGGCGTGGCGCTGGTCACCGGCGGCAGTCGCGGAATCGGTAAAGCGATCGCGGTGCGGTTGGCCGCCTTAGGGGCGGCTGTTGGCATCTGCGGCAGAGATGAAGAAAAATTAATGACGACGTCACGCGAATTGGAGGCCGCAGGCGCAAAGGCTTTGGCCCGCCGCGCGGATGTCACGAAGGAGGCGGATATTCGCGCGTTCATCGACGCGACGGAAAAACAGTTTGGCGGGATCTCGATCCTGGTCAACAACGCGGGGACGGGAGGCGGTGGGTTCGGAGCGGTCCAGGAAAAGAGTGAAGCGGAATGGGACCAGGTGATGAACACGAATTTGAAGAGCGTGTTTTTTGTCTCGCGCGCCGTGATTCCCGGAATGATCCAGCGGCGCAGCGGCGACATCATAAACATCAGTTCACTTGCCGGGAAAAATACGTTTGCCGGGGGCGGAATTTATTGCGCGTCGAAATGGGGACTACAGGGACTTGCCGGTTGTATGGCAGAAGACCTGCGCGCGCACGGCATCAGAGTGAGCGTAATCTGCCCGGGCAGCGTAGCGACTGATTTCCGCGGACGCGGGCCAAAAGATTCGAGCAAAGTGCTAACGCCGGAAGACGTGGCGCATGCCGTCGGTATGGTGGTCACCCAAGGCCCGCAAAGTTTCATCAGCGAAGTCCACCTTCGTCCCGTCGCCAAGCCATGATGCAGCAGGTTGCGGAATTTCTAGTTTGTAGGGGCGGGGCTGGCCCCTGCCAAGGGTTTCAGTTTTCCTCTTGACAATAGTCGTTTACACGACTATTCTGGGCACATGACTTCGCGAACCAAAGCCAACTGCCCTGGCGCCACCCCTCTGGAAGACCAGATCTTCGTCATCCTGCTGAAGGCCGCCGATTCCCTTTCCTCCGAGGCCGACCAGCTGATGAAAACCAACGGGCTGACCTCCGCCCAATACAACGTTCTGCGCATCCTGCGCGGCGCGGGCCCTGAGGGTCTTCCCTGCAACACAATCGCTGAGCGCATGATCTCCCGCGACCCGGACATGACCCGCCTGCTGGACCGAATGGAAAAGCGCGAACTGATCACCCGCGAGCGGCAAAAAGAAGACCGGCGCGTGGTGAAAGCGCGAATCACCGGCGAGGGCCTGAAGTTGCTGAAACAGATGGACGCCCCCATCCGCGAACTTCACAAGAGCCAGTTCACCCACATGACTTCCGCGCGCATGAAAGCCTTGATGGATCTTCTTACCGAAGTGGCGGCGCACGCACCGAAATAGCAGCCTGCGCATCCAATAGTCGAAATTTGGGCAAGTGACCAGCAAGGAAAAGAAAAAGGAGAAGCAACAATGAATGGGCCGTTTTCAAAAATAGGAATGTTGGCAGGGCTGGCGGCGGGACTTGCGCTGCCGGCGAGCGCCGGGACGACGACGTACCAGATCGATCCGCGGCACTCGAGCGCCGGATTCGGCGTGACCCACCTGATGATTTCAACCGTGCGCGGCGAATTTCATGGCGTGACTGGAACCGTGGTGGTGGACGACTCGGACGTTTCCAAATCCAGCGTGAACGTCACCATCGACGCCACCAGCGTGGATACCCGCGAACCGGATCGCGACAAGCACCTGAAGAGCGAGGCGTTCTTCGATGTTGCAAAGTATCCCGCCATCACCTTTCAATCCACGAAAGTGGAACGCAACAATGACGGCAGCCTGAAAGTCACCGGTGACCTGACGATCCGCGGCGTCACCAAAACCGCCGTACTTACCGCGACGCTTCCCAAGCCTCCCATCAAGGATCCCTGGGGATTGCAGCGCACCGCCGCGTCGGCCACCACCAAGATTAACCGCCAGGACTTCGGCGTCGCGTGGAACCAGAAGCTCGACGGCGGCGGCGTGGTTGTCGGTGACGATGTGAACATCACGCTCGACGTGGAAATGATCATTCCTCCGCAGGCAAAGTAACCGGCACTGAAGCGCAAGAATTTGGCTGAAAGTCGCGGGCGGCATAATTGCCGCCCGTAGCTTCCTGAATGCCACCTGAACAAGACTGAGGAGTACAAAATGCAAAAGCCAGCGCCCGCACAACATCCTGTCCACGAACTGATTCAACACCGCTGGAGTCCGCGCGCGTTTTCCGAACAGCCCGTGCCACCGGAGGTCTTGCGCAGCCTGTTTGAAGCAGCGCGGTGGGCGCCCTCCAGCAGCAACGAGCAACCCTGGGCCTTCCTTGTGACCACGACCGGCGACAAAGAAAATCACGCCAAAATGGTCAGCACGCTGGTGGAATTCAACCAAGCTTGGGCGAAGCACGCCCCAGTGCTGGCGATTGCCGTTTCGGAAATGTCGTTCGCCAAGAGCGGCAAGCCCAACCGCAACGCCTTTTACGACACCGGAGCGGCCGTGGCCAATCTTTCGGCGGAAGCTACCTCTCGAGGGCTGTTCGTGCATCAAATGGCGGGGTTCGATCCGCACAAGGCCATCGAGCTTTTTGAGATTCCCAGCGGGTGGGAGCCCATCGCGGCATTCACGATCGGCTACCCAGGCAATCCCGAGGCTCTGCCCGAAACCCTTCGCCAACGTGAACTGGCGCCGCGCGAACGGAAACCGCTGGACTCATTTGTCATGGGCGTGCAGTGGGGAAAGGCGGCTTCTTTCCTCCACAAGTAACCCGCTTTTGTTAAGCTTTTATAGAGGAAACAGTCCGGCATGCACAGCACGCTCGAATTCCTGGTGAACCATGGTTACGTGGTGCTCCTGGTGTGGGTGTTTCTGGAACAGGCGGGCCTGCCACTCCCATCCATTCCGTTACTCCTGGCCGCGGGAGCCCTGGGCGGCGTTCATCGCTTGAATTTTGGTCTTGCGCTGCTCCTCTGTGTGCTCGCTGCGGTTTCTGCCGACACAATCTGGTACCAGCTCGGCCGGCGCAAGGGCATCCGAATCCTTCACTGGCTATGCAAAGTATCTCTTGAGCCGGATTCGTGCGTGCGCCGGACGGAGGGCCTTTTTGAAAAGCAAGGCGCAAAGTCCCTGCTGGTGGCAAAATTCCTGCCCGGACTGAACACCGTGGCCACACCACTGGCCGGTATTTTCCACATGAAATTCCGCCGGTTTCTGGCCTTCGATGCGCTTGGCGCAATGTTTTGGGCTGGAACTTACCTGGGCCTCGGCTACATTTTCAGCGGCCAGATTGAATTTATCGCGCTGAAGGCCCAGCAGCTTGGCGGCGGCCTGCTGGTGCTGCTGGGCGCTGCGTTGGCCTTCTATATCAGCTACAAATTCGTTGCCCGACAGAAATTCTTGCGCGAGCTCAGAATCATGCGCATCCGGCCGGAAGAGTTGAAGGAAAAACTCGACGCGGGAGAGATTCTCACAATCGTTGACTTGCGTCACTCCGTGGACTTTGAAGCCGACCCCGAAACGATTCCCGGCGCGTTTCGAATGGACGCCAGCCAATTGCAGCAAACGGATGATCGGTTGCCGCGCGACCGCGAAGTCATTCTCTACTGTACTTGACCAAACGAAGCTACCAGCGCCCGTGTGGCGCTGCTCCTCCGAAACAAAGGCGTGAAGCATATCCGGCCGCTGCAGGGCGGATTGGATGCGTGGCGGGAACTTGGCTACCCCTTGCAGGTTTTGTCGGTTACCGCGGAAAACGAAACCATCACCAAAGCCTGAATCCCAGTGCGTCCTTTCAAAGCAAGAGGACCGAGCGAGCCCGGCCCGTACAGTTGCAGATGCTTGCTTGGCTTACAGTCGCGGCAGCACGATTCCGCCCTGCGCCTGATACTTCCCTTTCTTGTCTTTGTAGCTGACTTCGCAATCTTCATCGCTTTCGAAAAACAGGACCTGGCACAATCCTTCGTTCGCGTAAATGCGCGCGGGCAGCGGCGTGGTGTTGCTGATCTCGAGTGTCACGAAACCTTCCCACTCCGGCTCGAACGGCGTGACGTTCACGATGATCCCGCAACGCGCGTACGTGGACTTGCCGAGGCAAATCGTCAGCACGTTCCTCGGGATGCGGAAATATTCGATCGAGCGCGCGAGCGCGAACGAGTTCGGCGGCACCAGGCACACGTCGCCCTTGAATTCCACTAGCGAGCGGGGATCAAAATTCTTCGGATCCACGATGGTGGAATTTACGTTGGTAAAGATGCGAAATTCGTCGGCCACCCGGATGTCGTATCCGTACGAGGACACGCCGTAGCTGATCACTCCTTCCCGAACCTGCCGGTCGGTGAACGGCTCGATCATTTTGTGCTCCAGCGCCATGCGGCGGATCCAACGGTCTGGCTTAACGGACATCCAATCCTCCTGACAGAAAACTTAGAAAGCAGGCTCGCAAAAGGTTAAAGTGTAGATGAGGCGGAACTTCTTGACAACCCGGGCCTTAGCCTCTAGCATCGGGCCACAGTGAGCAGGAGGACGGTGTGATAAAGCTTGATATTGTGAATGCCGTCGTAGCAAAGACGAACATCAGCCGCACCAAAGCGGAGCAAGCCGTCGAGACGGTCTTTGAGTCTCTGAAGAACGCCATGGGGCGCGGGCAGCGCATCGAACTGCGCAAGTTCGGCGTATTCAGTGTGAAGCCGCGGAAGACCGGCATCGGGCGCAATCCCCGCACCGGCGAAGAAGTCAGCATCCCTCCAGGAAAAGCGGTGCGCTTCAAGCCCGGGAAAGAACTCCAGGGACTCGAAGACACTGCAGCCAGCCAAGCCAAATAATTTATTGTGACCCCACCGGAATCAGAACGGAGCGCTCCCCCATTTTTGGAAGTGCCTGCGTGGCGCGGCCGTCCGCCGCAAGGAAGGTATTACGCGGCGGATCAGCCGCATCCGTCTGTGCGTTCGCTGGTGCTGTCGTCGAGTTTGTTTGTGCTGACTCTGGTCACTTCGCTGATTGCCGGGACGCATTTTGCCGCGGCCTACGCGCACAATCAGGCGGCTTCGCTCGATGCGTTTCTGCAAACTTTCCGGTTGGTGTATCGCAATCCGGCAGCCCTTCTCGCGGGATTCCCCTTTGCGCTGACGCTTCTCGGCATTTTGCTCGCGCATGAGTTGGGCCATTACTTCGCTTGCCGCCATCATCACATCCGCGCCAGCTATCCCTATTTCATTCCCGCGCCTACCTTGATTGGCACGTTCGGCGCATTCATTCTGATTCGCTCGCCGATCCGTTCGATGCGCGCGCTCTTCGATGTTGGCGCTTCCGGGCCGCTGGTAGGCTTTCTGGTGGCGCTGCCGGCGATGTCCTACGGAGTGATTCACGCAAAAGTGATTCCCGCGTTGGCCGCGGACAACAACGCCGACCTGGTTTTCGGCGTACCTCTCATTCTGCGCCTGGTGACTGCGACGTTTCAGCCGAACGCCCACGCGACGGATCTGCTTCTGCATCCAGTGGGACGCGCGGCATGGGTGGGCATGTTCGCCACGGCGCTGAATCTTTTGCCCGTCGGACAGCTCGATGGCGGCCACATCGTGCGCTCCGTCAGCCCGCAACTCCATCGCTGGATTTCGCTCTCGCTCCCTATCGCGCTTGTGCCACTCGGCTATTTTCAATGGCAGGGTTGGTGGATCTGGGCGCTGATCCTGTTCGGTCTGCAGTTTGTCCGCATGGCGCCAATTTACGATCCCACGCCGCTTGACCCGAACCGAAGATTCGCGGCGGTGGTGTCATTCGCGGTGTTCATCCTCTGCTTCATGCCCTATCCCGTCGAAAGACTGCTGTAAAGTAGCGGGACGTGTCCACCACAACCAAGAAGGAATTGACCCGCAGCCTTCGGGAGCGGGACTTGCTTTTGCTGTTTGTCGGCTCGGTGATTGGCTCCGGAATTTTTCTTACGCCTGGGTTAATTCAACGGCAAGTGGGCGGCTCCGTAGGATGGTCGCTGCTGGTGTGGTTGTTCGGCGGCGTGCTGTCGCTCCTGGGAGCACTCACGTATGCGGAACTCGCCGCGGCAAATCCCGAGGCCGGCGGACTCTACTGCTACATCCGCGACGGCTTCGGCCGACTGCCCGCGTTCTTGTACGGTTGGTGTTTGTTTCTGGTGATTGCCAGCGCGACAATCGCGGCGCTTGCGCACGCGTTCACCACTTATTTGCAGGAGATCGTCCCGCTCTCATCCGTCGGGGCGTCTGTGGTAACAATTGTGATGATCGCGGTAGTGACTGCCGTGAACGTCTGGGGAACACGAAAAAGTTCGGACGTGCAGAATGTGACCACGATCATCAAGGTCGGGCTTATCGTCGTCCTTGGCAGCGTCTTGCTGGCGCTCGGCTTTTCGAAAGGCACGCACGCCGGGGAAATTCCCTCGGCGCTCGGATCATCGCAGAGCGGGTATGCTCTCTTTTCCGGAATCGGGTTCGCCATGATCACGGTGCTCTGGGCATACGAAGGCTGGCAATTCGGAACCTACAGCGCCGGCGAAGTGCTGGACCCGCAGCGTTGCTTTCCTCGGACGTTCCTTCTTGGATCGCTGATCCTGATCGGACTCTATCTTTTCGCCGTGGTGGCCTATCTGGTGGCGCTTGGTCCAGCGCAAGCCGCGGCCGGCGACGCGATTGCAGCCACCGCGGCTCGCGCGGTGCTCGGCCCATGGGCAGGAAAACTCGTCGCGGCAATGATTCTGATCTCCACGTTCAGCTCCACCAATAGCGTCATGCTAACCGCGCCGCGTGTTTTCTTCGCCATGGCCAACGACAACTTGTTTTTCAAGAAACTTGCCGAGGTCGATCCGCGCTTCGGTACCCCAGCCGCGGCGATTCTGGCCCTGGGAGTATGGTCGTGTGTGCTTGCGTCTGCCGCCGGATTCGCCAAGCTGGCGGGCGGCGCGATCTTTATCGGCTGGATTTTCTATGGACTCGGAGCGGCAAGCATTTTCCCGATTCGCCGCGCGAACGCCGGAAGGCCAATTCCTTATCGCGTCCCCGGCTATCCGCTGACACCGCTGCTATTTGTATTAGCCGCAGCCGCCATCGTAGGCAATGCGATTTACGCCGCCGTCAAAGACCCGCACGAGTTCACCTATCTGCTGGTCGCGATTGCCCTGATGCTTCTCGGCCTACCCGGCTATTTTTTCTGGAGCCGCCAGAAAGCCAGCTAATTCGTTAAGACGAACTGTGGCCGGTGCATTTCATCACGCCGAGGTATACATTCCACGGGCCGACGGCCTCGCGGTATTGGTACGCCATAATCCTGGATAGCTGGTGAAGATGAGTTAAATCATGTGCCGCCCAGGTCGCGATCAGTTGGGACAACGTAACGATTCCGAGAGCGGGATGTAGCCCGCGTTTGTCCAGATCTTCTTGCCGCAGATTCAATGCTCGCAGTTCAACCAGGTTTTTCGAGCGTACGCTCGAAAATTCATCCAGCAACTGCCCCAGAGATTTGCCCTGGCTCTCTCTTACCTGCCCCAGACGGTCAAATTTCTCAAACGCTCGAGTCTCGCCAAACTCCAGAATCATTTTCACACGCGGCAACCAATCGGTGCGCTCGGCGTAGACGAGGTGGCCGACGATGTCGCAGGCGCACCACGTGTCGCCCCCTTCATTCTGGCGCGTCAGCGAATCCGGCAACTCGCGCAGAAATGCATTGAGAGAGGCAGGGGTGCGGCCGAGAAGTGCCACTGTCTGCTGTAGCAGTTGTTCCATGATGGTCCTCTGTTCGAGAACAGCGATTTTTCCAGACACCCGGATTGTATCGGCACCGCCTGTTGTGCGTCGCTGCCCTCGAATGCAACTTGCAAGGCCATTTTGGCTCGCGGCAAAGAGTGCTCCTGGGCCGGTTGCTGGACGCTATCTATGTCGGCGCGCCGACAATAAAAACACAGTTTTCGGGACCGGGATTCGAATGGCAGGGCCAAGAGCCCCTCGCTTTGAGAGTTGGGGAGACGCGGCTTAGCTGCCGAGTCTAGAGAAGGGACAACGGGTCCATATCCACCAAGACGGCTGTCTGCGGGATCTCATGGGCGTCACAAAAAGACAGGGCGCCGCTGAGCAGTTTGGTTATGACGGAGCGTTTCGGCGATTTAAGCAGAAACTGAAAGCGATGCTCTTTCTTGAGGCGAGCGAGCGGCGCGGAAGCGGGGCCCAGTATGCGGATTCCCTTTCCATCCGACGGCGAAAAATATTCGGAAAGCCGGCGCGACCAATGAATCGCATTTTCCAGATTCGTGTCCCGCACGATCACGTTGGCCAGCGAAGTGAACGGCGGATACGCCATCATCCGGCGGAAGTGCAGTTCGCGTTCGTAAAACGAAAGGTAATCTTGGCGCACGGCGTCCTGAATCGCATAATGCTCGGGATAGTAAGTCTGGATGAGCACGCGGCCGGGGAGTTCGCCGCGGCCGGCGCGCCCGGCAACCTGTGTTAGCAGCTGAAACGTTCGCTCAGCCGCGCGAAAGTCTGGCAGCGTCAGCGAGGAATCCGCGGAAACGACGCCCACCAGCGTGACTCGCTGGAAGTCGTGTCCCTTCGCGAGCATTTGCGTGCCGACAAGAATGTCCAGCGCGCCGCCGGCGAACGCGCCCAGTGTTTCCTGATATTGCTGCTTGGTGCGAACGGCGTCGCGATCGAGGCGCGCGATCCGCGCTCCAGGAAATTCCTTGCGCAAACGCTCTTCGAGGTGCTCCGAGCCTTCACCAAAAAAATAAACATATTTGGAATCGCATTTTGGGCAAGTCTTTGGCACTGCCAGGACGAAGCCGCAGTAATGACATTCCAGGCGGTTGCGGCTCTTGTGATGCGTCATTGAAATGCTGCAATTCGCGCACTGCACAGAGGCGCCACAACTCCGGCACAGCACCGACCACGAATAGCCGCGGCGATTGATCAGAATCAGCGCCTGGGTGTTGAACGAAAGGCATTCGGTAATGCCGTCGTGCAGGATTTTCGAAATGGGGCTGGTCTGGTGCGTCTGCTGGAATTCCGTGCGCAGATCGACAATCTCCACCGCGGCGAGCGAGCGATTTTCCACCCGCGAAGCCATGGTCAGCAGTTCGTATTTGCCGCCGGCCGCGTGGTGATAAGTCTCGAGCGCCGGCGTCGCGGAACCGAGCAACGCGACAGCATTTTCCAGTTTCGCGCGGACGATAGCGACGTCGCGTCCGTGATACCTCGGCGTTTCTTCTTGCTTGAAGCTGTTCTCCTGCTCTTCATCCACGATCATCAGGCCGAGATTTTCGAGGGGCGCGAAAACCGCCGACCGCGTGCCAACCACCACGCGTGCCTGACCACTTCGAACGCGCCACCACTCCCGTGCGCGCTCCACGTCGCTGAGTGCCGAGTGCAAAACCGCGACACCTTCAAAATGCGCACCGAACCATGCCCTGCACTGGCGGCCAATCCACAGCGTGAGCGCGATCTCAGGGACAAG
>Ga0210402_10003005_pt1 | contig 16032 bp, 12 predicted proteins | sample IncBWC7MmetaG_FD_161055 | JGI IMG/M metagenome (GOLD analysis project Ga0210402, IMG submission 161055) | Forest soil microbial communities from Barre Woods Harvard Forest LTER site, Petersham, Massachusetts, United States - Inc-BW-C-7-M | ecosystem: Environmental > Terrestrial > Soil >... | reverse complement strand
AGAAGGCCGGTGGCGAAAAGCAAATCGTGGAACGCCAGGGCGCGACCCGAGAGGAGCTTTCCCACCGCAGGCTGGACGTCGGCATCGGGACATTCTTCTCGAACATGGTCATGTTCTTCATCATTCTCACCACGGCGCTCACGCTCCATCGGCACGGCGTCACCAATCCTCAGACGTCGCGAGAGGTCGCCGAGGCTTTGCGGCCCTTCGGGGGGCGCTTCACGCAGGTTCTCTATACGGTCGGCCTGGTTGGCGTGGGCCTGCTCGCCATTCCGACGCTGAGCGGATCCGCGGCCTATGCCTTCGCCGAGACCTTCCGCTGGAAGCAGGGACTCGACCGGGGCCTGAAAGGCGCCCGCGCCTTCTACTTCATCGTCATCGCCTCGACGGCTCTGGGAGTCGCCCTCGACTTTCTCCGGGTCAACGCCGTCAAGGCGCTCTACTGGAGCGCCGTGATCAACGGCCTCGTCGCGCCTTTCCTTCTCGTCGGAATCCTCGTGGTCGCCTCCGACCGTAAGATCATGAGGGGCCAGCCGATTTCCCGGTTGAGTCGCGCCGTCATCGCAACGACGGCGGGGCTCATGTTCGCTGCGGCGGTCGGGATGTTCGTCCTGGAGTGAGAAACGCCGAAAGCGTCGCCCCTCAACGGGGAAGCGACGCCGTGCCCGGGGGCCCGCCGTGCCGCGTGTCCTCGAGGAACCTCTCGTCGGTCAGGCTCTCGAGAAACTCCACCAGATCGCAGCGGTCGGCGGCCGAAAGGACGAAGCCCGTCAGAAGCGGAGTTTGTCCGGTTGAATGGGACCCGCCGGCCGCGTAATAGTCGATGACGTCTTCCAGGGTCGCGAATCGCCCGTCGTGCATGTACGGTTCGGTGACGGCGACGTTGCGCAGCGTCGGCGCCCGGAAGCTCCCACCGAGCCCGGTGTCGTGGACCACGGGCTGCTCGGGCGCAAGGCCCTCGAAGCGCACCGGTCCGGAGAAGGTGAATCCGGCGTGGCACTGGGAGCACGCCAGCCGTTTCGAGAAGAAGAGCGCCATTCCGCGCTTCGCGCTCTCGGAGAGTGCCGCGTGATCGTCCTGCCACACGAAACGGTCGTAGGGCGAATCGCCCGAGACGAGCGTGCGCTCGAAGGACGCGATCGCCTTGCGCACACGACTCTCGTCGACCTGCTCGCCGGGAAAGGCGACGTGAAAGAGGGCCGCGTATTCCGGATCGGCCAGGAGGGTCGCGACGACCTCCTGCTCGCGGCCCTTCAAACCGAGCTCGACCGGGTGCTCCCCATACATCGGGCCGAGAGCCTGCTCCTCGAGACTGCGCCGGCCCGCTTCGATCCACGTGAAACTCGCGTTGTAGGCGGCGTTCGCCAGGCTCTGGCTGCCCCGAGGGTGGACCGCGCCCGTCGACCCTACGGCCCGCGCCCTGCCGTCGGTAAACGCCATTTCCGGGCGATGGCACGAGGCGCAGGCCTGTGTCCCGGTGCCGGAGAGGCGCGCGTCGTAGAACAGCCGCCGCCCGAGCTCCACCTTCACGTCGCTCATCGGGTTGTCCTCCGGGACGCAGGGCTCCGGAAAACCGGGAGGCAGGTGCCATTCGTAGGCGGCAGCGGCCGACGGTCCTCGATCGAGCGCCGCGGCCTCGACGCCGCACGCGGCTGCCGCGAGGACGAGAAGGGCTCGTCCCCACGGCGCTCGCGCGTCAGCTCTACCAGCCCGCATGGGAAGGCTGAAGGAGCGAACTCGTCTGGGACGCGAGCTGGCGGCGCTCCGCCGCCCATTTCGAAAAGCTCTCGAACGCCGCCGGATCGGAGGATCCCGGCTGCGCCTTGCGCTTCTGGATCCAGGTCTCGATCGCGGCGTCGAGCTCGTTCGCGCGCGGGCGGTCGTTCCGGAAAAGGAACATGTACGCGTCCTTGACGTCGTCGAGCCGGTCGAGCTCGAGGAAAGCCTCGGCACGGTACTCGATCGCAGGCGTGTAGCCCGGCTCGATCTCGAGCGCCTTGTTGTACGCGACGAGCGCGTCGGTGTACTTGCCGGTCTTGCGGTAGGCGTAGCCGAGGCTTCCCCAGGCCTGGAAGAGCTTCGGGTTCTTCTTCGTCGCATCGGTGAACTTCCCGACCGCGTCCGAGTACTTGTCGAGGCTCTTCTTCGTGAGCTTGTCCTTCTTCGTCGCATCCGTCTCGGCAGCCGCCTCCTTGCCGAGCTTGTCGCCCTTCTCCGTGTATTCGAGCCCGTCGTTGAAGTACCGGGCGGCATCCTGTTCCGGCGTCTGCTTCTGCGCCGGAGGAGGAAGAGACGACGACCTCGATGCCCACAGGGCGGGGGGTCCCAGGAGAATGCCGGTGATCACGAGAGCCGGTCCGACAGCGAGCTTTGTCATGAAGGCCTCCTCCCGACACGATAGCCAGAAATGGACGAGCCGCGCTGTCAACTTTCTGTCAAGAGTCGAGCCGATAGCCGGCTTTGCGGACCGTCAGGATGTGTCGCGGGCGGGACGGGTCCGATTCGAGCTTGCGGCGGATTTCGGCGACGTGAGTGTCCACCGTGCGACTGATCGCCTCTTCGGAATATCCCCACACCCTCCGCAAGAGCTCGAGTCGCGAGACGACGCGGTCCCGGTGGCGACACAGGTGGAGCAACAGGTCGAACTCCTTCGGTGTCAGCGGGACGGGCTGTCCCTTCCGGAGGGCGGTGCGCGAGGCGGGCCGCAGCTCGACGTCGCCGAATCGCTCCTCGCCGCCGACCTCCGCGGCCGCGCCCGCCCGCCGCAGCAGGGCGTCCACCCGCGCGAGCAGCTCCATCAGGCCAAACGGCTTGGTCACGTAGTCGTCGGCGCCCAGCCGCAGCCCGCGGACCTTGTCTTCCTCCTCACCGCGAGCGGTCAAGACGAGAACCGGGAAGCGGTGGTCCTTCCTCCGCAACTCGGCCAGGACCTCGAAGCCGCTCATGCCCGGCAGCATCAGGTCGAGGATCGCCATGTCGGAAGTGTTCTCGCGCGCCAGGCGGAGGCCCTCCAGCCCGTCGAGGGCGATGGAGACTGCGTGGCCTTCGATCTCGAGGTTGTTCTTGAGTCCGAACGCGAGGTCCTCGTTGTCCTCGATGAGGAGGATGCGGCTCATGAGGCCGCTCCCGTTCCAGGCAGCTCGAGGACGAAGCGCAACCCTCCCTCCGAGAGATCGGACGCCTCGAGGAAGCACCGGCCGCGCATCCGGGCGACGAGGTCACGGACGACGGCCAGTCCGATCCCGGCGCCGGCGACGGCCGACGCGCGCTCGCGCGGAAGCCGCTCGAATCGGGCAAAGACACGCTCGCGGTCCGCCGGGTCGATCCCGGGACCCTCATCGGCTACCGCGATGCGCGCTCCGCCGTTGACGCTGCTGACCGCAACGCGGATCTCCTGGCCGGAAGGGCCGTACTTCACGGCGTTGTCGAGGACGTTGAGCAGCACCTGGCGAACGGCATGCGGGTCCGCCAGGGCAGCCGTCTCGCCGTCCAGCTCCGTCCGGAACCGCACCTGCCGCGCCTCGGCAATCGGCGAGAAACCCTCGAGCACTTCGCGGACGAGCGGCGCCAGCCGGAACACTTCGGGCGACACCGTCAGGACGCCGCGGCTCGTGCGGGAGAAGAGAAGCACGTTCTCGACAAGCTGCGAGAGCCGCCTCGCCTCACGGTCGATGATGCGGAGCGATCGCTCCTCCTCCTCTTCGGACCGCGCGCGAGAGAGGAGCAACGTCTCCGCGAACACACGGATCTGCGTGAGCGGGGTGCGAAGCTCATGGGAGACGCTGGCGATGAATTCCTCCCTCAGGCGAAGCAGCGCGCTCTCGCGACGCAATTGCAGGATCGCGGTGACCGTGAACCCCGCCGAGAGGCCGAGCAGCAGGAGCAGTCCCGGAAGGCGCGATCGGGGAAGCCCGCCGCTCACCAGCTGTGAGGCGGCTCCGGGATCGACCGACAGATCCAGAACGAAGCCCTGCAACATTCTCTCGTACGCGTCCCCGAAGGGCTTCGACACGGCGATGCCGGCGGGAGGCTGCGGCCCGACCGCAAACCGAACCACCCCGGCCTGGTCTCGGACCCGCAGACCGAAGAAATCGTTGGTCGGAGGACGGCCGCCCTTGGCGAGGAAGGGCGGCAGGAGGGGCCCTTTCTCGAGGGCGTTGTGGAACGAGCCCTGGAGCTCGGCGAGTCGCAGCTCGAAGCCTCGGATCGCGGAGCCCGTCTTTCCGAGAAGCGGCTTCGACAGGATGACGAAAGAGCGCGGCCGGCCATCCAGGACTGCGTGCACGAGCCGGAACGGACGCTTTGCGGGCGGCGCCGCGGCAAGCTCCTTGCCCAGCAGGACGGCCGTGGCAGGCTCCGGCTCGGAGCCGCCAACGCGGAGTTTCCCGCCGTCGTCCCCGATCATTGGGCCAACGAGGCCGCCCGCCCCGGTCGCGGGCGCCTCGTCGAGGTGCAGGAGTTGCTGGTACACACCCTCGTAACCGACCTCGACCGCGGAGCGGCGGATGAACTCCTCGGCGGCCAGCATGGCGTCGTCGCGGAGCACGCCCTGCGTGGCGTTGCGATGGTCCCGGACGGCGTTCTGGACCTGAAGCGCGAGGACCACCGCCGATGCCAGGCTCGCGCAGAGAAGGAGAGCCACGAGGGCGCGGCGCTGGTTCGGATGATCGGAAGCCATGGCGCAAGAGTAGCCTTCTCCCCTCGCAAAAAGGCCGTCCCTGACGCTTTCCTGACATTGGCGCGCGAGAAACGCGCCGGCTATCGAGCCTCCGACGGTCGAAACTCCCCGACGCCGCTCAACGGGCTGTGCGTCGCGGCGAGCGTCTGGGCGAGCCAGCCGGCGTCCGCGATCAGGAGCAGATCGCACAGAGCGTGGTACGCGTAGAGCGCGCGCGAAAGGTCGGTCGGGGCCTGGGCGAGGACGCAGACGGCAAAGGCGAGTCCCGCCATCACGACCATCAGGATGACGCCTTCGCGAAAGAGGCGGCCGCTCGGACTCGACCGCCGATGGGTCGCCAGTGCGGCGGCGAGGTTGCCCCCGAGGAGCAACGCGATCCAGGCAAGCGGGTGCGCTCCGAGCCGCCCGCGCATTCGGCTCCAGAGGGAGAAGCGGGTGGCCAGCGTGCGGTCGGGACGCTCGGCCGACTTCTCGAAGTTGCCGAAGTTCGGCCGCAGGGACCACGCCTGGTCCGACGCCCGACCGATCCGGTCCGCGAGCCGCATCGGATGCCGAAGATAGAACCGGAGGATCTTCCGATACCCGACCTGGTGGAGAAGACGGGTTCGAAACGCCGGTTCGAGCAACGGGGACTCCGGCGCGTAGGGGTTGGAGCCCGTGTACTTCACCCAATCCGGATCGAGCCCGAGCTCGGCGGCGGCATCGGCCGGCTCCGGCGAGTGAGCGAGCAGCTCGTCGAACACGACCTGGTAGATCGTGGCTTCACGCAAGGTGTACGGCGTGTGACGCCCGTACCAGACCGAGAAGGCGCAGAGCCCGATCGCGAGCCACGCGGCGCCCCGCCGCCACGCACCCGCCCATTCCACACGAGCCAGACGCAGGCCGAAAAAGGCCAGCAGCGGCGCCGCGAGCTTCTCCTGCGGTTTCGAGCCCACGAAGAGCAGGGCGCAGCCGAAGTAGGCCACGAGCAGTCCTCCGGACAGCCGCCCCCGTCGCACGGCCTCCGCCGCGATCGCCGCGGCGAGGAGGAGGAACAGCAGCGACGCCGTCTGGCTGTAGAACGAGTTGAGGGGAGCGACGTAGCCGACGTCCGTGAAGACCAACACGAGGAGGGCGGCGACGAGCACCTGCGCCGGCAGCGCCAGGTCCCGGCACGCCCGGACGAGTCCCGCCAGGGCGACGAGCAGGAGCATGGCGTGGATCGCGCCGAGCCAACGAATGTCGAAGAGCGGCTGACTCGAGAACGCGAGGTGCGCGTATCTCGCGACGAAGGCGAGCAGCGTCTCCGAGGAATGGTACCCGCCTCGAAACCACCCGGGGGCAACGACCGCGTACTGCGTGCGCAGGAACGAGAAGTACCGCTCCGCGGCGATCGGGGTCGTGTGCTGAAAACCCGCGTAGCCCATGACCCGCTCGTAGTCGTGGTTGTCCGCGAGGCCCACGATCGGTCGAACGAAAAGCTGAACGGCGAGGATGGCCGCGGCGACCGTCAGCACTGCCGCGAGGATGACCGCGTTTCCATCCCGCGGCGACAGCCGAACGGGGTCTGGCGAAACGGACTCACCCCACATCGGAGTCGAGCAGCGCTTCGACGACGAGGGGTGGGAGCCCGACGGTGCCGAAGGCGCGATGATCCTGGTGAACCTCGGTCCACGCGGCGACCTCCTCCCGCCCGCCGGCCGCGCGAATCAGGCCCGCGCCGATCTCGCCATGAATCAGGTAGGAGCCGATCCGCCGCTTCGCTCCGGTCGCCGAGCGCGCCCATCGCCGGGCCGTCGCGACCCCCACCACCCTGCTCGCCAGCGTCGCCACGACGCGCTCGTGCATCGCGAGATCCGACGCGACCTTTCCCACGTCATGCATCAAGGCCGCGCCCGCCCACACCGTGTCGTTGCCATGCGCGGTCGGGGCAAGCCTGCGTTCGACCTTCCTCGCGACTCGCACGGCATGACACCGGTCGTAGGCCGACAGGCCCTGCCAGAGATCGAACTCCGCGGGCGTCAGGACGGACCGGGCCCACGTCTCATCGGCCGAATCGAGCTTCGCCTCTCCGACCGACTCGATCAGGCGCGTCGCGAGCAGCCGAAGCCTCGCCCACGGGAGCGGGTTGCGGGTCTCGTCATCGTGCCGGGAGGCGGCCATCATGCCCGAGTCGGAGACAGGCTCACGCGATCCGCCGCGGTTCCTGCCTCGTAGAGCGCCACGTCCGCGAGCGAACCGGTCAGCGTCCGCACGTAGTCTTTTCCGAACCTCAGCTGGTCGTGGAGGTGACTGTAAACGAAACGCCCCGCCCGGCCGATCGTTTCCAGGTTGACGATGCGCGCCAGCGCGTTCCGGATGAGGATGCTGTCCCGCGCGTAGTCGTTCGAGTAGACGGGATAGGCGTTGGCGATGAAGTGCTGGCGCGATTCGACGACGTCTCGGGAATCCACGAGACGGAGGGCCGTGAGCTCACCGACGACGCGCTGCACGAACGCTTCGGCCGGGAGCCGTTCCACGGCGTCGCCCGAAAAGCAGGGCGCCTCGACGACGAGGGACGTCTCGCCGTCCGGCGCCATCGCTGCGGACCTGTTCCTCGGCTCGTAAATGCGGCTGATGCAGAAGGCCGGATCGGGGATGTAAATCGAAGCGTGTCGCGACATCCCCGCCGCCTTGAGCCGCAGGAACAGAAGGCGGACATGACGGAAACGCAGCCGGTGCGCGGCCGCTGCCGCCTCGGCCGGCAACGCGTCGCCGAGCATTCGGACCAGCACCGGCAGCGGCAGGGTGGAAACGACCCTGTCGCCTACGCCCACCACCCGCCCGCCCAAAAAGTGGATTCGCCGCGCGACGCCGCCCTCGCATTCCACCGAAGCGACCTCGAATCCGGTGCGGAGGGCTTCGGCGGGCAAGCCGTGAACGAGCGCTTCACAGATCTGCCCGTAGCCGCCGCGCGGATACAGGAACGAACCATCGACGTGCTCGACCTTCCGGCGCGGGAGGACGAGCTCGTGGAAGAGCGAGCGCAGCGTCATCCCCTGGAGCCGGCGAGTCGCGACGTCGGGCGAGAGCTGGTCGGAGGGAAGCCCCCACAGCTTCGACGAGTAGTCCAGGAGAATCCGCCGCGCGAGCGTCTGGCCGAAGCGGCTGACCGCGAAGTCCTCGAAGCTGACGGCGGGACGGCGCCGGCGCACGGCCGAACGCAGCAGGTCCAGGCAAATGCGGCCGGCCTCGGACGGGCCGTAGGCGAAGATGACGTTGAGCGGCGTGGGAGGGAAAGCGATGAAACGGCCGCGGTCCCAGATCGCGCTCGGGGCCTCGACCCGCACCAGGTCCTCGCCCAGGAGTCCGACGAGATCGCGCGTGATCTCCGGATCCCGATCATGGAACCGGTGGGCGCCGGTGTCGTAGAGATGCTCGCCGCAGCGCAGCGTGCGGCACATGCCGCCGAGCTCCGAAGAGCCTTCGAAGAGAACGAAGGGCACGCCGGCGCGATGGGCATAGAACGCCGTGCCGAGGCCGGCGGGCCCCCCTCCCAGAATCGTGAGGTCGGTCATGCTGTCAGCCCGCCGCTTCCCCTTCCCTGCCACGAGAAACCGGTTCGGGCCGCCCCTGAGCCGCTCCCCTGGGCCGCCTCCGGGTCGAGAGCCGGGAAATCATACGTCGCGGTTTGCGCCCGGCGCCTCGCAAAGCACTCCGGAACACGCTCGAAGCCGGTGCTCCTGACCGCAAAACGACTCTCGAGGCGGCCCTCGTGGACCGGGGCGGGCTTCCCCGGGGGGCCGGAATTGCGATAGCCTCGGGGGCTAAGCTGGTCATGAGCCAATCCACGATCGCTCCGGGCGGCGAATTCTTTCGCCCGGCCACGCCGATTCCCCATGGCGGGAGAGCAAAGCGCATTCTCCAGGAGCATCCGAACGTCCGGGAGTTGATCGGGCGCAACGGGGCGACCTTCTGGATCACCGCCGGCATCGTCGTTTTTCAGGTGGCCGTCGCGTGGCTGCTGCGGTCGAGCCCCTGGTGGCTCATCGTGGCCGCCGGCGCTCTCGTCGGCGCCTTCGCCGACCACGCCCTGTGGGTGATCATCCACGAATGCACGCACAACCTCGTCTTCCGGTCGAAGAAAGGCAACATTCTCACCGGGATTCTCGCCAATTTCCCGATCGTCGTGCCGGGCAGCGCCGTGTTCTTCCAGCGGTACCACATGAAGCACCACGCCCACCTCGGCGTTTACGACCACGACGCCGACGTGCCCAACCACTGGGAGGCGAAGCTCGTCGGGAATTCCGCCTGGCGCAAGGCGGTCTGGCTCCTGCTCTTCCCGATCGTGCAGCTCACGCGGCCGCCGCGCCTGAAAGAGCTTCGGCCCATCGATCACTGGGTCGTCATCAACTTCATCACGCAGATGACCTTCAACGCCGCCATCTGGTTCCTGATCAGCCCGGGCGCGCTCGGCTACCTCTTCGCCTCGTTCTTCTTCAGCGTCGGGGCCCACCCCCTCGGCGCCCGCTGGATCCAGGAGCACTACGCGCTCTTTCCAGGCCAGGAAACCAACAGTTACTACGGGTTCCTGAACCGGTTCCAGCTCAACATCGGGTTCCACAACGAGCACCACGACTTTCCGTCCGTGCCCTGGAACCGGCTGCCGCAGGTCAAACGCGCCGCGCCGGAGGCCTATGACTCGTTGAGGTACCACCCGTCCTGGGCCCGACTGACCTGGCAGTTCATCACCGACCCCCGCATCTCGCTCTACACGCGCAACGTCCGCGCCGACCGCGGCGATTTCCGCCTGGCCGAGGAGATCCCGGCCGAGGCCAAGAAGCTCGGCGTTCCCGAGTACCGGCCCTAGGCCGGCCCGCTGCGGCCCTAGCGGGGCCCGCTCAACGCGCAGGGCGGCTCGGAGCCGAGGACGGTGCGCGCGAGTTCTCCGCGCAGGGCGAGAAGGTGGACCCGGTCTTCCAGAACCGTGAGGGCCGTCTTCGTCGCGTCCTCGTCGGCGTCGGCCGCGAGAATGCGCCGTTCCTCCACCGCCGCAGCTTCGGCCCGGCCTTCCCGAGCGAGAAGCTCCGCCGACGCCAGGTCCTGCTCGGCGATTCCCTGTGCGCGGCGGGAAAGGCCATGCTCGGCGTCGGCACGGGCGACGGCGGCCTCCGCACGCCGCACCGCGGCCTCGAGGTCCGACTCGCGCACCGATCGCTCGGCCTCGGCCCGCAGGACGCTCGCCTTGGCCCTCGCCTCCGTGTCGTCGATGCGGCCGCCCGCCCAGACCGGGATCACGAACGAGATCCCGAAGCTGAAGTCGTTCTCGTTGAAGCTGTTGTAGTACTTCGCGTAATAGGAGGGAAGCCGCTGGTACTGGACGGAGGCTTCGATGATCGGCCAGCGCTTGGATGCGAGCTTCGCTGACTGGCTGAGCAGCTCCACCTGCCTCCCGAGGGACTTCAGTTGCGGGTCGGCCGCCCGGGCGACGGCCAGATTGTCGGCGTCGGAGACCGCGGCGAGCGCCGATTCCGTGTCGCTCGACAAGCGCAGGGGCGCGCTGGCCGGCCAGCCGATCAGGCGCTTCAAGTCGAGGCCATCGAGATCGCGATCGGACTCCGCGTTGAGGACCTTCTGCCTGGCTCGCGCCGCCTGCAGGCGCGCCCGGTCGACGTCGATCTCGGTCTTGCGCCCCTCGTCGAAGAGCGCGATCGTCCGCTGGAGCGCCGCTTCGGTCGCCGAGAGTCCCTTGTTCGCGGCTTCGGCCCGCCGCTCGTCGGTCCAGCACCGGGCGTACGCCGTGACGGCCGCGCGGACGGTCTCGGCGCAGCCGCTCTCGAACGCGCCCTCCAGATCGGCGGCCCTCGCCTCGGCCTGCAGCGCGTCGTTCTTCTTCCAGGGATCGTAAATCGTCTGGCGCACCTCGAGCGCGCCGTATGCCGGGACGCTGCCGGCGACGACGACCGGCAATCCCGTCGAATAGCCCGGCGTCGTCGAAAGCCAGACGGACGGGTGCAGGGCGTCGGCGGCGATGCGCGCCGAAGCGCCTCCCTCGTCCCGGGCCGCGCGCGTCGCGGCCAGCTGCGGCGCCCGCTCGAGGGCGAGCTCCGCCGCGCGTCTCAGGGTCAGCGTCTGGGGCTCGGCTGGCGCGACCTGAGCCCGGGCGAGCGCGGCGGCGGCCAGGCCGGCAGCGACTGCGAGGCCGCGGAGAGCGAATCGAGCTCGGGAAGACTGGCGATCACTCATGGTGCAATGCCTCCGAAGGGTTCAGGCTCGAGGCGCGGTAGGCCGGCACCGCGCCGAACACCACCGCCACCCCGCAGGAGAACAGGAACGCGATCACGGCCGACCACAGCGAGACGTGGACGTCCACGCCCCGCACGAAGAGGCGGGTCAGGTACGGCAGGCCCACGCCGATCGCGACGCCGAGCGCCGCGCCCGCGACTCCCAGCGAGAGCGCCTCGAAGAGGAACTGTCCGAGGATGTCGCGCCGTCGGGCGCCCACCGACATCCGGACGCCGATCTCCCGCGTCCGCTGCTCGACCGAGGCGAGGAGGATGTTCATGATCCCCACGCCACCCACGACGACCGAGACCGCCGCCGCGAGGATGAACACCACGATGAGCGCGACCGAGATCGCCTTGGCCAGCCGCACGACCGAGGTCATGCTTTCGACCTCGTAGACCGAGCCGGTCCGGTGCCTCTCGCGCAGGAGCTCCTCGACCGTCCGCACCGCTGCCGGCAGCTCCGAGAACTCGCGCGCCTCGGCGAACAGGGTCTTCACCTGGTGCGTGGGCGTGAAGTACCAGGCGACGGCGATCGGGATGAGGATGGTCTCGGGCACGACGTCGCCGCGGCCGAGCGTGTCCACCGGCTCCTCGAACTCGCCGACCACCTGGAAGGTCGTTCCGAGCGTGCGGATCGTCTTGTCCGCCGAGTCGTCGTTGGCGAAGAGCTGCTGGTAGAGGTCCCGGTTCACCACGCAGACGCGGGCGCGCTCCTGCAGGTCGTCCTCGTCGAGAAAGCGCCCGCGCAGGATGCGCATGTTCTTGCGCACCTGGCCGTAATTCGCCATGACGCCGAGAACGGTCAGCGTCTTCAGCTGGGACTGCACCGTGACGCTGCCGCGCAGGGTCACGATCGCCGTCACGCCGGAAAAGAGGTCCCCGCGCGCGGCGATCGCGTGCACGTCCGCCTCCGTCATGAAGTCGTCCGCCACGCGGGAGACGCCGGACGTGACGGTGCCGCGGTAGTTGGCCCAGACGAGGTGCGAGCCGACGCCCTCGATCTGCCGCAGCACGTAGCCCCGGCCCGTCAGGCCGAGCGTGACGACCAGGATGATCGAGGCCGTTCCCACGACGAGGCCCGCGAGCGTGAGCGAGGTCTGGACCGGGTGCTTGCGGAACCGGTCCACCGCCATGCCGAAGACTTCCCGGTTGAACATGCTGGGCCGCCGCGGCAGGTCAGCCCTTCGTGCTTGCGGCGCGCACCCGGACCCCGTCCGAGAGGGCGGTCGCGCCGGGCAGGATGACGGTGTCCTTCTCGGCGAGCCCGCCCACGATCTCGACTTCGGTCAGGCCGAGCAGGCCTACCGTGACGTCCCGGCGGCGCGCGCGCCCCGCATCGAACACGTACACGTAGCGCCGCTCCCCGTCGCGAAACACGCACGCCCGCGGGACGACGAGCGCCCCGGACTTCTCTCCCGTCACGATCTGTACGTCGACGGCCGCGTTGGACGGCAGCTTGGCCTGAGGATCGGCGACCTCGCCGAGAACCTCTCCCACTTCCCGGCCGCCCACTTCGCGCAGGCCCGGATCAACGAAGGTCACCTTGCCCTCCCACCGCTCGCGCGGCAGACCGTCGAACGTCGCGATCAGGCGCTGTCCCACGGCCGTTTGGGGAAGATCCGGCTGGTCCACGCGCGCCCGCAGCCGGCGGTGCGCAGGGTCGATCACGTTGGCGACCACCGCTCCGGCCGCGACCGGTTCCCCGACCCGGCGGGGAAGGCCGTAGACGAGCCCGTCGGCGGGAGAGCGGACCATCAGCGCCGCGACCCGGCGCTCGAGATCGGCCGCCGACCGGCGGGCGAGCTCGATGCGGGAGGGCGCCCCTTGCGCCGCGCCCTCGAGGGCCGCGAGGCGGGCGCGGGCGGCGCGCAGGTGGTCCCGCGTCTGCGACAACGTCAACTCGTCCTGCTCGTACGTCATCCGCGTGATCGCGCCGCTGGCGAGAAGGCGTCCGTCCCCTTCGAAGACTTTCGCCGCATGTCTCTCCTGGCGTTCGAGCTCGTCCGCGTCGGCGGACGCGGCGGCGCTCTCGCCCTCGACCCGCAGGGCATCCGAGCGCGCGTCGAGCGCCTTGCGCGAGAGCTCCGTGTTTTCGAGTCGGACGAGCGGCGCGCCCGAAAGGACACGGTCACCGTTCTTCGCGAGCAGCTCGGCCACGGTGGCGGCCTCGGCCGCGCGCAGCTCGCCGCCCGGGGGCGGCTCGAGCGTGCCGTCGCACTGCACGGGAACGAGGAGATCGCCGCGGCGCACGGCGGCCGTCTGCACCGACGGCCCCTTCGGGCGGGAGACGGCGGCCACGAGCACGACGAGGGCCGCGATCGCCCCGAGGACGAGGCCCCAGCGCCAGGCCGGCCGTATCCCCGTCTCGGTATCCCCGATCGAAGGGCTCATCGGCCCATTTTATCCGTCGCGCCGTCTCGCGCCCGGAAGGGGCGCCCCCGCGTCGGGCAGCGGGCGGCCTCGCGGATTACGCCTTCCCCCGGCCCCGGAGCACCCGCCCGGACTTCGCGCCCGTCGCTTTTCCGCCCGACCAGACCGCCTCGCCGTTGACGACGACGAGATCGATCCCTTCAGAGAGCCGGCGCGGGTCCTCGAAGGTCGAGCGGTCGATCACCGTGAGCGGGTTGAACAGAACGAGGTCCGCCTTCATGCCCGGGGCGATCCGGCCGCGGTCGGACAGCTTCATGCGCGAGGCCGGAAGCGACGTCATCTTGCGGACAGCCTCCTCGAGCGTGAAGAGGTGGCGGTCGCGGACGAAACGGCCGAGGACCCGCGGGAACGTGCCGGCGCCGCGCGGATGGTCGGCGTCGATGCCGCCGTCGCTCGCGACCATGACCCAGGGCTGCCGGTAGAAGATCTCGACGTCCTCGGTCTTCATGGAGTGGCCGATCACGTCCGCGCCGCCGTCTTTCACGATGCGGGCAAAGAGCGCGACGGGCGTGATGCCCTCCGCCTTCGCGATCTCCTCGAGATTGCGGTTGGCGTACGCCGGGTGCGCCTTGCACGCCGTGATCGTGACCCGCGACGGGCCGCCGACGTCCGCGAGGGCCCGCTCGACGCTCGGTGCATCGAAGTACTGCTTGTTCGGCACCAGGACCTCGATGTTCGAGTGCCAGGCTTCGTAGGGATAGCAGTCGGCCGTGACGTCCTGGCCCTTCGAACGCGCGCGTTCGATGAGCGCGACGGCCTCCTTCGCCCTGCCCCACACGCCCACGGTGGCGAGCTTGATGTGCGAGATGTCGAGCGGAAGCCCTCCCCGGTCCGAGATCTCGATCGCCTCGGCCATGGCCTCGAAGCTCTTGTCGGCTTCGTCGCGGGAGTGCGTCATGTAGAAGCCGCCGAACCGGGCCGCGGCCTTGGAGAGCTCGACGAGCTCGTCGGTCGACGCGTAGCTGCCGACGTCGTACTCGAGCCCCGAGGAAAGGCCCGCCGCTCCCTCCTTCATGCCCTGATCGACGAGCGCCGCCATCTTCGCGATCTCGTCGGCCGTCGCCTTGCGCCGGAAATCCTTCCCCAGGACGAGGCTGCGCACCGTTTCGTGGCCGACCATCGTCATCACGTTGACGGCGGCGGGGGCCGCCTCGCGCTCGGCGAGGAAGCCGGCGATCGGCCAGGGCGAGTCGCCGTCGGGACCGACGACCAGGGTCGTGATGCCCTGCGAGATCTGCGTCTCGGCGAGCGGGTCGGTCTTCAGGCCATCGGCCGAGTGGTTGTGGACGTCGATGAAGCCCGGGGCGAGGACGAGGCCATCGCCGCGAACCACGCGCTCGCCGTCCCTGGGCGCGAGCTTACCGACCTCGGAGATGCGGTCCCCCGCGACCCGCACGTCCGCCTGGACGAGCGGCGCCCCGGACCCGTCGGCGATGCGGGCGCCCGCGATGAGATAGGAGTCCGTCGTCGCTTCTGGAGAGGCCCCGACGAGGACGAGAAGGACGGCGGCGGCGGCGAGGGCGCCGAGACTGCGCAGGACGTTCATGCCGGCATTTTGTCACCCGGCGCCCCGAAACCACAGGCCGGGATCGCGGATCCCGGACGCGGCCCTAGAGCCCCTGCTTCTTCATGCCCGCGAGCACCCCGCGCACCTCGGCGAGGTCCTTGCCGTACTGCTTCGGCGGGGCGGATGCAACGAATCGCTCGAGGGCTTCGCGGGCCTTCTTCCAATCGTGGATCTGGCCGGCGACGCGCCCGATGTTGTAGAGGGCATCGTATTGCTCGGGGTTGATCTCCAGAACATGTTCCCATGCGTCGATGGCTTTTGCAGGGTCCCCGAGTCGCGTCCATGCCACGCCGAGCGCGTTCCAGGCGCGGGCGTGCCGCTTGCCGAAGCGCAGCGACGCTTCAAGGCTCTGGCGGGCCTCCTCGGCCCTGCCAAGTTTCAACAGCGCGATGCCGGTGTTCTGGTAGGCGTCGGCACCGGCCGCATCGAGCTCGATCGCGCGCGCGAAGACGGGCAAGGCCTCGGCGGGCCTTCCCGAATCGGTCAGTGTGATGCCGAGGGCATTCAGGGTCTCGGGGTCGTCGCTCTCGGCGTACGGCGCGAGAACCTTCACGGCCTCCGCCGCGCGGCCGAGCTCGGAGAGCAGCAGCGCTCGCCGGCGATCCATGCTTTCGCCGCCCGCGCCTGCTGCCGACGCCTTCTCCATGACGCGAATGGCGCCGGCCACGTCGCCCTTGCCGGTGAGCACGGTGGCCAGGTTCTGGTACCCAAGCCTCATCTTCGGGTTCTCAGCCACGACCCGGCGGGCGATGGCGAGCGCCTCGTCGTATTTCTCCTCCTGGACCAGGCCCGTGATCACGTGAATCGTCTGGTCTACCTTGACGAGTGTCTTCGGGTCCTCGGCCGGACCGTAGGATTCCTTGCGCTCTCCCGAGCCAGTGAGGTACCCGAGGCTTCGGAGCTTGGCCGCTTCCTCCGAACCGACCGTCCCGCGCTCGGGGGGCGACGACGGAAGCTCGAGCAGCCGTTTTCGCAAGCGTCGGAGAGAATCCGGTGCCGCCGGGACGAGATTCCTTGCCTCGCCCGGATCATCGGGCAAGTTGTACAGCTCCTGGATCGGCAAGTCGATGTACTTGTTGCCGCCCGCCGCCAATCCCCTCAGGGGCGCCCAG
>Ga0210402_10003004_pt1 | contig 16032 bp, 14 predicted proteins | sample IncBWC7MmetaG_FD_161055 | JGI IMG/M metagenome (GOLD analysis project Ga0210402, IMG submission 161055) | Forest soil microbial communities from Barre Woods Harvard Forest LTER site, Petersham, Massachusetts, United States - Inc-BW-C-7-M | ecosystem: Environmental > Terrestrial > Soil >... | reverse complement strand
CTTTACTGAATATTTCTCGCATGTCCACGAGGCTTCTCCACTTGAATTTAAATAAAAATAAATCCCTATCTTCCTTGAATTCACCTCCCTTGAACAGCACCTACCCACTCGATTTTCAAAAGAGCCTCTTATTATTTTCGCTATGGTTTTGACTTAATACGAGAAGCTTTGCTCAATCCATGCAGGCCATTCATTGCTTTTCGACTGTTTGTTAAGCAAATAATTTATCCTTTTCCTGCCTCTTTTCATAGGGTTTTATCATGATTTACGATTTTTGTCCCCTACAGAGGTCATCCGCTATCAATAGGCAAGGTGCTGCCTTCTCTATTAAATCTTCTGTGATTTTCCAAAGTCCACTCGGTCTGAATTCTTTATTTCGTAGCCAACGACTAATGCTATCGTGTGATAATTCAGTAGGACTGACTTCAGAAAGCGCTAACCCTGAATACCTTACGCTACTCGCTTGTAAAAACGCTTTGTACAGGTCTTTTGTACATTTATATTCCCGCATTTCTCTTTCCTTTCGTATAATTTCTTCCCTTACTCTAAAACATTTTTTCTAAACGCGAAACTCCTGGATAGGAGAGAAATCGCACACAAGCGATGTTATATTTTTTATTTGTTCGTGACAGAGATCGAAAGATTTTTCCCTGTACCGAGGCATACGAAATGGCAAAAATTGAGTTTCAGGTTTCTTTAAGCTTTAAACAGTTGGGTCCATGCATGTCCTGGCCCCTGTAATCAGTTTCTTTGAAGGACCGAGCACGCTTGCGCTGACTCAAAAATAGGACTAGAATAATCCTATTTAGTAACCATCCGAATTTATGTTGCGCCTCAGCAGACTGGCAGATTATGCTGTCGTAATCATGGCCTATTTGGCTCGACATCCTGGGCAATCTAGCAATGCAAAAAACATTGCTGTGAAAACCGGTATCGCTTTCCCCACCACCAGCAAGCTACTCAAACGCTTGACTCAACATCGGCTGCTAGTCGCCCAACGTGGAATTAGAGGAGGTTACCAACTAACTTTACCCGCTTCCGATATTTCGCTACTGGAAATTATCCAAGCATTGGAAGGCCAAATCGCTTTAACTAAATGTAGTCATGCTGAGCACCGATGCTCAGTAGAGAAACATTGTATGATCCGTGATAATTGGCGTAGGATCAGCGCGTTTTTCCAGGATACCTTACTGCATATCAGTGTAGCTGATCTGATACAACCCTTAAAATTAGAATCGTTGCTAAAACAACCTTTAACTCTATCAGAGACTCGTTAATGACAAACGCCGCCCTCGATAAACTACTTGCACAGGACTATAGACATGGGTTTATCAGCGATATTGCAGCCGATACGCTGCCTTGTGGATTGGATGAATCGGTTATACGTACTATTTCTGCAAAAAAACAGGAACCCGCATTCTTATTAGCCTGGCGTCTAAATGCTTACCGACATTGGCTAACGCTATCGGAGCCACATTGGGCAGACTACATGTACTTTCCAAGCATCGATTATCAAGCTATTAGTTATTATTCCGCGCCTAAAATAAAAAAGCAGCTAAACAGCTTAGATGAAGTCGATCCTGAATTACTACGTACCTATAACAAGCTTGGTATTCCACTTAAAGAACAAGAACTATTAGCTGGCGTAGCGGTTGATGCCGTGTTTGATAGTATTTCTGTCGCCACAACATTCAAAGAAAAGCTTCGTGGTATGGGCATACTATTCTGTTCTTTCTCCGAAGCAGTACAAGAATATCCTGAAATCATTAAAAAATATTTAGGCTCCGTCGTTCCACCTACTGATAATTTCTTTGCTTGTTTAAATGCTGCCGTATTTACCGATGGATCGTTTTGTTACATTCCCCGAGGGGTGCGTTGCCCTATGGAATTATCGACTTATTTTCGCATTAATGCCGCCAATACGGGTCAATTTGAACGGACCCTGATTATCGCCGATGAAGGTAGCCATGTAAGTTATTTAGAAGGTTGTACCGCACCACAACGCGATGAAAATCAATTGCATGCGGCGGTTGTCGAATTAGTTGCTTTAGATCATGCTCAGATAAAATATTCTACAGTACAAAATTGGTACCCTGGCGACAAAGATGGCAAGGGTGGTATTTATAATTTTGTTACCAAACGAGGACGCTGCTTAGGCGTTAATTCAAAAATTTCCTGGACACAAGTGGAAACTGGATCAGCCATTACTTGGAAATATCCTAGTGTAATCTTACAAGGCGATCATTCCATTGGTGAATTCTACTCCATCGCATTAACTAATCATAAGCAACAGGCTGATACCGGAACGAAAATGATCCATATCGGAAAAAACACGAAAAGTACGATATTATCCAAGGGTATTAGTGCTGGAAAAGGACAAAATAGCTATCGCGGACTCGTCAAAGTTTTAAAAACAGCAGATAATGCACGGAATTACACAAAATGCGATTCCTTGTTAATCGGCGATCGCTGTACAGCACACACCTTTCCTGTGATTGAAGTAAAAAATCCAACAGCGCAAGTAGAACATGAAGCATCGGCTTCAAAAATTAACGATGATCAGCTTTTTTACTGCCAACAACGTGGACTCGAAACCGAAGAGGCACTGTCACTGATCGTAAATGGATTTTGTAAAGTAGTCTTTAAGGAACTACCCATGGAATTTGCTGTGGAAGCACAAAAATTATTAGGACTTAGTCTAGAAGGGTGTATTGGTTAATTACACAGCAAAAAAATATGTTAACAATCAAAAATTGTCATGCAGAAATCGATAATAAAATTATTTTACGTGGTATTGATCTACATATAAAACCGGGTGAAATTCACGCAATTATGGGACCCAATGGTTCTGGAAAAAGTACGCTGGCAAATGTATTGGCTGGTCGCGAAGGCTATACCATCACCCAAGGCCGTATTGATTATTTAGGCCACGATCTAAACACATTGTCACCTGAGCAACGGGCTCAAGCGGGTTTATTTTTAGCCTTTCAATATCCGGTAGAAATTCCGGGCGTTAGCAACGTGTATTTACTTAAAGCTTCGTTAAATGCAATTCGCAAAGCGCGTGGCGAACCAGAACTCGATGCGATGGATTTTTTGACATACGTTAAAGAAAAATTAAAATATGTAGAAATGGATCAAGATTTTCTATATCGCTACGTCAATACAGGTTTTTCTGGTGGCGAAAAAAAACGTAACGAGATCCTACAAATGGCACTTCTAGAGCCAAAATTGGCGATCCTCGATGAGACTGATTCAGGACTCGATATCGATGCTTTAAAAATTGTCGCTAACGGTATAAATCGTCTACGTTCACCTGAGCGCGCCATGATATTGATTACGCATTACCAACGCTTATTAGATTATATTCAGCCGAACGTCGTGCATATCCTTTCCAATGGAAAGATCATTCGCTCAGGTGACTTTAGCTTAGCACAAACTTTAGAAAAAGAAGGTTACTCCACCATGCAAGAAAAATCTCTGGTCTAAAACTAATGATACCTTCTCAAATAACCCCACACGCTTTCGCACTGGCACATTATCTAAATGAATACCAGCGCGTAAAAAAAAGTTTAGTTGGCGCCGAACAAAAACAGCTACAAATACTACGTCAAACCGCCATTCAAAAATTTTCTAGCCTAGGATTTCCGACGCTAAAACATCCAGATTGGAAATACACCTCGCTCGTTTCCTTCTGTCAACTGCCTTTTTCTATTGCATCATCCGATATTAGCCCTGAATTAGCAGAAATTCAGGAGCCTGCGAGCAGCGATTATCGATTAGTTTTTATCAATGGTTTTTTTTCTCAAGCTTTATCAAAAATAGCGGTCGCGCCAAATCATGCTGTCATTCATCATTTGGCTGATATCATGGAACATCATCCAGAACGTTTACCCTCTCATTGGAACGATTCGGCGACTAATGAAAAAAATAGTTTTATCAGTTTAAACACCTTGTTTATGCAAGATGGCGCCTATATTTACTTACCTCCTCATACCAAAATAGTATCACCTATCGAACTTGTATTTATTACCTCCAGCGAACAAGGTTTTACTCCCATCCGAAATATCATTATTGTCGGCGAACAAAGTCATGCCACAATTATCGAAAAATATATTTCACTACCCAACACAGCGAATTGTTATTTTACTAATAGTGTAACAGAATGCTTTTTAGCCACACAAAGTCACCTTGAGCATTACAAACTTTTAGAAGAAAGCGAAAATGCCACACACATTGGGAATATCACCGTAGAACAACAAGAGAAAAGTCAATTTTCCGCTTATTCATTGGCGTTAACCGGGGCTCTGATTCGTAGCGATGTACAAGTAAAACTTTGTCAACCGCATGCACAATGTTGCTTAAAAGGTATTTACTATGCACGACAACACATTGATCAGCGAACCCTTATTGATCATGCTAGCCCAGAAACTTACAGTGAAGAATTTTATAAAGGCCTCATTGATGAGAACGCGCGCGGCGTATTTAATGGTAAACTTATTATTCGTGAAAAAGCGATTAAAAGCAAAGCTCAGCAACTCAATAAAAATGTGTTGTTATCCGACACAGCTGAAGTATATACAAAACCGCAACTTGAAATATTTGTTGATGATATTCAATGTACGCACGGTGCTAGCATTGGGCAACTTGATGAAGCCGCTATTTTTTATTTATGCACACGTGGTTTAAGCAAGCAAGAAGCACGCATTCTCTTAATCAAGGCTTTTATTAACGATATTGTTCAACCGTTGCTAAGCACTTATCCTTCTTTATCTTATTCCTTAAAAAATTTACTTGCTTTTGATTATGCAAACATTTGACGTCCATAAAATAAGACAGGATTTTCCCGTTTTTCAAAAAAAAATTCCAGGTAAACCACTGATTTATCTGGATAGTGCCGCGAGTACGCAAAAACCTAAACAAGTTATACAGCGACTCGTTGACTTCTATAGCTATGAATACAGCAATGTCCACCGAGGCATCTATCACTTAAGTGAACAAGCTAGCGAGCACTTTGAAAAAAGTCGTGAAAAAATTCAACGCTTTATCAATGCCAAGCATTTTTCTGAGATTATATTTGTGCGCGGCACTACAGAAGCGATCAATCTGGTTGCTCAAACCTATGGACGTAGCCAAATTAAATCGGGCGATGAAATTATAATCTCTCATATGGAACATCATGCCAATATCGTACCCTGGCAATTACTCTGTGAAGAAACCGGCGCACAACTCAAAGTTATTCCAATCAATGAGGCAGGCGAATTGATTTTTGAAAAATATGCGGCACTCCTTAACACAAAAACAAAATTAGTCGCTCTTTGTCATATTTCTAATACCTTAGGAACCATTAATCCAATCAAGCAAATAATCGCCTTAGCGCATGCTAATAATACCCCTGTACTCATTGATGGCGCACAAGCTGTTGCGCATCAAAAAATTGACGTACAAGCCTTAGATTGTGATTTTTACTGTTTCTCTGGCCATAAATTATTTGCTCCAACGGGAATTGGCATTCTCTATGGGAAACAATATCTGTTAGAAAACATGCCCCCTTATCAAGGAGGCGGCAGCATGATAAGTGAAGTTAGCTTAGAAAAAAGTAGCTATCGCGAACCGCCTTATAAATTTGAAGCAGGAACACCGCATATTGCTGGCGTTATCGGCTTGGGCGCAGCTATTGATTACCTAAATCAGTTAGATTTCGCAGCCATACAAGCCCATGAAAAAGCATTGCTGGATTACGCGACAGATCAATTAACGCGCATAACAGGATTACGTTTGATCGGGACGGCAAAAGAAAAAACAGCTATTTTAAATTTTGTTGTTACCGATAACCTAGGAAAGCGCATTCATGGCCACGATATTAGTGATATTCTAAATTCAGAGGTCGGTGTTGCAGTCAGAGCCGGACAGCACTGTACCATGCCGCTATTGCGGCGCTTTGATGTCGATTCTACGGTGCGTGCCTCTCTCGCTTTTTATAATACTAAGCAAGAGATCGACAAATTAATACAGGGCATAGAAATCGCGCGTACACTTTTTAAAGTACAAATCCGCCCTACCGCTATGGCGAACTATGTCTGAACTACGTGAACTCTACCAAGAAATGATTCTTGACCATGGTCGTCATCCGCGAAACTGCTGTACGATGTCGCAAGCAAATCGACAAGCCGAAGGTTTTAATCAATTGTGCGGCGATCGTATAACCCTTTATTTAGAAATAGAAAATAATCGCATTAAAAATATTAGCTTTACGGGTTCTGGTTGTGCGATCTCCATGGCATCGGCATCACTGATGTCGGAAATTTTAAAAGGTAAAAATGAAGAAGAAGCGAATTTATTTTTTAAATGCTTTCATAGCTTGTTAACCGATGAGAAAAAAAACGCTACCGTTATCAAAGATTTTGAAAAATTATTGGTATTTTCCGGCGTTAAGCATTATCCAGCTCGCGTAAAATGCGCCACATTAGCCTGGCATACTTTACACGCTGCCTTACGCCAACAAAAAAAAGTCGTTTCTACAGAAGTTACAAAATTTTTTTGATGACCATGTTTCGACTAAAAAATAAAATAGACTTCTGTATGACTCTAAATTACCATTTTAATTAACTCGCTTGATGCACACTATAAAATCTTGTAGAATCGAGCCTTCTGTCAGTTGATTATTTTTAAACAGGGAAAAAAAATATGGACGAAGACATTGTGATAACGTGGGATCCAGCAGATGGCGCTAATTATGACAGGCGCATCCAATCGATTGTTATACACCCTACAATTTTAGACGAAACAGCTGCTAGAAATATGCTAAAACACGGCGGCGTGAGCGTGCATTATTTGATTCCGAAAAAGGCTACAGAGGGCACGAATGTATGGCAGTTAACTAAAATAAGTGACCGTACGCGGCATGCTGGTGCTAGCCACTGGAAAGATTGCGATCGTTTAAACGATACATCGATTAGCGTAGCCGTTGTTAACTATGGTTATGGGCTGAAACAAGATACAGGTGATACGCGCTGGATGTATCAAATTGAAAAGGAAATCGAGGATTTTCTGGTAGAAAAAATACAAGCCGATAATGGAAGTGATGATTTTTATCAAAAATTACCTAGCACGCAGCGACTGGGTCTTTATGAATTATTGATCAAAAAAGACTTACTCGATGCCTTCTTGGCAGATATGTTACTGGACCTGGTTCCTCCGCGTAAAAGGACGGATTACGCAAAATTCATACATCCAATCATCATTGAACACTATAAGAAGATTACGGCTGAATGGCGTAAGAAATACGATCCCTTTTTAGAAATTAAGCAAGAGAATCTTTATGCGCTAGAAAAATCAGACAAGCTGGTGTGGGACGAATTCACAGAGCACCAACGCACTACGCTGGTATCTTTACTTAGTGGTTTATACAAGAAACTAGAAATAAAAGATGGCGATATTATACGATACAAAATGTCCCCCACTGACATCGTCGGTTATTCCGACGTTGCCGGTTATTCCGACGTTGCTAGGAAAAAAGGAATAGGACCAGGTCCTCAATTTCCATGGAAATATTTAGCAGACCAGGGAGTAGGTGCATGGCCAGATGAGCAACAAGTAGAGGCGATTAACAGTGAGGTAAAGGCTATTCAGCACGTCGATATTGCGTGGCTGCAGGATAATATTGCGTGGCTGCAGGATAATTTACGGCTTTATGGCTATAAAGTTGAAACAACAAAAATATTAGATGAGCAAACTCAGGATGCGATTAGGATATTCCAAATGCATTTTGAACCTGATAATTATTCTGGAGTACCTAGTGTGAAAACTGTTTCTATCTTGGGGGCATTAATTAAAAAGTATTTTTCAGCAAATTACACCCCTTATCCTGTGTATTATGCAACTCCTTATCCTATTGATGGTGAAACGGTTGTTTCTACAAATAGCTTCTTTCCAGCCAGGATCCTTCCCACCACTACAGATGACCCTGCTATTGACAACGCGCCTTCTGCCTCTTCGTGCCAACTCTAATAGTGGAGGCTATGCTCATTTATTAGACTTCTTTCGAAACTCAGAAATGGAGTCAAGTTCGCGGCGAACGACTGGCGAGGACCGGAGTTTACTGCGAGTAAATGAGGACCGTAGCCAGGCGTTCAACAATGAAATTGACTAAATTACCACGTTTCGAAAGAGGTCTATTTACTTAGTTTATGCCCTTATCCTACCCCTTATCTGACATTGCTATCCAAGAACTTAAAACTAAGATTATAGATGCTCTCAAAAATGTTTATGATCCCGAGCTTCCTGTCAATATTTATGATTTAGGACTGATTTATAATATTTTCATAGCCTCAGAAGGGTCTGTAAAACTTGAGATGACCTTAACAACACCAGGCTGCCCTGTAGCACAAACTTTCCCTGCTATGGTAGAGAATGTTGTCAAGAACGTTGACGGCGTCACTACCGCTACCGTTGAACTTGTATGGGATCCGCCCTGGACAACTGAAAATATGTCAGAAGCCGCTAAATTACAGTTGGGCACGCTTTAAAATGATGTCCATTAGCATTCCAGCGATATTCAAGTCGAGCTGTTCGTCCAATTCGCGGATGCCGGTAGGGCTAGTTATATTAATTTCCGTTAAATAATTGCCTATCACATCCAAACCGACAAAATACAGGCCTTTTTCCCGTAGTATTGATCCAAGCTGCTGACAAATCCAGTGATCACGTTTACTTAGTTGAACGCCGATACCTTTGGCCCCCCGTACTAAATTAGCGCGGGTTTCGCCAGGCGCAGCTATTCTAGCAAGTGCATAAGGAACGGGTTCGCCATTGATCATTAAAATACGTTTATCTCCAGCCGATATTTCAGGAATATAACGTTGAACAACCATATAACGCTGATTATCATTACTTAACGTCTCTAAAATAACATTGACATTCACATCGTTTTTTCGCAAGCGAAACACAGCAAAGCCACCCATTCCATCTAGGGGTTTGGCAATGACATCCTCATGTTCCTCTAAAAATCTTTTAGCCGCTTCTAGTGTATGCGTTACCAACGTGGGCGGGCAACATTGTGGAAAATTCAAAGTAAATAGCTTTTCATTAAAATCACGTAGACTTCGCGGTTTATTGACCACGTGTACACCTTGCTGTTCGGCTTTATCTAACAGATGTGTAGTATAAATATATTGCATATCAATGGGAGGATCTTTGCGCATTAGAATTACGGAAAGCTTATCCAATCGCTGTATAATTTCTTTTCCAAACTCAAACCAATTCTTGACTTCCTCCCTCACTGTCAAAGTACGCATTTTAGCGCAGGGAATATCATGCTGAAAAAAAAGATCGGTCTGTTCCATATAAAAAATTGGCCATTCACGCTTTTGTACTTCTAATAACATAGCAAATGTCGAATCTTTTTTACTATTAATTTGTGAAATAGGATCCATAACCACACCCAACGAGCTGCTTTTCATTAACTTACCCTTTTTGCTAAAATAGCGGCTTGCTCACGCGCTGCAGCTAATAAAGCCAGACGTGCGATAACGCCATACACATAAAAACGATTAGCGTATTTGCTTTCTTGTTTTCTACCAAACTCTGGAATGTTACAGGCTTTTACAAAAGGCAGCGGCTCAAATTGCATACCAGGCGAATTAAGATTGTCACTTACCCCGCGTCCAGTATGCACGCGATAAAATCCACCAATTACATACTGCCCAAACATATAAACAACCGGTTCAGCTACGGCATTATTCCAAATCTCAAAGGTATGCACACCTTCTTGGATAATCACTTGTGTAATAGGACGATTACCCTTTGCTACCATCATATCACTGCGTTTTTTACGATTTAATTTCTGAATCTCTGAAGGATCGTGAATCGATAACACACCCATTCCGTAAGTTCCTGCATCAGCTTTAATGATGAGATACGGTTGCTCTTTAATACCATACTCATCGTATTTTTTTTGAATTTGTTCCAATAAGCATTGACTTTGTTCGACCATGCAGTCCTCACCCTCACGTTTCATAAAATCAATGTCTTCGCAATGTGTAAAAAGAGGGTTAATCAACCAAGGATCTAACTGAATTAATTGTGACAACTCCTGGCACACCTGATCATATTCTCTAAAATGCTCAGATTTTAAACGCCTATGCCAGCCCAATTCAGCACTAGGTAATATTTTTAACTGGCTATTCTTAAGAATTTCAGGTACGCCGCTAGCCAAGTCGTTATTTAATAGGATTAAACAAGGCAAAAAATCATCCAACTGTAGCCGTTGATCTTGTTTTTTTATTTTCTCTAAAACAAGAGAACGACCGGATGTTAAGACAATTTCTTTTTTACTTGTTATGTCTTCTGATAAAGACCCTATTCTAACCTCAAATCCAGCTTGAGTAACAATATCATGCAAAACAATGAGATTTTCAAAATAAAACTGGTTACGCGTATGATCTTCAGGAACTAACAAAATTCGTTGGCATCCTGGCGCTAATCGATCTAGTGTTTCCTGAGCCGCTTGTACGGCTAATGAAATAGAATCTTCTTTTAAATTATTAAATCCGGCAGGAAACAAATTCGTGTCGACGGGCGCTAATTTAAACCCTGCGTTGCGTAAATCAACTGAAGAATAAAAAGGCGGTGGAGTATTACGCCATTGATCACGTAGCCAGGCTTCAATAGTCGCCTGTGCAAATAACAGCCGTTCTTCCAAGTGATGTAAAGAATTTGAACAATGTGAAGCCAAACAAGGAATTTCTGAAGTATTATTCGATGACATTTTCATCAATTGCCTCTTTATTTTGGAAATAACGCGCTATAATAAGGACTTTGCACACTTTATCCTACCTGCAATCGATATTTTAAACGGTTTTATAGAAACTAAATTACCACGTTTCGAAAGAGGTCTAGTGGTGATCGTTTTGTATACTTAGCTCTTCAAAAAAAAAACGTAACCGGCTATAGTGTTTCTATTTCACTATTGTTCTTTCATAAAATGTCTTTTTTCCAGCGACTCACCCGATTTTTACTTGGGAAACCTCGTAATCCGCTAAACCCAGGTGCCCAACGCCATATTGCATTGGTTGCCTTTTTAGCCTGGGTAGGTCTAGGAGCCGATGGACTCTCTTCCTCGTGTTATGGTCCAGAGGAAGCTTTTATAGCCTTGGGTCCTCTTCACACCTCGCTAAGCCTTTATATCGCCATTGCCACCATTCTAACTGTTTTTGTCATAGCTTTAGCCTACAACCAAGTGATCACCCTGTTTCCCAGTGGAGGCGGCGGTTACAAAGTAGCTACACAACTACTAGGGCCTCACGCCGGGCTCGTTTCAGGCGCTGCACTGATTGTAGACTACGTACTCACTATCACTATTTCCGTCGCGAGCGGTACAGATGCCTTATTCAGTTTACTTCCTTCAGCATTTTTGAGTTATAAACTGTTTGCTGAAGCGTGCATCATTGTAGTATTGATTACACTTAACCTCCGTGGCATGAAAGAATCAATAAAAATCTTGATGCCTATTTTTTTAGGTTTTGTTATCACGCACTTTTTTTTAATCATTTATGGCATTGCTTCCCACAAAAGCGGCTTATCCAGCGTATTTTCTAATACCATTAGTAACACTTTACAACTATCTCATCAAGCGGGTTGGTTATTCGTCATCGCTCTATTACTACGTGCTTATTCCTTGGGAAGTGGAACGTACACAGGTATTGAGGCGGTTTCAAACAATGTTAATCGGCTTGTAGAACCGCGTATACGTACTGGAAAGTGGACTATGCTTTATATGGCACTTTCCTTGAGTTTTACCGCGGGTGGTATTATTTTGCTTTATCTACTTTGGCAAGCACATCCTGTCTATGGCCAAACTTTAAATGCGGTTGTTTTTCATAAAATTTTAGGCGATTCCAGCGCCGGTCACAGTATGCTAACTATTACCCTGCTGTTAGAAGCGGGACTTTTATTAGTTGGTGCAAATACCGGGTTTTTAGCAGGCCCCAGTGTTTTAGCCAACATGTCTATTGATGGTTGGCTGCCCAATCGTTTTCGTCACCTTTCCAGCCGTTTAGTAACGCAAAATGGTGTTATTGTCTTTGGATTAGCCGCTTTACTCATTCTTTGGTTGAGTGGCGGTCGTGTATCTTGGCTGGTAATCCTCTATAGTATGAATGTATTTTTAACTTTCTCACTTTCTATTTTAGGTTTATGCGTCTATTGGTTAAAACATAAAAAAGTAGCCTCTCCACGCTGGTTGGCGCATTTAAGCTTTTCTGCCTTCGCTTTTTTTATCACAGGAAGTATCTTAATAGTGACCTTGATTTCTAAATTTACTTTTGGTGGCTGGGTCACCGTTGTTATTACCGGCCTTGTTGTCATGCTTTGCTTATTGATCAAAAGACACTATACGTATGTCTATAAGAAATTACATGACCTTGATTTACTGATGACTAGCACACCACTAAAAATACAAAAAGTCGTTGTACCTTTACAAACTACTGAAGCCACCGCTGTCATTATGGTAGGGAAATATCGTGGAATTGGTCTATACACTCTGCTATGGATACTACGTTTATTTCCACAACATTTTAAAAATTTTATTTTTTTAACGGTTGGCGTTGTCGATGTCGAAAGTTTTAGCGCCAAAAAAGAATTGACTGCCATGCAAGCGTCGTCAAACAAAATGTTAGATTATTTTGTCGCTTATTGCCAGCAACAAGGCTTAGCTGCAAAAGGACTGGCAGCGTATGGAACGGATCTAGTAGAAAAATTAACGATGTTATCTCAAAAAGTGATGAAAGAATTCCCTAATTCTATCTTTTTTGCCAGTAAATTGATTTTTGGCAAGGAAGATGATTGGATAACACGTTTCTTGCATAATGAAACAGCCGTAACTTTACAACGTCGTTTACATCTACTTGGTGCACAACTGGTTATTTTACCCATGAAAATAGATTAGACCTCTTTCGAAACTCAGAAATTTAGTCAAGTTCGCGGCGAACGACTGGCGAGGACCGGAGTTTACTGCGGGTAAATGAGGACCGTAGCCAGGCGTTCAACAATGAAATTGACTAAATTACCACGTTTCGAAAGAGGTCTATTAGACTTCTTTCGAAACTCAGAAATGCAGTCAAGTTCGCGGCGAACGACTGGCGAGGACCGGAGTTTACTGCGGGTAAATGAGGACCGTAGCCAGGCGTTCAACAATGAAATTGACTAACACCACGTTTCGAAAGAGGTCTATTGAAGTGAAAGAGCAACCTATAGAGGTGCCCTTAAAGAGCGAGCAGTATATGCAAACAACCTATGAAAAAACAATCGATTCTATTCTACGACAGCAAGATCCTCAAAGTATATTAGGATTCATTCAAAAAAAAGTGACCGAACTAAAAGAAATCGATCGAATATGGCGGTCGGCGATCACGGCTGATCTCGGTGAACACAGCCGTATTGCCAATTTCCGTGATGGTTGTTTGGTTGTAGAAGTCAATAATGCTGGCTGGGCAACGCGTTTACGGTATCTAGTTCCGGATTTAATCAAAAAATTGTTAAAATACCCTATTTTAGGCTCATTAAAGAATATTGAGTGGTATATACAACCGACAAACCATTTGCCACTCATTTTATCCGACACCAGTGCACAACCACTGAACAATACGGCCATGGATATCAAAATTAAATCTCTGCGCAAAGCCTTAGTCAAGATATAAAAATTTCGATTTAAAGTGTACTAGCTCAAACTTGATCGGATAGTTGCCGATTTTTAAGAAGTGACTGTCAGATCAAATTTAGTTGAAAAAATTTTTTTTTACATTTTTACATTAGACTTCTTTCGTAACTCAGAAATTTAGTCAAGTTCGCGGCGAACGACTGGCGAGAACCGGAGTTTACTGCGAGTAAATGAGGACCGTAGCCAGGCGTTCAACAATGAAATTGACTAAATTACCACGTTTCGAAAGAGGTCTATTAGCCAATGTACACTCTAACGTGTAGAATAGAAGAGCTTATCACTGTAAGTGGTAAGCTTTTTACATAGGCGCTTCTAGAAATTAGGAACGCTAATAAATCTACAGAAAATTTTATAAAAGAGTCTTGCATTCATGCCATACATCCCCTTAAAAGAATTAGAAAATCTATCAAAAAATATTTCATCCTCCCCAACACCACAATTAGGTCAATCCATGGTAATGAACTTTTCACCGGGATGGAACGAGGAAAAGATAGCTGGCCTACTAACCAAGGCTCCGCATAGCGCTGATGCTAAGGTTATGATTCGCCAAATTCCAGATGAAGATTTAAAAAAATTTTCTACAACCAGCAAAGGCATTCCAAGAATGTTAATCTCTCAAAATGCTCGAGTCATTTGGCAAATCCCCCCTGACGCGCTAGCGGAATTTGCTAGAACAGACGAGGGAATACAAACAATATTGATTTGTCGTAACTCTCGTGCCATTAGGGCAATCTCTGATGAAAATTTACGAAAATTTTCTAAAACCACCGAAGGCATTTCAAGAATGTTAATCTCTCAGAATGTTCGAGTCATTGAGCAAATCCCCCCTGACGCGCTAGCGGAATTTGCCAAAACGCCCGAGGGAATACAAACAATAGTGACTTCTCGTTGTTTTTCTGCAATGCAACTAATTCCGCTTGACCAATTGAAGCACTTTGCTGAAACGTCCGAGGGAATAGCAAGAATGTTGGCTACTCAGAACTCTCGTATCATTGCGACAATCTCTATGGAACAGTTGAAAGCATTTGCTATAACACCCCCAGGCAAGCGACGAATATCAGCTGCTTGTGAATATAAATCGGCAAGGCACATCCCTTATCCATGTCTATATCAATATGTGGAGGATCGTTTTGGTTCTGAACCGATATCTGACCCTCAATTGTCTGCTAAACGATTGTCTGCTAAACAGCAGTATATTCTTAACTCAACAGTATCCCGGACAATTAAAGATTGCTTGCTCGAAAGAATATCACCAGAACTGTATGAGCAAATCGCATCTTCGTGGCAAGCAACAATACGAGCTCCAAGACTTAAGTTTACTTTTTTTAAAACGATGATACACGCTCATTCTAACTCTCAGCCTAGTGACTATGCTTGCTCTAGTACTCTCTCGAGCACTTGTTCCAAAAATACTTCTTCATTGGTAGAATCATTACCTCGTGATCAGCAACGTCCAGAAAAACGAGTACTTGACGAACCTGTTCTGCCTCAAAAAAGAAATAAAATTGATGATGCAGCCAATGAACTCGTTCGCTATTTCCATAATTTTCCCGCTCAAGCGGCTGATAACCTTAATCTTGCAGAGCCAAACCAAAACACTCTCTGGCGCCCCTGGTAAAGAAACTCCGGTCTCAAAACACAGATTAGCGTGTGCTGCGTACTCTAGACTTTTTTCGTAACTCAGAAATTTAGTCAAGAAAGAAGTCTATTCAAAGAGTTTTCACTTCTATCAAAACCGGCAACGCTCGCTTTTTCAAGCGCTTTATACGATTAGGTCGGAACTAATACACCTAAATCAGACATTTCGGCGAATCACTGACAATTAAATTTTAACTTTTACAAAAAGTCAATTTGGCATGAGATAATTTTTTTTCTTCTTCTTCACATTCAAATTTTTTCTTTTTTGGCTTAAAGAGTGCTGGGCTAGAATTACATTGAGAAGGTTCTGTAGGGAGAGTGGGCGCACAAAACAGGCATTTGAGCCTGTCTGCCACGTCCTCTACCCGCTTATCAGTATGACACGTTAATAATTCTTTTCTGCTAAGTATCAACTCCCCCTTTAACAGACGAAGACAAGCGCTGGCATTTAATTTACGTTTTGTTAAACAAGAAGTATATACGGCGATACCCAGTACTAACACTGAATCCAGTGAATTGCAGGTAAACAGAGACTCGCCATTCTCGTGCTTGCTCTTGTTATCCAAGAGCAATTTATCAGTACAAAAATCTAGAGCAATAATACAGAAGATAGGCAACACGCGGTCAGTGTTTTTACATTGTTCAATACGTTCATGCATATGCTTGTAATGTACTTC
>Ga0210402_10003003_pt1 | contig 16034 bp, 8 predicted proteins | sample IncBWC7MmetaG_FD_161055 | JGI IMG/M metagenome (GOLD analysis project Ga0210402, IMG submission 161055) | Forest soil microbial communities from Barre Woods Harvard Forest LTER site, Petersham, Massachusetts, United States - Inc-BW-C-7-M | ecosystem: Environmental > Terrestrial > Soil >... | reverse complement strand
CCGCGTTGCGAGGTGGCGACGATAAGCAAGCGGGCAAGCCCGTTCAGGATAAAGGTGAGAAGAAAGAGAACCAGGCCGAGTTCGACGAGAGACTGCAAGTAGACGTCGCCGGTGGCTTCCTTGAATTGACTGGCAATGACGGACGCAATCGAATCGCCGGGCGAAAACAAGGAAGCGCTGATGACGGGAGTGTTGCCGATGACCATGGTCACGGCCATGGTTTCGCCCAGAGCACGAGCCAAAGCCAGGAAAATGGAACCCATGATGCCTGTGCTGGCAAAGGGCACGACAACTTTCCACGTGGATTCCCAGCGCGTAGCGCCAAGAGCGAGGGCGGCTTCACGCTGGTCGCGAGGAACGGAAAGGAGCACTTCGCGGGAGACGGAAATAATATAGGGGATAACCATAATCGCGAGGACGATTCCGGCCGTGAGGAGACCAATGCCATAGGCCGGGCCCTTGAAAAGCGGAAGAAATCCAAAGGCGTCTCTCAATGCAGGCTGTATGTGCTGGCGCATTAAGGGCACGACGATGAAAATTCCGAGCAGGCCGTAGATGACGCTGGGAACGGCGGCCAGAAGGTCGATGAAAAACTCGAGAGTATCGGAGACGCGTATGGGCGCCAATTCCGCGAGAAAAATCGCGGCGCCGATGCCCAAGGGCACGGCGATCAGAAGCGCGACGGCGGCGGTGACAAGTGTGCCATAAATGAATGGAAGCGCGCCGAACTGCTCGAAGATGGGGTCCCAAACGCGAGTGATGAAGAAGTCGAAGCCGAACTTGTGGCGCGGCAGCACGGAGCCCCGCCAGAGCTCGAATACGAGCAGGACGGTGATCAAAACGACCGAGCCCGCAAACAAGAAAGTAATGATGCGGGCAATTTCGTCGCCATCGCGAAGGCGGCTCAAAAAAGAGCGCGAGCCCACCACGGGACCCGCGCCCGGAACGATAGTGCTGGTGGTTACCATTTCTAGCCGATAGCTATTGAACGTTGTTGAGCGCCTTCAACTCCATGGCGACGACTTCCTTGGGAAGCCGAGCGTAAGCAAGGGCCTCGGTGTCCTTCTGTCCATCATTCAGCATCCATTTGATGAAGCCCTTGATGGCATCGCGCTTTCCGGCGTCGGAGATTTTCTGGGGAATCAGGAGCCAGGTAAAGCTGGAAATGGGATAGGCCGTCTTTCCTGGGGCGTCCGTGATGGAGACGCGGAAGTCGTCCGGCATGTTCTTGGCCGCGCCAGCCGCTGCCGCAGTAACGCTTTCGAGATCCGCCTTAATGAAAGCGCCGGAGGAGTTTTTCACACGACCATATGGCATTTTGCTTTGGATTGCATAAATCAACTCAACATAGCCGAACGAATTGGGAGTCTGCTTGATCAGCCCAGATACGCCCTCGTTGCCTTGGCCGCCTAAGCCCACCGGCCAATTAACGGCGGTTCCTTTGCCAACTTTGTTCTTCCACTCCTCGCTGACCTTGGAAAGATAATCCGTCCATATATAGGTTGTGCCGCTGCTTTCCGCGCGGTGAATTACAATAATGTCGTCCGCCGGGAGTTTTACGTCTTTGTTTGGTCCAGCGATAGCAGGATCGTTCCATTTCGTGATTTTGCCGAGAAAGATTCCCGCGAGCGCCTCTGGCGTAAAATTCAACTCTGCAGTAATCCCTGGAATATTGTAGGTCGGCACATCCGCGCCAAGGACGGTGGGAAAATGCAGGATGCCGAAACCATGTTTATCCTGGTAGGTCTTGAGCTGCGCGTCATTCATTGGACCATCGGAAGCGCCGAAGTCCACGGTTCCTTCGGTGACTTGCTTGATTCCGCCGCCTGAACCGATGGACTGGTAATTGATTTGAATATTGGAATCTTTTTTGTGGTACTCATCGAACCACTTGGAATACATGGGGTAGGGGAAGGTGGCGCCAGCGCCGGTGAGGGATAGAGGGCTATCCGCCCAGACTAAGCCGACGAAGCCAAGAACGGCAAGAAGGATTCCTGTGATTCTTTTCATCCGTCATCTCCACTCGAAAGATTTGTAATTGCCCGATGGCTAAGAGTGTCCTGCTTTCGTGTTACGGGCTTGTTACAATCCATTCAGAGTTTATTGACTTATTTGGGCGGACAGCCTTCTCTGTTAACACGTTTGTCTCCAGCGGTTTACCCATCCATGTTCAATAATCAGCGCTCGCTTGGGAGCAGATCCGGGTGCTCGCTACAAAAAATAAGGGGCAGCTCGGTGAGGAGCTGCCCCTTTTTCCGTCCGGAGAAGAGACGGAAAGCGTCGTTTCCCGGTTTACGGGATGTAGTAGCGGAAAGAGGTCATGACCACGTTGTCGACGGCCTTGGCGTTAACTCCCGGCGCTGCAGGAGTGTTGTTGTTGCCGGACCAAGTGTTCTTGACGAAGTAGGAATATTGAATACCCCAGCGAACGCCGCCCCTGGACCCTTGATAGATCTTATGCCAGAAGCCAGCGGTGCCTTCCTGAATATTGCGGATGTCGCCTGTGCAGCCTGCGGCAACTCCGGTGACAAACGCACCGCCTGGAAGTGCATCGGCGGCCTCGCAACCGGCGTTGTTGAAGAGCGGCGAGCCGTAGCCAACCGCAACCGTCGCTGGAACGGCAGCGTTGGTGAGGTAGGTGTAGGCCGTGCGGTACGCATACTCGAGACCGTAGTTAAAGTAGATGTCGAGTTTGGGGCTGGGATGAAGTTCGAGAGTGCCGAGAGTGGAGCCTCCGCGGATCAGAGCAAGACTTCCGTCCGGGCGAATCGTCGCATCAGGCAGCTGCGCCGAGCTGTATCGGCCAACACCGTCGCCGCCAAAGAAGTGAACGCCCAATTCCGCCTTCTTGGAACGGACGAGGGGGAAACGAGCGTTGACGCCGATGCCGCCGCCCAGTGCGCTGCTATTGAAAGCGTTGGCGGAGGAGGGCGTCGTACCCGGGCAGCCTGCCGGCAAGGCGATTTGAGCGACTGGGGCGCCGCAGGGATAAATGCGAACGCGGAAGTCGCTAATCACACCGAAGACTTCATAATGGCCGAAGCCCGGCTCGAAGGCGCCCTTGATGATGAAATCCGGGATCGCATTGTTGGAATAACCGGTGGTGTCGACGAAGTTGAGCAAACCACCGCCGGCGCCTACGCCGCCCGCGAGGAACGGAGTCGGGGAGTTGTGGTTGGTGATCGTCGCCTGCGGATCCTCGGCGGATAGACCGAACCATGCTTTGTCGTTGAAGTTCTTGGTGACGCGGAAGCCGTATTGGCGAGCCCAGCTGAATCCGACGTTATACTGTGCGTCAATGGTCATCGGAGGCGCTTCGGTGCGGTTGTCGAGACCCTTCTTCGTCTCCGTGACCAAACTCCACATCTGGCCTCCGGTGAAAGACCAGCCGTTGGAGAGACCTACTTGACCCCAGATTTGGCGCTGCCGCATTACGTAGCTGTTGCTCTGACGGTTGTTCGAAGTGACGCCGGTGCCCAACCAATCGAGTTCGTAATAGCCGGTCAATTTCAGGCTGTCGGTTTTGCCTTCGAAGAGGAAGGACAATCGGGACTGACGACCGGAAGCGTTGAACTCAGAAACCTTGCTGAGGTCGTTGCCTGGGAACGGAATGCCGGTGAAGGGAGTGTTGATATCGGCTTGGGCCGCGCGCTGGCGGAATGCGGATTCCGCAGCGAGGAAGCCGCCTGGCGTGAATGTGATGCCCTTGAATCGGATGGATGCCGGGGCATCTTCTGCCTTCTTTGCATCGGCCTGCTCGGCGGCGACGGAGGTCTTGAGGACCTCGTTGCTGGCCTTCAGGTCCGCGACTGTGGTATTGAGAGTCGCCGCAGTGCTCTTGACCTCAGCCGTGGTGTTCACCGCCTCGGTGGCCCTGGTGCTGGCGTCCGCTGCGCGCGCATTTGCTGACGCAGCCGCGTCACGCGCTTCATCGATTTGACGATCGCGCTTGGCGAGTTCTTCCTTCAACAAGGTAAGCTGCTCTTGCTGTGCCTGCAGAGCCTGGCGGAGCTCTTCAATTTCCGCAGCGATTGCCGAGTCCGACTTGTCCGCTTTCTTGGCTGCCTTTGGCTTCGCCGGCTGCGCAGGTTTAGCGGGCTGCGCGTCAGCGTCCTTAGGTGTATCCGCGAGCGCGATACCGTACGTTAGGAACAGCGATAATGTGAGTGCTGCTATTTTTTTCATTTCCTCTCTCTTTAGAGCAAAATTCGAAAACGCACCAATGAGAATGCGTAACACCCGCAGGAGAAGGTAGAGGCCTCGTCTTACAGTTACGTCAACCGAATATGAATATCCTGTAACGATAGGGGAGCTTGGGACGTAACCCGTTGAGACATCAAAGGTTACAAAAGAGGCAGAGGGTCAACAAACACAAGAAGCTGTGGTTTTTTGCCGAACACTGGGGGTTTCGGCAAAGTTCCGTTCATCTGCAAGTGGATTGAAAACTTTGCTCATTTACGCCTTCGAAAACGGCCTTCCGCCCTCGACGGGAGGAAGCATCTACTTCGGCAGAGACATCGTAAAGGCGAGCACAATTTGCGTCAAGCGATATTGGTATTTGGCGTCAGTGTCCTGGATATCGGCTTCCGTTTTTTGTAGCTCGGCCTGGGTGAACTCGACGATGGAGCCGAGACCCAGGTTGTAACGGGCCTGTGCAAGGTCGAGAGCGAGGCTGGCCTGCTCGCGGAATTGCTGGGTGACGGAGAGACGCTCGAAAGCGCGACGGGAATCTTGCCAGGCGTTGCGAACGTCACGCGCGATGTTGTTGCGGGTATCGAGTAGCCGCTGGCGATCGATTTCCGTTTGGAGGTCGGCGGCCTTGGCGCGCGCGTTGTAAAGAAAGCCGTTGAAGACCGGAATGTTAACGTTTACGCCGACGGCGCCGTACCAGCTCGGGATATGGTCGTCGCGGATGGGCGCTTGCCCGACAACACCGAGGGCGGTGACAGCCGGCCGCCAGAGATCATGCTCAGCACTGCCGAATTTCTGCGCGGACTCGACTTCAAATTGCAGGGCTTTGATTTCAGGACGCTGCTGCAGCGCTTGTTGAATCAGAGGAGCAACGTCAGTGGCCGGAACATTGACCGGGCCAGTCTCTTCGACAAGCTGGAAATTCTGCTCGTCGGCGTAACCGAGAATCGCAGAGAGGCTCGCCAGAGAAGTCTGGTAGTTGTTTTGAGCTTCCAATAAGAGGAGCTTGGCACGGGCCAAGTCGACATTGGAAAAACTGAGATCGATCTCCGATTTGAGTTTGGCATTCGTCAGTGCCTGCACTTTGTCGACGAGCGTCTGCCGGGCATGCACGGTTTCTTCCGCCACGCCGACGAGAGCCTGGGTTTCCAAAGAGTTGTAAAAGGCTTGGTCGACGACAAGAAGAATGTCAGCCCGGGTGGCTGCGGCATTCTGACCTTCGGCCTTCGAGCCGTATTCGGAGCTGGAAAGCAAATTGGTGGTGCGGCCGAAATCAGTAACAAGCTGCGTTACAGTGGCACCGCCCGCGGCCCGCGGGAAAAGGGAAGGAGAGTTGAGAAAACCAGCGGCGATGCGGCTTCCGGGGTTGGCATCTACAGCTGTGAGGCTGAGATAGGCATTCGGCAATAAAGCAGAACGCGCTTCGCGAACGTACTGTTGCGACACCAGTGCGCGTAATTTCCCTATTGTGATCTGCGGATTATTCTTGAGAGCGATAGCTTCGGCTTGAGCCAAGGTGAGGTTCGCACCGGCGGGCTGCATCTGCGAAGGTTGTTGGGAATTCGCAGTGCTGCTCGATGCCTGTGCATGGAGCGAAGGGCATACGCCACTAAAGACAGCGGCGAGCATGAACAGGAATCGCATCACGACTGGACCTCCTGAAGATTCTGTTCTCCCTTCCTATGCACAAGGAGATAGGCTGCCGGGACGAGATAGACAGTCACCACCACAGAAACCAACAAGCCCCCGATGATCGCTCGAGCGAGCGGGGCGTACTGTTCGCTGCCGGGCTCGGCACCGATGGCCATGGGGATCATGCCGAGAAGGGTGGCGAAAGAGGTCATCAAGATGGGGCGGAGGCGCATCCTCGAAGCGAGGGAAACCGCTTCTTGAACGGGTTTACCGTCGTGGTGCAGATGGCGGGCGAACTCGACGATCAAAATGCTGTTCGAAACCACGATGCCAACCATCATGACAACACCCATGAGGGACATGACGTTCAATGTGGTCCCGGTAGCAAGGAGGAACAGGAGCACACCTGCCAGTCCGGGGGGAATCGCGAGCAGAATGATGAAGGGATCTTTCCACGACGCGAACTGCGCGACCAGGACCAAGTACACCAGTACGATGGAAAGAATGAGGCCGATCCCGAAGCTCTTGAATGAAGAACGCATGCCCTGCACCGATCCTCGAAGATTCACACGAACTCCTTCCGGAAGTGTCGTCTTCTTGATTACATCCTCGACCTGGGCGGTGATTCCTCCGAGGTCTTCCGCCTTCGGTGAGACATAGACGTCTACGACGCGGAACAACTGATAGTGATCGACTTCCGTTGGCGACGGGATGGTTTTCACTTTGACGACGGTGTCCAGGGAAGTCGGCTGAGTGCTTTTCACGCCCCGCAGAGGAATTTGCTTAAGGTCGGTCATCGACTTGACCGCGCCTTCCGGGTATTGGACGGTGAGCAAATAAGGATTTCCGCTCTTGGGATCGATCCAGTAATTCGGCGCGATCATGCCATTGGAAGTGAGCGCGGTGATGACGTTGTCAACGATCTCCTTTTGCGAAAGACCCAGAAGTCCCGCCTTTTGACGGTCGACGTCGAGCTCCAATGCAGGGTAATCAATGTCTTGCGGGATGAGCACATCATTCACGCTTTTCAAAGCGCGGACCGGACCGGCTATTTTTGTCGCTACTTCATAAACTTTGTCGAGATTGTTTCCACTGACCTGGATGTCGATGGGCGCGGGCAAACCCAGATTGATAACGGCATCGACGAGGCCTCCCGACTGGAAATAGGTGGTGAGTTGCGGCAACTCTTGGTGAAGCTGCCCGCGCACGCGCCGCATGTACTCGTAGCTGCCAACCTTATGGCCTTCTTTGAGACTGACCTGCACGAAAGCGGTGTGCGGCGCTGAGTTCGGCGTGTAGATTGCGGAAAAATCCGTGGTGATACCGATGTTCGAGACGATGATCTGGAGCTGATCCGGGGGGACCACCTGGCGGATGATCTCTTCGACTTGCTTGACGTAATTCTCCGTCAACTCGACACGCGTTCCCGAAGGCGCTTTCAGATTGATCACGAATTGGCCGGGGTCGGTCCGGGGAAAAAACGAGACGCCCAGGAATGGATAGAGTGCGAGACAGAGCAAGGAAACTCCCGCAAGAGCGGCGATCGTCGCGACAGGCCTCAAGAGCGAGGTGTTCAGCGTCCGATCGTACTTACCGAGCATTTTTTCGAAGTACGAATTAAATTTGTGGGTGATAACGCCCAACCGCGCCCCGATGGCGCCTTGGCCAACTTCTTCGTCCGCCTGGTGGCGTTTTACGAGCTTTGCGCAAAAAAGCGGCACCACGGACATGGCGACGAAATAAGATGCGAAGAGGGAAAGAATCACAGCAAGCGCCAGCGCCATGAAGAGAAAACGGCTGACGCCGTAAAGAAACACCACTGGGAAGAAGACAATCGAAGTGGTCACCGTGGCCGCCAGGACTGCTAGGCCGACCTCCTGGCCGCCATTCTCGGCGGCCACCTGCGGAGATTCGCCGAGTTCGAGGTGACGAAAGATGTTTTCGAGGACGATGACGGAGTTGTCGATCAAGCGGGAAAACGCGAGCGCGAGCCCTCCGAGAACCATGGTGTTGACAGTGCCTCCGCCTCCGCCGAGGGCTAAGAAGGTGGCCAGCGCAGAAAGCGGAATGGAAAGAAAAACGGCGGCGGTAGCACGGAGGCTTCCGAGAAAGAGCAGAACCATTACACCGGTGAGGACCAAGCCGATTCCGCCTTCGCGGATCAGGTTGGAGATGGCAGTCTTGACGAAAATAGACTGGTCGAAAACTACTCTTGCCGTAAGTTGCTTCGGGATGTCAACGAGATGCTTGAGGGCATCGGTGATGCCATCGACCACGGCGATGGTGTTCGTGTCGCCGCCTTGTTTGAGAATCGGCAGGTAGACAGAGGGTTGGCCATCCACGCGCACGATGTTGGTCTGAATCGCCTCCGCATCCACCGCTTTGCCGACGTCACCCACCAGCACAGAGGATTGGCCAACGGATTTGAGAGGCATGCTGTTAATGGCCGATGCTGAAGGCGCCTGGCTATTGGAGTAGAGGTTGTAATCGAACGGCCCGATCTTCACGTCGCCGGCCGGCAAGATCAGGTTGGCCTCGTTGACTTGGCGCACTACGTCCATTGGGCTCAACTGGTGTGCATCCAGCTTCAGGGGATCGACGTACACCATGATTTGGCGGTATCGGCCACCGAAGGGCTGCGGCACGGAAGCACCGAGAACATTGGCAATTTGATTCCGGACGGTGTATTGACCCAGATCGTGAAGCTGAGTCTCGTCGAGGCCTTCTCCTTTCAGAGTGATAAGGCAAACGGGCAAGCTGGAGGCGTCAAATTTCAGCACCACAGGCGGCAAGGTGCCGGGGGGAAGGCGTCGCAGGTCGGCCATGGCGAGGTTTGAGACGGTGCTGAGATCAGCGTCGGCGTTGGTGCCGGGTTGAAAGTAAATCTTGATGAGGCTGACTCCTGGAAGCGAACGAGATTCAATGTGATCGACACCGCTGGCAAGCGTGAACCAACGCTCAAAAGGGTTAGTGATGTTGGTTTCGATTTGCTGCGGAGGCATGCCGGAGTAAAAAGTAGCGATGACGACGACGGGAATGTTGATTGGGGGAAAGAGGTCAACGGGCATGCGGACCAAGGTGACCATTCCGACGATGACGATGACCAGACAGATCACGATAATGAAGAAGGGATACTTAATCGAAAACCGGGACATTATTTCCCTCCCGCCACGCTTTTTCCCTGCGAACTTACATCCTTGGGCTTGATTCTCTGACCACTGTGAAACTGGCTGCGGTTGCCGATGACGACGCGGTCGCCATCCGTCAGACCGGAAAGCACCTCCACGCGGGTATTGTCCTCAACGCCAAGCTTGACGTGGCGCTCCTCAAGAAGGTCTTGCGAATTGACGGCGAGGACAGTGGCATCCTCACCGTTGCGAACGACCGCCTCTAAGGGGATCGTCAAGGTGTTCTTTTTCTCGCTTAGAAGCAACTGGGTATCGGTATACATTCCAGGGAGGAGGCGGCCATCGCGATTCTGGCAGTCGATTTCCGTCTCCATGGTCCGGGTTTGCATATCGAGAGAATCGGCGAAGCGAGAGACTTTGCCTTCGATATCCTCGTTCAGCGCCTGGACGCGCACCTTCACCGGGTCCTTCAAATGAATCTGCCCGGCGAGGGATTCTGGAATGGCCAAGACAAGCCGCAGCACGGAGATCTGGGCGATACGCACCACTGGAATGGCCTGACTGCTTGTGGAAGTGCCTGCCGCTACGAGTGCTCCGGTATCCGCGTAGCGATTGGTAATGACGCCCGCGAAAGGCGCAGTGATGCGCGTGTAATCGGAAAGCGCGGACACCTGCTTTTGATTTGCCTGGGCCACCTCGAGTTCCTGCTGTGCGGCCGAGAGCGCTGCTTTCGCACTGGAAACTTGAGCCTCGGCCTCGAGGTCCTTGGCCTGAGAGTCGTCCAATTCCTGTTGCGCTACCAACCCCGCACGGGTTTTCGCAGCATCGTTGAGGCGTGAGTATGCCGAGTGCATCGCGGCGTGGGTGGATTGCGCCCTCTGCAAGTCGCCCTTCGCGCGTCCAATTTCTTCAGCCGCGCGGCGAGCCCCTGCGTCGGCACCTGCGAGTTGCGCGGCTAATTCCGGAACTTCCAATATCGCGAGGGTTTGGCCTTCCTTTACGTGGTCGCCAACATCGACGTAAATCACCTTGATATATCCGGCCACCTTGGCATGCACGTCGACGTCTTGAAACGGCCTGAACTCTCCGGAAATCGTTAGCGCGTTGGCGATGGCGCGTCGATCCGCGACTGCGACCGCGGCGGTCACATCGCCTGCGCCGGCCACGGTCTTGTTTGGGTCGTCGGCTTCGGATGAACCACGGCTCATCCAAAACCATCCCAGTAAACAAAGGGCAGCAAGAATGACTCCGGCAATGATCGATTTTTTGACGGTCATAAAAAATTCCTAGTGCGCAAAGGGACCGGCGTAGCGGGCGCGCCAACGCCGGAAACCGCAAATCTTGAGAATGGGCCTCACTGATGAACTACTACAGGGTTCATTCAGTTGCAGAAAGTCGAAACTTCGAGCAATCGGAAGGGATCAAAAAGCGGGAGGAGGGCGAACCCACAAACTCGCGCGCAAAATCTGCTGCGGAGGAGGGAGTTCCGAAGACTGAGAGAGGAAGGATTGAGAGCTTGAGTCCGGCAAAAAGGAAATAACCTGCCCGAAAAAGTGCGCGACAAATACATACGCATCCTGGCAGCCCATCGAGGGATATTGCTCCAACTCCGAAGACGCGACCGTGGCACGGTAACTCGCCGGGTGATCCACTTTCAAACCGGCGGTTGAGCCCAAGGCCGCCAGAAACGGATTGTAAAGAAGGAGAATCGCGAGTAGCAGGCACACCCACGCATGCCGTTTTGAAACGGCAAGAACATGCGGGATATCGACAGGGCTACGCTTCCTCGACACGCTTTTCACAATAGTAGGACTGCGACATCAGGTCAAGAGGATGCCTCGCCGTGCGTGCCGGCATGCTATCAAGGGGGAAGAAGGGGACCGGAGCCAGGGGTGCGCCGATCCCCGAGGTAGGACGTGGTACGAAGATCAAACGGGTTGAGTATCGCAGCCCGGTGTCACATTCGAATGAAGGGCTTGTGAATTCTCGATGACCTCTTCGCCGGCCGATGCGATCTCTGCGCCACCTTCCTCGGTCAAAGCTAGTCCGCGGCCATGGCGGACATCGAGCCCGCGGACCCAGAAGATAATGTCCTCGGCGATGTTGGTGGCGTGGTCGGCGATGCGCTCAAGGTGTCTGGTGGCAAGAATGAACTGCATTCCCGGGCTGACGAGAGCTGCTTGCTGGGTCATGCTTTGCATGAGCTGATCGAAGATGCGATCGCGGTATTGATCGACGACATCGTCGCTTTGAAGAACCTGCCCTGCCATTTCGACGTTGCGGAAAATCAGAGCGCCGAGACTCTTGCTGACCATGGCGCGCACGGCCGCCGTCATGGGAGCCAGTTCCTGCGGCAAAGGCGCGTCCGGCATTTCGCGCAGCGAGATGACGCACTCGGCGAGATTCACGGCCAGGTCTCCGATGCGTTCAAGATCGTTCGTAATTTTGAGAGAGGCAACGATAAGGCGTACCTCATCGTCCGAAAAGGAACCGCGGCGGAGCAAACGGATGGCGTGCTCATCGATGACAATTTCCATTTCGTTGATTCGCGGTTCGAGAAGAAAAACTTCACCGGGGAGAGAAAAAGTGCGCGAATCTGTGACGCCGACGATGGCTTCAAGAGCGCGATTCATCGCGCCTTCGACGGTGCGGGCCATCGAGACGAGATAATTGACAAGAGTTTCGTAGAGGACGGCTTCCGTCATTCCGGCGGCAGTAGCCATGAGCTTCCTTCCAGAGTAGGGCGCCTCGAATCACACTCCTGCTCGTAGTCAGCACTGTGGCAAAAATATCGTTACACACTGTTCACAATCGGATGAACATGCGAATAAATCGGCAAGATACGAGCAGGCTAAAAGCGGGACTTGATTGGGCAGCGGGAAAGTCGCGACTTGAGCGCGAAAAAGAGGCGGCGAGGCTAAGCAGGAGGTGTGCCCCCGCCATTGCCCCGATCGACCACGCCACTGGAGAACGAACGCGGAGCAGGGTGGTCAGGGTCAAAAAGGGGGACGGAAAAATGGAATTGAGAGCCTTGACCTACTTCGCTTTCTACCCAAAGGCGACCGCCATGGACCTCGACGAGATGTTTGGCGATGGCCAGGCCGAGCCCTGTGCCTCCGGCTTCGCGGGACCGCGCGACATCGACTCGGTAAAACCGCTCGAAGATGCGAGGCTGATCGGCCTTGGGAATGCCGATACCCGTGTCTGACACGGTAAGAATAACTTCGTCTTCGCCGGTTTCCGCGCTGAGCATGATTTGTCCGCCCGGAAGGGTGTATTGAATGGCATTGTCCAAAAGATTTTGCAGAACTTCGGCAAGCCGGCGGCGGTCTCCCGCGATATCCGGCAATTGTTGCGGCATGTTGACCGAGATTCGCAAATCCTTTTCGGTGGCGCGGCGCTGGGCCGTCTCGAGGCAGCTTTCGATCAATTGAGAAACACGGAGGCGGCGAATCTCGAGTTCGAGGCGCTCGGCGTCCATTTTGGAAAGCATCAGCAAATCTTCTGTTAAACGGGCCAACCGGCGGGAATGTTCGAGAATGATCTCGAGGAAATGAGTTCGGTTATGCGGATCGTCGATAGCGCCGGCAAGAAGCGTTTCGGTAAAGCCTTGAATAGCGGTGAGGGGGGTTCTCAATTCGTGCGACACGTTGGCCACAAAATCGCGCCGGACACGCTCGAGCTTTCGCAGTTCGGTAATATCGTGAAGAACCACGACGGCGCCAGTCGTGTCTGCTGCGCGGACAGCCGCAACCGTGATCGCGAAATGGTGCTGCCGGAGAGTGCCGGTGACGATTTCCGATTGGACGCGCGGCTCGCCGCCGAGGACTCTTCGCACAGCTTCGACCAGTTCGGTCTGCCGCACTACTTCCACCAGCGCGCTGCCTGAGGTCGGTGGCACATCCAAGCCCAGAATCTCCGCAAAGCCAGGATTCGCAAACACCAACCGCTCAGGGCCATTCACGACAGCAACGCCTTCGACCATGCTTCCGAGAATCGCGGAGGAAAGGTTGCGTTCTTCCGTCAGGGTGTGGATGGCGCGGTCCAAACGTGCGGCGGTGCGGTTGAGAGAGAGGCCAAGCGCTTCGAGGGCGTCGCCCGAACCGTCGCGAGGCAGAGGCCGGAAGTCGCCTTCCGCCACGCGCCGGGAAAATTCCTTTAGACGCTCAACACGACCCGTAAAGCTGCGGGAGAACAATAAGGAAATTCCGCCAGCGATCAACAAAATGAAAAACGACGCGATCCACAGCCTGTGACGGAAGGAGCTCAAAACTTCATCGAAGGTCTCGAGAGGAAGAGCAAATCGCAATATGTACGGCGATCCCGCAGAGGTGTTCAGGCGGACGGCATAATAGAGAAGATCACGATTTATGGTGACGCTGTGCCGGATCGAACGCCCGCTTCCTTTTGCCATCGCATCAAGGATTTCCGGGCGGGTGGCGTGATTTTCCATGGTCTGGGGATCGGATTGCGAATCCTCAAGCACGCGGCCATCGGCGGTGATAACAGTCACGCGGGCGCCGCTGGCGGCCATTTGCGCGACCCAGTCCCGCAGGGCGGAAAGGTCTTCGGGATGTTCCGGTGATGCTGGCGTCCACTGTGGAGGGCGCGCTTGCGCTATCCGGGCAATCGCGGTGAGCTGTTCGAAACCAGTGCGTTGGTAATCGTTACGAAGCGATCGTTCGGCAAAAAAATCCACGGCGAGCAGGACGCTCACCAGGAGGGCAAGAAAAGCCAGCGCGAATTTCCAGAATAGATTAAGCCGCACGAGTTTCGAACAGGTACCCCGCGCCACGCACGGTCTTCAGAAAAACGGGATTCTCCGGATCGCCTTCGATTTTTTCACGCAGGCGGCGGACGTAAACGTCCACGCTGCGCGGGGTTACGAAACGATCCGTTCCCCAGACGGCATCTAGCAGCTGATCCCGCGTGAAGACCCGGTTCGGGCGCGAAGCAAGGTAATAGAGCAGCCGGAATTCGAGCGTGCTAAGCGGAACAGGCTTCCCCGAATGGCTCACCCGGTACGACGCCGGATCGATCGCCAGCTTGCCGATCTCGATGATGCGGGGCGAATCAGCAGGCGGCTCCGCCCGGCGGAGCAGCGCCTTGACGCGCGCCAACAACTCGCGCGGACTGAAAGGCTTCGTCACATAATCATCGGCGCCCATTTCCAGGCCCACAACGCGGTCGGCTTCATCGCCGCGCGCAGTGAGCATGAGAATCGGCAGACGATTCAATGCATCGTCACGGCGAACTTCCCGGCAGATGTCGAGGCCGGAAAGTTTCGGAAGCATTAGATCGAGAAGGAGCAGGTCGGGTGGCGTTTTCTTGAGCGTGTTCAGGCCGGTGCTGCCGTCAAAAGCGGCACTGACCTGAAAGCCTTCGTTGGCGAGGTTGTAGCGAACGAGTTCGACGATGTCCTTGTCGTCCTCGATGATCAATACGCGCTTCATAGGGTTGACACGTTCCGCTCGCCGGCTTGGCGGCAGTTTACCGTACGCCGGAGAAATGCGATAGGAGGTGGAAAGTCTTGCATCACTGAGAGATTGTCGTAACACGATTTATTGTCGCAGTACGCATGTAACGCGGGGATGACATGAATGTGAATGAAGTGTGAACGCCGGATAAGCGCTCAATTCGCACCGGCGGTTGTGAAAGCCAGTGCTAGAAGCGTCTTTTGCTCGAGTTCGTGTGCCTTGGCAGAGCCGGTTGCGGGACTGGCGCTGGCCGACCGCTTTACTGACCGGACCTGAAGGCCCTTGGCCTGTGCTAGCCGCTCGAGACGCGGCAGGATGTAGAAAAGCGAGCCCATGTTCGCGGGTTCTTCTTGAACCCAGACGATTTCCCGGGCGTTGGGATGCTCAGCAAGAGCGGCGGAGATTTCCGTTCGTGGCAACGGGTAGAGCTGGTCGAGGAAAAAAATGGCGGTAGTGGTGTCCTTGCGGCGGCGGCGCTCTGCACGAAGTTCGTGGCCGACCTTTCCGCTGGCGATCAGGATTCGCTTGGCATTCTGCACTTCCTGGTCCGGCACGAGCGGCAGGAAGCGCGGCCGCGTGAAATCTTCGATGTTCGAGCTGGCATCCGGATGGCGCAACATGCTTTTTGGCGTGAAGACAATGAGCGGCTTGCGCCAAACCCGAAGGGTCTGCCGGCGCAGCATGTGGAAATACTGGGCGGCCGTGGAAGGCTGGCAAATTTGCAGGTTGTCTTCCGCGGCGAGCTGCATGAAGCGCTCGATGCGCGCGCTGGAATGCTCGGGGCCCTGTCCTTCATAGCCGTGCGGCAGCAAAAGCACAAGACCGCTTGGCAGATTCCACTTGTCTTCTGTGGCGCTCAAGAATTGATCGATAATCACTTGCGCGCCGTTGGCAAAATCCCCGAATTGCGCTTCCCAAAGAACCAGCGCTTCCGGATAGTCGCGGCTGAAGCCGTATTCGAAGCCGACGCAAGCCGCTTCGGAAAGCGAGGAGTTGTAAATTTCGCAAAAAGCCTGCTGCCGGGAGAGATGAGAAAGCGTGAGGTAGTTGTGCTCGTTTTGCGTATCGATCAGGACGGCGTGCCGCTGATTGAAGGTGCCGCGCTGGGTGTCCTGCCCGGTAAGGCGCACGGGATTGCCTTCCAGCATTAGTGAACCAAAGGCGAGCGCTTCCGCAAAACCGTAGTCGATGGCGCGCTTGCCGTGGCCCATCTCGGCGCGCTGCTCGAGCAGCTTTGCGATTTTCGGATGGGTGTGAAAGCCGGCAGGGACGCGAACCAGCCCGTCGGTGAGTTCCGCGAGTTTTTCGCGTGTTAACCCTGTGTCGACCTCGTAGGTCGGATCGTATTTGCCATGCTTGTACGGAGACCAATAGTCCGGCAGCTTACGAAGCTGGGGAATCTTGGTGAGATGCCCCGCCTTCTCTTGCTCCTCTTCGTACTCCTTCTTCACCGAATCGACGACGAGAGATGCGTCGGCGCCAGTCTGCTCGGCGTAAATCTTCCAGAGCGGTGCATGGTTTTTTATGCGCTCGTAGAGAAGCGGCTGGGTGATGGTGGGATCGTCGACTTCACTGTGGCCGTGCCGGCGATAGCCGATGATATCCA
>Ga0210402_10003002_pt1 | contig 16040 bp, 12 predicted proteins | sample IncBWC7MmetaG_FD_161055 | JGI IMG/M metagenome (GOLD analysis project Ga0210402, IMG submission 161055) | Forest soil microbial communities from Barre Woods Harvard Forest LTER site, Petersham, Massachusetts, United States - Inc-BW-C-7-M | ecosystem: Environmental > Terrestrial > Soil >... | reverse complement strand
AATGTCTACGGCACCGACCCCGCTACTGGATTTGGCTTACGGACATTCGACAATACCGGTGTGCAATACGCATTGCTGGCGCTCAATTCCGGAGCCATCACGAAAACGCAGTTCCTCGACTTGAACGAGCGTATCGGAGGGTATGACAACGACCTCAATTATGTGTCCTCACGATCCGTGGGCGCCGCCGGCGCAATCAAGCGGGCCCACCAAACCGGCGTTTCCTTCAGCGGTGCGGGCGGGGTCGCCTCGATCCCGGTGTTCGACCACGGCACCTACAACGACACCAGCGGCTACCATTATCAGTGGTATCACTTCGCGCTGCGCGAGCGGCTGAAGTACTGGAACGGCGGCAACGCCGACAACATGGTCATGCAGCGCGGCAGCGCGCCGGATACGACAACCTGGTCGACATTCATCGCGTGGATGGACGCAATCAAAGCCGATACTTCCGCCACTCCCGCGCGGCAGAAGACGATCAACAATAAGCCTGCCGCCGCGGTCGACGGATGCTGGCAAAATGCCACGACTTTCATCGCCCAGGCGCAGACTCTCAGCAATCAACCGGATACAACTTGCAATACGCTGTTTCCGTCCTGGACCAACTCGTATTACCAAGCAGGAGGCCCGCTGGCTGCCAACATTATGAGGTGCCAGTTGAAGCCGATTTCGCTGGCCGACTACACCGTTGCGTTCACTCCCGCCGAGCAGGCGCGCTTGAACGCGATCTTTCCGGCTGGCGTATGCGACTGGTCCCAGGTCGGGGTTGGCCAGGTTGCCGTTGTGCCTTGGTCGTCTGTAGGCCCGAAAGTACCGCGACTCGATTTCGCGCACGACGCTGACATCCATTGACGGCTACAGGGAGTATCTCCCCGCGAGGCGCGAGCCTTGCGGGGCTCCCTGCGTCTACGGGTCATCCTTATGATGTCGATCTTTGGGTCGATTCTGCGCTTGCGATGAGCTCAAGCCACTTTTCCTCGCAGCGCCGCAAATCGCAGCGCTTCTCCATGCCTCGTGCGATTGCGGTTTTTGCAATCCTGTTCGTCATCGCCTACTACGCAGCAATGCTTCTGCTCTTGCGCTTCCCGGGATTTCCTGAGGACCCACCATCACGGCCATCCACGAACGACTTGACCCTGCAATCGCGCGCGAACGAACCGATGCCGCCCGTTGAAGAACGTGCGCGTGCTCCGCGGGACCCAGCTACGCCGCGCGGCCCGAGTGCAGAAATCGACGTCGCTCTTAAGCCACCGATCGCGCTGCCGCCGGCGCTCTCTCCCGCAGCGGGCCGACCGATCCCGGTGATATTGACAGCTCCAACTCAGGTTGCGGGTGGAAACACTTTTGAGGTTTCCGTCGGCGTCCCACCCGGAAGCGGTGTCCATTCTGCTCATTTTCGGCTTAGCTACGACGACGAGGCGCTGGAAATACTAGACGGGATAGATGCGACCGGTACAACGGTACCGGTGATTCCCCTGGGACCTGGCATCGCCGACCTCAATCTCGACGCCGAACGCGGAGGAAGACAAGCGCCTGCGATCCGGTTCCTCGCGAGGACAGGCGGCTCTCGCTTTGTCGAAATCGCAGTCGCCGTGGACCTCTGGGATAGGGCTGGAAACGCGCTCCCCAGCGCTGAACTCGCGCCACACTCGATCACGGTGGGACCATAAGGCCCCGCGCCCGGCTCGCGTTACAGCCCCATGTACAGCTTACGGATCAGCTCGTTGTTGGAGAGCTCTTCGCGCGAGCTGCCTTCATACTCGATCCTGCCGTGGACGATCACATAGCCACGGTCGGCGATGCGGATCGCCTGGTGCAAATTCTGCTCCGCCATGAGCACCGTCAGACGATAGCGCTCCTTGAGCTCGCGGATCTGGTTGATGATGTGGATCACCAGGAGCGGCGAAAGTCCGACCGAAGGCTCGTCGATCAGCAGGATCTTGGGGGCGGTCATCAGCGCGCGCGCGAGCGTCAGCATCTGTTGTTCACCGCCGCTCATACTGCCGGCGAGCTGCGTGCGGCGCTCGGCCAGGATCGGGAAGGTTTCGAAGCAGAACGCAAGATTGCGCGCGATCGCGACGCGCGCCGTGCGCCGATACGCCCCAAGCAGCAGGTTCTCCTCGACGGTCAGGCGCGGAAACAGGCGCCGCCCCTCGGGGACGAGCACGATGCCGAGATCGACGATGTCCTCGGGGGCCTGGCCGGCAAGATCGTGCTCGACGCCGTCGACCACCGCGGTGATGCGTCCTGCGCTCACGGGCACGATGCCCATGATGCACTTCATGAGCGTGCTCTTGCCGTTGCCGTTGGTGCCGAGCAGCGTGACGGTCTCGCCATCGTTGACGTTAAGCGAGATGCCCTCGAGCACCTGCACCGCGCCATAGCCGGCGCGCAGCCCTTCGACGCGCAGGCTATTCGCCAAGGTAGGCCTTGATGACTTCGTCGTGGCTGACCACCGACTGCGGATCGCCGTCGGCGATCTTCCGACCTGCGACGAGCACCGCGACACGCTCGGAGAACTTCATCACCGCCCGCATCACGTGCTCGATCATGATGACGGCAACGCCTTGCTGCTTGAGCCCGGAAAGCAAGACGAGAATGTCGTCGACCTCGGACGCCGAGAGCCCCGCCATCGCCTCGTCCGAGATCAGCAGCTTCGGTTTCGCCGCCATCGCGCGCGCAAGCTCGAGCTTCCTCATGTCCACCTGGGTGAGCCCCCGGGACATCGCGTGCGATTTGTCGGCCAGGCCCACTTGTTCGAGGATGTGCATCGCCTCGTCGGAGATCTCTCGCTTGCCGAGCTTCACGTGCTGCCTGGCCGCGTATTCCAGCGGGATGCACAGATTGTCGAGCACCGACATGCTGACGAACGGTCTGGGAATCTGGAAGCTGCGCGCGAGTCCGAGTCGGACTCGGCGGTGCGGAGGTTCCCTGCCGAGGTCGCGGCCCTCGAAGCGGACGCTGCCCGACTCGGGGCGCAGCGTTCCGGCGATGCAGTTCACCAAAGTGCTCTTGCCCGAACCATTCGGGCCGATCAGACCGAGTCGCTCGCCCGGCTGAACGAGAAGATCGACGCTCTCGAGCGCGACGAAGCCGCCGAAGCGCTTTGTGACGCCGGAGACTTGCAAGAGCGGCTCGCTGATGGGTGACCGAACCATCTGCGGCGTCAATTCGTCATTCCCGCGAAGGCGGGAATCCATTGTCTTTGGCCGGAGCACTCAAAGACGCTGGGTCCCCGCTTGCGCGGGGACGACGGGTTTGTGTTGCGCACGTCCGCAAGTCGAAATGTGCGCGGGCCGCCCATAGCGCGTCCACCATCATTGCTTCCTCCTCCGCCGCCATGCGTCGACCCACCCCATGATGCCGTTCGGAGCGAGAGTCACGAACAGCACTAGCAACACGCCAACGATGAGCAGGTTCCAGGCCGAGGAGATCGTTACCTGGACGACTTGTTGCACCGTTCCGAGAAGCACGGCGCCGATCAGCGGGCCGACCCAGCTCATCATGCCCCCGATCAGCGGCATTGCGATACTGTTGACGGCATACGAGAGATTGAATGCCGCGCTCGGCTCGACGTAGGACAGGTAATACGGAAACGTGGTCCCAGCCATCCCCATCAGTGCGCCGCTCACCGTGGCGGACAAGAGCTTGAGACGCAACGTCGGAACGCCGGCGCATTCCGCGGCAAGCTCGTCGTCGCGTATTGCGGCGAGGCCGCGTCCGATGAACGATCTCTCGATCGCGCGGGCGACGACGAGCGCCAGCGCCGTCATCAGCACCATCACGCAGTAGAGCAGGTGTATGTAGCGGCGCAGCCCGAACGGTATTTCGCGCGGCTGCAGGATATATGCGCCACGCGCGCCGCCCACGTAATCCCAATTCACGACGAAGGTATACAGCACGACCGAAAGGGCGAGCGTGGCGATCGCGAAGAACACCCCGCGCATGCGCAACGTAAGATAGCCGACCGCGAGTCCGAGAACGCCGGCGGCAAGCGTGCCTGCCAGGATCATGACCGGAAGCGGCGGTTGCAGCGCTTTGTAGAGGAATACCGTGCTGTAGGCTCCGACCGCGAAGAACGCTGCCGAGCCGAAGTTGACGTAGCCGGTGTAGCCCCCGAGGATGTTCCATGCCGTGGCGAGGATGACGAACTGCAGCACCGTGTACGCCGCGGAGAAGAAGTAATCGTTGGCGATGAATTGGCTCGCCCCGGCGAGCACGAGAGCGCTCGCGAATGCGATGACGGCGAAGATCCGGTTGCTCATCGGCCGAGCAACCCGGCGGGCCTGAAAGCGAGCGTGGCAAGCAGCAATCCGAACGAGACGGCGGGTGCCCACGACGGACCGAAGAAGGTGGATGTAAAAGACTCCGCGAGTCCCAGCACGAAGGCGCCGAGCAAGGTGCCCCAGATCGAGCCCATGCCGCCCAGCACGCAGACCGCGAACACCAGGCCAATGTACTCGCGCCCGAGGGCAGGCTGCACCGGCTGGATCACGATCAGGAATGCGCCCGCCACGCCGGCGGTCGCAATCGACAGCGCGAACGCGAGCTCCTTCACGCGAGTCGGGTTGACGCCCATCAGGCGCAGCGCGAGCTGGTCCTGCGCCACCGCCAACACGGCGCGGCCGAAGAAGGTGTGCGTGAGGAAGAGCTGCACACCGATGACCATCGTCATCGACACCAAAAAAGGCACGACCAGACGCATGGGGAAGTCGACCGGGCCGAGCCTCCAGGTCGTCTCCGAGTAGGCGGTCTGCACCATGCGGTAATCGACGCCGAAGATCAGTACAAGCGCAACTTCGGTGATGAACAGAATGCCGAAGAAGAAGGCGAGTCCACGCAGCGACTCCTGGCCGCGTTTTTCGAAGCACAGGTAATAGATACGGTAGAGCAGCATCCCGAGCGCGAAAAAGAGCGGCGACAGCACGACCGAGACCGCGATGGGATCGAAACCCATCCGGTCGTTCACGATGTAGGCGATGTACGAGCCGAGGATGATGAATGCCGGGTGGGCGATGTTGACCACGTCGAGCATCCCGAACGAGATCGAGATGCCGACGCTCACGGCCGCGTAGAAACCGCCGAGCAACAGCCCGGCGATGATGGCGTTGAGGACCAACGCCGTCGGAAAATCCATCACGCGCCGATTACGCTAGACGTCATTCCCGCTCATTTTGGTAACTGAGCGGGAAACCAGTGTCGTTGTGAGAAAAGACACTACCGAGGATTACCGAATTGGGTGACAGATTCCACAAGACTCGTCGTCCCCGCGAAAGCGGGGACCCATTTTGATTTTGCGTACCGGGCAAAATGGATTCCCGCTTGCGCGGGAATGACGATATCTGGGATCCGAGCGTCACGCATTTTCGTAAGGCTCAATAGGTCCCCGCTCATTTTGGTAACTGAGCGGGAACGACGGCCACTGGTTCACACGCGATCACGCATGTCGACAAACGAAGCTCCCGAGCTCCGGCGGCGGTTTCGCGGCTCTATTTCTTGTTGTCCTGATACGGCGCCATCACCGCGCCGGTCTTGTAGCTCGCCGGTGCCAGCACGGTGACGTGACCCGGTTTCATCCACTGCTCGAGGTCGTTGCCGCTGATGCCGTGGTACTGCACCGTCAACATGCGCGGCACGGCCCACTCACCGTTCTTGGCGAAGCGGACCTTGCCGACAAATGTGTCGAACTCGTACGTATGCATGTAATCGGCGAGCTTCGCCTGGTCGAGTCCGCCAACCGCCTTGATCGATTGCTCCAGCACCTGCATCATCGCGTAGGCATACGGCGGCAGATAGAACCCGAGCGGGTCGACGCCTTCCTTGACGGCGCGTCCCTGGTATTTCGCGAGAAATTGTTCCAGGAACGGAAACTTGCCGGCGACATCGGGCGCGAATGTCTCGTAATTGACAATACCGTTCAGCAATGGTCCCAGTTGCGTCTTGAGCGCCGCGAATTGCGGGCCGACCATCCCGCCGCCGAACATTCGCGTCTTGAGTCCGACCTCGTTCGCCGCGCGCACCATCCCGGCCGAGTCGGGCGGGTAGGAGGCGACAAAGACCAGATCGGGATTAGTCGCCTGAATCGCGCGCAGGATCGGCGAGAAGTCGACCGTGTTGGGCGGATAGGTCTTGTCGTAGACCACCTTAAGCCCCGTCCGTTTGGCCTGCGCGCGCGCCCCTTCCAGCGCCAGCGCCGGATACTCGGCGTCCGCGCCCACGAGAGCAATCGATTGCGGCTTGGGTGCCAGAGCCATGGCGATATCGAAGAAACCTTGCGTCCAGCCGATGGCCGGTTCGGGCCCCGCGGGCATGATCTGGAAGTAGCGGTCGTAATTGAATTTCGAATTGACGTTGAGGCCGAACAGGCCCATGAAGGCCATGTTCCGCTGCATCACGATCGGCATCGCGGGCGCGATGACGTTCGTGCCGTAGCCCGACACCAGCAGATCAACCTTGTCGACGTCGAGCAGCTTGCTGTAGATGCTCGGCACCGTCGAGGGGTTGGTCTGGTCGTCGTAGTAGACGAGCTCGACCTTGCGGCCGAGAACCCCGCCCTTCGTATTGACGTCCTCGGCCCAGATCTGCATCGCGATCAGCGCCGCCTTGCCGTTGCCGGCAAGCGGCCCGGTGAGGCTCATGCCGAAGCCGATCTTCAAAGGCTGTTGCGCGTGCACGGGAGCAACGAGTGCGAGCGAGAGGGCCAAGAGCCCCGTCGAGAACCAGGTCATGAGTTTGTTCATTCCAATCACCTCCTCCTAAGGCAGAACGATGCTTACACAGCGTTTTCCGCGCTGTCAATTATTGGAATCTTACCTAAATGGGTGACAGACTCCGAAAAACTCGCGTCATCCCCGCCCCCGACTCAAGCATTCGAGGGCAGGCTTCGGCGGGGATCCATTTTCGCCGTCAACAGCCAATGGATTCCCGCTCAGTAACCAAAATGAGCGGGAATGACGAGCGTAAGCATCCGAGCGTCACGCACTTTTGTAAAGCTCAATAACTTCGGCGCTCGCTTTCGCTCGTCGTGGGGGGCGACACTTGGGCGCGATACCAATCCAGAATCTGCTCGCCGGTCCAGTGCAGCACGCCGGGCTTAGCCAGGACGTAGCGATAGAGTTGCTCGAGGTAGCCGATACGGTGCGGAACCCCCGACACATAAGGGTGCACGCTGATCGCCATGATCCGGCGCGACACGGCACTCTCTTCGTACAGGCGATCGAATTGGGCGCTGCCGCGGCGGAGCATCTCGTCGGCCGAATGATGTTGAACGACCATCATCGCAATGTCGTTGATCTCGACGGTATAGGGAACAGAGAGCACCGGGCCGTGCGCGGTTGCGATATAGACCGGCTGGTCGTCGAGCACCCAGTCGGCGACGTATTCGATGCCGGCTTGCGCAAGGTAGTCGATGGTGTCAAAGGTCTCGGCCAAACCGGGGCTTTCCCAGCCGCGTGGCGGCTTCCCCGTGAAGGCGCGAATCGCGTCCACCGTTTCCCGAATCGCCGCGCGCTGATCCTCGACCTGGTGCATCGGCTGCTGCAGCCAGCCGTGGCCCATGAATTCCCAGCCCGCGTCCTTGGCCGCCTTGGCGATGCGCGGATAGTTGCGGCACACCACGCCGTTGATCGCGAGCGTCGGCGTCACACCGAATTTCTGCATGCATTCGAAGAGCCGCCAGAAACCAACGCGCATGCCGTACTCGTGCCAGGCCCAGTTCGGCAGGTCGGGCAAGAGCGGCTGCCCCATCGGCGGCGACAGAACGGTGCGCGGCATCGGCCGCTCGATACCCCAGTCCTCGACGTTGACGATCGTCCACACGACCATGCGCGCGTCGCCCGGAAGAACGAGCGCCGGCCGATCGACGATCGCCGAGTAGGGGACGCGGTCGCGCGGTGTACGTGGTCGTGTCATTTGTTGAATGCCACTGAATCGAGTCCTCGTCTAATTCCGAAGATCGTCATTCCCGCGAAAGCGGGAATCCATTGGCTTTGGCCAGGTCAAAATGGGTCCCCGCTTTCGCGGGGACGACGAAATTGGTCAGGCCTGCATGTTTGATTGCAACCCTCTAACGAACGTGCAACTCGATGTCGTGCAACACCGGATCGTTCTCGCGCGCGACTTCGTTTTCGATCAGCGATCCGCAGCCCGGGCAGAAGAACTGCCTGAACACCGGCCGATCGTCGATGTAGCGCCGGTAATCGCCGATGTTCGGGTTGGCAGCCGTGATATCGGCATCGCGCCGCACGCATTGGTCCTTGTAGTTGCCGCGCGCGAGGCCCAGGTCGACGGCGCATCGGCAGCAAGCGGCATGCACACCGTCCTCTTCGCGCCGCAGGTCGAGGCTGTCCGTCAGGCGTGCGAGCAAGGCGCCGCCGAGGCGAGCGACTCGGCCATCTTTCTTGCGGTTCGCTTCGCGCCGGCTGATGCGCAGCATGCGAGTGGCTGTCGCATCCACGACCCCGTCGGCGGAGATCACGACGCCGTAGATCTCGCGCGCCGCCGCGATGGAAACCGAGCGATGGTCGATCACGTCTTCGCGCACGCTCGAAGGGTCACGCTCCAGCGGGTCACCGAAGCCGCCCCCCGCGGACCAGATGACCGCGTAAACGTCGCGGGCTTGCTGCAGGAAGTTCTCCTGACGCAGCTGCAAGGTAACTTCCTCGCCTTTCACGTCGCTGATGTTCGCAGGCATCTCGCGCGCGGCCATGCGCTCGAGAATATCGGTGCCTCGCTTGAACTTGTAGGCATTGGTAGTCGCAGGGTAGCCGCCCATCAGCCCCGGCGACGTCGGAATCGCGTTACCCGAGGACAGCGTGTCCTGGGTGATCGAATCGGTGCGATGGGGAATGAAGCAGGATTCGGCGGAGAGCCCGCCGCGATAGCGTCCCGCGCCCCCGGAATCGACGACCTCCTTGCGATACAGAAACAAGAGCGGGAAGGTCTGCTCGGTATGTTCGACGTTGGGCAGCTTGCAGATCGGCGTGCGCGACTGGCCGCCGGTGGAGATCCCGTCGCCGGTGGCGAAAGCGCCGATCGCACCGCCTATCGGATCGACGAGCAGGTAGCCGTAAGGCTCGCCCCACTGGTCGGTGCCGCGAAAGATCGTCGCCGGCCATTGGCTGGTACCGCCGATGCACATGATGTCTTTGCGCATCTCTTCGTCGCTGTGGATCATCTTCGAGAGCACGTTGTAGGCGGGATAGAGCGATATCTCCATCGCCTGGATGGGCGCGGTGGAAACCGACGCGGGAAAATTCGCGCAGTTGAATGTGCCCGGAGTCGGGTCGAACTCGACATGGCGCAACGCGCCGCCGATGCAGAAGTACTGGTCCCAGCACAGGAGCTGGTTCAACGCCACCATGATCGAGCCGCGCCAGCCGGAATAGGTGGCGTTCATCGCGCCGCTCTGTGGCGCCGTGCCGTCGTTCTCGAAGACGAGCTTCGATCCTTTCTTGCGCAGCGTCAGTATCACGCGATAGGTGCCGCGGTCGCCCGGACGGCAGCACTCGACATACGAGCGCTCGCGCCAGACGCCGTCGGGCAGGCACTTGAGCTTTTTCAGGAAAGCTGCTTCGGCGTTATCGATGATGCGCTTCATCACGCCCTTGACCACCTCCGGTCCGTAGCGATGGATCAGCGCCAGAACCCGATCGCGGGCGGTGATGTTTCCCGCGAGCTGGGCGCGAAAATCGAGCGCGACCGCTTCCGGCTTGCGCGAGGAGCGCAGGTAGAGCTCCTCGATGTCGCGCCTGATCTCGTTGCCTTCCACGATTTTCACCGGCGGGATGCAAATGCCTTCCTCGAACGCGTCTTTCGCCGAGCCGCAGAATGACGAGGGGGTGATGCCGCCCAAGTCGTACTGGTGCAGGCAATTGGTCACCCAGCAGAAGAGCTCGCCCTTCCAGAACACGGGGCAGATCAGCATCACGTCCTGCTGGTGTGCTGCGCCGACCCATGGGTCGTTGGCGAGGAACATGTCGCCGTCGCGGATGCCTGGATTGTCGCTGCGATACTCGAGGACCCACTTTACCTGCGTGTCGGTGACGCCAGACATGTACTGCATGTAGGGTCCGAAGTAGACGAACTCGCCGTCCTCGGTGAGGATCGAGGGGTTGAGGTCGAGCGCATACATGGCGACCGGCGAGCCCGAGAGGCGCTGGATCGTCGCGCCGTGCTCCTCGTTCACATGCCAGAGCGCATGCCGGACGACCTCGTAGGTGATCGGGTCGATGCTTTTGACATGCTTGCTCTGCAGCTTGAGCTTGCGAGAGATCGAAAGCTTCTTCGGCGGCACGTAGCCCATTTTCCTGCCGTCGAAGGCGGTGCCTTTCATTTCGCTTATCTTAGGCATGTCGCCATCCTTCTCTCGTCATTCCCGCTCATTTTGACAACTATTGAATGCTACCAAAATGAGTGACTGCTATCCGAAAAACTCGCGTCATCCCCGCGAAGGCGGGGATCCATTTTTGCCGTCAATAGCCAATGGATTCCCGCCTTCGCGGGAATGACGATTCAAGGGACGCAGGTGTCATGTACTTTCGTCATTCTCAATGGGTGGAAACGACCTGCCACTCTGCGAAGCTTCACGCTGAAGTTGACCTTCACCGCCGAAACACAATCTCGAAATTGCCGAACGCGTCGACCTTGAGCGATCGGCGCGGATGCACGACGACGGTGGTGTCGGTGGTCTCGATCACCGCGGGACCGACGACGTGGTTGCCCGGCACGAGAAGAGCGCCATCGTAGACCGGGCTTCTCGCGGCGCGCTTCAGATCAGCCCAGTATATATCCCGCTTGCCGAGGCCCGCCTTGGCGCTGATCCTGGCGCTGAGTCTCCTGGCCGGAGAGAGTTTGGGACGCGGCGTCGCCGCGCTCGCGCGCAGGCGCAGCGTGACGATTTCCAACCGCGCTTCCTCGTAGGAGGAGCCTCGTCCGTAGAGCTGCTCGTAGCGGGCGTAGAAACGATGGCGCAACGCTTCCGCGAGCGCGCTCTTCAACCGCTTCTCCGGCAGCATGACCTCGACCTCGTTGATCTGGCCCCGGTGCCGCATGTCGAGCGAGAACTCGAAGCGCCGGCGCGCTATCGCAATACCGTCGCGGTCCATCTGAGCGTTAGCCTTCTTTTGCAGCGTGTCGAGCGCGCCGTTGACGCGAGCGGCATCGAACGGGCTCGGCTGAATGTCGACCTGCTCGTAGACGTGCAGGATGTCAGCGGACGCAGCGCCGAACGCGCACCAGGCGGAAGCGATCTGCTTTTGCGGGATGACCACCTTCCGCACGCCGAGCTCGTGGGCAAACACGCCCGCGTGCGCAGGGCCCGCGCCGCCGAACGCGAACAGCACGAAGTCCCTCGGATCGAGCCCCTTCTCGACAGTCACTTTGCGGATGATGTCCGCCATCTTGAACTCGGCGATCCTGGCGATGCCGCTCGCCGCCTCCATCAGCGAGAGCTTCAGTGGATCGGCGATTCGCTGCACCGCTTCTACGGCCTTCTCCCGGTCGAGCTTGATGCGTCCGCCGAGGAAGTTGTCCGGGTTGATCGTGCCGAGCACGACGTCGGCGTCGGTCACCGTCGGCGTGATGCCGCCCTTGCCATAGCACACCGGTCCCGGATCGGCGCCCGCCGATTCCGGGCCCACGCTCAAGGTTCTGGAGGCCTTGTCGACGCGCGCGAGCGAGCCGCCGCCCGAGCCGATCGCCTGGATGTCGACCCTGGGCAGAAAGTATTCGTACTGCGCCACGTTGGAGACGAACGAATACGCCGGTTGGCCGCCGGCAATGATGCCGACATCGAAGGAAGTCCCGCCCATGTCGGTGGTAATGATGTTCGAGCAGTCCATCAGTCGGCTTAAGTAAAGCGAGCCGGTCACGCCCGATACGGGGCCGGAGTCGAGCGTCAGCAGCGGCGATTCCATCGCCTTGTCCACCGAGATCGAGCCGCCCGCGCACTGCGTGATCTGCAGCGGTTGCGTATAACCGGACGCCTTGAGCTGCCGATCGAGGTTGCCGAGGTACTTGGCCATCACCGGCCCGATGTACGCATTCAGCGCGGTCGCGGTCATGCGCTCGTATTCGCCCCACTTCGGCGCGATGTCGACGGAGCAGGACACGAACACCTTGGGTGCCAGGTCGCGGATCATTTCCTTCACGCGCAATTCATGCTGCGTATGCTTGAACGACCAGAGGAAGCAGACCGCAATCGCCTCGACATCTTGCGCAATGAGGCGCTGTATTGCGTCCACAACGTTGGCTTCGTTGAGCGGCACGACCACCTCGCCGAAACAGTCGACGCGCTCCGACACGCCTTCGATCAGGCGCTTCGGCACGATCGGCACCGGCTTCTGGCTTTCGGGGAAGTGCACGACCTTGCGGATGTCGCGGGAGGTTACGCCGCGCGAGCCACGCATGATGTGGATGGCATCCTCGTGGCCGCGGGTCGTGATCAGCCCGACGCGGGCCCCTTTCCTCTGTATGAGCGTATTCGTGCCTACAGTGGTTCCGTGCGTGAGCACAGCGACATCGCGACAGAAGCGCTCGAAGGACAGGTTCAGGCGCTCCGCCGCTATACGCATCGCCGCAAGCATGCCTTCGGCGAAGTTCTCAGGAGTCGACGGGGATTTGGTCGCGGTGATCCTGCCCCCGCGGTCGAGAACCACGCAGTCGGTAAACGTGCCGCCGATGTCGACGCCGACGAGAAGACTGGCCACGCTTACCCCGCTCTCTTCGAAGTCATCGCGCAAATATCGTCGGACAATCGATGCTCAGTTCGTCGTCCCCGCGAAAGCGGGACCCAGCGTCTTTGTGGCGAACGCCACTGGGTTCCCGCTTTCGCGGGAACGACGATCTATTTGGCATCGCGGGAACGACGATCTATTTGCCACCGTCGAACTCGAAGGCGTCGTGCGAGTCGGTGTGTACTTCCACGCCGCTCTGCGCCGACTGCACGTCACCGCTGACCATGTGCAGGCGCTTGCCGAGGACGGCGCCCGCCAGTCCGTGACGCGATACCGGCATCGATGGCAGGATCATCCAGCTATTGCTCGCCGGATCGTATGCTTCGAGCGCGCGGAACGTGTACATCCTCTGGCTATCCTGGCCCTCGCCACCGGTGACATAGATGCGCCCGCCGTAGACTCCGGACGCCATCGCGCTGCGCGCTGAGGGCATCTTCGCGCGAGGGCCGCCCCAGGCGTCCGCGATCGGGTCGTATTCCTCGACAACGTCGACGTTGCTGCTGCCGCCGGTGATGAATGCACCGCCGACACGGCCACCGATCACGTAGATCTTCCCGTTCAGCGCGCCTGCGGTCGCGTGATTGCGCGGGGTCGGCATCGCGGTTCGCGCTCGCCACGTGTTGTTAGCGGGATCGTATTCTTCGACGGTTCCCACCGACACGTGCGGGCGCGCAGGGTGCACCGCCGTTTCCTTGGAGCCGGGAGGCGTCGTCGCGCCGCCGATGACGTAGATCTTGTCGCCCACCGTCGCCGCAACCGGCGAACCGCGCCTGGTCGGCAAGGGCGCCAGCGCTTTCCAGGTGTCGGTGATTGGATCGTATTCCCACGCGTTGTCCACCGGCACCCACGCCGGCGGCCCCGCGGCCGGCAGCACGAAGCCGCCGAACGCGTAGATCTTTCCGCGGTACTCGGTAAAGGCCACGTGGTGCGAAAGAAGCGGCATCGGCTTCTTCTTCGCCCATTTGTCGGTGGCCGGATCGTACTCGTAGACCATGCCTATCGGCTTCCAGCCCGGGGCGAGACCGCAAAAGACATACATCTTGCCGTTCGCCGCTGCGCCGAGCAGCTCCTCCGCCGGCTCGGGGAAGGGTGCGAGCTTGCTCCATTTGCCCTGCGCCTGCGCCGTCCCAGGCAGAAGCAAACCCAGCCACAGAATGATGAGACAAACGCGAAGCGGACCGATGGCGACTATCATGTTCTTCTCCTGGATTCGATCGCGGCCGCCCGGTGGAAAAGCCTCCTGCGCGGTCATGTGGGGTCTGCATCAGCATACTAGTCGCGGTACGAGGGATCGATCTTGTCGAGCTTGCGCAGCAGCGCCGGCCACTCGAGCACGCCGAAGGGCCGGCGCGTGGTCGGCAGATAGAGCCGGTAGGACTCGTTCACGACGTCGTCGGGCGGCAATTGCAGCTCCACGTTGCACGAGAGCGCCGCGACCTGGACCTGGCAGGCGCGCTCGAGCTTGAAGATGTTGTAGAACGCCTCCGGGATGCTGCCGCCCACGACGAGCAGCCCATGGTTGCGCAGGATCATGCCGGCGTGATCTCCCAGGTCGCGCAGCAAACTTGCCTGCTCGTCCGCGTTGATCGCCACGCCCTGGTAGTCGTGATAGCCGATCTTGGCGAAACGCATCGAGGTTTGCGCGATCGGCAGCAGCCCGCACTTCATCGCCGACACCGCCATGCCCGCGACCGTGTGCGTATGGATCACGCAGTCGACGTCGTGCCGCGCGCCATGAATCGCGCCGTGGATGACGAATCCGGCCTTGTTGATGCCGAGCTCGGTGGGATTGAAGAGAATGTTTCCGTCCAGGTCCAGCTTGATGAAGCACGAAGCGTGCATCTCTTCATATAGCAGACCGTACGGGTTGATGAGGAAGGCTTTGTCTTCGCCGGGCACGCGCGTGCTGATGTGGTTCGCGCTCAATTCCGTCATGCCGTAAAGATCCATGAGCCGGTAAGCGGCGGCCAGATCGACGCGCTTTCCCCATTCCTCCTTGCTCACCTGCGCTCGGACGGGCTTGCCTTTGACCAGCGAATGGACGGCCATAGGGCTAAGTATAATTCCGCCATGCGAGTCCTGCTTTGCGCGTTCTTGATTGCGGCGATATTCCCACTGACGGCCGCCGCGCAGTCCTATCCGGGCAGGCCGGTGAAGCTCATCGTTCCCTTTCCGCCCGGGGGCAGCAACGATGTGGTTGGGCGCATGATTGCCGTCCAGCTTTCGACGCGGCTCGACAAGCCGGTCATCGTGGAGAACCAGGGTGGCGCCGGCGGGTTGATCGGCACGGAAATGGCAGCGCGGTCGCAACCCGACGGATACACGCTGCTGCTGATTTCCGTCGCTTACGCCTTCAACCCGGCGATCTACAAGCTTCCCTACGATCCCGCCACGGCCTTCGCGCCGGTCGCGATGCTCGGAGCGGGTCCGGTGGTGATCGCCGTCACGTCGAAGCTGCCCGTCGGCTCGGTAAAGGAGCTGATCGCGCTCGCGAAGGAAAAACCCGGCGAGCTCAATTACGCGACGGCCGGGGTCGGCAGCTTCCAGCATCTGGCGAGTGAGCTCTTCAAACAGCAAGCCGGAGTGGACATCGTGCACATCCCCTTCAAGGGCGGCGGACCCGCGATGATGGACGTGATCGCGGGCAACACGCAGATTGCGATCGGATCGCTCATCCAGATGCTGCCGCAGATCAAGGGAGGAAAGCTCAAGGCTCTGGGCGTCGGCAGCGCGCACCGCATTGCCGCCCTTCCCGAGTTGCCGACGATCTCGGAGGCTGGAGTACCCGGCTACGAAGTGACCAATTGGTGGGGCATCGTCGTGCCCGCCGGCACGCCGCGGTCGGTCATCGATCGGCTGAACAAGGACCTGACCGCGATCGTCGCCTCGCCGGAGACGAAGCAGCGTTTCGAGACCGAGGGCGCCGAACCCCTTTCCATGAGCCCGGACGAAGTCGGCCGCTTCATCGCCGCCGAAACCGTAAAGTGGGCGCGCGTGGTAAAGGACGCGGGGATCCGCGCCGAGTAGGCGCGTGGTGAGCTAGCGCGCTTGCCTCCTGCGAATACGAGGTTCTGTCCCCGGTTTTATGTCCCCGGTTTCACGAGAAAACTCGCGCGACTCCAGTCAGCGCTTGATCTTGAGCAGGCGCGCCGCGTTGCCGCCCTCGATCATGTCCCTGTCGGCGCGCTTGAGCCCCCGGACGCTCGCGATCAGGCCGAGCGGATCCTCTTCGCCCATGTCGTAGGGATAGTCGCTGCCGAGCAGAACGTGCCCGGGCCCGTACTTGTCGATCATGTGGCGCAGCAT
>Ga0210402_10003000_pt1 | contig 16048 bp, 18 predicted proteins | sample IncBWC7MmetaG_FD_161055 | JGI IMG/M metagenome (GOLD analysis project Ga0210402, IMG submission 161055) | Forest soil microbial communities from Barre Woods Harvard Forest LTER site, Petersham, Massachusetts, United States - Inc-BW-C-7-M | ecosystem: Environmental > Terrestrial > Soil >... | reverse complement strand
CTTACAATCATCTAATTATCTACGTGAACTATATTATACTTAAATTTATTTAAAAAATCAATAGCTGGGAGACTTGGATTCGAACCAAGATAACGTCCTCCAGAGGGACGTGTCCTACCATTAGACGATCTCCCAAAATTTATTTAGACCTGCCTGCGCAGGCAGGCGATCTCCTAATCTCATAAACTTAGCATATTTAATCTTTTAAATAAAGGACTAATATAAAAATTCCGGCAAATATTTTTTATTTTTGATATGATAATACCGTATGAGAATTATCCTTATCGGGTATGGAAATGTCGGCAGGGAATTAAGGGCTATTCTTGACGAAAATGACATTGCCGTTGATTTTATTGTCAGAAGCACCGGCATATTCAATCCCAGCAATTCCAAGATAGACGAGAATTATAATATTTTAAAATATCTTGATTCCGAAACATATATTTTTATTTCCATACCGAGCAAGGGAAAAGGCGGGGAGGCGGCTCATTACTACATCGATGCCCTCCAAAAAAATACAAAAGTAATTACTTGTGAAAAAGCCTTCCTGGCGAACAACTGGGAACTTGTGGAAAAGTTTAAAAAACAAATAAAATATTCGGCAACGGTCGGGGGGAACTCCGCAATTTTGAATGCAATCACGGAATGCCAGGTTGAAATACACGAAATTAAAGCTGTGTTAAACGGCACCTTAAATTACATATCCGATAAATTGGCCGAAGGTATTTCAGAAAATCAGTTATATAAGGAAGTTTTGGAAAAGGGTTTTGCGGAGCCGGGCGCAAAAAACTTCAATGAAGTTATTGAAAACGAACTGGAAGACGTTGTGCTCAAAACACTAATACTGGCCAACCACTCAAAGCTCTACAGCCATATAATAAAACCGGAGCACATAGAACTGAAGAAATATGATAACGGTCTGCGGTGCGCTGTTCTTCTGAATAAGCATCAAATTAAGGCTGGGTTTATCAAGTTTAAAGACGCATCCTGGTTTCCGAAGGGAGTAAATAATAACCTGTATATTAACGGCAGGAAAGTCACCGAAGGCCTTGGGGCGGGAGGTCGCATCACGGCGGAAAGAATGTTTAATGATTTCAAAGAATTAGTGATTAACTCCGGCTAATGTGGTATATTATCTGAATAATATGCAAAAAATAATTCCCCATTTATGGTTCGATAAGGAAGCGAAAGAGGCCGCGGCTTTCTATGTATCTGTTTTTCCTGATTCAAAGATTAAAAATATTGTCACTATTGCCGATACGCCGGGAGGAGATGCGGATATGGTCACTTTTGACCTTGCCGGGCAGGCTTTTATGGCTATCAGCGCCGGGCCGTATTTCAAATTTAACGAAGCGATATCTTTTGTAGTCAACTGCGATACACAGGAAGAAATTGATTTTTATTGGGAGAAATTATCGGCAGTTCCGGAAGCCGAACAGTGCGGCTGGCTCAAGGATAAGTACGGTGTTTCTTGGCAAATTGTTCCGACGATTATGAATGAAATGATGACATCCGGAGATAAGGAAAAAATATCCAGAGTTACGCAAGCGTTTCTGAAAATGAAAAAATTTGACATTAAGATTCTTAAGCAGGCATACGAAGGGAAATAATTAAAAATTACACTTAATAAAAATCGTGAACAAAGACTTTAACGCCATTGATCTTACTCATACGCTCTCTGATGCCATTCCTTCCTGGAACGGCAGCTCCGGATTTAAATTGTCAGTCGATACTGACTATAAGGATTGCGTACCGCCGGATATATTTCGTACGCAGAAAATAAAATCTGTCGCCGGCATCGGCACTCACATTGACGCTCCCGCTCACGCGGCTCCGGGAGGACGAACAGCGGATCAGCTTACTCTTCACGAGCTGGCAGTTGACTGCATTGTAATCGATGTCAGCGCCGAAGCGGATGAGAATTATATAATAATGCCAAAAGTAGTGGAAATTTTCGAACAAGGGCACGGAATCATATCTTCAAATTCGCTGGTGATTTTTTACACAGGCTGGAGTGCGAGGTGGGAAACTCCGGAAAAATATCACAACAACCATATGTTTCCGAGCGTGCATATCTCCACAGCGGAATTTTTACTTGAAAGGAAGATAGCAGGCTTGGGCACCGATACTCTTTCAGCCGATACGGGGGCAAACGGATTTCCGGTTCACCGAGCTATTCTCGGAGCCGATAAATATTTAATTGAAAACATTGCAAATGTGAACTTGCTTCCGGCGACGGGCGCAAAAGCTTTAGTCTTGCCGATGAAAATAAAGGATGCGACCGAAGCGCCTGTCCGTCTGGTCGCGCTTATTTAAAATAATTCTTTTATTGAAAAAGCTCAAAGAATTTTACCGGGTCAACCGCAATATTATTTATATTTACATTTAAATGCAAATGAGCGCCTTGCGTATATCCTGTATCACCGCTAAGTCCGATGATTTGCCTCTGCTCCACCACATCGCCTACTTCTACTTTGATTTTAGAGAGATGTAAATAATAAGTCATCAGGCCGAGGCCATGATCTATGACAATTGTATTGCCGTAGTTGCGATAGAATTTTGTGACGCGGACAATTCCTCGATTGACAGCCATAACTTCTGTGCCGATTTTAGCCCGATAGTCGGTTCCTTTATGGGGTATGGAATATGCTCCGGTAATTCTGGAAGGACCGTAAGGATTAGTTACAAAAATTTCTTTAAGAGGCGGAATAAATTTCTCAGTCCACAAGGCTTTACTGCCGGTTCGAATATTCGCCAAGCTCTTCTTTTCGGCAACCAAGGTGGCTATCAACTTGTCTTGGCTGGCTTTTGTGTTTCCACCGAGCTTATCCGGAATACCCAAGGGTGTTTCGATTTTTTTCCTGGCGCCGATATTAATGCTCTTTTTTATTATGGAACCGTCGGAAAACTCTGCCAAGAGTTCATATGCTCCCGGTTTCTTGTTCAAATCAATACCCACAAGAGCGGAAGGCTTACCCTGATACATAAATATGCCGACCTTTTTTCCATCAAACGTGAGCTTCTTAATCGATGAGGGTTCAGTTGCGCCTTCTATCTGGGCCAAGAACGGCTCTCCCTGTATAATCTCTGCTGGAAAAACTGACACAGAGACAGCTTGCGCGAATATAATTCTTGCGCTGAAGCACAAAATAAGTAAAAAAACCGACAGAGTAATATTTCTTAGCATTTACTTGATAGTACTCCAATTAACGGGTATTTACCACCATTTAATTTTTATGATACAATGATTAATATTATGGATAACCAAGACGAAGCAACAAAAAAACAAGGAGAGCATTATATCTGTCTCGGCGGCTGCAGGGGAGTATCCGCGAAGCCCGGCGTCTGCGGAGCGCCTGATTGCAAAGACCACAACCACGCGCTGGTAAAGTGCGATTGCACGGACGGACTGCATAATAATTTTCAACCAAAAGCATAATCAATTGCTTTTACTACCCTTTACTTTTTAGAGAGTTCGTGTTAATTTGAAGTTAAATACTCCGTACATTGACGTTATATTATCATGTCCAATTTTTGGGCGTGTCCGACAAACCATCACCAACCGAAATTTTCAGGAGGCAGCTATGACCCAGGAGATAAAAATCCCTCCCCCGCCTTGCGGGGACCCAAAATCCATCCTCATAATCGGGGGTGGTGCCGTTGGCGCATCGTGCGCCTTCGAATTGCAACGAGCAGGCCACCATGTCACTTTGCTGGAAGCAAGGAGCATCGGCAACGGGTCCAGCTCTCGCTCTGCCGCGTGTATTCGCGCGCAGTGGGGAAACCCCAGCACCGTCCGAGGGATGGTTTACTGCGAGAGGTATTACAAAAACTGGACCAGTGTTGTCGGAGGCAGCAGGTCACCAATGACCTCGAGCGGTTACCTGTTCATGCATGACTGGGCTGCAGATATGAATGCAGTACGAAAGGTTGTTGCGATGCAGCAAAACTCCGGACTCACAGAAGTGGAAGTCCTGGATGCAAACGCGCTTTTCAACCTTTTCCCGTACATCGAGACTACTGGCATCCAGGCAGCCACCTGGTGTTCGGTCGATGGCTTTCTCGACCCTGTCGCTGTTTATGGCGATGCGATCGAGGCTGCATGCAAACTCGGTGCGGTCGTTAAGCAGAGCGCTGAAGTTGTGAGTGTGGTCTTCGACCAAGGACAACCTGTCGCGGTGAGAACGGCTGACGGGCGTGAATTCACCGCCGACCTCTTCGTGAACGCGTGCGGTTCATGGGCTCCGGATATTTCCCGTTTCTTCAACGGACATCCTCTCGAGATCGATTCCCGAAAAAGGTATCTGTATTTCCTGGATGGTCTCAATGGTCACGACGGCGAATTCATGAGCCGCTACGACTTCGCTCACCTGCCGATGATCATCACTCCTCGGGGTTGTTACTGCCGTCCCGAGAGTGCGCATGGCGGCAAGCTCATGATGGGATGGTTGCATCACGCCGAGCCGATCAGAAATCCGACATTCGAAGTTCAAGACGACATAGAGCCGGGGTTCTCTCCTCGCGAGGAAGGCAACTACGGCCTTGCGGTCCGGAAGGAAGTTACCACCTACCTGCCTGACGCAGGGATGATGGGCAACCTTGCAGTGGTGTCGGCAGGCCTGTATGAAGACACACCGGACCGTCTTCCCCTGATCGGTTGGGATCCGTCGATTCCACGCCTGATCCACGCCGCGGGATTCTCGGGGCATGGTCTCATGCACGCGCCCTTCACAGCAGCAACGGTCGCGCATCTCATCGCGGCCGGACACAACATCGATACGATCGAGCTTCCGCTCGTCGGCAACGTAAACATCAACACGTTCGCCGTCGACCGCCAGTTCACGGCCGGAGAAGACATGGTCATCTGACCAAGCACTCTTCTGATAAAAATCACCATGCCAGGTTTCAGCGCTCGCGTTGAAACCTGGCATGATTTTTTTATGCCAAATCGTCTATATGTTATAATGTATATATGTCTCTAAACGAACTTGAAAAAATAAAAAACGAATTTTCCCGCTTAGGTCTGCACCCGACTTATCTGGAGCACGAACCGGTAATCACAAGCGAAGATGCGGCGAAAACCAGAGGCTTCGAGCTCAGGCAGGGGATTAAATCGTTATTGTTTACCGACGGGAAAAATAATTGGGTGGTTGTGGATGTATCGGCTGACAGAAAAGCTGACCAGAAAAAAATCGCCTCAAAAATGGGCTGGTCAAAAGGCAGCACCAGAATGGCGACTCAGGAAGAAGTAAAAAATATAACCGGTTGCGAAATAGGTTCGGTGCCTCCTTTTGGACACAAAACCCCTGTTCCCATTTTAGTTGATATAAATGTTTTTGATAATACCGAAAGTGCTTTTAATATCGGATTACGTACTAACTCCGTAAAAATACTCACCGCAGAAATGCGTAATCTTTTCCGAAAAATTGGCGCGACAGAAGGGGATTTTATAAAATTATGAATTTTCCAATATTTTCAAAAAACGGGAATATTCTCCCGATAGAAGAGGCAAGAGTTTCTTTGATGTCGGTGGAATATGCTTACGGTTTCGGTGTTTATGAGACTATCCGTGTCAAGAACGACAAAGCTGTTTTTCTTGCCGACCATATCGAGAGATTGGAATCGTCGGCGAATATTATCAATCTTGAGCACAAATTTTCAAAAGAAGATATTGAAAAATATGTTGTTGATTTTATTGCGCAAGCAAAAAGGGGAACATTCAATCTTAAAATTTTATTAGTTGGAGGACAGACAAAAGAAGATGCGGTTTTATATATTATGGGCAGCAACCCTTTGTTCGTGGATAAAAAACTCTATCAAGAAGGCGCTAAAGTGATTACTACTAAATATGAAAGAATCTATCCGCAGGCCAAGACCCTAAATATGCTCTCTAGTTATATCGCTTATAAAGAAGCAAAAGAGAAAGACTGCTATGACGCGCTTCTGGTAAACAGGGAAGGCAACATCACCGAAGGCACACGGACAAATTTTTTCGCGGTAAAAGGAAATATTATTTACTCGCCGTTTGAAAAAGGTATCTTACTCGGAGTTATGAGAAAGCACGTTATTGATGTTGCAAAGCAAAACGGATTTATGGTTGAAGAGAACAATATTCCGTTTGCTAGTATTTCCGAGTATGACGGAGCATTCTTGACCAGCACTTCCACAAAAATTCTTCCAATAAAAAAGATAGATGATTTTGAATATCCGGAAATTCCTTCAGCTCTTAAAAAACTTATGGCAGCATTTGATGCTATAATTAACCAATGAGCATTAAATGGGATAAAGTGACTTGGTACTCTAAACTGCTCGCGGTTGTTTTGGCTGTGATTATTTTTTACGTTGGGTTTAACTTAGGACAGAAAAAGAAAGATATAGACAGCGCGAATCCGGTTCCGGCAAAACAAAATATCAATATACCTACTTCAGTTACAATAAAAACTCAAAATATCAAAGAAGAAAATTTTACCGGCACAGCGCCGATAATTTCCGGTTCGGGCACGCTCGCGAAAGAGTCGCAAGCTTATGTTGACAAAACAGTTGCCGATTTTAAAAAGCAGGCTGATACGGACGTTCCCGCTATGCGAAAAGAATTCGGCGCGGATAACCCGACGGCAAATTACGAAATTGATATTGATGCCAAATATATTAAGAGCGCAAAAACAGAATCAATCGTAATGACGGTTTATACATACACCGGCGGAGCGCACGGAAACAGTTTCTATAAAGTTTTAACCGTTTCGGTTGCCAATAGTAAGATTTTATCTTTAGCAAATATTATAAAAAGCAGCGAACAGGCTGCTTTTACGGAATTTCTGAAAAAAGAATTGAATTCCTGGAAACCTGCTGGAAGCGACGCACCTGCTGTATTTCCGGAAGATGTGGCTGCCTTAACTTTTAATTCTTTTACCAACTGGTCCATGGATGCCAAAAATTTAGTTATATACTTTGACCAATATGAAATCGGACCGGGAGTCCTCGGTCCCGTCGCGTTTCCTCTGCCTCTTGAAAAAATAAAGAACTTTCTGAATTAAAACAGGGAAACATATAACTGTAATGCTTTCTTTTACGATACGGCATCTGTTGTATGGACTCATTTAGCTCACCCACGAGCAAGCCCTTATGCTGGGGTATTATCAAGCTTTTTCTAATGGGCAAAACAGTTTCTACTCCTGAAGCGACGGTAAAACTAGAAAACCAAGAAACCAAAAGCCGGTAAATTATTATTAACATCACGCTTTTGTAAACAATTGCGCGGCAGGGTTTCGTAAAATTATAAATTGTATGAATATATTTAAAAAAGTTTCAATAGGCGTATTGGCAATTATGTTTTCGCTTGGTTTATCCGGACCAACAGCCGTTCTTGCAGCCGGCCCCACGCTGGTCAATCTTGGAACGTCGGGCAACTTTGCCATTCTGGCAAAAACAGGAATTTCAACCACTGGACTTACCTCTATCAATGGCAATATCGGAGTCAGTCCGATTTCCGCGAGCGCCATAACCGGATTTGGCTTAACTCTGCCGGCGGCAAGTCCGTTTTCCACTTCAGTTTTAGTTGCCGGAAAAGTATACGCGCCCGATTATGCGAATCCTACTCCCGCAAATATGACGACAGCGGTACTTGATATGCAAACTGCCTACACCGATGCCATGGGGCGGGCTGCGGGTGTGACTGAACTCGGTGCCGGCAATATTGGCGGACTAACACTGGCCCCAGGTGTGTATAAATGGGGGACGGGAGTAACAATACCTGCGGATGTCACCCTCTCCGGTAGCGCAAACGATGTTTGGATTTTTCAAATAGCTCAAACTCTTACTGTCAGCTCATCTGCGCATATAGTACTTAGCGGTGGAGCGCAAGCCGGGAATGTTTTCTGGATTGTTTCCGGCCAAACAACTATCGGCACTTCTGCTGTCTTTAATGGGAATATATTGGACCAAACAGCGATTGTGCTAAATACCGGCGCAACACTAAACGGCAGAGCTTTGGCTCAGACCGCGGTTACGTTAGACTCCAATGCTGTCAGCACTCCATCAGGCGGAGCAGCCAATTCTGATTCCGGCTCAAATTCAATCTCAACAAATGTTATTTCAAATAGTATAAATGCCGGAGCATCGATAACATCTTCGCCATTTGTTACTTTGGCTCTTTCGGCAACAGGCGCTACTGAAATGATTATTTCAAATGATACCGGTTTTGCCGGAGCATCTTGGGAAACATACGTTGCTAGCAAGCCCTGGGTGCTTACATCGGGAGACGGGCTAAAGACAGTCTATGCCAAATTCCGGGATGCCGTCGGCGATATGTCTTCGGTAGTCTCAAGTACGGTAACTGTTTCCACGAATGGAACAATAGCGGCGAATTCACACGAACCCATACAAGGATGCTCTTTAGGCAATATTTATAACACATCTACCGGAGCGTTGTGTATCAACAATGTTGGTTCAGGCGCGCGCGTAGTATATAACTTCGGCAACAAGGACATCAGGAACGGCAGCAGAGGTAATTTTGTTATGGAACTGCAGAAATTCTTGAATGCTAAATTAAATTCCGGACTGACGGTAGATGGCGAAGCAGGTCCAAGGACTGTGATTATGGTAAAAAAATGGCAGGCGCAAAATGGTCTTGTGTCCGATGGTGTTGCCGGCCCAAAAACAAAAGCTAAGATGAACGCTGAAATTAATTAATAAGTTAATTAATAAATTATGGAGAACTTCAAATTTAATAAAGTTTCAACAATTGTACTGACGGCGGTATTTTCGGTTGTTTTCTTCGGATCAATTGCGGTTGCGACACTTGCGCCAGGGACGGTAAATCTTGTCACGGCTGATAATTTCGCGGTTCTGGCCGGTTCGGCAATAACCGATGCGTCTCCCGGCGCCGGTATTGATATTATTGGAGATGTTGGATTAAGTCCGACCGGCGGTACTTTTATTACCGGATTATCGTGCAGTCAGGTAACAGGGACAATTTATGATACCAATGCCGGATATACGGGAGGATTTGACTCGAATGTCGGATGTCTGACCACAAACGCCGGCCTTCTGACCGCAGCCAAAACCGCTTTGGGTCTGGCATATACCGATGCTTCCACCAGGGTAGCGGCTCCCGATATAGGCACAGATCTCGCCGGGCAAATTCTGACGCCCGGGACATATCACGCTGCTTCGGGAACATTTTCCATAACAGGCGGAGGAACTTTGACACTTGACGGCGCGGGCAATCCGGACGCAGTTTTTATCTTCAAAGCCGACACTACGCTTATTACCTCGACCTCCAGCTCGGTTGTCCTGACTAACGGCGCTCAAGCCTGTAATGTATTTTGGCAAGTCGGCACCTCGGCGACTCTCGATACCAGCACTACCTTTGCCGGAACTATTATGGCTGCCGCCTCGATCACTGATAACGGCAACTCGACTGTTTTAGGAAGACTATTGGCTGATGCCGATGGCAATACTGCCGGCGCAGTTACCCTAAATAATACTCATGTTACTGTGCCCACATGCGCTCCGTCCTTAACTCTTATTAAAACCGTAGATAACACCGGGGGTGGCGCGGCGCTAAACACTGCATGGACCCTGACCGCGGCCGGCGCCGGCGGATTACCAACTAACTTATCGGGGACTACTCCTGTTAACAGTAATGTAATATTTCCGGCCGCAACATTTAAAGCCGACACTTATACTCTTGCTGAAAGTGTTGGACCTGCCAACTACACGGCAAGTATATATAGTTGTGTGAAAAATGGCGGAGGACCGGTAGTCGCTAATGCAATAACTCTTTCTGCAGGCGATGATGCAACTTGTACAATCACAAACACGTATGTTCCGCCGCCGACACCTGTTCCACCGCCGGCGCCATCCGGCAGTAGTAGCAGCAGTGGCGGCGGCGGGTACAGACCCCCCTCGGCACCTGTTTTTCAGCCGACTATTAGTATCATAAGCACCCCTGTTGTTGCCGCAACGATAATTCCAAAATTTCCAAAGACGGGATTTTCTCCTGAAGAAAAAAGCATTTCGTTGAACCCGGTAATACTATACGGTATTCTCGGAGGTTTAATTGTCATTTACTTTTACGCAATTTTGAAAAAACGCAGTGTCTAATCGATACTTGAAGCTTGTTCTTATTATCTCTCTGGGCTTAATACTAGTCGGTATTGGTTATATACTGTGTCTAAAAACAACAGGTCGGTCTATTATTTCATCCAAAGAATTAAAAACATATATGAGCTATCACACTAATATTATCAAGGATACGCAAGGCAACACAAACTTCAGACGCGTTTTATTTACGGGTCCGAATAGCCAGCTGGTCGTAATGAGTATTCCTCCCGGCGGCGAAGTCGGAGCAGAAACGCATAAATATACTGAACAAACTCTTTTCTTTCTGTCAGGAACAGGGGAAGGCGAATTTAACGGAAAAAAGTTTCCGGTTATTCCCGGAGATGTAGTTGTCGTGGTTCCCGGGACCGAACACAATTTTATAAATACCGGTACGGTTGATCTAAAAATTTACACAGTCTATGCTCCGCCGAACCACATTGACGGACGCATACATAAAACCAAAGCTGACGCGGATGCCGATACGGCAGACGAGGCTGTCGGAGAATCAGCGCCGTTGAAATAATAGATAAATTTTTTATAAAATCCGCACGATGCAACCTAAAATATCATTAAAATGGTCCTTGTTTATTCTTTGCGCCGCAGGAATTATATTTTTTACAATAATTATTTTATTTCCGATTCATAGCATCCGGGTTCTTGCCACCGGACAACCGGTTAGCGCAGGAATTCCTTTGCGGCTTAAAATTCCGAGCATCAGGGTTGATGCCGCTATTGAACAGGTAAGTCTTACAGCCGGCGGAGCAATGGATGTGCCGACAGGCCCTGATAATACGGCTTGGTATAAGCTAGGACCGCGTCCCGGGGAGAAAGGCAGCGCTGTGATTGACGGACACTCCGGCTGGAAAAACGGCATACCGGCAGTATTTGATAATTTAAATAAATTACGTAAGGGAGATAAAATATATGTTGAAGATCAGGCCGGGGTAACCTTCACTTTCGTCGTGCGTGAAATTAGAACATACGACCCAAATGCGGATGCAGGCCAGGTGTTTTATTCAAAAGACAATCAGGCTCATCTTAATCTGATTACCTGCGAAGGAGCCTGGAACGAAATTACCAAAAGCCGTTCCGAACGTCTTGTAATATTTACCGACCTTCTTAGCGTTTAATTTACCTCTGCGCTATAGTTTCCCCGTTTTATTTTATTCCACGTGCACTTTGATGTCCGTACGCTCGTTTTTAATTTTTAGAGTGAGTATTGCGAAAGCCCCGACTATTACCAAAATACTTGCCAGTATGAAAACGTAATCATAAGCGGATATCTGCGCTTTGAGGATAACCAGTCCTATATATTTTTGAACATCCGCTGGAGCGTGGCTCATCAAAGTACTCAAACTATTTATGCTCAAAATATTGCTTTTGGTGCGGACGGTAAGAATAGTCGCAAATAAGGCTATGCCGAACGCGCCGGAAAGATTGCGCACCAGGGCGAGCACCGAGGAAGCTACGCCTATCTCTTCCTGGTCCACTACTGAGGCAATGACATTCGTGCGTTGCGCCATTCCAAAACCGAGCCCGAAAGCCATCACAGAGAGAGGAATCATAATAGCGAGCGGTCCGGATTTCGGGTCTAAAAATGAGAAGAAAAATATGCCTATGCCCGCGACCAGGGTGCTCGCAAAGATAACATAGCGCGATTCTACCCGGCCGGTCAAAAATCCTCCGAGCGGAGCGCCGAGCATCAGCGCCACAGCCATCGGGATGAAGAGATAGCCGGACTGGGTGGCATTATATCCGAGGAATGTCTGCGCAAAAACCGGAATCAGGAAAATGCCGCCGAACATTCCCATAAATACTATGAAATTGTTTACCAGCGTATTTACAAAGGCGGGAATTTTGAAGAATTTCAAGTCAACGATCGGCTCGGGCGATTTTCTTTCAATTCTTATAAATATATAAGTAAAGACAACAATGAAGATGTAAGCTATCACACTGTTTACCGATATCCAGTTCCAATCCGGACCTTTGTCGAGCACCAGCACGAGCGCCGAGAGCGCAATGCCGAGAGTGGTCGCGCCCCACCAGTCGAAATGTTTTATTTTTATCTCGGACCTGGATTCGTTGATAAAATGGGAGGCCATCAGCATTCCGATAATTCCTATCGGCAGGTTAACCAAAAAAACCGAACGCCAGCCGAAACTGTCAATGAGCGGTCCGCCAATGAGCGGTCCAAAAACCGAAGCCGCCGCAAAAGAGGACGACCAGATGCCGAGCGCTTGCGCCCGTTCTTTGCCTTGCTTGAAGGTGACCGCCAGGATGGCCATTGCGGTAGGGTAGTCCGCGGAGCTGGCTATTGCCTGAATGATTCTAAATACGATCATTGACGAAAGATTCCAGGCGAATCCCGCAAGCACGCTGCCTAAAATAAATATTGCGAAACCAAAAAGGTAAACCTTTTTCCGGCCGATAGAGTCTCCAAGCTTGCCCCAAATGGGGACAAAGATGGCATTGGCCAGGATGTAGGCGGTCGCTATCCATCCGCCGGATGCTACGGTAATGCTAAAATCATTAATAATTTTTGGCAGAGCCAGATTCACTATCGTCTGATCCAATCTGCCTAAAAATGTGCCGATAATAACCGTAAAAAGAATCCACCAGCGCAGATTATTATTCGGTTTCTTCACTTCCTCCATATTATTTTTGTTTATAGACTTTCATCTTTGCCGACATCCCGTTCTTGAACAGCGGGTTCGCCGCAATATCATATTTAACTTTAACTTCAAATTCCTTAATTTCACGCGTGTCGGAAATACTAAAAGCGACATTGGAGTCTTTCGAGCTAGGGCTTATGGATTCTACGATGCCGGGGTAACTAACTCCTCCGAAGGCGTCCACGGTGAAAGATACCGGATCTCCGACTTTAATATCGGCAAGTCCCGAAGTTTCTTTTATGGTTCCCACAATGCGTAGCTCGGTCGGGTCTATCATTTTTATTACCGATTGCGAAGGCACAAAAACTTGTCCGGGAGTATTCTGAACATCAATTATCACTCCGGCGATTTTCGCGGATAACACCTCTCCGCCGACACGGGCTAAAACTTGTCCGGCGGCTACATTGTCTCCCGACTTTACGTCCACTTCCTGTAGAATTCCTTCCGCTTCCGGCCCTATGGAAATGACCGGCGCGGATACAACCGAGTCCTCAATGCCTATGTAGGAAGAAATATATTTATAGACCAAAACACAGCAGGCAACCAGAAGGATCAGGATAATTCCGGTAAAACTTTGCACCCAGGGTTTTTTAAAAATACTTTCTTTCGGTTTTTCCATTTCCATAATTTTTATTGCGCATTAATGCTGATAACTGATTTGCCGGCTATTACCGATTGGCCTGTTTTTAGGTTCGGGTCAATAAAAGTTACAGTGCCGTCAACCGGAGATGTAATAATATTATTCTGATAAGCTCCGAGCGCCGCTTGATAAGCTCCGAGCGCCGCATCTACCTGCGCTTTTGCCACACTGCTGTCATTACTATTGCCAATTTGCGTGGAAATGTCAGCCAAGATTTTTTCTCTGGTGCTTACAGCCAAATCGTAAGCATTTTTGTTTGCAAGGTATACGCTGCTTTTTGTATTTGGAATATTAATCGTCCAGACCGTATTGGCGTTAAAGTTGGTAACGTGAATAAATTTTATCTGTAATCCGCAAACTCCGAGGGGAACCGGATTGTCGTATTTTACTCCGGCTGTGCCTGTTTCCAGTCCTGAGTAGTTAAAAGAAAATCCTGTATCATTATCTCCTGAAGAGTAAGGTTTTAAAATATACACACCTTCTTTCCCGCAGGTATATGTGCCGGAAATTACGGGAACATTTGAATCTTGAATGCTTGGCGTGCCCTCAAGCGCGCTCGAAAGCAAAATTTTGTAAGCATTATCTACCATAGTATCCTGCTGATTTTTTGTATTGGCGTATGTTACATTGAGCGATGCGTATTGCGCCTGGGCCAGGGCGAGCGCTCCCTTGGCCTGGTTTACAGTGCCGAGGGCGTCCGGCGCGGATAACCGGGCCAGCACTTCTCCTTTTTTTACGAAATCTCTCTCTTTTACCAGTACTGCTTCCACTCTGCCATTTTTAGCAAATGACAGAGAAATATTGCCGTCCGGAGTTGTTAACGAGTCCGCAACTCCAATATTCGCCGGAATACCCGGCGCAATTCCGATATTTCTGTACAAAACCGCGCTCAAAACGAGCACCACAAGGGCGAATATCGGGAGAAATGATTTCGGTTTTGAAAGCAGTTGCTTGAATTTTTCCATAAGTAATGTCTATTATATATAGCATTTTATGGTCTTTTTGTCAAATTGCCGATATTTTGATAAAATAAGCAGGTGATGAATTTTAAAATTTTTTTTACATATAAGATAATTATCTCCGGATTTATCGTTGCTGTGGTTTTTTTTATTTTCGGTTTTTATTGGGTGAATAAATTAAGAATTGCCCACAGTTCTTTTGAAAATTATTATAATTTTCGCGGGTGCACGCAGCTGCTGGAAAAAACCGATACCTATGGCATATGCAGGCTTACATCCGGAGAAAACATAAAATTGGTCAAAGTTAATAACAAGTGGTTTCTGGACGGGGACTTAGGCTGGTAGTCCCTGTATCGTCTGCCGGCGCCTTGAATTAAAATTTTTGGAAAATTAATTTTTATATGGACACAATCTATAAAACAATAATTATCGGCGGAGGTATTGCCGGCCTCTCTTGCGCCCGTAAGCTAAACGACCAAGGTCAGGATTTTTTATTGGTGACAAAAGATATTGGCGGACGCATCAAATGTTCCCGGGACGGCAAAGTAAACTACGGCGCGTTATGGATAGGCTCCACCTATAAACATATGATTCATTATGTCACCCGGGGCAGGAAAATGGACAAAAGAAAAGTATGTTTTTATATTGAAGGGCAGAAAATGCCGATTCTGAGCGTGATTTTTAAATACCCCTGGCAATTTCTGAAATCTCTATTACTTACAATACGTTTTTATTTTATCTACAGGAAATTTCAAAAAGATTCGGAGAAAATGGGACAAAAAAAAGCTATCCTTTCAAACCCGTCATTAAAAAAATTATATTTTCAAACTGCCGAAGAATTCATCGAAGAGCACAAGATAACCAACTTTGCCAAAACGGTCATAGAGCCTGTGTTGTACGGCATTATGGTGAGCAAGCTGGAAGAAGAAACCGCCTTCCAATACCAGCTGATGAGCCTGTCAATGATTATGAACGGATATGAGTTCAGATTTGATGCGCAGAAATTTATCGAGCCCTTCCGGCACAAAATAGTGAAGGATGAAGTGGTGTCAATAGAAAAAAAAGATGAAATATATCTTCTCCGGACCGCTTCCGGACGGACTCTAAAAACAAAAAATGCCGTGGTGGCTACTCCTTCTCCCGTAGCGCAGCGTCTCCTCGGTTTGCGAAAAATCAACGAAGGCAAAAACGTATACGTATTCCACCTCAAAGGAAAAATCAAAGATGAATTCAAAACCGGAATTATGAAGTTCTTCGGATATACCATACCTCTGTTCGGTATTGCCGAAGAAGAGGACGGCTCTTATGTCGTCTATTCCCTCAGCCAAAACGTTGATTTGCGGGAATGGTTTGAAGAATGGCAGGTAATAGCTCTCACCGAATGGCATCCTATCTATAACAATACGGGGCGAATATTGCTGGATGCCCACGAGGGCAAGAATCTGTGGCTCATTGGCGACGAAAATGTCATCGGGATGGAAGACACGTTCATTACCGGCTTATATGTCGCAAACGAAATTATTAAATCCTGATCTTTTTTGTGGATAACTATTGTGTTTTTAATTAGTAAATGACATAATTTTAATATCGGATAAAATGGATAAAAGGAGGGAAAATATTTTGCCGAAGCGTCTTCGAGCAAAATCCGTGTCCGATATGTTCTTCGAAGTAAG
>Ga0210402_10002999_pt1 | contig 16055 bp, 17 predicted proteins | sample IncBWC7MmetaG_FD_161055 | JGI IMG/M metagenome (GOLD analysis project Ga0210402, IMG submission 161055) | Forest soil microbial communities from Barre Woods Harvard Forest LTER site, Petersham, Massachusetts, United States - Inc-BW-C-7-M | ecosystem: Environmental > Terrestrial > Soil >... | reverse complement strand
AAAACCGTTTCCCCCCAGCATCGCGAATCCCGGTTCAGTCGGCGATGCCGATTACAGCCCGCTGGTAAGGGCCAACGGCATTGTTTATGACGCGCCCGTCATCGCCGCTGCGGTGGATGATGCACAAATCAACTTCCCAAACGGAGACCCGAACTACGGTCTCGTACATGATCAGGTGATCGCCATTGATCCGGAGCATCGGACAGTCACGCTTTCCCTGATTAACGGCTATAGCTTTGGCAAGCCGGTATTCTACATCTCGACTGAGTCAAGCGATCCCACTGTGTCTGCGATCGAGGGCAACACCTTCGCTCCACGTTTGAAAAAAATCGAGGTCGGGGTCGACGACATCAAGCGTAGCGCCGTCGAGCGGATCTTCATCGCCACCAACGGCGCGACAGATGGCGGCTGCCAAAATCCGCAGCGTCAGGGTCTGGGCGCCGCGCTTTTAGATGGGCATCGGCCAAACAACACGTTTGGTGGCATTCCCACGATTGCCAGCGATTACAGCCCAGTCTGGGACGCCAACGTCTACGAGTGGACCGCTGACGCCATCAGCAAGGGCTATCGCGGTCTCCTGACCGAGGAGTTCCGCATTTTGAAAATGGCGAGAGACGGATACATCACCGGACCTAACGGGGCGCCGTACGGCAGTTTCGGCCCCGTGATCGTGTGCGGTGTCGCCGCTCGACTTAACTAAACGAAACTGGCGGAGCGCCAGTTCACAGCAGCGGGGCGGCGGATTCCAACCGCTCGCTCCGCTTCCTTAATAGTGCACGCGGGCCGCTCCATATTTTCAAGAAGTACGGCTCGCGAAAACCTATGAACCATCGACCCGCTCCGCTTCGCACTCGAAATTCAGGCTGTCAGCAGACATCGATGATAGCTTCAGGCCCAACAATATTCTGAGTCGAATACCAATCATTGTTGTCGCTACAGCCCGAACTGGGATGCGCCGTCTGTTCGATGGACCCAGAACGCAATCGATCACGGATTCCGGGGCCAAGTTCGTGGAGAGTTTCAGATTCTCAACTTCGTTCTGGACGGGTTGCTCACTGGGCCTGGCGGAGCAAGGTGTCTCTCGCGGGGACGCGTAACTTTTTTGCCTTTGTGGAATCTATCTGGTGCGAGATCACCCCAAGTTTGGCCACAGGAGTTCAGCATGCGTCATGAAGTGTGGAAGTCGATAAAGCTGTTGAATCTTGCCCTCATAAAAAAGTTTCCCCCCACGCAAACAACCCGCCGGGTGCTGCTGTTGCCCGTGTTGCTTGCAGGCGCTGCCTCATTGGTAGCGCAAAGCGCACCAGCAGCCGGCACCTGGAAGGTTGTGCCCAGCCCCAATGGCGGCAATCAACCCGCAGGAAATGCCCTTCTTGCCACAGCTGCGCTATCGCCAACCAATGCGTGGGCGGTCGGAGCCGAGCCCAACCCGAATCAATACCTAACGGCTCCCCTGGCCGAACACTGGGACGGTACCCGATGGTCGACTGTTCCAACTCCGGCGATCTCCGCACCTACCGTCCAACTCAATTCCATTGCCGCTGTGAACAGTGGCAACGTCTGGGCTGCCGGATATTCCGATGACCCTAACTGCCTTTGCGGAAAAACCGTGGTCGAGCACTGGAACGGCAGTCGCTGGACAAGGCTTACCACTCCAAATCCAGGCGTAGCAGACTACTTGACTGGCATCGCCGCAACCTCTGCAACCGACGTATGGGCCGTAGGCTACGAGTGGATATCCAACTTTGTCGAACTCCCTCTGCTTCTACACTATAACGGCACGACGTGGAAGCAATTCAACACCTCGCAATTTCAATTCGGCCAGGTCTCGTCCGTCTTCGCCCGCGCCGCTGACGACGTGTGGGCCGTCGGCTGGACCGGCCAGGTACCCAACGTAAACGCCCTGGCCCTGCACTGGAATGGTACGTCCTGGAAAAGGGCGGCATTTCCCACCGAAGCCGGCGGCTGGATAGTCCTCAAAAGCGTTTCCGGCGTGGCTGGCAATGACGTCTGGGCTGTCGGCAGTTACCAGTTCTCCGACATCAACGGTCTCTCTCTAAGTGCTCGCAGCTATCACTGGGATGGCTTGCACTGGAAACCCGTGAGGGTAGGGTTGGCTTTTTACTCGTATTTAAGTAGCGTAACGGCCAAAGCGACCGATGATGTTTGGGCGGTCGGGGAAGGAGTAGTCCTCCCAAAACTAAATGAATTAGATGTGACTTACCACTGGGACGGCAGCACATGGAGCAACGTCCCCAATCCCGACAAGGGTGTTCTCTACGGGGTGTCCGCCTCGTCGAGTACCGATGGGTGGGCAGTAGGAACTGGTTTCGTCACGCCAGGAACTTATACGCTTCATTATGTTGTGCCCTAGTTGGGATGCTGACGGTCTCACTGAGGACATCGGCTTCAACGGCATCGCAGCATTCTAACGATGTACAACCCGTAAGTTGCGGCGGGTAATTCCGCAAGGAGCGATATGGCAGTGAAGTTAGTGGTAATGTACCCTCGCCCAAGGCTGCCTTGCCGCTCTTGCATGATGTTTCCCTTGTGCTGTTCGATACTGGGATGCGCCCGGAAGAGTGCCACTGCTTGAGATGGGACAATATCAACTGGGACGGTGGCAGGAATGGAGTGCTTCTGATCACGGAAGGCAAGACAAAAGCAGCGAGGCGGGCTCTTCCGTTTTCTCCGCGACTCCGCACTGTGCTGGAGAACCGTCGGAAGCTCGCCGGAGAGCCGGGCGAGGGGTGGGTATGGCCCGCCGAGACGAAAGACGGGCATATCAATCACGATAGCCTGAAGCTCCAACACAAGAAAGCCCTGAAGCTGGCGAGGGTTCGTCCGTTTGAGGTTTATTCAATCCGACATACGTTCCTCACGCGGCTTGGAGAGAGCGGCTGTGATTCCTGGACGCTTGCGCGAATCGCGGGACACTCGAATATCAGCATCTCTCAACGGTACGTTCATCCGTCCGAAGACGCGGTGCTAAACGCTCTTTCACGCTTGAGTGGGCACAATTCTAGGCACAGTGCCGAAAAGGTGATCCTTTGAAGGGCCTGCGGACTTGCTGCTAAATACCTCCAACCGTGAGGGTTAGATGGTGAGTGCGGAAGGAATCGAACCTTCAACCTACTGATTAAGAGTTGTCGCACCTCAGCAGGTTCACTGGCGACGATCACCATGTGAAATCAATCACTTGCCCACAAATCAGCCCGCACGGAAGCACTTTGTCGATGTAGCGAAAAAGCCCGTATTGGCGCATACCGGCTCGAAGCGTACGGCACATTCTGCGGCACACCTCGTCTGAAGCTACCGATCATCGCTTCCGCGACAGCGCGTGGGGCGACGTTCCCCGAACTCGTGGAAGCGCTGCCAGGCATTGAGATCATCGACCGTTCATCGCTCCAGCGCCTGCTCGCGTGACTCGCGCCATTCGAGGCAACCGGCCACAAGAAGCTGATCTTCGCTGGCACCTCGCTCGAGGCCGGTATTGCGGGCCACTTCACGCGGCGGAGATCTGGGCTCCTGTTGTCTCAACAACGTTGTGCACTGACGCCGCGGATGAGAACAGAGATATGAGACCTTCAACGAGTGTAGGGTGAGTCAGGACCGCATCGCGCAGCACCGTGTAGGGCAACCCGGCGATCATCGTAATCTGGACGGCGGCCAAGGTCTCCCCCACACCGACGCCGAAGGCCGTGAACCCGAGGATGCGATCGCTATGAGCCTCCACGAGGGCCTTCACGAACCCGCGGGTCTCCGAAAGCGTGCGTGCACGCAGGTTGGTTTCCATTGGAACCTTAAACAAGCGATACGCTATCCCTTGAGCTTCTGCTTCTGTTTCACTCAGACCGATACGAGCAAGTTCGGGGTCTGTAAACAGACAATATGGCACTTGCCTGCCCGTGGTCACTCGGTTGCCGCCGGTTAAATTGGTATGGACCACTCGGAAGTCGTCGATGCTGATGTGCGTGAACTGCGGGCTACCGGCGACCTCGCCGATCGCCCAGACGCCGGGCGCAGTGGTTTGAAGCCGCTCGTTGACCTTGATGTATCCACGGTCGGTGAGTTCAACGCCGGCCAATTCCAGGCCAAGTCCTTCGGTGTTCGGATTGCGGCCTGTGGCGACCAATACATGACTACCCTTTAGTATTTTCTCAATTCCATTCTGTTCGACGACGACACTTACCGAGCCACCGCTTTTGCCCGAGACTTGCTTGATTCGTGCATTCAGGAGAATGTCGATGCCTTCACCTGCGAGAAGGCTGCGAAGAGCCTCGCATACGTCGGGGTCTTCTTTGGACATCAATCGCGCATTGCGATCAACCACAGTCAGTTTGCTGCCGAATCGCCGCATCGCCTGCGAAAGCTCCACTCCGACGTAGCCACCGCCGATAACGAGCAGATGTTCGGGGACTTGGCCTAGTTCGAGCGCCTCGATGTGGGTGAGTGGATGTGCTTCGGCAAGACCCGGAATTGATTCCAATGAGGCCCGTGTCCCGGTGCTGACGACCACATTCGCGCCGCGCAGTTGACGTGTGCTCCGATCGGCCAGGGTGACTTCCACCGTTCTCGGAGCAACGAACCGCCCCGTGCCCAAAATGAACTCGGCTCCTGTCTTCCGGTAATTCTCCATATACATCTCGTTCAGGCCACGCACCATGCTGCGCTTGCGTTCGCGCACGCCTGCCATGTCGATCGCGAAGCCGTCGAGTGTGATGCCGAATTCCTTGCTTCGGCGAAAATACGATGCGACTTTCGCGCTGTGGATAATGTTCTTGCTCGGCAAGCAAGCGATGTTCGGGCATGACCCGCCGATGTATTTGCGATCGACAACTGCGACGCGCTTGCCTTCGCCGGCAAAAGTCCACGCAGCGATGGTCGAGCCGGTGCCGCCGCCGAGAATCACCAGATCAAATTCTTCCGGCTGCGTCTTGTTAAGTACCTGAGCGGATGAGCTGCTTTCGGGGCGCTTCATGCGACTTTTCCTTTCTGAGCGACAGGTTCACTCTGGGCTCTCATTGATTTCACTAGGTCGGCCGCTGACGCTCCCTCGAGCGACAATCCATAGCCGACTTCCCGGACAATGCGCTCTTTCAACGGTTGAATGAAGTGGATGCGTGTATTGCGGCGGGTCACTTCGGGAGCCTTCAAGTACAACTTGGCCAATTCCCGTGCCCGGGGCAGCGCCTCACCGTTCGCCACAACCTCGGCGACCACCCCCCATTCGTGCGCTGTGCGCGCCGTGATCGGCTGTGGGTTGAGCAGGAATGCCTCCGCTCGTCCTGCTCCTGCGCGGTAACTCCAGGTCGTAAAGATTCCGTCGCCGGGTGCAATGCCAGCGGAGAAGTGGGCCACATCCTGAAAGCTCGCGCCATCACCCGCTACAATTACACTGGCGAGCAGCGCGTAGTCTGAATGCACATGGGCGCGTCCCTCGATGGCCGCGATGACCGGCACGCGTATGTTGGCTATGTTTTCCAACACCTGAACACCTTCATCGTGAACCTGGCTCCAAACGCCGGGATCGCTAGCGTCGCCAAAAGAGGACCAATCGACATCAGTAATGAACTCCCCGCCTGCGCCCGTGAGGATTACGATTTTGTTCCCTCGATCTTGAGCAATCCGGTAGAAGGCGTCGACAAATTCCGTGTGAGCTTGCGCGCTCATGACGAACGGCCCGCCGTTGTTGTGAAATCCAGCAACCAGCACACCTTTGTCATCTCGTGTCAGCTTTAGGTTGTCATAAGCATTGAAGTAGTCACTCTGAACTTGCATCGTATTCTCCTTTCTGTGTTGCCCGGACTGCGTTGTTATTGCGAGATCAGCATATTGCCTTCAGGTGGCTACAACGAGACCGCCTGCGGCGCGAATGACCTCCCCGGTGATCCAGGCTGACTCGTCTGACGCCAGGAACACCGCCAGGGGGGCGATATCCGTGACGCGGCCGAGCCGGCCGAGCGGCGTCTTGCCAGCCAGAACGGCGCCGGCGCCACCCGCAAAAGTCCCCGCGGCTACATTGCCCTCGGTTTCTGTATGACCGGGAGCGATGGCGTTGACGCGTATCTTGCGTGGCGCCAGTTCGAGCGCCAATCCCTTTGTCAGCGTTTCGATGGCGCCTTTCGTGGAAGCGTACAGCAGGGCTCCCGGCACCGGATGCGAACCGACGATCGAGCTTAGGTTGATGATGCTCCCGCCGGCGGCCCCGAACCGCTTGATCGCCTCCTGCACGGTGAGAATCGTACCGAGAACGTTGATGTTGTAGTGGAGGCGAAAGCTCTCTCCGGTGATCTCCGCGATGGCACCGAAGCGGAAAACCCCGGCGTTGTTGACCAAAACGTCCAATCTTCCGAACGCAGAGTCCACTTTGTTGAACAACCGCGCGACATCTGCAGCCTCGGACACGTCGGCCCCGACCGTGATTGCCTCGCCCCCGTTGTCGGTGATCGCCTGAGCGACACGCTCGGCGCCTTCCCGGTCGGAGGAATAGTTCACGGCCACGCGAGCGCCCGCCGCTCCCAAGGCTGTCGCAATCCCAGCACCTATGCCTTTGGAGGCCCCTGTCACTATTGCCACCTTCTCAGACAGTCTGCTCATAGTTCACCATTGTTCTCAATCCGCCTGACCATATACCCGAACGCCAAGGGCTGTGTATCGCGCGTTTCCCTTATAGGACTTTCTATTTCTTCTCCTTGGCGTTACGAGCGTTTTGAATGGCGCGGCCAACGTGTCCCACCCACTGGTTCGGGGTTCGATGTGGAAATTCCGAAATCACCGTTGTCATGCTCTCTGTTCCGTAAATTAATGATGGTCACTTCGGGATCGGGGTTTGTCGCAAACTGGGCGTCAGAATCGTCAGTTCGCCGACCTGTTCCCGCTTAACAGCACCACTCAGGTGGGCATGATCCATCATCCAGACCTCGGGAATGATTTCGCCGACCAGTTGCCATGACAGAAAAGTCTCACCACCGAACTCTCGGCTGCCGAGTCCCAGCGGCACGTCTACTTGTGCGGCCACAGCATCGAGGTAGCGGCACGCGGAAAGGAAAATTCCCTCGCCGCTCACCACGAATCCACCGTCCAGTTGCGCCAATTCTTTGATGGTTCCGCGGAGATTAAGATTGGTGACGTGCAGTGAGGACTCGGGATGCCCCGACAACGGATCCAAAATCAGCGGTCTGGATCTTGCGAGCACGGCATTCTCATCCCCAAATGTAAATAGGGTGCCTACGCGTCTTCCCTCGCGACCTTCGCGAGCAATTTCGACTGCGAGCTCAATCAAGGACTCTAGAACGTCAGGATCGTATTCTGTGACCTGGCAGAGAATGCTCTCAAACATCCATCAACTCCTCGGTTTGACTCGACGCCACCGACCATAGCGTAGATATACTGTGCTTTGGATGAATGGCCTACGAAGAAGATTCACTGCGCCTTCTTCGAGACACGAGCCACCAACTCGTCCAATCTCGAAAGCAAAACCTTCAGGATGGGCGACTCGTTCGACTTTCTGTAGCCGAGAACCAGATCGACAGTCGGCGTATGTCCCTTCAGCGGGCGACTCGTCACAGACGAAGGGAGAAAGTTCTGTGTGTAAGCAGGTAACAGCCCTACGCCGCGCGTCGACACTATTAAGGAAAGTCCCATAGTGACATTATCCGCCTCGTGAGCGGGCGTGATTTTGACTCCGGACCGCTTCAGATAATTGTCGATGACCGCACGCAGTACGGGAGCCGTGCCCGAAACAATCACGAAGGTCTCGCCTTCTAGATCCTTCGGGCTGATGGCTTTGAGCGCAGCGAGATCGTGGTCACTAGGCAGGATCACCATCAGAGGTTCCTTCACGAGAAGACGGAACGCCAACCCTGGTACCCCTTTTTCCCGTCGAAGAAAAGCTGCATCGATTTTTCCCTTCGAAAGACCGTCCGCAAGCAGAGGGGAGTATTGACTCGATATCATCACGTCGATGTTAGGCAGTTCATCGCGCAAGATCCGCATGGCTTCGGGCATCCACGTCAATTCGTGGCCGGTCAGAAAACCCATGGTGAAGCACGGCTTGGCGGGATGAGCGACCCGGCGTGCAGCTCCGGCTGCCGCTTCAACCTGCGATAGCACCACGCGGGCGTGATCAAGGAAAGCTCGACCCGCAAGCGTCAGCTCGATGCCGCGAGCTCTTCGCGTCAGGAGTTGGGCACCTACCTCGTCCTCAAGGTCTCGAATCTGCCGACTCAACGAAGGTTGCGACGTGTGCAGCATTTGCTGAGCTGCCACCGTCAGGTTTCCGGCTTCGGCAACCGCGACGAAGTAGCGAAGATGTCGTAATTCCATTCCCACTCCCATGCCTGGGAAGCATCGCTGCCAGCTTAACAAAGTATGCTTCAACCGCGCTACCGCAAGCGGTGTTCGCAATCTAACGTAGTGATCCGAGTTATACGGGACGACATGGCGGGGGCCGTGTTAGCCATGCCTGCTCTATATGGCTCTGAATCATAAGGAGGTCGCGATATGAGTTCACCAGTTGTTTTGATAACAGGCGCGCTAACCGGAATCGGCCGTGCCGCCGCGGTAGTCTTTGCGCAAGATGGAGCACGCGTTGCTGTGTCCGGTCGTCGAGATAAACAAGGACAAGAGCTAGTTGCCGAGCTACAGGGGCTCGGAGCAGAGGCCATTTTTGTCCATACTGATGTCAGCAAGGATGAAGACATACGCAACCTTGTGGATCAAACGGTCAAGCGTTTCGGACGCCTGGATATTGCAGTCAATAACGCTGGGACAGAAGGCGTGCCCGGTCTTGTGACGGAGCAAACCGCCGAGAGCTTCGCAGCGACGTTCGACACGAATGTGCTCGGCACGTTGTTAAGCATGAAGCACGAACTGCGGGTAATGCTGAAACAAGGGAGCGGGAGCATCGTCAATGTTTCGTCGGCCTATGGAAGTGTCGGCGCTGCAGGGGCGTCCGTTTATGTGGCCAGCAAACATGCGATAGAGGGTCTGACAAAATCCGCCGCACTGGAAGTCGCCGGGACCGGAGTTCGGGTAAACGTAGTCGCTCCGGGCACTACGGATACCGGTATGCTCACCCGCTTCACCAGCACAGATGAAAATAAAGCGGCACTCGTCTCGACGGTACCGGTCAAGCGTATGGCAACGTCGGAGGAGATCGCTCAGGTGATCGTCTTTGTTGCTTCGGAAAACGCGTCGTACATGACAGGTTCTTCAATCCCAGTCGATGGAGGCATGATCGCTGGCTGAATCTTCGTTGGCTATGGCACCTCGCTGCCCAAGACAAGTCGTTTCCTGAACGGCGAGTCATGAAAAGGCAGGAACGACGCCAGCAAACGTGTTCGTTTTTGGATTGTGAGGGTATACGAAAATGACTACACTTCAAGGCAAAATGGCACTGGTGACAGGCGCGTCACGCGGAATTGGGCGAGCCACTGCATTCGCGCTCGCTAAAGCCGGTGCGCATGTCCTTGTGCACTACGGTCGTTCCGCGCAGGATGCGGAATCTCTTGTGGCAGGCATCGTTTCAAAAGGCGGACGCGCGAACGCAATCAGCGCCGACTTGGGAACTCCGGAAGGGGCAATGCTGCTGGCGAAGGAAGTTCGTACGATCGTCGGTGAGCGATTGGATGTGCTTGTGCTCAACGCCGGAACCAGCAGGGCGGCACGCCTCGCGGATTATACGGTAGAGGATTTTGACAACCTCTTTGCGACAAATGTCCGAAGTCCGTTCTTCCTGGTGCAGCAACTGCTGCCCATTCTAGGTGACGGCTCGAACATCATCGTGATCTCTTCGATCGGAGCCCACGCCGTAGTCGGCAAGCCCGGCGTGGACAACCCCTCGCTCCTTGCCTACGCCTCGACAAAAGGAGCATTAGAGACTTTGGTCAAGAACTGGGCTGCCATTCTTGGGCCGCAAGGTATTCGTGTCAATGCGGTCGCACCAGGTGTGATCGATACGGATATGTCGAACTTCACAAAGACTGAGGCAGGCCGGGACGCCGCGCTCGGGATGCAAGCACTCAAGCGAATCGGCAAGCCGGAGGATGTCGCGGATGTCGTCGCTTTCCTGGCGTCGGACGCAGCCCGCTGGATCACGGGCGCCAGCATCTCCGTTGATGGCGGCTCGAAGCTTTAAGGACCTGACGCCGTGCTGGCGTCAGCTGCAATCGCTCGGATGAATGAGGAGGGTCGGCAGATGGCAAAGACAAAAATGGCAAGTGAGACGATCGAATCCAAGAATAAAGCGCTCGTTCTAGAAGCCTTCGACACACTGCTCAACAAGCGTGACTACGCGGCGGCGGAATGCTTCTGGTCACCGAACTACATTCAGCACAGCGCACACATACCGCCAGGTCGCGAAGGGCTGTTCAATCTCGTCCGGTCAGTGCCGGAAACGATGCGGTATGAGAACCAGCTCATCGTTGCAGAAGGTGATTACGTCATAGCGCATGGCCGCTTCAGTGGGATCGGAAGACCCGCCGCCTGGATTGCAGCCGACGTTATCCGGTTCGAAGACGGTGTTCTTAAAGAGCATTGGGACGTTCTGCAGGATGAGGCGACCAAGGCCCAATCTGTCAGCGGCCTTCCCATGTTCGGCGACACATTCCCCAAATGACAGCCGAAAACAACACGATCGTCCTCAGGGCGACACCCTTTAACAGATCAAGGAGGCACTAGCTATGATTTCACCCGTTGCGTTGAACGCCATGTATGTGATTTTGGGGGCGAGCGGGAACACCGGCTCGATCATCGCCGATTCCTTGCTATTGAAGGGCAAGAAGGTGCGCGTCGTGGGGCGCGACGCGGAGCGACTGCGGCGCTTTGTGCGCCAAGGCGCGGAAGCGTTCACGGGCGACGTGAGCGACGCGGCTGCGCTCACCAAAGCCTTCACCGGCGCGCGTGCAGCATACTTACTGTTGCCGCCGATTACCTCCCGGGAAGACCAAGAACGCGAGAGCGATGGAATAGCGAAGGCCGTGACGGAGTCCGGCCTGCCTTACGCGGTACATTTGAGCAGCTACGGCGCGCAGGTTCCGGAAGGCACCGGGCCAGTCACGGGGCTGCACTCTTCGGAGCAAAAACTCAACGCTGTCGGTGGTTTGAACGTTCTGCACCTGCGCGCCGCGTATTTCATGGAGAACAATCTGGCGGCGATCAGCATGATTCAGGAGATGGGAATCTTCGGACATGCACTGCTACCCGACTTGAAGCTGCCCATGATGGCAACGTGCGATGTTGGCAACTACGCCGCGCGGCGCATCCTGGACCTGGATTTTTCCGGCAAACAAACTCGCGAGCTGCTTGGCGAGCGCGACCTGTCGATGGCGGAAGCCACCGCGATCATTGCGCGCGGCATTGGCAAACCGGATCTGCGTTACGAGCAGTTTCCTTACGATCAGGTGCAGCAGGTGTTAGAGCAAATGGGAATGCCGCCGAAGAAAGCCGCGGTGTACATCGAGATGTTCAAGGCGATCAACGCAGGTGTCCTCGCTGCGCAGGAGCCGCGTTCGCCGGAGAACACTACACCGACTTCGTTTGAAAATTTTGTGCAGGACGTGTTTGCGCCTGCATATCACGGGAAGGCTCGCGTCGCGTAGACCTACACGTCCAGGGGCGCCGGTTGTATCTGTGTCCAAGAGCGGCGAACCAATGTTCGGTGACAAATTTCTACAGTGAACGAGTGAATTGCGCCGACCAGCGGCTCCGCAAAACTTAGGTCAGCAGAATTTAGTGAGCAACCTAGGTGAGCTCGACAACAGATGGCACGCAACTCAGCCCCTGTGTCAAGCTCTTCTTCATAGGGTTGCTACTCGACGGAGCTTCCGCAGTCACATCAAGAGAGGTTGCCATTGTCCGTCAGCCTCAAGATGTTGTAACACATTCTCAGACTGGACTCCCTCCCAACGCTCTCATTCCGGATAAGGTAGATGAACGATTTGGTGCAAGTTGCCGTCGGATCACCAGGAAGGTATAGCTGGCGTGAAATTGCCATCGCACTCACAATACTTGATGAGGTCACTTCGTGGATTGTCGGCAAACCTTCCTAATCGGTAAGGTCGTGGTGCCGAACCTTGGACGGCATTGTCTTACCACTGACGGTCCTTCCCCCATCGAAACCGCGCCTCATCCTCGCCTGCATAGTCGGGATCAAGATAGATATGCAGGCTCGATATTCGTCCATCTCGAAACTTGAAGACGTTGCAGAAACGGCCGCCTGCACCTTTGCCCCCAGCCCATGACCTACCGGACATTCTGCCCTGTGAAGTGCCTTCAACGACGAGATAGTCGGCTGAAGGAATGAAAGTCAACCGGTCGTAATCGTGTTGAATGGATTCCAAGGTTCCTTCGAATCCCTTAACCATTTCAAGAAACGAGTTCCGTCCGAATCCAAATCCGAATTTAGGGAAATAAACTTCGGCATCTTCGTGGAACAATTCAAGGACGTCTGGACTTCCCTGGTCAGCTCTCATGAAGTAGAGCGATTTCTACAGCGAAATCCTAATCGTAAGTGATGCTGAGCGAGTCGCCGCGAACGGCTGGTCGCTAAGGAGATGGTCGCGAAGCGAAAATGGTTGGTGCGCCGCAGAACGGACTAGTAGACCGATTTCTACCAGTCGCTACCTCAAAGGCAAAGACGCCGAATCCGCAGAGACGCAGGAACATGCGAACAGCAGCGGCCAGAGCAGGAGATGAAGTCCAAGTGGCTCGCATCCGGTAGTTGTGGGAGAATCAATGTCGGGCGGGAACTAGATTGGAGGATAAACTATGAAAGCAGCAGTGATTCACGCGTATGGTTCGCCTGATGAACTTAAGTTCGAGGACGTGCCCGACCCGTCTCCTGGGCCCGGCGAGGTGCTCATAAGGACTGCCGCCACTAGTATCAATCCGCTTGACGTGAAGATGAGATCAGGGGCAGTCAAGGAATATTTTCCTGTGTCTTTTCCCGCAATCCTGGGCTGGGATGTTTCTGGAACCGTTGAGAAGGCCGGCCCCGGTGTGAATAATTTCACTAAAGGTGACAAAGTCTTCGCACAGACGGCACAAGCAGACGCCACGATGTGCGTGGTTAAGGTGGCTGACCTCGCGCGGGTGCCGGATGGGATGGACTTGGTGTCGGTGGCGGCGTTGCCTACAGTCACCACAACCGGGGCTGAACTCGCCGCTCTCGCACTGGAAGGAAAGAAGGGTGGCACTCTGTTGGTGACCGGAGCCGCTGGAAATGTCGGCCGTTCCGCGGTCTTTGTGGCAAAGGAGAAGGGTGCCACCGTAATCGCGGGTGTACGGAAAGCACAAATCGAGGAAGCGCGAGCCCTGGGAGCTGACCGCATACTTGCGCTGGATGATGAGAAGGCTGTTGCAGGTTTGGAGTTGCTGGATGCCATCGCCGATACGGTTAATGGGCCGACAGCAACAAAGTTGATAGGCAAGCTCAAGCAGGGAGGAGTTTTCGCATCAGTGCTAGGGGCGCCGGCCAACGCGGCTGAGTATCCTTCCATTGCAGTCAAAACGATGCAAGTGAAGGCGGACCCGAAGGTGCTGTTGCACATGGCTGAAGCGGTACGGTCAGGGAAGCTATCGATCCCACTTGGCCAGCGTTTCGCACTGAAGGACGCGAACAAGGCGCACGCAGCAGCGGAAAAGAGTGCCACCGGGAAAATCCTGCTGGTCGCGTAGGAGGATCCAGATTCGAAAGAAGCCGCAGAACACGCCAACAACAGCAGCCTGGCGCTTACGCATAACAAGTTCCTCAAATCAGAAGTGCCAGAGCGGGAGATTTCTGCCTGACAAGCAGGATCTCCCGTTCCCGTTTCTAGACCGCTGGTTGTCGCGGTAGGGACGATCATCACTAATCGCCCCCCGCACAGATCCGTACGAGCGCGTCTACGCATACGGCTCTTACGAAGGATGAGTGGCGTAGAAGCGTGCATCGGGATAGGGGTGCAGAACGCGGGGTGGAGGAATCCACCGGTTCAAGACTGGGGTAAGACGTTCCCACCGCATCTCTGCGCGCTGACTCCAGCGGACTAGAACACTCTGCCAGAGCCTGCACACGCGAAGTTTGAAGATGCGCAACTGGGTCGTGTTCCCGGGAACAGCGTGGTATTGGTAATAGCCCAGCACTACCTTCCGGAGCCACGCACCGACTTCGGCCGTGCGATCATGCATCCGGCGTTGAAGCTCACCTTGATGGCTTTGAGTTTCGCAACCATTCGCTTCTTCGCAGTGATCCGCCATACGGTGAAGGTTCCGCTCTTGTGGCGTTGCCCGCAGTAGTGGGTGAAGCGCAAGAAGGTGAAGGTCTCTGGTTTTCCCTCTCCCCGCTGCTTCCGGTCGCGAGCGGCGAACCGCCCGAACTCGATCAGTCGAGTCTTGGCCGGATTTAATTCCAAGCCGAACTTCGCCAGTCGTTCCCGGAACTCTTTCAGGAAACGCTCAGCTTCCGTTCGGTGCTGAAAGCCGACCACAAGATCGTCAGCATAGCGGACGACAACCACATCGCCCTTTGCGACTTTCTTGCGCCAGACATCAGCCCAGAGATCGAAGAGGTAATGAAGGTACACGTTGGCGAGCAGCGGTGATGCCACTGCTCCCTGCGGCGTACCCAGTTTCGTCTCCGACCATTGGCCGTTTTCCGATACTCCCGCCTTCAGCCATTTCCGGATCAGGCGAAGTATCCTCCGATCGGCCACCCGGTGCTCGATGAACTTCATCGTCCATGCGTGGCTCAGGTTATCGAAGAAGCCACGGATGTCGGCATCCAGCACCCAGTTCACCCGCTTCCGTTGGATGCCCACCGTCAGCGCATCAAGCGCCTGATGCGGGCTGCGACCGGGACGGAACCCGTAAGAAAAGCCTTTGAAGTCGACCTCGTATATCTGGTTGAGGATCGTCACCACGGCCTGCTGAACGATTTTGTCCTCCAGCGCCGCGATGCCCAACGGACGTTGCCGCCCGTCGGCCTTCGGGATAAAGACTCGTCTTGAAGGTTTTGCCCGGTACGCTCCACGGTGCAGCCGACTGTGCAGATCGACAAGTCGATCCTCCAGTCCGGTTTCATACTCCTGCCACGTCACGCCGTCTACTCCGGGCGAAGCCTGACGCTGAAGCGCGTAGAAGCTGTCGCGGAGTAGCTCGACGCTCAGATGGTGGAGCAAAGCGCTGAACCATTCCTGCTTTCTTTCCTTTGCTGCCTTCCGCACACCGTCCAATCCCTGGGACATGCGCTTCCCGCTCTGTGTCGGGTGCATGTGCGATTGAGCGATGTTCTCCCTCGCCTGTGCCCTTCCCTCCCCAGCCTCCGCAAAAGGTTGCCCTCCCTTGTTCGGCTGGTTCACAGGTAATACGACACAGTCCGACTTCTCCAGCACGTGCATGTCCGCCGTGCGACTTGTGGCCTTCGCGGACCGGCCTTGATCGTCACACCAAGGCGTGCTGGAGATCTCCCGGTTCTCGTGCATGTTGTTTCTCAGCGTGCGCGGGTTCTCAGACTACGCAGGACTGACAGTCCACTCGCGATTTACGTGGTTGCCGTGTTGCCTTCCTCCTACTCGGAATGAAGTCGGCATCCTGATCTACGGGCTTTTCGCAGCTCAATAGCCCCGCCCACCGATGCCTCTGTCTCCGCTTCAAGAAACACCTCGCGATGTCTCCTGCAAGACTCGAGGCCAGGATGGATTCGCTACTTCCTTTCCTGTAGGGCTCTTGCATCCCCTACAACATGCCGGTTTATCCCGGCGCACTCCGAGTTGCCCGTCGTTCGGCAGGACGCGCTATCGTAATTTCTTGCTGTACAGTATTTCCGGCAGCAGCGGTCTCGAAGTAGCTCGGACTCCGCAAATACGAGGATTGAATGGCGCAAGTATGGTTAGTCACAGGTAGTTCTCGCGGTCTGGGTCGCGCAATTGTCGAAGCGGGCCTTTTGGCGGGCAATAAGGTGTTGGCGACAGCTCGCGACATTGAGTCACTGCGTGAGCTATCGGAGCGCTACGGTGACCAGGTGAAGCTCTTCGAGCTGGACGTGACCGACGAGTTGTCGGCTGCCGGTGCGG
>Ga0210402_10002997_pt1 | contig 16062 bp, 9 predicted proteins | sample IncBWC7MmetaG_FD_161055 | JGI IMG/M metagenome (GOLD analysis project Ga0210402, IMG submission 161055) | Forest soil microbial communities from Barre Woods Harvard Forest LTER site, Petersham, Massachusetts, United States - Inc-BW-C-7-M | ecosystem: Environmental > Terrestrial > Soil >... | reverse complement strand
AGCTTTTCGGGTGCCTTATCGTTTCGCCACAGAAGGCGCACCATCGCCCGTTCCGGCAGGTCCGTTACAATCCAGGCGATGGCCGCGTAGTCGCTGGATATCAGATCGGGCACCAGCGAAATCAGAACGGGGCCGGTCGAGCCGGGTGCCGTGACCAGAAGCTCGTCGTCGACCAGTTGACCGGTGCCATGGGCAACCGCAAGGCCACTCGCGGCGAACGCCTTTGGCGCGGCGGCGGGAAACCAGCTCTTGGGAACCGAGATCGCCAGGTAGAGGACGAGTGATGCGAGCAAAGCGACCAAGGTAGTGAGCGCTAATCGCGCAACGGTGCGCGCGGACAGTAGGCGATGCGGCACCGGTGAGGCGGCCGGCTCTGCGGCTGGTTGATCCGGGGGGGTCGTCGAAACAGCCAACGGGCCACTCAGCGGGTGCTCGATAGGAGTCACGGAGTCGTGCGGGGCCGTTCGGTGCCCCGCCGAAATACGCGAATGACTGCCAATGCAATTATGCGCAAATCGAAACCGGACCGATCCGTTCGTGTTGTAGTGCAAATCATACCGGATTCGATCCTGAAGGTCGGCGCTGCAGCTATCCGCCGCTGCGGCGAATAGATAAACCGCGGATTCTCGCGAGCATCTCGCGGTATCCGATCGGCAGCAGCCCTGGCCTGGGTGTTCTCCACGATTTGTCATGGAAGCCGGAACACCTTTGAGGCGGACGCTCCGATGGTCCGATCGAACGAAAGTATGCGGTGATACCATGCTGGCGCCTGTACCATGCCGCGCCCCCTTGAACCCATTACGCTGCGAGTAGCTATCAATGCGACTCCATTGCTTTCGCCGTTGACCGGCATCGGAAATTACATTGTCCAACTGGGGGCGGCCCTACATGCCAGGGGTGACATCGATGTCCATTCTTTCTATGGTTATCGTTGGAGGCACGAGCCCCCTTGCCCGCCCGTACCTGGCGTGCGCAGTATCGCCGCCACCCGCGTACGGGATCTGATTAGACCCTGGATTCCAATGAAGCGGGAGCTTCGCAACCTGCAACAGCAGGTCACATTCACGCGTGGTCTCCATCGCCGTGCGATCGAGCTGTATCACGAGCCGAATTATGTGCCCGTGCGCTACGACGTTCCCGTCGTCGTGACGATACATGACCTGTCGTGGCTGCGTTATCCCGAAACCCATCCGGCCGATCGAGTCCGATGGCTTGAACGTGGCTTGCCGCGCGCCCTGGAGCGGGCCGCCGCGATTCTGGTAGATTCCGCGTTTGTGCGCGATGAGGTGGTCGCGATGTTCGATGTGTCGCCACAGCGCGTAACGGTGGCTCATCTCGGCGTGTCTCCCGCGTTCCGGCCCCGGCGCCCCGAGGAGACGGCGGTCACGCTGCGGCCTCTCGGTCTTCAGCATGGACAATATCTGCTTAGCGTTGGGACCATCGAGCCGCGCAAGAACGTCGGCCATGTGCTCGCCGCGTTTGCGCGCTTGCCAGCGGCGCTGCGCAAAACCTTCCCCCTGGTTATCGCCGGGGCGCGCGGCTGGCGCGCGGCAGACCTGGAGCGCGAGTTGGGGTTGCTAGCGGACCGGGGTCAGGTCAGGTTCCTCGGACACGTTCCCGCCGACGACCTGCCGCACCTCTATGCCGGCGCGACTGCCTTCGTTTTTCCTTCGCTTTATGAAGGATTCGGGCTGCCACCGCTCGAGGCAATGGCGTGCGGTGTACCAGTCCTTGCATCGGACAGAGCCGCGATGCCTGAGGTGATTGGCGATGCGGGAGTGGCGATCGATCCCGAGCGCCCGGAAGATACTGCAATCAAGATCGCCGCGTTGCTCGAGGATGCCGGCACCCGCGCAGACCTTGCCCACCGTGGCGAGATTCGAGCTCATGGATTTACGTGGCAGGCATGCGCGCAAGCGACGGTGCAGGCCTATCACCGTGCGCTGGGACGGTCAGCGACTTCTGCGTAATATCGATACAGCTATAATCAACCGTTTTCCGAGGGGCTGAGGCAGGGCGGAAAATGCATACCTCAGCCGAGGAGCGATGTGAAGCGGTTACTGGTGACAGGGAGGCATGGTTTCGTAGGTGGCACGATGGCGCGCTTGATCGCAGCAGAGCCTTCCCTCGGTCCGTGGCGCATGCTCGACGTGCCGCCAACGTCGGATCTGCGCGACGCGAGCGCTGCTGCTGCTCTTGTGCAGGAAGAGGCGCCCGACGCGGTTATCCACCTTGCGGCACAAAGCTCGGTTCCAGATGCCTTTCGCGATCCAGCGTCCACGCTACAGACCAACGTCGTCGGCACGCTCAATCTTCTTCAAGCGCTACGGCAGAAAGGCTTTGCCGGCCGCATGGTCTACGTTAGCAGTGGCGATGTTTACGGTAGCGTACCTGATAATGAGTTGCCGATAAGGGAAGAGCGTCTGCCCGCCCCCCGAAACCCGTACGCGGTGAGCAAACTGGCGGCTGAGGCGCTCTGCTACCAATGGAGTGTTACGGAAGGCATGGAAATAACGATCGCCCGGGCATTCAACCACATTGGCCCAGGACAAAGCGAACGATTCGTCGTTTCCGATTTTGCGCGACAGGTAACGGAGATCAAACTGGGCCGGCGCGAGCCGATGGTATCGGTCGGTGATATCGACGTCACGCGTGACTTCACCGACGTGCGCGATGTGGTGCGGGCATATTTCGCGCTCCTGCGCGACGGCGAAAATGGCGAGGTATACAACATCTGTTCCGGACGCGAGCAGAGTATCCGGGCGCTGCTGCTTCGTCTCGCCGCAATCGCGGGCGTGGAGATCGCCATACAGCAGGACCCGCAGCGTCTCCGCAAGTCGGAGCAGCGAAGGGTGGTTGGCGACCCCGCAAAAATGGAGCGCGCGACTGGATGGAAGTCCACAACCGAGCTCGACGAATCGCTGTCTTTGATGCTTCACCAATGGGAACAAGAAATCGCTAATGGCTAAGTCGGCACTCATCACCGGTATTACGGGGCAGGATGGCGCCTATCTTGCGCAACTCCTTCTCACCAAAGGCTATCGGGTTTTCGGGCTGCTCGCGCGCCGCAGCTCGGACACGCTATGGCGGCTGGGTGAGCTCGGCATTCTCGGGGAGGTCACTCTGGTCGATGGTGACCTGATCGACATCACATCCATTCTTCGCGCGCTCGAAGCGAGTGCCGCCGATGAGGTCTATAACCTCGGCGCCCAAAGCTTCGTTGCGACGTCCTGGCGTCAGCCACTGCTTACTGCGAACGTGACCGGCATAGGCGCCTTGAACGTGCTCGAGGCAATCCGGATTCATGACTCCAAGGCGCGCTTCTACCAAGCTTCCACGAGCGAGATGTTCGGTCTTATACAGACGGAGCAGCAGAACGAAGCGACTCCTTTTTATCCGCGTAGTCCGTATGGCGTTGCCAAACTGTTTGCTCATTGGTCCACGGTGAACTATCGAGAAAGCTTCGGGCTGCATGCATCAAGCGGGATCCTGTTCAATCACGAGTCGCCGCTGCGCGGCATCGAGTTCGTCACGCGTAAAGTGACTGACGGCGTCGCCCGTATCAAGTTGGGCAAGGCAAGGGAGTTGCGGCTTGGCAATATCGACGCGAAACGCGACTGGGGATTTGCGGGCGACTATGTCGAAGCGATGTGGCTGATGCTGCAGCAAGAGCGGGCCGACGACTACGTCATTGCTACCGGGCGCACGACAACCGTGCGTGACATGTGTCGCATCGCGTTCGAGCACGTCGGGTTGCGATACCAGGACCACGTCGTAGTGGACCCCGCATTCTTCCGCCCGGCCGAGGTTGACATTTTGCTCGGCAACCCCGCCAAGGCGCGCGAGCGGCTGGGATGGTCGGCCAAGACGTCGCTCGAGGAATTGATCGCAACCATGGTCGACGCCGATCTGCGGCGTGTGGGTCGCGAGTACGTAACTGCCCCGGGTGGGTGTCACACGTGATCCAGACAAGTAGCGCGCCAAAGACGCGTTCCATACGCATGTTTCGCGCCGGCATGCTGCGAGAATGCTGGGAGTTCCGGGGTTTCATCATGGCCAGCGTCAAGCGGGACTTCGTATCCCGCTATCTTGGCACGCAGCTCGGCTTTTTCTGGGCTATTGCACAGCCGTTGGCGCTGATCCTTATCTACACGCTGGTATTTTCGCAGATCATGAAGCCGGCGCTGCCTGGGCACGATTCGAAGTTCGCATACAGCATTTATCTGTGCGGGGGGATTCTGATCTGGCAACTTTTCAGCGATCTCTTGAATCGTTCGGTTGGTATCTTCGTTCACAATGCCGGGCTACTCAAAAAAGCCAACATGCCAAAGTTGGCGCTACCGATCATTGTCTCGCTATCAGGGTTGTCAAACTTCGCCGTCGTCGCGATTTTGTTCTTGGCCTTTCTTGCGGTGATCGGAAGTTTCCCTTCAACCGCCATTTTCGCGATGTTGCCGCTGACTTGCCTGGTCGTCGCGCTTGCATTGGGTATCGGACTTCTATTAGGGACCATCAACGTTTTCTACCGTGATGTCGAGCAAAGCGCGACAATGCTCCTCCAATTCTGGTTTTGGCTCACGCCGATCGTGTATCCGGGCCGCGCGCTGCCGGCATTCTTTGCATCGGTTTTGGAGTGGAACCCGATGTGGCCGATCGTTAGTTTTACGCAGACAATTCTGCTCGAAAACCGCGTCCCTGCCTGGTCAAGCCTCCGCTATCCAGCGGTCTTCGCGTTCGGCTTTCTTGCGCTTGGGCTGCTGGCGTTTCGTCGCCTAAGCGGCGAAATCGTTGACGAACTGTAATGGGCTACCTCCGCGTACGCAAACTCGGCAAGGCCTATAAGCGCTATACCGCGAAGTGGGGTCGCCTCGCCGAGTGGGCAGGCCTCGGTGTGCACCACGACCTCACCTGGGTAGTTCGTGAAGTGAGCTTCGACGTCGCACCGGGGGAGGCGGTTGGCATCGTCGGCGCAAACGGCGCCGGAAAGAGCACACTGCTCAAGATGATCGCCGGCACGATTCGCCCGACGATAGGTGCGTTTGAATCGGGCGGCCGCGTGGCTGCGTTGCTCGAGCTCGGCATCGGATTTCACCCGGAATTCACCGGCACGCAGAACGTCTACATGGCCGGGCATATTCTTGGAATCCCCGGCGAGCGCATCGGGTCGATCATGGAAGAGATCAAGGCGTTTGCCGAGATCGGTGACTACATGGATCAGGCGGTTCGGACGTATTCGAGTGGCATGCAGGTTCGGCTGGCGTTTAGCGTCGCCACGGCCGTGCGGCCTGACATCTTGATCGTTGACGAAGCGCTCTCAGTCGGCGACGCGTACTTCCAACACAAATCATTTGCGCGAATTCGGCATTTTAGGGAGCAAGGAACGACACTCTTGTTTGTTTCCCATGATCCGGCTGCGGTGAAAACGCTCTGCGATCGAGCGATATTGATGGATGCGGGGATCCTGATTAGGGATGATGCACCTGACGCGGTACTCGACTATTACAACGCAATGATTGCGGTCAAGAGGGCCGATTCGGCGATCATCCAGACCGAGCGTGAGACGGGTGTCCGAATGACCCGTTCCGGATCCGGAAGCGCTCGGATTACCTGGGTCGAGTTGCGTGCTGGGCGCGACCCGGTCCGGGCGATACGATCGGGCGAGTCGGTAACACTCGAAGTCAGCATCGATGTCAACGACGACTTGCCAGAACTGACGGTGGGAGTATTAATACGCGATCGCCTGGGCAACGACATCTTCGGTACTAACACGTTACATCTCGGCGAATCCCTGCAAAATGTTCGCGCCGGCCGACGTTTGACGGCCGAGTTTGTATTCCCCGAGCTGCGCCTCGGCGTCGGCAATTACAGCGTGACGATTGCTCTCCACGCCGGACATATCCATGTAGCAACCAACTATGATTGGTGGGACCGCGTTCTTTCATTTCAGGTCGTTCCAGGCCTTGGGCCACATTCGATTGGAGCCTGCAACCTTCCATTGTCCTTTCACTGGGATCGAGGTCACGAGACGCCTGTCGGCAATCGTGAATCGTCCCCGGAACGCGCATAGGCGACTGAGGTCGAGCCATGCGCGCGTAAAGGCTTTCTCGGTTCAATTACTTACTGAGCATGACTGATGTGGTTCGCAGACGTTATTCATCTTGCAGTAGGATCTGCTCATGAACGAGTCTGACAATCGGAATCTTGACGTCGACGCGCTCATGCAACAGATCAGGGCGGAGATCGCCAGTCGCACGGCGCGAACACCGGCGTGGGGCCCCGGACCGCCAGTAGCGAATCAGCCGAAAACGATCGAGCGCGATGTCCTTGATGAACGGCGCGTGACGTTGTCCCGTCTTGCCGAATCCGCGGCTCCCCTTCCGCGGAAACGCGGGTACACAGTCAAGGACTTCCTCGACTATCATGACGAAGACTTTGTCCGCAACGCCTATCGGGCGATGCTTGGCCGCGAGCCGGACGCGGAGGGCGGGCGTCGCTTTCTGGCCATGCTTCGCAGTGGCGAGTTTGCAAAGGCCGAAATTCTCGGACGAATCAGGTATTCGCCCGAAGGGCGAGCTGCCGGGGTGCGTGTATCGGGACTACTCATCCCTTTCACATTACGCACATTACGTCGGACCCCGGTCCTTGGCTACGTTCTCGGAATCGTTCAATACGTCCTGCGACTGCCGACCATCGTACGCAATCACGAGCGCCTGGAGACGGTAGTTTTCGCACATCAGCTGGAAATGCGGCGCGCAGTTAACGCTATTGGCTCTGAAATCGAGGCTGCCTTGCAGCGATTGGAGAGCCTGGCCGCCAAATCGGTCCATGCGATCGACGGGAAAATCGAGGCGCTTGAACGCTCTACCTCGATAGACTCTGCCAAAGTCACCGAGGAACTCAACTCCGTCATCGCTCGCGTCGCGGACAACGTCGATCGGCAACAAATGGAGGCATTCGAGCAGCGCGTCCGCAGCGAAGGTGATACGCGGGTCGAGCAGATCACCGAGCAAGTCGAAACGCTTGGGCGCCAAGTCCGCGGCGAAATAAGCGCGAGCATCGAAGTAGTGACCAGGAACACCAGCGCCGAACTCAGCGCGTTGCGCTCCCTGCTCGACGCGCTGAAGCAATGGGCGTCCGAGCAACCGCCGGGCTTACTGCTCAGGGAAACGATCAAGGTCGCCGATGCTGCGAAAGCGGACGCTAGCCGGATTGCCGCTGAACTGACATTGCTCCGCGCTAATGCGGGGCGCACCGAAAGCGGTCTCGCTGCCGCGGATCACCTTCTGCTCGGATATCGCCAAAACCTTCTCGAGCAGGAACGGCGCCTTGGCATTCTGCTCGATAACGTCGGCAATTGGGCGTCGGGCGTCTCGAAAGGGAGGAAGCTCGCCGTCGTGCGCGAAGAGCAGGCTCATTTATACGACAGCTTCTACGTTTCGTTCGAGGATGCCTTTCGCGGAACGCGCGAGGATATCAAGCATCGCGTAGAGATTTATCTGCCGTACGTCCGCGAAGCAGGGGCGGGCACGGTAGGAGCGCCTATTCTCGACATCGGATGCGGGCGCGGCGAGTGGCTGGAGCTTCTCAATGACAATGGGCTCGCGGCAAGTGGTGTCGACTTGAACCGCGTCACGGCAGGGCATTGCCGCGAGCGAGGCCTCGTCGTCGCCGAGGCTGACGGCCTCGACTACCTTCGCGGGGTAGCGGCGGAGTCCATCGGCGCCGTAACCGCGATTCACCTTATCGAGCATTTGCCGTTTCGACAATTGATGTGCCTGCTGGATGAAGTCAGACGAGTACTGAAGCCTGGAGGCATTGCGATTTTTGAAACACCGAATCCTGAGAATCTTATCGTTGGTTCTTGCAATTTCTGGTATGACCCCACACATCAACGGCCCCTCCCGCCCGAACCGATGCGATTCATTCTGGATAACCGCGGGTTCACGCGCGTCGAGATTATCCGTCTGCACCCGAACGCCGAGCTATCGCCTACAACTGACGTAGCAAGTGAATTACCGGCCGTAATTGCCGATCGCTTCTATGGCCCTCAGGACTATGCCTTAATCGGATACAAGTCGTGAAGGTGGGAATGGGAGTGTAGCGCTCGATTCCCCAAAACACTGGAGATTTCTATTAACCTGAACGCTTTGGCCGCAGAGGCGCTGCGAGCGACGCTGGACCAGATTCGGACGAAGACGGTGCACGACGATGACTTCAACGGATTTAGAAGTCTCGCCCTAGATCCCTCCGCTCTCATCATGGACGTTGGCGCGAATCGCGGACAATCGATCGCGTCGCTCAAGACGATTTTTCCAAGCGGTGTTGTCCATGCGTTTGAAGCTAATCCGACATTTTTCGAGGCGCTCGAGGAACTCCACGGAGTCTTTCCCGAAACGCTATTCGTGCATCGCTTCGGCTTGGGACGCACACGGTCAGACCTCCAATTCTATGTGCCCTGGGTCGGTCGTACACCGTATCTTGAGGAAAGCTCGACGCGGCTTGATTATTTTTCCAAACCATGGGTAGTTGAGAAGTTCCGGTCTCGCGGGGAGATGCAGCTCGTCGAAACACTCGTTGAGGTGCGCCCCGGAGACGAATTGGCGCTTGACCCTGATATCATCAAGATCGACGTTGAAGGTGCGGAGCTTGACGTACTCATTGGGCTGAGCGAAACGCTGCAACGCGCACAGCCGACGCTTTTGGTGGAAAACAGCGACTGGCACAACGTGACGGCATTCCTCGACAAGCTGGACTTCGTGCCGTATCGATGGGAGGGAATATCCGCGCGTTTTGTGCCGTTCTATGGTGAAACCACCAATACCTTTTACTTTCATCGATCCAAACCCCCCAATGTCACCGTGCCGTAATCGATAGTCATTGGGGGACGTAGGGTGACAGACTCATCCGCCCACGATGATCGCGATGAAACCAAGGCACGAAGGATCATCTGTCGCGACGTCTACGGGGAAGGGCTCGGACCCATTTAGATGCGGATTTTGGTCGCCAATTTCTTTCCCGCGTTCCATCCTCCACGAAGCGGAGGGGAGCAGCGGTACTACTATCTCTATCACTATCTGAGCCGCAATTTCGACGTTACGCTGCTTTCGCCCACCTATTCGAACCACGCCTTCGAGGTGGTCACGTTTTCGCCGACGTTGCGCGAGCACCGTGTGCCCAAGGATCAGGTATTTGACGGCCTTCACTGGAAGCTCGGCGCGGAAGGTATTGGGCCTGAATGCTCGGCTTATGTCGTGTCGCTGGCAGCTGCCACCGACACCCAGTACGGGCGGCGCTTCGAAGCTCTGGTCAAGGATGCGGACCTCATCATCCACGAATCGCCGTTCACGTTTCCTTATGATCGGAGTCTTGGCACGGACGGAAAGACCCGCATCTACGATGCCTACAATGTGGAACATCGACTGGCCGCACAAATCCTGCGAGGGGCGCGAGGCGAGAAGGCGGTCGAATTCATTCGTTTCCTCGAAAAGTCTTTGGTCGACGCGTCGAGTCTGGTTTTTGCTACGTGCGAGGAGGAGAGGGACCTATTTGTCTCTGACTTCGGCGCGGATCCAAAGAAGGTAGCGCTGGCGCCCAATGGATTTGAACCCATCGCCGCCGACGATGCAGCCGCGGCGTCGCCTTGCACTGGCAGCGTTGATGGCAAGCCTTACACCGTTTTTATGGGCAGCGCGCATCCGCCCAATGTTGAGGCCGCGCTATTTATCGTGCACCAACTGGCACCGGCTATGCCAGACGTGGAATTCAGGCTGATCGGTTCCGTATGCAGCCATTTGCCCGACACGGTCCCGCGCAACGTGAAAAGCTTGGGCTTCGTCAATGAGGCCGAAAAGCGAATGCAACTCGAACACTGTCGAGCGGCGTTGAATCCGCTATTTTCAGGCGCGGGGACCAACCTGAAAATGCTCGACTATATGGCAGCAGGAGCGTCAATCGTTAGCACACCGATTGGCGCGCGTGGTCTCTCCATGAAACACGGCGTCGATGCTTTTATCGTAACGGGAGACCGGTATGCTGAAACGCTGTGTACGGTTCTTCACGACAGGTCATCGGCTTTGAGTGTTGGAGCGACAGCGAAGCGCAGGGCGTTCGCGGAGTACACGTGGGAGCACATTGCCGAGCGTGTTAGCAGCAGCATCGAATCCGTCGTCTTCGGTCGCGGGGTTTCTTCCCAATCGGCATCGATGCGGCCACTGCTGCTTGTAGTCAACGATTTTCCGGTAGCGCAAGCAACCGGTGGTGGGCAGGTCCGTATTCGTGCATTGCTGACGGAATTAGGACGCGAGTTCGATGTAATCTTTCTTTGTCTGACCTCCGACGTCCAGCCGTTCGAGCGGATCCTGGCCCCCGGAGTTCTTGAAGTGGGGATCCCGAAGACGCCGGATCACCGACGTGCGGAAGTTCAAGCCGGGCACGGCGCTATCACCTCCATCGACGATATCACCGCTTCGCAGTTTTGCGCCGCCAACGCGGCGCTGGTCGACGCATTCCGCACGTTTGCCGATCGGTCCGCTGCAGTCGTCTTCGAACACCCTTATCTCGCGCCTTTGCTCGACTTCGTCCCAGCGAAGAAGCCCATCATCTACTCATCGCTGAACGTCGAGAGCGATCTTAAGGGCGCATTGCTGTCGTCGCGGAGAGATGCTGCGCTGCACGTACAACTCGTCAAGACTCTCGAGAAACGTCTGCTCGACCGGGCTGATCTTGTTGTGTGTGTATCAAGTGCGGATCGGGCGCGCTTCGTCGAAACTCATCCAGGCAAGCGATTCGAGGTAATCGAGAACGGCGCCCGCATTGGTTCGCGCGACTGCCCGCTAGCGGACCGAAGCGCTTCGAGCAACCCGTTGCGGGGACGGACTCTAGCCCTGTTCATGGGAAGCGCGCACATGCCGAACGTCGAGGCGGTCAAATTTCTACTTGAGTCCGTCGCGCCCAAAGTGCCCGAGGTTACATTCGGCATTATTGGATCGGTCTGCGACGCCGCTAGGCTTGTTCCCCAGCCCCGTAACGTGGTTCTGTTCGGCATCTTGGAAGAAGCCGAGAAGAATCGTGTACTTGCACTGGCGACGTTCGCGGTAAACCCAATGCTGGAAGGTGGCGGATCGAGCCTCAAAATTCCTGATTTCTTTGCGGCGCGACTCCCGCTTGTAAGCACGCGCGTTGGTGTTCGCGGTTACGATCTTCGCGACGGGGAACATTATGTCGCGGCGGAACGTGCGGAATTCGTCGCCAAGACGCGTGCGCTCGCCCGCGATGAAGCGTTACGCCACCGTCTGACAGTCAATGCGCGGGCGTTCGCAGAGAGTGCGCTGGACTGGCGCGTTCTTGGCGCGCGTTACCGTCGCACGCTGAGGTCTCTGGTTGACCCTTACGCAAAACGGCGTGCGCTAGTCGTCACATACCGCTTCGCTGATCCACCGCCCGGCGGTGCTGAAACGTTCCTCGTAAATGTACTGCGCGAGTTGGCGCAGCGCGGAAAGGTTACAGTCGACGTTGCGACCTGCAACGTCGGCTCCATTGCCAACAAGTGGCACTTCTCGGCGGAGTATGCAAGGCCGAATCGTCTAATGCACGACCCCACTTACGTCGGAAGGGTCTTCCGATTCGCGGTCGACGCTCCGCTAGATGGCGATTTCGAGCGCTGCCAGCGTCTGTTCGCAATTTGGATGGCCGAGTCGAGAATACAGGCTGCAATGTTGCCAACCCAATATACGCAACCGTTGTTGTTAGGCGGTTGGAATTTTCCAGAGTCCTACGCTGGCAAGACGGCGCGGTGGACAAGCCGAGAGGCGCAAATCTACGTAGGCAGGCGTGCGATTGCCATCAGCTTCGCGGGCTTCGCCCCTAAAAGGATGGCTATTGAGGTGTTACGCGGCGGCACGCACGTCGCAACTCGCGATGTGAATGGACGATTCGAATGGTCGCTGGAACTCCCCGGCAACGATGATTCCGTCGTTGTGTTGCGAAGCGAGCAAGTATTCTCGGTAAATGGAGACCCCCGCGAACTCGGATTCATCGTGCACGAGATCTCAGTTAGAGAAGGCACGGAGTCGCATCCTGTGGACCTTGCCGGCGACTTTGGGACGGCCGCTCGCAGGCTCGAACCCCAACTCTGGGTGAAATCGTTGATCGAAGTCACCGAACGCCGCGATCGAAGCGACGATGATCTATTCATTGCAGTGCGGGGACCGCACTCGGCGGAGCTTCGTCGATGGCTCGAGGACAATGTGGCAAGCTACGACGTTGTTCTTGCCCAGGGCGTCCCATTCTCGACGCCGGTCGTTGTGACTGAGATCGCGGCGCGCCAGGGAGTTCCAGTCGTGCTACTGCCGCACTTTCACATGGAAGACCGGTATTATCACTGGCGACAGTATTACGAAATGTTCAGACGCGCGCAGTGCGTAATCGTGGCGCCGACGCAAGCAAAGTCCATGTTTTTCGATGTAGTGGGCGCGAACAGCGCGCTCGCTCCCGGCGGCGGCGTCGACCTTCGCGAATACGACGCGAGTGGTTTGAGGGCGCGTCAGCAAGCTTTTCTTGCGCGACACACGGGGACGAAGCCATTCGTGCTCGTGCTTGGCCGCAAGGCCGGAGGCAAGAATTACCAGATGGCGATCGACGCGACGCTCGTCTTGAACGCGGACAATCATCGCGTTGATCTTGTACTCATCGGGCCGGACGACGATGGCATACCGGTGACCGAGCCAAACACCTACTATTATGGGGCGCAGTCGCGCGACGTCGTACTGGGCGCGCTATCGCTCGCCCTTTGCTTGGTCAACATGAGCGAGAGTGAAAGCTTTGGTATCGTGCTTCTGGAAACCTGGCTCGCGGGGCGGCCGGTCGTGGCGCAACGCAAGTGCATGGCGTTCGCCGATCTAGTCGTGTCGGGCGAGAACGGCTTCCTCGTCGAGTCCCAGACGGAGATCGCCCGCGCGGTCGAATGCTATCTTTTAGACGAGGGCCTTGCCGCGAAGCACGCAGAGCGAGGCAGGGCGATCGCGGAACAACATTCATGGGCCAATGTCGCGGAGCGGGTCGAAAGCATCTTGCTGGACGCGGCGCAGGCAACATTGACGCGGGCGGAAGCGAGACGCGACGATGTATGACGAGGCAGCCGATTTCGCCGAGCATCTGACCCAGATCAAGACCATGGAAAATATGCTGGCCGAGGCGAGCGTGGCACTCGATTGGGGAAATGCTATTGTTTGCGACATTGGTGGAGGCGGCGGCTTGCGCGCCGCGCTGCTCGCCGCCCGCGCGAAGCGCGTGCACTGCGCCGACATCTTCGACCAACAGGCGAGGTATGACGGCGAGTTCGTCAAGTTGCTGTTCGAGAAACTTGGGCGCCATGGCCACCACTTTCCAATCGACCGCTTCGAGTTCAATGCCACGGACGCCACGCATCTTTTCTATCGCGATGAATGGTTCGACTTTGTTTTGTCGGTAAACTCGTTCGAGCACATACCCGACCCGGACAAGGCGCTGCGCGAGATCGCACGCGTTCTGCGCCCGGGCGCCTTTGCCTACATTTCATTCGACCCCATCTGGACCGCCGACACCGGTAGCCACTTTCAGCATCGCGTCGCGGACCCCTGGGCGCATCTAGTGCTGAGCGACGCCGAATTCGTTTCAAAGATGCGCGACGCTGGCGCAGAGGATTGGGAGGTGGGCGAGTTTCGCGGTGCTATGAACCGCGTGCGCCTAGGCGCCTACGAGCGCCTTTTCCGTGTCATCACCAGCGAAATCGGGCTCGACCTTATGCTGTTCAGATCCTGGAGCGGGGTCGTAACCGAAAGCCATCTCGGGCACGTCAACTTCGCTGCCGCGTTGCGGACCTATACGCACGAAGAGCTGATGACGCGCGGAATGGCGGTCTTGTTGCGCAAACACGCCGCTACGTGAACGCGCATTTCTGATAGCGGCGATTCGGGATCGACCCCGACGTAAGGCCGCACACGGCTCGATCATAGGAACCACAGGCGAGCTCCTAAATGTTAGCAATAATCAACCATTTTTCAGAATTATCTACTGGGCTCACCGTCGGCGTGAGCTGCTTGCTCTTTCTCTACCTCGTCGGCGTGATTGCCACGCCGAACAAATTCGCGCCAAGGGCCATTGACAACGAATACCCAATCATACTTGGCGCCACCTTTTGGGTGGTGTGGTGCTGGTTCGGCATAAAGTTCGGTGTTGCAGTCGTCCCATTGTCAAAGGGCTTTTTCTTCGTTTTCATTGGGTTATTTTTAGCGAGGCTACGTTACTTCGACTTCGAAAACTTGAAAGCGGTCATTTTTGGAAAAACCGTACGACATACGCTTTTAGCGTTCGTTTTTTTTTATGGCCTCAGCTACTTTTTCTGTCCGCCTTCGGTATCTGGCGATTATCTACCGATTGTCAACGATTACAACAACGACGTATTCAACTATGTCAATTACACAAGTTATTTGCTGAGACTTGGGCCCTCGAATGTCTACGGTCTTGACTACATGGGCATTACGTATGCCGCTGCGCCCGCCGTTTATTATTTCATGGCCATGCTCTCGACGTTCTTCGATCACGAGCCGATGCGCGCGGCAATGCCTGTGCTCTATCTTACTGTGGCACTAATCGCCTGCAACGTCGTGGCGCTTGCGCGAACCGCATTCACCCTTTCACTGCCATTATCCATTCTCATCGCGGCGATACTGATCTGCGGGCCTTTTTTCAGATATGTATCTGGATACTACTTCCTAGGGCAGTTAATGGGGTGGGTAGTCCTGCTAGCGCTGTTCTTAAGAACCGCTCGCTTGGTGCGGACAGGCGGCGCGCGACTCTCCTTAGCAACTGCTCTCACTTTTGTGCCTTACTACGTGTTGCTTCTGTTTATCTACCCTGTCCTTTTTCTTATGGGATGGGCAGCACACGTGGGGTTCTTGCTGTTAATCCACGCGTTCTCCAGCAATTCCGCGTCTTTGCGAGCGGAGGAACGCGCGCCCTTTCTCAAGCGCGCCGCGGTAACAATATCGCTAATGGTGACACCCGCTGCACTCGCCGCCCTACTTGATCCGCGTCATTTCTGGAACATGATCGGGTGGGTGGGTGTGTTGTCGGCCGGCAACTTTGGCTGGACCTTGGACCTGATTTCTCCGTGGGCGATCATTGGTATCGCGGGGCCCGTCGAGCTGAATCAGATCCCATTCAAGGGCGCTTTGGCCACATATTTACTCGGATTTGTGATCTTGTTGTACGCCTGCTGCGTTCGCCTTCGCAAAAGATTTACGGCTTTAGAGAAGGCGTTCTTATTTTTATCGTTCTTATCGTTTATCAGTTATTTCGCCTATTTTTGGCTAGTCGGGCCGTCGTACCAGCAATGGAAATTTGCGTCGTACTTTCCCCTCATGCTTTCGTTCACGATACTCTGCGCGGCAGGGAGAATTGCGTTGATTCTGTCTTCAGGGTCAGATGCGCAGAAATCCGGTAGCATGAACCTGACGTCAGTTATCGTCGTGGCCTTGTTGGGAGCTTTGTTTATTGGTGTGAACGCTGAACAATATGTTAGGCAGCCGCGTCGACAGCCGATCTCGGCGAACTACGCTGATCTAACGGCGCTGGAGCACATTGGGAACTCGCACGAAATATACGTTCAAATGAATAGTTACCGCTCCACGTTTTTCCCGGTCTATTTCATCAAGAACAAAGTATTGCACCTGCTCAGCCCGAGCTACTATCCGATGGAGGCTATCGATCTCGAACAGATTTCCCCGGACAAGCCCTTATTTGTTGAAGGGGCGACGTGTGATTCGAAGCATACTGAACGAGCCATCGCTATCGGCGCTTTGGGCTGTTTGTACTTTATGCCGCCCACGGTAGATACTGAAATTGTGCACCGGTTCGGTGAAAGCCTCTGGGGAGTGTCCACAACGGGATTCGCGCATCAGGAATTTTGGGGAAAATGGAGCGCTGAGAGCAAAGTAAGCTTGGTGATATCAGCCACGTCCCAGGAGATCGATAAAATTCACGAGGGTTTCGTTAATTTTGAGTTGAATCCCTATTTGCCCCATG